>Ga0209055_1000454_pt1 | contig 29004 bp, 23 predicted proteins | sample GraSoiAngelo_110_FD_185875 | JGI IMG/M metagenome (GOLD analysis project Ga0209055, IMG submission 185875) | Grasslands soil microbial communities from the Angelo Coastal Reserve, California, USA - 14_0903_12_30cm (SPAdes) (version 2) | ecosystem: Environmental > Terrestrial > Soil > Grasslands ... | reverse complement strand
GATCTCGATCTCGAGCAATGGAACCTAGCCGTTGGCATTTGGGTGCATGAATGGCTACGCGAGATTGTTGATCGCCCTTCCGCCCAAAGTTTCGGAAAACTTGGTTCCGATGCGCGAGAGCGCGTCCAGCGCGCGGCCACGACGTTTCGTGACGAGATCGCAACAATGTTGAAACGATGCGGTCGCGCCGTGCCGGATTGGTGGAGCTCGACCTGGCACAATGCCTTTTACATATCGAATTGTTTCGCTGGACATGTCGCCGCGACCAAGGAATGGCCCTATGCGGCGACGGAATGGTCGCTCCGCGCTTTGCCTGCAATTCAGATAAACGGCGCCGATGGACTCAAACTGCGCGGTCGCATCGACCTGATTCTGGCCAAGGAAAATCCAACTACCAACAAATTTACTGAGGAAGATCTCTGGGTGGTCGATTACAAAACCGGAAAACGCAAAAACCTTCGCTCATCGCAGTGGCGGTTAGAGGACGACATTCGAAACGGAGTCCTCAAACAACTGCTCAAGGGCGAAGGCGTGCAAGTCGGCTTGTATGCTTTAGCGCTGGGTCAACTTGGAGCCAAAAACGTCGGGATCAGTTTGTTGGCGCGAGGTCTCGATCTTTCCGCGCCGCAGTTGATGCTGCCGCAGATCACGTGTCACGATCAGGTCTGGCGCGAACTGTCCGGCATGGAGAAGAGCGGTGTCTTCGGAATGCGTGGAGCGATTCGCTCTGAGTTTAATTTCACCGACGCATATCCATTGGCTACTCTGGCGGTCGATTACGACATCCTTGAAACAAAATGGACGTTGACACATCCGGCCTTTGCGACCGAATCGCCGGAGGAGGAACCATGATCGCGCCATCTGATCACGCGCAACGCGAGCGTTTTTGCTGCGACCTTGAGACCAATTTCTCCGTGGTCGCTGCGGCCGGCTCCGGAAAAACGCGCGCCATCACCGATCGCATCGTGCAAATCGCGCGCAGCTCAGGCGCCCTCGAATGGCTGCCCAAGTTGGTCGTCGTTACTTTCACCCACCGGGCAGCGGACGAAATGCAGAGGCGCGCGCGACAAAAAATCCTCGAAGCGCGCGTTTCGTTCGATGTTGTCGCGGCCTTCAATCGCGCCTTCTTCGGCACGATCCACAGTTTTTGCGTAAGACTCCTGAGTGATTACGGACATTATCTCGGTTTGCCGCCGCGGCTCGATTTGATCAGCGATGACGACGAATTATGGCATGACTTCGTGCAAAGCCGGACTTCAATCGGCCATTGCTTAAGCGAGGAGAATCGCCGCATTCTCTTACGACATGTTCCCGTCCGGCAATTAATGGAACTTGGGCGCCGCGGAAATGTTTCTTTGCCCCACGCGACTGAGTTTGGACCCTGCCCCGAGCTCGATCTGGACGGCATTTATCGGTTTTCGCCATCAGCGAGATCTCTCGAAAAAATTGAGCGAGGTCACGCGGAAGTGCGCGAATGGGAAAATGCTTATCGCTCTGGCGTCGATTTTCTTCCGCTTCTGGAATGTCCTTCGAGTGCGCAGGGCTTCGTCGCCGTGTGGGACGAAGCTTTCGGCCCGTTCCGCAAATGGCTGAATTGCTGCGCGCTGTCAGTCGCCGCCAAAATCCAAAGCGCTTATCGCGACTTTCGGCTCGATCACGGTGTCCTCACCTACGACGACCAGATCGCGCTCGCCGATTCACTTTTACAACATCCAATCGCTGCCGATCGCATCCGCGAACGAAATTTCCGCGTCATTCTCGACGAGGCGCAGGACACTGACCCGCAGCAGTTCTCGATATTGCTGGAGGTTGCGCGGCCTGCGAGAGCGCGTGGTCATTGGCTCGAGACTAGGACCGATCCGCCGCGCGCCGGCCATTTCTGCATGGTGGGCGATTTCCAGCAATCGATCTTTGGCGACCGCGCGGATCTCAAACAATACCGCCGCATCCACGAAACCCTTGTCGAAGGCGACGCCGGCGACGCGCTCGAGTTTGCAGTAACCTTTCGGCTCGATCAACGACAGCTCGACTTCGTTAACTCCGTTTTCCCGCTTCTCCTCAACGAGCAGGAAAACCAAGTCAAATTCGTTGAATTAAATCCACGTCCCGGCCTTCTGCCCGGGCAGGTTGTCCGTTTGGACATTCAGGCCGAAAACGAGCGCGCGACACGCGACAAACAAACTGAACGGCAGAAGGCGGACAAAGAAGCGCGCCAGGTCGCGGCCTGGATCAAAAAAAACGGCTTGGAAAACTTGCGCGCATGGTGCTGGAGCGATGTCGCAATTCTGTGTCCGCGAAAAATTTGGTTGCGCCCGTTGCAGGAAGCACTCCGTCGGGTCGGCCTGGATGTGCAAACGCAATCGGACAACGAATTGAACGCCGATAATCCCGCGCACGCCTGGCTGACCGCACTTGTTACCGTTCTGGTCAAGCCACAGCTTAGTTACGAAATCGTTGGAGTGCTTCGCGAAATCTTTGGCCTCTCTGATGACGATCTTGCACGATTTTCCGATGGCAGCGGGCAGCGGTTTCAAGTTCAATCAATTACCGGAGAGAAAGGCGTTGTTGCAGAAACGTTGAATTCCCTGGCCGCCCTTCGGGACGCCATTCGCTCCGCACCGCTTTACCAGGCGGTTTGCCAGGCCGTCGCTGACGTGCGCTTGCGCGAGCGACTCGAGAGTCTGCCAAGCGATGAATTTGACGATTTGAGCACTGAGCTTGACCGGCTTCTCGTTACAGCGGCTACGGCCGAAGCGGATGGAAAAACGCTGGCCGAGTTCGCGCGCGATCTGCGCGCCAATTTCGACGCGCCGCGCGAATCCGGGCCGGCACGACGCGATGCCGTGCAATTAATCACCGGCCAAAAGGCGAAAGGCTCGGAATGGGACGCCGTGATTGTGCCGTTTCTCTCCCGCGAAGTGCGCACCCGGTCGCCCGATTACGCTCGCATCGTCAGGATCCCGCCAACTGGCGAGCTGGTGGTCGCGCTTGGGCGCGACGATACGAGCAAAGAGGTCAAAGATGCGCTGAAATTGGCGGAGCGCCAGGAAATGGAGCGCTTGCTTTATGTTGCCCTGACTCGGGCAAGACACACTCTGGTGCTTGCATTCGATCACGCTCTTTTTCATACCGCGCAAGGCGCGAGTCCGAAAAATTCGCAGGCACGGTGGCTTCGCAGCGCCGAAACGGAAGAGAACAGTAAGGTTTTCGGAAAGCTCCCGAAAGAGACGCAATACTGCGCTGCAACGCAAGAACGGCAACGGGAAGACACGATACAACGAGAGTTGGAACAGAAATTAACTCTGCTTCCAGAAGTTGGAGCAAAGACAAAGAGCGACGGTTTGAAACGCGCCGCGGATTACGTTCGCAAATTAAACCCGAGCCGCGTCGCCGGCGGGCGCATCTTGCCAATCACCGGGTCCGACACTTGGAAAGAAACCGACCCCGAATTACGACCACTAGCGGTGGAGAGTGCGGCCACACGATATGGGCTATGGTGGCACGAGTTCGCGCAGCGAATTCCGTGGACAGCCGACGCGAACACTTGCACAAGAATATTCGACGAGCACCAGTTACGTTCACCGGACACGGCTCGCTCGCGTCGGGAATGGCAGCGTTTGCAGGAACATCTTAACGATTCGACTGATTTCCGACAAAAGTTCGCGAGCGACAGTGTACTTTTGCATTCGGAAATGCCGTTTCTCTGGCCGGGCGAAGCTTCAAAATGCGTAGAAGGAATTGTCGATCTTGCGATATTTGATCGCGCCAAACGGGAATGGTTAATTCTCGATTGGAAAACAAACCGGATCAGCCGCGATCAAACCGCTCTATTGCGCAAACAATACCTGCCGCAACTGGCGGCCTATTGGAGAGCAATCACGCAAATGACCGGCATGCCGGTTGAAGCGAGGATCTATTCAAGTGCAACTGGTCAATTTATCGCTTACCAACCCGACGAGCTCGTGGCCGAATGGGAACGACTTCGGACGCTGCCGCTAAACGAGCTGACTCGGGAAATTGAGGCCAAGCCCCGCGTCAGCAATCACGCTCGCCGCGGATGAATTGTTCGACGCAGCGATGCGCTTCGTCATCGGTCATCTGCACTGGCGGATGTTTGGAGAAGTAAGCGGAGGCGGAATGGAGCACCCCGCCAATGCCGCGATCGAGCGCGAGTTTGCAGCAGCGAATCGCGTCAATTACGACGCCGGCGGAATTCGGTGAGTCTTCGACTGAGAGTTTGAGATCGAGTTCCATCGGCACATCGCCGAAGAGCCGGCCTTCGACACGGATGAAGCAGATCTTGTTGTCGAGCTGCCACGGCACATAATCGCTCGGGCCGATGTGAATATTTTCGTCGGCCAGCCGTTCGTTCATGACCGATTGCACGGCTTCGGTCTTCGAGGTTTTTTTCGAGGCGAGCCGGCTCCGATTGAGCATGTTCAGAAAATCGGTGTTGCCCCCGGTATTCAATTGGTAAGTCCGCTCGACTTTCACGCCGCGCTTGCGGAAAAGATCGACAATCGTGCGATGCAAAACAGTCGCGCCTATTTGCGCTTTGACATCGTCGCCGATGACCGGCAAATTTTTGTCGGCAAAACGCTTGGCCCAAACGGGATCGCTCGCGATGAAAACCGGAATGTTATTGACAAACGCGATGCCGGCTTCGAGCGCGCAACCGGCGTAGAAGCGCGTGGCTTCCTCCGACCCGACCGGCAGATAATTCACCATAATCTCCGCGCAGGAATCTTTCAGCTCAGCGATGATCTGTTCGCGGGTCGATTCCTTCTCCAGCGGCAGAAAAGTTCGCAGCGGATCCTGTTCGCGCATGTGGGGGGCATAGCTGTCGAAAACGCAGCCCATTTTCACGATTGCGCCGGTGAGGTTGATTTTATCGCAAAAAACCTTCGTGCAATTGGGCGGCGAGAATATGGCCTTGCTGACGTCGAGACCGACCTTGCGCCGGTCAATATCAAAGGCAGCAACGACCTCGATATCGCCCGGGCGATAATGCCCAATTTGCCGGTGCATTAGTCCCACCCCGGCGCCATTAGCGGAGGAACCGTGATAGAAGTTTATTCCCTGGATGAGAGAGCTGGCGCAGTTCCCCACCCCGACGATAGCGATTCTAATTTTTCTCATGCGCGAAGTTGTAAGCTATGCGCAGCCCATTGGTTGGGGCAAGATGCAAGTAGCCCGTTTCCACAAAAACGGGCTATCGTCCGCCCCGGAGCGGCTGCTGCTCGGACAATTGAAGGAATTTTCCACACTCGTGCTCGCTTGCAAGAACTGCTATAACCATAAAGCCGAGAGGGATTTTTGTTGAAAAAGAAAGCCTTGGCGGAGAGATAAACGAAATGCGTTTGGTTCTTCGGGCCGTCGCGCTCTTAATCATATTTGCTTTACCCGCTCCATTGCGGGGGGCGACCCCCGATTATAGCATCGAAGAAGCGGTCGCACTTGCCCAGGCTCAAAATCCCGAAATTGCCATCGCACGCAAGAAAATCGAGGCAGCGCGTGGTGGTCTGGTTGAAGCGCGCTCCGGCTTTCTTCCCTCGGTGGTATCGACGGGTCTGGTCGATAAACGAGAGCACCAGTCAGAAACACGCCTTCGAGATGAAGATTACAATGCCTCGCTGCGGGTGGTACAGAACCTTTACACTGGCGGCGCCGTCACCAGCCAGGTCGCGATCGCCCGCTTGAACATCGACAAGCAGGAATACGAGTTCCAAGAAATCGCCAACCGGGTAGCGATGGATGTGCGCATCGGTTTTAACGAACTCCTTTTGAATCGCGCCAAGATTCGCGTGCGCGAAGATTCCGTGCGCGTCTTGGAAGAGGAGCTCAAAACGCAGCAGGAGAGGTTGAGCGCGGGCATCGTCGGCAAATTGAACGTCCAGCGCGCCGACGTTGCGCTGGCCAACGAACGACCAGAGTTGATCAACGCGCAGACCCAGCTAAAAAATTCCTACCTGCGGCTCGGAGAACTTTTCGGGATCGACTTTCCGCCCGATTCTGAGCAAGCGCCCTTTGAAATCTCGGGACAATTGCAATATCACCCGCGCCATTTCGACCTGAACGAGTGTCTGGTTCGAGCCGATTTCAGCCGTCCCGAACTTAAAGCGCGTCAGAAAGACATCGAGATCGAAGATCGACAATACACGCTGGACCAAAGCGAACTTCGTCCGCGGGTGGGATTTTTTTCCGCCTACGAAATTTACAACGAGCGGGACCCGCAGGTCGGTCACGAATTTAATCATGGATATTTGGTGGGAATAAACGCGACCTGGCACATCTTCGACGGGTTTGCGACAAAGGGACGACTGCAGGCGACGCGCGCCCGGCGCGAAGCCGCCGTTCAAACGCTCGAAGCAGCGCGACGCGCGGTTGCTTCCGAAGTCCGCGGCGCATTTTTCGATCTCGAGCAAGCGGAACGCGTGCTCGAATCCGAAACTAAAAATGTGCAGACCGCCGACGAGTCGCTCGAGATTGCCAAGACCAACCTTGCCGCCGGATTAGGAACACAACTCGACATCCTGCAAGCATCCTCCGATGTAACGCGGACCCGAACCACGCGTCTAAGCGCAATCTATTTGCATAACGTGGCACTGGCGCGCCTCGCCCGCGCGTGCGCCAGCCGCCCGGAAGCGCTCGATTTCATGACCAGCAACAAAGACGAGCGGGCGGAAGCGCGAGTTTCAAACGTGGCGCAGCCACCGGCGAAGTTAACCGAGCGATGAAACCGCGCGTTCTGGCTCCGGGGAGCACAGGCCGCTGGCCTGTAGTTCGCGGCAGCTTGCCGCGAACCGCTTTGGACATTGGGCGAGCTATTACGTGCAGATGCATTCGGCGCAGCGGCCGAATGCTACAGGCTGGCAGCCTGTGCTTCCCAGAACTGGGCGCCCGACGGAGGCCAACCACAATCCTGAAAATATTTATTTCAGTTTTGATCGCTTACTTTGCCCAGGTAGGTAAGGCGATCACGCTGGACATGGTTCTGCAAACCACGCTGGAAAAAAATCCCGCGATCGCGCAGGCCAAAGCGGGTCTCGAGGAAGCGGCCGGCCAGCGGCTCATCCTCCGTTCCATCATGTGGCCCGATGCTAAAGTCGGCGTTCCCGGTGGCGTTCAAGGCGGCCACCGCGCGGGCGAAAGTGCTACGCAAGCGTTTGCCTTCGCGCGCGGATCTTTCGTTCAGTCCCTGTTCAATGCGGCGGCCGCGCCGTCGCGCCGGCGTGGAGATGTCGGTCTTCTAATCGCGGAGCAACAATTGAACGTTGCCGTGGTGGAACAACTTCACGCGGCCCGGCTGGCCTTTTATACGGCGCTGTACAACCGCGAACTGCAATCGCTCCGCGAAGACCAGCGACAACGATTGGAACAAACTGTTGCCAGTCAGAAAGATCGTTACGAAGCCGGATTAACTGATCGCAGCGCTTTGACCAGCGCGACCGTGCAAGCTCGCGAACTCGATTCCCAAATTGAGAGCGCGCATCGCGCTTATGCGGAAGCGCGGTTAAAATTGGCCGAAGCGATGGGCGACGATCTCGGGCCGGAGACGACGCTGCCTGATGCGGAAGGGGAGCTGCAATTTGCGCCGATGATTGTCGATCTTAATGCGGAAACGGCGGCAGCGCTGAAGCGGCGGGCCGATCTCAAACTTGCCCGGCTGCTTGTTCGCGCGGCCAACGAAGACGAGCGCATTATCGAAGCCGGTTATTATCCGGCGATCGCCGGCACGGTTTCGGGGGAGTACATCCCGGTGTCCGGAATTCATCGCGAAGATTCCACCCGCCGAACGGAGGATCTTTCTTCGGAAATCCGCGCCGGCGCCGTTTACACATGGCGCGTTGTTGACAACGGCAAAGTGGCGGGCGCGGTGTTGAAGCAGCGCGCAGCGCGCGAGATGAACGAACTTACCTGCCGAAAATTGGAAGCAAACGTCGGCCGCGAATTGTTGCGCATCCACAACGATTTGGAGAGGATCGAGGACCAGCAAAAATCGTTCGCGGCGGCTTCCGACGCCGCGGAGCAAAGCGCACACGTCGTCGAACAAAATCTGGCCGGAGGCCTGGCGTCACAGCTCGAGTACCGTCTGACCGAAACCGGTTTTTTGGAAACCAAAAGCGGGTTGCTCGATGCCATTTATCAGCACAATCTCGCTATCGCCGAATGGGATCGCGCCACCGGGCGCTATTTTCAATTTTCCGAAGACACCGCGCAAAACATGCATTAGTTCCAGCAATTGAAGTTGCCGGAATCGAAGAAAGTTTTATGGGGCGGTGGAGCGCTGCTCGCGCTTTTTTTTGGCGTCGTCTATTACTTTTTCCTGCCGGTGGCAGAAGTGACAACGGTCCGCCGCGGAACCGCTTTTGCCGCGGTGTATGGGACGGTGCGAATCGAGCCCGCGTTCGTCGTCCCGGTTCGCGCGCAAAACTCGGGATTCATCAAGTTGGCAGACCCTTTCGCGACCGGGCGCGGGGCCATCGGCAACGGCGTTAAAACAGGCGAACTGCTGGCCACGATCGCCGATGAAGCAACCGCGCGACAACTAAAGCAGGCTCGCGCGGACCTGGAGGCGGCGAAGCAGCGCGCCGCGCTTCCCCTTCCTTCTTCGGAATTGCTCAAAGCCGCCGAAGACAACCTGCAGCGGCTGGAGAAGGTGGTGGCGTCAGGCAATGTACCGACCGTCGAGTACGAGAAGGCGAAGACGGAAGCAAGTCGATTGCGTGGCGCCGTGGAAACCGAGCGTATCGAACGCGACCGCAATTTAGAGATGCTCGATGAAACGTGCAAAAAACTCGAGGCGCAAATGAAAAACTCCGAAGTCCGTTCGCGAATCGACGGACTTCTCACCAACATCAAGACGATCGATGGCGAACTGGTGGCGGAGGGAAATGAACTTTTCACGGTGTCCTCGCGCAAGAACTACGTGCGCGGCGAAGTAAACGAGGAAGACGTTGGCGAAGTGAAACCAGGAATGAAAGCGATCCTGCAATTGTATGCCTATCGCACACAACAATTCGCGGCCCGGGTTTCCTCCATCCAACCGGCGGCGGATCCGGAAACGCAACGCTACACCATCGTGCTCGAAATGGAGAAGCCGCCCGACAACCTCATGACGGGGATGACCGGAGAGATGAACATCATTACCGGCACTCATGAAAATGTTCTGCTCGTGCCGACACGCGCCCTGCTTGTCGATCAAGCATGGATCGTGAAAGACGGCAGCGTGCAACGGCGCACAGTCAAGGTTGGTTTTCGCACGCTCGATTTCTCGGAGGCAATGAGCGGCCTTTCCGAAGGCGATCATGTCGTTCTAAGCGATCAGGACAGATTGCGGCTCGGCCAGGCGGTGCGGCAGCGCAAGATCGATATCGTCCCCTCGCAAATAAAGTGACCCCGCCACTTTACATCGCGATGCGCTTTCTCGTTCATCGCAAGCGCGCCTTGCTCCTCAGCCTGGCCGGCGTCGTTTTCGGCGTGGCCATTTTCATTGGCACACAGGCGCAGACCCAGGGTTTCGCCAAATACTTCATCGACTCAAGCCTCGGCAGCAATGGCGCGGTGATTGTTCGTTCCCGCTTTCGGCCGCGCTCGCCCATGCTGGTTCCGCCCAAGAATTCCAAAATACAAGCGGCACATCGCAGCTATTTCGAGGGAATCGACGACGCCAGCGCGATCATGCGCGTGAGCCGCCAATTTTCCGATGTCGTTTCGTGTTCGCCGGTGCTGCGCGGGACACTCAGCGCGCGCTCAGGTTTTGAAAACGCGACTGTCGATCTTTTCGGGATCGATCCGGCCCTCCATCTGCAAACAACCGATCTGTCGCATCAAATTGTCGATGGAAATTTCGATGATTTTCGAAACAATCCGAATTCGATCATTCTCGGATCGAAACTGGCATCCACTCTCGATGTGAATGCGGGCGAGACGGTCCAACTCCTGCCGCCTGGTGGCGAGTATCGTCGCCTGGTCGTCGCAGCCGTGGCCCGCAGCGGCGTCGGTTCGATCGATGCTACTCGCATTTATTCCCATGCGCGGGTCGCGCAGACGCTTTTGCACAAGCCTTACACGGCCTCGATGATCATCTATAAACTGCGCGACCCGCAACGCGCGCCGGACCTGGCGCATGATTTCGAAACGCTGTTTCAACACGACACGCAAAGCTGGCAGGAGCGTGAAGAAAGCACGCTTCAACTTTTTCTGACCTTGCGACTCTCGGCCGCGATCACAGTGTCGTTGATCATTTTGCTGGCCGGCTTCGGAATTTTTAATGTTCTGACGATGACCGTGCTTTCGAAGGTCAAAGAGATCGCCATTTTGCGCTCGATGGGTTACCGGCGGATCGACATCAGCGCGATTTTTCTTTGGCAAGGCGCGATGATCGCCGTGACTGGGTCGATCATCGGATGCATGTTGGGCGCGCTCGCGACGTGGGGAATTTCGCACATCCCGATTCGCATTCGTGGTTTGCTCTATGCGAACCATTTTTTGGTGACGTGGGATTGGCGACACTATGTGTGGGCAACATTGCTCGCGCTCGTGGCCGTGACACTCGCCAGTTATGTGCCGGCGCGACGCGCGGCCGAACTGCCTCCGGTGGCCACCCTTCGCGGTTCGAGCGTATGAATACTGACGTTTGTCTCAGCTGCCACAAGATTGAGCGGTATCTCGGAGAGGAGGAATCGCGCGTGCATGCGTTGCGCGGCGTCTCGCTCGATCTCGAGCCCGGCAGCATCCACGCCGTTGTCGGCCCATCGGGATGCGGCAAGAGCACGTTGCTCTACATTCTCGGTCTGCTCGATCCGCCCGACGCTGGGCGGGTTTCAATCGAGTCGGAGCAAATGTTGCATCTGAGCGATGACGAGCTAGCGCATAAGCGGAACGAATTCATCGGATTTATTTTTCAATTCCATTTCTTGATGGAAGACTTCAGTGCGGAGGAGAACGTGATGATACCGATGCGCAGGCTCGGACGGCTTTCCGATGCGGAGATGCGCGAGCGAGCGGCTCGCTTGCTGGGAGCGGTTGGCCTAGGCGACAAACTTCGCAGACCGAGCCGCCATCTCTCCGGTGGCGAGCAGCAACGCGTGGCCATCGCGCGCGCGCTGGCGAACGATCCGCGGGTAATTCTAGCCGACGAACCAACCGGCAACCTCGACACGGCCAATTCCGATCGCGCCTTTGAATTACTGCAAAATATCGTGCAGGAAGGCGGGAAAGCACTGCTTCTGGCCACGCACAATCCAGTCATCGCCGAAGCCTGTGATTGGATCCACGAGATGAAAGACGGCTGCATCATCGCCAGTTATGTCCCAGCGCGCCGCACCGCCGGGCTCCCGCCTGTCGATACCGTCCGTGGATCGAGCGGCTAACCAGTGCGAAGCAAGCAGGACAAACACTGCTTCGCCCAAGATGGATCGAGGCCTTCTGACCGACCTGGTTTTGGATGTGACAGAAGGGGATAACCCCGTAAGATACTCCGCTCGGCCCCAAACGTGGGAACTCGCCCACGCACCAGGACCAAAGAAAAAATCTGCGACCAATGAAACTTCTCAACAAAATCGGCCGCGAATTTTCCGGTTACAATGTTTTCGAATCGGGCAAGCGTCTGCTCGATCGGAAGCCACTCCAATGCAGCCTTTATGTCACGGACCGCTGCAACCTCGATTGCGCATATTGCACCGAATACAACAATAGCCGTCCACACCCGACGCTGGAAAATCTCAAGACCTGGATTCGAAAAATTCGCGACTTGGGCACGATGCGAATCGCTCTCGTCGGCGGTGAGCCACTCCTTCATCCAGACATTGTGGAGATCGTTCGTTATTGTCGGAAGCTCGGCTTTGCGACGAGTCTCACAACGAATGGCTTCCTTCTTACTCGCAAGTTGGTTGTCGCGCTTGAAGATGCCGGTTTGCAGGTCTTGCAAATCAGTGTCGACCGGATGACACCAAGCGCGATCACGAAGAAGTCCTTCAAGACCATTCTCCCGAAGCTCGACTATTTTCGGGATTCCAAAATCAGTTTGCACATCACTGGGGTTATCTGTCAGGATACGCTGGCCGACTCGAGAGCGGTTCTAGAGACTGGATTGTCGCGCGGCATCCCGACCGAGGTGCGTCTGGTTCATGCCGATCCGCTCAGTCGCTTTCGCGTCGAGCGTGGTTCACGCGAAGAACTCGAAGAATTTGTGGATTCGATGATTGAACGAAAGCGTCGCGGCGAAAAGATCCACACCAGTGAAGCGATTCTTAATTACCAGCGAAGTCTGCTGCGCGGAGAGCATGTCGAGTGGACGTGCATGGCGGGCTACAAATTGTTCTTCGTCTCCGCGCAGGGAAAATTTTGGATCTGCAGCATGGTGCACACGGACAAAGACATCATGGACGTCACGCTGGAGGACCTCTATGCGAATTATCGCAAAAAATCGTGCCAGCAGGGCTGTGGCGTTTATTGCGCTGTCAGTACCTCACTTCTCGTTAAGAAGCCTGCGGCCGTCCTCGGCAAGGAAATTGTCGCCCGGGCCAGACGCATTCCAGGCTTGGTTCGACAGGCGGTCGGTTCGGAAGACTTGGACAAAAGCAGTGTTGCCTCTTAACACTGACCTAACTCCATCAAGTCGAACGCTATCTCGGCGAAGAGGAATCGCGCGTGCACGCGCTACGCGGAGTTTCTCTCACGTTGGACCCGGCAACCATCCACGCAGTCGTCGGACCATCTGGCTGCGGGAAGAGCACGCTCCTTTATATTCTCGGACTACTCGATCAACTCGACGGCGGCTGGGTCACAATTAAATCGGAGCTAATCTCGCACTTGCGTGACAACGTACTCGCACGCAAGCGGAACGAATTGATCGGGTTCATCTTTCAGTTCCATTTTTTGATGGAGGACTTCACCGCGCAGGAAAATGTTATGATTCGATGCGCCGACTTGGGCGTCTCACGGAAAATGAAATGCGAGATCGCGCGGCAGAATTGCTCGATGCCGTCGACCTTGGAAATAAGCTTTCACGTCCCAGCCGTCATCTTTCCGGCGGCGAACAGCAACGCGTGGCGGTCTCGCGCGCCCTGGCGAACGATCCACGCGTTATCCTCGCCGATGAACCTACCGGGAATCTCGATACCGCGAACTCGATGCGCGCCTTCGAGCTTCCGCAAGAAATGGTGACGCGGGGTGAAAAGGCTTTGCTCCTCGTCACGCACAATCCATCGATTGCCGAGGCCTGCGATTGGATGCACGAGATGAAGGACGGGCGGATTGTCGCTAGCCACGCGCGCGGTCAACGCATCTCAGTGCTGGCGGACACCTGACCTCTACTCGCGATCTCTCTCACTGGCTCCGCTCCTACCGCTTCTTTTCTTTTGAAAAGCTGATCGAGAACAGCATGATCACTCGGATCCAGTCCGATAAGACGCCAGACGAAGAAATATCCTGCAAGATAAAGTCCGGCGGCCGCCAGCTCCGACCACCATCCATGAATCGTGAAGCGGAGGAGCAAAGCGAGGGGGAGTGGGGCGAGCGCGGCGAGCCACGGTTTGACGAGCGCTTGCCAAGGCCAACGCCATTCGAGGAGCCAGGAGATCTCGACCCGTCGGAGGACCCCCTTAATCAGATAGGGGAAGAAAATCGCGAGCGCCGCTCCGAGCGCACCGAAGGCTGGAATTAGCTTGAGATTCAAACTGACGGCGGCGACGAAGGCGATGGTGGAGTTCATCAGATTAATCTTCGGCCGCTCGACCATAAGAATCGTCTCGCCAAGGCCCATGAAAGCATTCAGCACGCAAGCTCCTCCGATGATCGCCACCCACAAGCCACCTCGGTGGAACGCGGTGCCGAAAATCGTCATGATCATACCTCCCGCCAGAGCTAGGACGACGAGCGCTGGCAGTAATCCCGCGAGCATCCAGCGCGCGAGGTATCCGTAACTCGCCTCAGCATCGCGGATCTGGCCAGCTGCGATTTGGCGCGCGACGATGGGCGTAAAGATCGGGGTAAAGGACTGGCTCACCTTTCGCAGGCCGCTCCCGACTTCGACCGCCGCTGCGTAGATACCCAGCGTCTCCAGCGTCACGCCGGGCGCGCGTCCGACGAACCAGCCGAGCATGATGAGGTCGATGCGCATGATGCCAATATTAAGCAAGTCGTAGAGGGCAATCGGCGCCGAGGCACGAAGGAGCAGGGGCACGAGGTCATCGTTAGGTGAGCGCGGTATGGGTGCGAACGTGAACAAACGCCGCGCGAGCGCGAAAGCGACGAGCCCAGACGCGAGAGTCCCTGCGATGGCGGCGATTTCCGGCGCGAGTTGTCTTGCGCCGAGCGCAAACGCCAGGAGGAGCGCGGCCGCCGTGCCGAAGCTTTCCGTCAGGCCCCGCGAGTAGATGTCATGGTGCATCACTGTCATCCCACGCGACAAGGCTGTGCTTACGCGATAAAGCGTGACACCTGGTAAGGCGAGCAGCATTACGGCAGTTGCTCGCACAAACTCTGTCCGCATCCCAATGGAAAGCCCGAACGTCCAGACGGCCCAGAATCCGCCGATCGCCAGTAGAACGCTGCTAGTGAAGGAGATTGCGAGCGCCGTCTTCATGACCCGACGGCTGCTGGCGCGATCGTTGACTCCTTCCGCCTTCGCGATGAATGCAATCGCACTGTAGTCGAATCCTAGCGTGGAAAACTTGCTCACCAGGTCCATGGTTGCCCACGCCAGACCAAAGATGCCAAGGACCGCGCTGCCGAGCAGCCGCGCGACCAGAAAGGTGAAGATCCCGCGGAGATTGGAAGCAAGAAAGGCGATCGTGTTGATGAACGCGCCGCGCGCAAGCGCTGCTCCGTGCACGGAATAGTCTGGTGCCAACGTTTTAGGCACAGAGTCCGCGTCTCGATCCATGTCCGTCATGGGCGTCGGGCCGCTGCATCGCGGTAAACCTTTAGTGTCTCGCGTGCGCAATGGTCCCAGGAAAAATCCTGAGCGCGGGACAACCCTTGTTCGCCGAGAGATTGGCGCAGACCGCTTGACCTGACGAAATCACGCAGCGCGCGAGCGAGCGCGTCGAAATCGCCCGCCGGGAAAAGGACGGCCGTGCTGGCCGTGATCTCGCGGAGCGGCGCAATATCGCTCGCCACTACGGGACAACCGCACGCCATGGCTTCTAAAACTGGCAGTCCGAACCCTTCGTAAATCGACGGTTGAATCAGGCCGCCAGCAGCTTGAATGAGCGTGACCAAATCTTCACGTGCGATCGTATCCAGCCAGACAATTCGATCAGCGACGTGCAGGCGATTTGCCAGCCCCACGAGCCCGTCCCTTGCCTTGCGACTCTGCACAAGCACAAGCCGCCATGGACGCGGGACCGCGTTCGCGAAAGCTGCGATCGCGAGGTCGTGCCGCTTGCTCGGCGTGTTCGACCCAATGACCAACAAGTAGGGCGATTCCGCTCCGCTGAGACACGCCGCTCGCTCCTTTGCCACGGCCAGGTCTTCAGGTGGGCGAAAGCAGGCGTCCGACGCCGACCAAATCACGGTCAAACGTGCCGCAGCCTCGGGGAGCAGCATGCAAATACGGTCAGCGGTCGCCTTGCTCTGAGCGACCAAACGAGTCGCCTGCCGGAGCGCGCGCCAAATCGCCTGCCGGAAGTAGACGCTCTTCACGACGCGCTCGAGACCTTGCAAGTGCAGGTCAGGTCTTTCAATCGCCATCACATCGTGAACAGTCACCACACTCGCGCATGGCAGGCCGCGCGGCATCGTGTTATGTGGACTGTGGAAGACATCGACGTTCGTGAAAGATGCGTAGCACTGGGGCCAGATCACTGTCCATGGCGCAGTCGGTCCCGCCCGAATTGTCACCGCCGAGGTGTTCGCTGCACGCGAGAGCGGCCGAGGGGCGAGCGGATGCGCCCAGAACAGAAAATGATCGGAGTGAGCCAGATCCGGCAACCTGTCTACCAAAGCGTGCACATAAGCACCGATGCCGCTCGGTTTTTCTCGGACGTATCGCGCGTCGATGGCGACCCGCAAAGAGTTCGTGGAGCGAGATGGCGGGGCCCGGTACATTATGCTGTGCGGAGGGGGTTACTTCCAAGTCTGGTTGTAGTGAAGGCTTTCAATAGGATAATCGGATTTTACACGTTGGAACGAACGGAAGCAGCATGAAGAAAATATTTCTGACCGGCGCCAGTTCTGGGATCGGGAAAGCAATCGCAATGGCTCTCACCGAACAAGGACACGAAGTCTGGGGCACCTCGCGCGACGCTTCACGTTTGCCAAATATTTCTCGTCTTCATCCCGTGGGATTCGATTTGTCCGATCCTCGCTCGATCGAGGCTGCCTTCAATTCCGCTCTGGCCCAAGCTGGTCATTTTGATGTCGTGATCAACAACGCGGGCGCCGGTCATTTTGGCCCGGCGGAAAATCTTTCCGCGGAGACGATCGCAAACCAATTTCAATTGCTCGTTTTCGGACACGTTCAATTGATGCAACTCGCGCTGGCGGCGATGCGCGCACGGGAACACGGCCTGATCATTAATGTCACTTCACTTGCTTCGCGATTGCCCGTCCCATTTATGGCTGCATATAACGCGGCCAAAGCAGCCATGGCCGCGTTCACCATGTCGATCCAACTCGAGCTGCCGGATTCCCGAGTGCGAATTATCGATCTTCAGCCGGGCGATATCTGCACCGAGTTCAACAGCGCGGTGGACAAACGCGCGCAACATGATTCACGATACGAAGCAGAAGTCGCGAAAACGTGGGTCATGGTCGAACGCAACATGGCGGCGGCGCCAAAACCGGAGTTGGTCGCGGGGCATGTCCTCAAATTCATCGATCAGGCGAGTCCGCCGCCGCGTGTAACCGTCGGTGATACTTTTCAGTCCAAGCTCGCGCCGTTCATTTTCCGGTTCCTCCCGCAGCGCGTCCGTATCTGGGGATTGAAAAAATATTATGGGCTATGAGCAACGCGAGCTCCGAAGCAATGATTTTGATGGCTGGATCGGGCTCGCGTCTTCGCAGCGCGGGAGAAAATTGCTTGAAACCGCTCCTGCCTTTACTCGAGCGCCCTCTGATTTCGTACACACTTGACACGCTCGCGAAGGCCGGGATCAAAACCATTTATGCGGTAGTAGGCTTTGAAAGGCACGCACTTCGTGCGCACGTAAACCCGTTGATTCCACCGAACATCAACGTTTGCTGGATCGACAATCCGGCTTGGCAAAAACAGAACGGCATTTCAGTCCTCGTCGCCGCACCGCACGTCACCGCGCCATTTCTTTTAACGATGGGCGACCATCTCTTCGAGCAATCGATCGTCGATCTTCTTCTGCGAGAAGCGAAGCCGGACGAACTCAACCTGGCAATCGACAAGAAGCTCGATTCCATTTTCGATTTGAATGACGCCATGAAAGTCCGGATGCGTGGCGATCGGCTCATCACCATCGGAAAAGATCTAAAAGATTACGGCGCAATCGACACCGGTTTTTTTGTCTGCCCGCGGAAATTTTTCGATTATCTGGAAAAAGCCAAGAAGAATGGCGACTGCAGCCTGGCCGACGGAGTACGATTGATGGCCGCGGATGGCCTGGTTCGTGGCATTGATATCGGCGCCGCCTGGTGGCAGGACATCGACACGCCCGAGATGCTGGCGTGCGCGGAGCAACATTTACGAACGCGAACCCTGCGACAAACCACGGAATCGATCAGCGCGAGCACGCAGCCGGGCAACAAGAGCGAGGAGTAAGCTCATAGCAGTGACTGCGGTCCACAGATGCAGGATCCATTGCGGACAACCGGCAATCGCGAGAAGAAGAAATAAAAGAATCCCGACATCGCGCTTGGTAAGTTGAAACAGCCACCAAACCAATTTTTCACCGAGGAACAAGAGGCCTGAACGCTGAATCATTGCTCGATGACGCACATATAATGTGTTGGTCAGCGCGTTTGGCGCGAAAGCAGTTTCGATTTTTGGATTTCTTAAGAGCCACTCGTTTGCGGCGATCATGAGTGCGCAAAAAATTCCTTCTCCCAGATAGAACCAGTTATGCGGACCGAATCGGTGGAGTTGAGAAAGGCCCAGGCCAAGACCGATCGCGAACAGAAGACTGCCAAAAACATCGCAAAGTGTGTCGAAACGGCGACCGGTATCCGACTCCAAGTATTTAGCGCGCGCAATTTCGCCGTCGCAGCCATCGAGGATGCTGTAGATCTGGAAAAGCGCCGCACCGATAACGAACCCGAGATAGTCGCCGCGTTGTAAGAAGAGGAACGCCGCGAATGGCAACGAACAGATCGCCAATGTCCACGTGCCTGGCGCGAGGGAAGATTTCAGAAGACGCCGGCTGATCGCGCGGGAGATCGGGCGATTCAGAAATCTGGAGATGAATCCATCCTGCGTTTTGCCAGTGTCGCGGAGAAACCAGCGCTCGCACTGTGCAATCTCGCGTGGTTCGGATACACAACGCCATCTGGTGATTTGCCCGGTTCCGCCCGAATCGCGACAAGCATCCGCAAAAACGCGGGCCAGCTTGTTCCAATGTTCCGTCGCATCGACGATCGACGTATTGCACTCAACGACTGGCGCGATGGAGATGAAGTTGGCCAGAGCGCCTCGATTCACGAGCAGGCGGGTGCTGAGAGCACGCGCCAGCCCGGCGCGGTGAGGCCGGTCCGATTCAGGAGCAAAATTTAATTTGCATCGGCTCAACCGCGAATCCTGGGGCAGCCACCGTTTCTCCACCGCAATCTCCGGATTCCAGAAAGCAACGATGTCGATTTCCGATTCGAGTTTCCTTGACTCGGCAAATTCGTTTACGGCAAGAGCCAGCCGCTCGAGTTGGCGCAAGCCGGCGATTTTCCAGTTCGCCGACTCATCCGCCAAAATCAAGATTTTGCTTGGCTCCACGCTCAATGCGCCGGGGCGGCGTCCTCCAGGCGCTGGCTGTAAATCCGGAACGTTTTGTATCGCTTCGCGCCGAGCGCTTCGATGAAACGATTGATCATGAAATTGTCTTCGAGGGTCATGCTCAGCTCGCCGGTCAAACCGCGTTTGAATGCTTCGTCCATTATTTGCAGAACCAGCATCTCGGCGATGCCCGCGCGACGGTGCTTTTCGATTACTCCGAGCGCCACCAGACGACCGGTCCGGATTTTCGTCTTATAATAGAGCAGTTTGATTAAGCCGATGGGAAAACCAAAGCGGGTCAATCGTCCGTTGATACGCCGGAGCGCGACGTTGATATCGGGCACGGAGATGACGAAGCCGACCGGCTCGTCGTCAATTTCCGCAAGCAATGTTCCCTGCGGCACGATGAGCGGCTTCATCTCGTGCGCGAGGTGATCGAATTCGGCCTCGGTGAATGGAACAAAGCCCCAGTTTTTTTCCCATGCTTGATTGTAAATCGCGCGCAGACGCCGGCTTTCGTGCTCGATCTTACGCAAATTCACGGGACGAATGGTAACGCCGTGCCGGCCGGCGCGGGCCACGGCCACTTTGCGCAGCCGTTCCGCCGCTTCCGGAAATTCCGAAAACCACCACGCATACCAGTCTTTCGCTTTGCTGAAACCGCACGACTCGATGAGCGGCGGATAATAGCGCGGATTATGCGAGGTCAGGAGAGTGGGCGGATATTTGAAGCCGTCGATAAGCAATCCGCAAACGTAATTGGTCGAGTAATCGATGGGGCCCATAATCTCGCTGCGTCCGCGAGCGCGAAGCCAATTGGAGGCCGCTTCGAACAATGCGGCAGCAACATCGCGATTGTCGATGCACTCGAAGAGACCGAAACAGCCGACGTTGGTTTGATGGAGCGAATTGTAATTTGGATCGTCACTCGCCATGATTCGGCCGACGATCTCGCTCCCGCGATTGCGGGACCGGGCGAGAAACAGCGCGGCGTCGCCGTGCTTATAAAAGGGGTGTCGCTTCCGATCGAGGAATGCTTTGCGTTCGAGAATCAGCGGCGGCACCCAGGCGGGATCGCTGTTGTAGATCTGCCATGGAAATTTAATGAACGCGTTGCGATCCTTGCGACAACTGACTGGCGAGACTTCAATCTGAGACACGCGATTATCAAGAATCTACGCGGGTTCCCGCCGCGCCGCCGCGAGCTCGAGCAGAGATCGCGACAATCTTTCCTGCTGAAGAATGAGATAGACGAGAAGGACGTTGAACGCGCTGAGCTCGAGCCAAAAGTACCAAACAGGCCGGCCGACGAGCAAAAGAAGAAAGAGCAAAAGCATTCGCGTGTTCGTCATCAACAACCTCCACCATTTGAGCATCGGCTGGGCAGAATCATGATATCGCGTCTGCAGCCAAATTGGAATTTCGCCTGGAAAGTCGCGCCCGATCGCCCAGTGTAACCGTTCCAAGCCGGGCGAGAGCATCTCCTGCTGCCAGGTGAAATTGAGATATAACGCGAGCAAGAATTTATGCCAGGGTTCGCGCCGCCAACTGTGTTGCCGATATTCTTCTCGCAGGATGGAGAATGAATCCAAGTCCGCGCGCGGTCGTCCTTTCACAAAATAAAGATAACCGTTGCGGTAATAATCAGCGGCGGCGCCTTGCAATGCATGGCTAAGACCGGCAGCGAGGGCGAGGAAAGCAACGCCGGGCGATGCGCCTTCTGCCAGGTAACGAAGCGCCAAATGTACGTAGATGCTTACCCAGATAAGGTGATCGGCCAGACTGTCAATGATGCGGCCGGTCCGGCTCTTCCGATTCGTGAGGCGGGCAAGCTGACCATCGGCGTTGTCGAGAGTGTTGGCGCCGATGTGCAGCAGCATGCCGGCAATATTCGCGCTCAAGTCGCGATAGTAGTAGAGGTGCCCGGCGATAACGCCAACAATGCAGCCGAGGAAGCTCACTGCTGCCGGCGTCATCCGCAGCTTCTCGAAGAAGATCGCCAGGCTAAAACCAATCTTCCGGTAAAAATGGATGTCGATCCAACCTTCGAGCTCGCGCGATTTGTAGGTTGCTTCGATTGTGGACGAGGCGGCGCCCGGCGTGAGATCAATCGCCATTTCTGAAAGCCAACCCCGCGCCCTCAGGAGACGCGAGCACTCTGCCGTAGAGCCGGCACAAGGGTATCAGCAACAATGTTTAGAGCTTCGTCGAGATCGGCCTGCGTATGGTTGGCGGTCACGCAGGCTCGGAAACAGATGCGATCTTCGGGCACGGCGGGAAAATCAACCGGCGCGACGAAGAGCCCGCGACGCCGTAATTCATGGCCCAATTGATACATTCGTGCGCGATCGCCAACGACAAGCGGCATGATGTACGTTGTCGATGCGCCGGTATCGATCCCGAGCGCGTTCAAGTGGTCACGAAAATATTTCGCATTTGACCAGAGCCGATCGCGCAGCTCCGGTTCGCGCCCGGCGATTTCGAGCGCCCGCAAAACTGCGGCGACGATCGCCGGCGGCAGCGCGCAGGAGTAAGCGTAGGAATGCGCGTAATATCTCAAATAGTCCAATGTCTCGACCCGGCCCGTGACAAAACCGCCGAGCGCGGCAAACGCCTTCGAGAAAGTTCCGTAGACGAGCGGTATCCGTTTTTCCACTCCGAAATGTTCAGCCGCGCCGCGCCCATTTGCTCCGCAACCAAGCATGGAGTGCGCTTCATCAATAAAAACACTCGCGTTGTGCGACTCGGCGACGTCGAGCAAACCGTCCAGGCTGGCAAAATCTCCATCCATGGAATAAATGCCCTCGACAATTACGAGCTGCCGTTTTCCTCTTCGCCGGCAGAGCGCAGCGTCGAGCGAAGCCGGATCGTTGTGCTCGAAACGATCGACCCGCGAGCGCGAGAGCACCGCGCCGTCGCGCAAACTCAAGTGCGATCGATTGTCGAGGACCGCAACATCAGTCTTGCGTAAGAGACCGGAGATGGTTCCGAGCGCGCCGCCGAAACCGCTGTTAAACAACATCGCGTCCTCGCGGTCGAGAAATTCCGCGACCCGGCGCTCGAGTTGTCGATGTAAATCCGTCATCCCGGAAAGCAACGGAGAGCCGCACGCGCCCATTCCATATTTGGAGAGCGCGTCCCGGGCAGCAGCGATCACTTCGGGGCGATTAGCGAGCCCAAGATAATTGTAGGAACAAAGATTAATTACCGACCGCGGTTTGCCTCCGTAATTGATCGTTGTCCGAGCATCTGCTGTCGCCAGCAACTCCGGCTCGTAAAGCGCGGCCTCCCACGCGCCGGCCTGGCGCCATTGTGTGAATGCCAATGGCGGAACTAGTGGATCGTCGCTGTCGCCGACCACGAAATCAGCCAGACTCAGTTTCGCATCGAATTCTCGCTCCGACAGTTGCCGATTCAAGTTGCCGCTCATTGAAAATCAGATCCTTAAGGCGCTCACAGCTGCATTGTGCCGCGCCCTAAAGAGCTCGGGCCATCTGCATGCCGGAAGTTCCGTATCGGGGCTGCAATTGTACCGGCAAAAAGACGCGGGACAAGAGCTTAATTGCAACCCGTCCTGCTATTTTCGCGTTGTGCGAAAAACGTAATCCCAGAGCGGGGAACTCACGCCGTAACCGGCATGTTCGTCATTGTAATGATGACGCAAGTGGTACTGCTTGAGCCAAAGCCACACCCCCCGCTTCATGGCAAAGTGATGGATCGCATAATGGATCGAATCGTAGCAAATGTAGCCAAATCCAAACCCAGCCGAGACGGCCGGCGCGAAACGGCCGAGGGTAATGGCAAAGAGCGCCCAAAATAAAATCGCAAGCGGAATGCTTACGCTTGGCGGCATGACCAAACGTCGAGCATCGTTTGGATAATCATGATGAACGCCGTGGACGATGAAGTGAAATTGTTTTCCCAAACGGCTCTTCGGTTCATAATGAAAAACATACCGGTGGATGATGTATTCAAGAAGAGTCCAGACCAGAACGCCGAGCAGGAATAAGCCAGCCACTGCCAAGATCGACAATCGACTTTGCCAGAGTGCGGCATAAAGCATGTAACCGACGACCGGCAGATAAAGCACCAAAGGCGTGGCCGGATGGACATGCGACAAAAGCTCCATCAAATCGCTTTTGAACATTCGAACGCTTTCGTTCTTGTTCGAGATATAATGCGGTTGCGCCATAATTAAAAATTAATCGGCCTGGCGCTGAGATCAACGCCGCTGATCGAATCGACAATCCCTCCTGGGCCGGGCGACCCAATTTCTTCGCCTTGTTTCATGCGCTCAATTCGCGAAAACAAAGTGTATCGTTTGTCGAAAATGAACTGAAAAAGCAACCGGCTCCAGGACGAGTGATATTTTAAAGTATCGTAAAACTCGGGTGCCATCGCGCGCAACTTGGGAAGATTGTTCCACGGGATCGAAGGCAGATCATGATGCTCGTTATGATAGCCCATGTTGAGGGCCACACGGTTGATCGGTCCGTAGTAACTCGTCGTCTCCTGGTCGAACTCGTAAGTGTAATGTTCCTGGATCCAACGGGCGCCCACCGGGTGCAGCCCGATCGAGAAGAAAAATGAAAACGCCAGATAAAGCAGCCCGGCCCAGCCGCAGAAATAAACAATCGCCGCGTCATAAACCGCCACGCACGCGAAATTCACAAAAAACCACCGATCCCACATCGTAATCGCTTTCAATCGCGGTGGGCGAGTCAACTGGAAAAAAGGAAAGAGCATCAGCCAAAGCGCCTTGCGATACCACTTGTTGCCGACCAATCGCGCCTCCCAATGATTGGCCAGATCAGCGTCGTATTCATAGTCGCCCTGATGGGAATGGTGCTTCAAATGAAAAACCCGGAAGGCCATCGCGCCGGGCGTGAGATTTGGAAAATCGGCCAGAATCCCGATCATTTTGTTCCAGCTTTTGCTCCGCAAAATCAAATTATGGGTTGCATCGTGAATGATCACGTAGTTGGCATGATTCACGAACGCGCCCACACCATAGGCGACGAGCAGGCTGAGCCACCAGTAATCGAATCCGAGTTTCCCCATCAAAAACGCAATCGACGTTTGCAAAACCACGGTCGAAAGCGCGAGCAAAGCGGTATAAGGATTTCTTACCATCAATTGTCGAACTCCCGGATGCGCCTTGATGATGGCCCGTGCCCGGCTTGGGTGCGGCTGATCGAGGACGGATTGGTAAAAGCTATCGTGCATCGATTTTCAAACGACTAGCATAAACGAACCCCTGAACCGACTATTTTCAAGCCGTTACCACCGGGACCGCAACGGAATTCATAGTTGAAAATTGGGGATCTACCCCGACCGGCGAAATAACCAGAAGATAGCAGATAGAAGATTGATAACCACTGCACATATCTTTATGCGCACGGCATCCATCAAACTAATCTGTGTCGCGGGGTTTGGTAGCAGGCACGCAGGATATCCTTGGCGCACTTACGGTTTATCCGGCGGAATAAATACCTTTCCTTCATGGTCGCGGGATGGGAAACACATTGTTTTTCGCAGGATCATCGAGCCAAACAACTCAGAAATCTTTGTAGCAAATGGCGATGGCGGAGAGCTCCTTAACCTGACCAGTCACCCGGCATTCGATAGTTGGCCGAGTTGGTCTCCTGATGGTACAAAGATAGCTTTTGGATCAAATCGAAATTCGAATTACCAGATTTTCATCATGAATGCAGATGGCAGCAATGTACGCTTGCTCGCGAACACTGAAGGACGCGCGACTGAACCTCGCTGGTCGCCGGATGGAAGTCTGGTCTATTTCACCAATTGTAAGAGTGTCGACTGGGGCAGAGATTGCGAAATCTTCGCCGCTCCAACGCATCCGACAAAACCGTGAAGCGTCAAATCGGCGTGGCACAAGCCGGAGAGTCTCGACCGAATAGCTACCTCTAACACTGACAACCGGCAGGCGTGGCAGAAATGACATGCGCCCGTCTATGGGGCGACGATCAGACCAACGGCTTCATCCATTGAGATGGACGAAGGGTCGCTGGTATCCCAATATGTGGAGAGACGCCTGGAAGTAAGTCGACCGAGACCGGACAAATGCGTGCACATCACTGACGGCGATATGAAATCGCCTGTTAGTTACGCTGTCTAGGTGCGACCCTAACGGGATTCGAAACCGCTTTCAACATTTCGCAAATACGCGCGATTTCGATGGAAACTTGCGGCAATCAGCGCGTTAACTACATCCGCTCAGAACCGACACTTTGCACGAATCGCGCAGAATCACGCAGTTTGAGTGTCCGAATTTGTCCGAAAGCCCCTTGTCTCTCGCGCATGCACACGCGCGCGCGGGATTCCAGCAAAACCACGGATGTCTTTCCCACCATGATAAATAACAGGCGACCGAAAAAGACGGTCATTGGATCGCAGTCAAGCGGAGCTTCGACAAGAAACAATAAAAGTACTGTGGAATGAGATAACGTCTGGCCGCCTCGCGCCAAATGTGATCTTTTCCTCCGGAATCCATCCGTCGGGATTCTTGCCATCAAGGGTGGCCCAGGTGATTGCAGCGTAAAGTCCCAGCAGGCGGTTTGGGTTGGGGAGCCAACAACCGGGCCGATGCGCTGTCACCGAACCGGTGTTGCGCCTTTACATCGCGGCCCTCGAATAATATTGTGCTGCCGGATGGTTTCCGGCAAGATTCGTGCGAGATTCACGGTGTGACTGTGTTCTGCGCCCACACATCAGCGGAAGGAGACTAACGAAATGAACACGAAAGTTGCGAATGTTATGGCGGTGGAACTGGGAATCTTGATCGTGATCCTGGCTTGGCTGGCGTTCTCCAATTTCTCCCGGGTCAAACAACCCACGCTGGCAGAAGAGCAGGAGCCGGCTGATAGCTCGTTTGCGACCGTCACCTCGCTCCCCCGTCCGGCAAACCCGCGGCACTCCGCTGCCGATTACTTTACCGTTCAGCAAAGGCAACAGTTGGCGGCGCCGCGCCAGGCTCAGGCGCTCCAGTACGGAACGATGCAATACGATCAGCAGCTCGTCCCGGCGCCTGACACCAGCGCCAATGCTGGCGATAGCGTCACCACCGGAACTTCCCCCTATTACGCCGGCGTTTATCCGCAGCCGGTAACCTCACCAGATAGCATTGCCTGGCCGTACGATCCAGTCCTCGTATATCCTCCGACGAGCGAGATCATCGTCATTTCCAACGGCCAAGCTTTTATGCGCCGACAAGCGCCTCGCTTTGCTCGGCCACGTATGACGGTTGTGCATCGACAGCCGCTAGGCGGTGGCGGAGCGCGCACTGCCAACCCTCGCTCCTTTCGACCAAGCGCGGGCTTGCGGCCGCGCTGAAGTCGTTAGGCCGGAAGAGAGAAAACAAGGCGGGGCGCGCTGAAGCGTCGGCGAAAGCGGATGACTGCGGTGTGTGCGTCGATTTTTCGAGCACCTGTTCCAACCATGATGCGTGTATCTACACCTATGATGCATTGCCGTCGACCCCATGCCTTTCGTGTCCCTCCACAGCTTTGTACGTGGCAAGCCGTACAGGCGGCAATGTCAGCCCCTCCCTGGATCCAGCTCCCGCCTCCGGCTTAACAAAGCCGGAGGCGTAACCAAGTTTAAAACGCCGGCTCTTCCACCTGCGACCTTGAGGGCACCGGCCCGGCCTGCGGTAACTGCTTCTGCGGGGTCACGCCCGGCGTCGATTGGTCCGCAGCACTGGCGACGACGCGGGCGATGATCCCGTGCTCGATGCCGGTGCTGGTATCCAGGTAACGGCCAACGATCTCTCCCTGCGCATTAATCCCGTTGAGGGAGGTGAAGGTTGTACCGGGATAATCGTAGGTGATGTATCTATTCGGCGGAATAAAGAGTAAGCCATGGGTTAATCCGCCGCTGTCGGTGTATCTGCCTACCATCAAGTTGCTGTCATTGTTTCCGAAAATGATCGTCCCGGTCGATCCCGCGGGATCGATCGGGCCATGGATCGTCCCATCGCTATCCCGGAAGTAGCCGTGGAGGACGGATGAACCGTCGAGATAATAGCCGCAAACCTGGTTCGAAGAGTTAATCTGGTAGGCAAGACTCGCGGTCGCCTGTGGCACCGTGAACTCGGTAATGACTCCACCAAGACTGAAAAATGCCGACTGAACCCCGCTACCGGGAATATCCGATCCGCAGAAGTCGCCGGCATTGTTTAGTCCCAGGATGACCGTAAAAGTCGAGCCGGGAACATCGAAGTTATGGAACCTGCTGCGGCTAAAAAAGAACCCGTGAAAGTTGCCCGTGGCTGCATCGAGGTAATCACCGCAGACCAATCGTGAATTATTGACGCCGCGGCCTTGCGTGACGCCACCCGTATCGTTGGGATCGACGAGCGGGGCACTGAAGTTCCCGTTTCTGAACCGGATAAAACCGCGCGTCACCAGGCTTGAATCCAAGTAGGTGCCGACGATGTCGCGCAAGTCGCTGATTTTCTGTGGTTCGGTCGAGTTTCCGCTGCCCGGGTAATCGAAAGTGCTGACTAACCTGACACTCAATCCCGCGGGCGCTCCTGCAAATGCTCCCAGCACCGGAAGTGCGAGGAGGGCTATCAAACAACAGACAATGCTATTTTTTATTTTCATTTTTTTGTTAAGGTTGGATTGTTGAACTGCTTTAAGTGCAATCCAGTTCCGCGCGGAGCTAGGAACCATCCTCAGGAGGCGCCTTGAACAGCGGCCTCACTTCGGCTGACTCGGGGCTCCAGTTGGATCTGGTGATCGCGCCAGGAGGTGTCCCAGCGAAGACCCAGCCTCACGAACGCCTTCAGAGCGGCTGAAGATTCGTTGAAACGTCGGGTGACGTAATCGAGAATTGTTTACAACCACCACGACAATTTGTCGAGCTTTTATTTTACGGCTCCAGCGCCCGTCTTTCTTTCACAGAATTGTCGAGTCGAGTTCGACAAAAGCCGTCAGCTTTTCATCCGCACGCACAATAAAGCGCCGATTTTCGTCGCGATTCACGTCAGCAACCCAAATCGCTCGCCCGCGAGAATACAACCGCTGAAGACGCAGCCCCAACTCCAACCGGCTTTTGCTGAAATTGTCAGCGATTATTTCCCAGTACCTCACGTGGCGGATTTTGCCTCTTTTGCGCTCCACACAGCAACCACAAAAATGTCTCGCCTGAGCCATGCCGCGCGTCCACATCAGCTTGCCGCAGATCAGAGTTGCAGAACCATGTCTTTCCTCGGCATCATTGCATTGTCATGAGACCTTTGTTTGTTGCGCTCTCTTTACCTTTCTCCTCTGTGGTTGCGCTCAAGTGGACTACACCGCCTATTCTGGCCGTCAACAAAACTGGCCGGTCGCAAGCGGTTCTTTTGTGCAACGAAAGTTCGATTTGCCGGTTTACTTTGGGCCGCCAGACAGGCCATATCGGGTGCTTGGCTATATGGAAGTGGAAAGTGCTCCGTTGGCCGTTTGGGAAACTGGGAAAAGGGAAAGCATCAAACCAGCAGTTAAAGAGGCCATCAAGCACGGTGCTGACGCCTTGGTTTTGCTCGCCAGCGGGACAAATATCAGCGGGAGCACCACGTTTAGCTCCGGTCAATGGGGTTCCAACACGACGACCACGGGAGGCATTTACGGCAACTATTTCAATGCCCAGAGCCGGACGACCGGAGGCGGCTTCGGCTCAACCACGACACTGCCAATCCGGAAAGGCTACGCTCGCGTAATCGCCATTCATTTTTGTAAGCCAGGTCTGTACATCTCTCGCGCGTGCGCGTGCGCGAGGCATCTTCCGCACAGATCAGCAAACGAAGCTAATCAATCCTCCGTGGTTCGTTGCCTAAGACCCTTCATGAAGTCCACCTCACCCGTTCGCCCGGAAGCGCGCTCGTCATCTTTCTTCGCGTCTGTCGCGCCGCCTTTCGGGTCGGTCTTCGGTTTCAGATCACGAACTTCGACTCCTCGTTTTTTCTTTTCCGCTGACTCAGGCTTGCTGTTTTCGTTGGGCATAATTTAGATCTCCGCCTGCGGACGCCGAGAATATCAAGGCTGCGGGACTTCCAAGCGTATTGGCGGTCTTTGGCTGACGACTTTTTTTTACAGCACCTT
>Ga0209055_1000451_pt1 | contig 29056 bp, 29 predicted proteins | sample GraSoiAngelo_110_FD_185875 | JGI IMG/M metagenome (GOLD analysis project Ga0209055, IMG submission 185875) | Grasslands soil microbial communities from the Angelo Coastal Reserve, California, USA - 14_0903_12_30cm (SPAdes) (version 2) | ecosystem: Environmental > Terrestrial > Soil > Grasslands ... | reverse complement strand
TTCCTGGTCTACGGTTCCGGTGATGTAAGCAAGCATGCGAGCCCAAATCATTCCAGAGCCTCCGTAAACTTGATCGTCGAACCCGGATTGTACATGCTCTTGAGGTTTCAGAAAGCAGCTGTGTGAGCAAATTATGAGACCGGAAACCAAGCCTTTTCAATACGTTTGAGATTTTTGACCATACGGTCCCCGTTTGGCGCGTGTATCTCCACAATCGCTCGGTTGGATTCAACTCCGGTGAGTAGGGAGGCAGTTGATGAACTTCCAGCCAATGGCGATTGGCATCGAACCAAGCCCATACGTCGCCGTCTTTGTGATACGTCGCGTTATCCTGAATGAGCACCGCTCCCTGCCGTCGATAGCTGCGAGCCAGTTGTTGCAGGAAAGCGAAGTACGTGGAAGCGTTGAAGACGGTGTCTTGCCGGTAATGGAAACGAGTCTTCTTCAATTCAATGGCCCCAAAAATCTTCACGCTCTTGCGCTGTCCGGTCACGGGAACTTCCGGAGGACAACCGATCCGGCTCCAGGTGGCGTGCAGGGTAGAATCTTGGCGAAAGCTGGCTTCGTCGGTGAAGATCAACGCCCGGTTTTGCCGCTGCGCTTTTTTTTAAGACTGGGATAGGTGTAGCGCTGCCAGCGATCTTGCTGGTCCGCGTTGGCTCGGGCCAGCACGCGACGCGGACGCTGCACCGAGAAGCCCAAACGATGGAGCAACTTGCGCACATGGCCTGGATGATAATGAATGTCGAATTCCTCCTCGATGACCCAGGCGATCATGGGAGAGGTCCAGATGCCCGTATCCAGGCCGTAGGCTACCGGGCCGCTTTCGAGAATGTCGTCGAGCTGTTTCCGTTGTGCCGATGTCAGCTCTAATGGCCGGCCTGAACGATGCCCTTCGAGCAGTCCTTCCACGCCAAAAGTTTGGTAACGTGCTAACCACTCCGAGACCCTCGAGCGTGGAGATCCGAGTAGATGGGCCAGCTCACCGCTGGTCCGTCCCTCCGAGTTCAGCACCACTGCTTGCAATCTTTTGGCAACTCGGTAGGCTCCGTCCCGTTCTGCTTGTTTGCGCAAGCGGATTAAACGTTTATAAGTTTTCGGGTGTAAGTACAGGATTCGCGGAACCATGGCACCTCCTTCCAGGAGTATGCCAGATGTGCTTATCTTATGTCCTCTTAATTATGCGCGGATGTATAGCAACCCTTCGGTTAACAGCCGAAGTGGTTGAAATCCTAAATGCTTTATCGTGTGTCGCTTACCGGGAAACACGAGCGATTTTCAGCCCCTCAGTTGGGCTACTTGGGCTACGTGCGCGGTGAATATTTCCCACCGGGCGTCTCCGGCCATAGACCGCCATTTGCTGAAACGCTCCTGCCCGATGCTATCGCGCTATGAAATATGGGCACTCGGATTCAACACCTCTTGCGGGTTCCGAGCACTAAGGTCTTTACCGGATTAGAGAATCCATTAAGGACCAGATTTTTTATTACCGCACTGCTCATCTATTTATATCTTAGCTGACCCGGCCCTCTCGAAAAAACGTCTACGAGGGGAGTCCTACACCACGATGAACGCAAATCGGCGGTTGCAAGAGCGAAAGCAGCCCGAGCGGATGGTCTGTAAGCTCGGCGGTGAAGACAGCGGTTCCGTCCTGAATCTTTCCGAAGATGGGTTGTGCTTTGAGAGCCTCACGCCCATCAAAGAAAAGGACTTGCTGCAGCTGCGCCTGTCGGTCGACCTGAATAGCGCGATCGAGGCCACCGTCCAGTTGGCGTGGATCGACTCGGCAAAACGCACGGGAGGTCTGCGCTTCTTGGAGTTGAGCGCGCCGGCACGCGAGCAGATCCGCGCCTGGCTGAGCGAGACCTCTACCGCATCCAGTGGAAGAAACGGCGCGGCGACCGAGAAGCTGGTGATTTGGCAGGAGATGCGCGTTCCGAGCATACAACTTGTTCCTATAGAACGCCACCTGGCGCAGACGCGCTGGCAATTCCGCCGCGGCGTATTGGTCGGCTTCGGGATATGCGCGGTGGTGATGATTCCCATTTTCCGGTATGCCGGCGGCACGAAGCTAGGCAGCCCCGTGCGGACGAGCGCGAACCGCGCGGCGCAATCCAGCGCTGAGCAGACGCAGGCGTCAGTAGCACAGCCCGTGTCACCAAGTGCGTCGATCTCTGCGCCGACCGCTACGAAACCGCTGGCGACGGAGCCGGCGGCGGTAAAGACGGTCTCCGTGGCCGCGCCGACAGGGTCGCCGCAGAGGCAGAGTCCACAGACAGCAGGAGCATCTTCCACGGATCTGATTACACGCACATCATCGCCGTCGGCAACGCCGCAGCCGGCGAAGGCGGAGCAGCCGCTTGGGGCAAGCCAGGCGGCAGTAGCGCCCGCTCTTGCCGCCTCGAAGGCGCATTCTTCCTCGGAGGTGCAGCACCCGAAAAAGGTTTCGGCGACGCCGCAGCAGTTGTGGTCTGCGGTGCAAGCAGGAAACATGAAGGCGGTGGTAGCGCTGGCGGGCCTCTACACACGAGGCGATGGCGTCCCGGTGAACTGCGAGCAAGCGCGGATCTTGCTGCTGGTCGCGTCAGAAAAGAACAGTGGAGAAGCTTCCAAGAAGCTGCAGGAGCTGGATAAAGGCGGCTGCCCCGCAAACAGCGAGTGAGCCAAAGCCTTAGATAGAGCCGACACCTCCGCATGGGACTAGCTTGATTAAGTCCGCGCCATATTTCTTGTGTTGCCGCACGACTTTGCGGGCTTCGTCAGCGCTGACGATCAGCGAATTCTCCTACTCGGAGCTCACTGTTGCGAAAACCCTGAGCGAGTAGCTGAACGATTTCTTTTCCACGGTCGCTGAGCAGCGGCTTCTCGCGGCGTGGGCCGGGCTTCGGAGGATTTCGAAAACGCTTTCATCACTTCAGCGGGCACTGCCTAATGGTGCCGAGCCGTTCAGCCTCACACTGCGGTACTAACAGGGATCTACGATTGACGCTGACATTCAAGGAACTGCGAATGCAACGAAGCGGCTCGGGGCGTCTACGGAATACTGGCAACGATCACGGTCCCGGCCGGTCCGCATCGGTGGCGCTGATTTTTGGCAGTGCCCGCTCTGGCGTCCTCGCGCTGGCCGCAACGATGAGCAATTCTACACTCTGCCCGCTCGGGGCGAATCACTTAAGAGATTCGAGAAATGCGATCAAGGCCGCAAGGTCCTCTTCTCTCACGTCCACAGGCTGCATTCCGCCGTCTGCCATTGCGTCGGTGGGCTGGTTCAAAATGCTCCGCAGCTTTGCGGCGTCATGCTTCTGTCCAACTCCGAGCAATGACGGAGCCGACGGCGTTCCGCTCAAATCCGCTCCGTGGCACTCGATGCAGCCTTCCTCTTCGAATACTCTCTTCCCTTGGCTGGCAATCGGGCTAAGCGACTGGGCGGCAAATGGTGAAACTCCTGCCAACTCGGGTTCAAATGGTTTCTTCATGAAGGCGTCGACATCTGTTTGCTGCTTTGCCAGTTGAGGCGCTATCGCCGGATCGCGTAGATCATTTCGATGGCTGATACCGCCCAGAGCGCCCAGCCCGATAAAGATAAACGCGTAAATCGATACGGAGACCGGCCGCTTCCACGGGCGCCGCTCGGGCCTCCGGTCTAGAAAAGGCAGCGCGACGAATAGGAGAGCAACAAATGCCGGAATCACCAAAATACCTACGACGGCGAAACCGCTCTCCCAGTACTTCAGCCACTGGAAAACGGGAATGTAATACCACTCCGGACGCGGCACGTAGTGAGTGTCAGACGGGTTTGCCTTCGGTCCTAGCGCGACGGGGAGGTAATGAGCCAGCAGACCCAAACAGCCAATAATGACCAAGGCAAAGAGTAGATCGAAGACAACCTGCTTCGGATAAAACGGTTCCGTCGATCGCTTGAGAGCTTGGGGATCTCCCTGAAATGGCCCCGCTGGTCCGGCTCTGCGAAACAGGAGAACGTGCGCAGCAATAAAACCAAGGATGAGAGAAGGCAACAGGAACACGTGGAGCACGAAGAAGCGGGAAAGGGTTATCGTGCCCATTTCCGCACCGCCGCGCAGCAGGCTCTTGAGCGGTCCTCCGATCACTGGAATGTAAGTCAAGATGTTGGTGCCCACGGTGGTCGCGAAGTAGGCTTTCTGATCCCATGGCAACAAGTAGCCGGTAAAGGACATCCCCAGCATCAAAGCAAACAATACGCATCCGGCAAGCCACAGCAGTTTTCGGCGTCCCTTGTACGCTCCGTAGAGAAACGTTTGGCTGATGTGCAGGAGCAATACGATGACGATCGCGCTTGAGCCATAGGCGTGAATACTGCGAATGAAAGAGCCCGATGTCACTTCCTTCGTCAGATAAGCGACCGTTGTGTGAGCATGGTCGGCCGAAGGAACATAGTAAAGCGCCAGAAACATCCCGGTGACGATCTGCGATAAGAACAGATAGAGCAAACCAGATCCAAATACATAGGCAAGACTGGCGCCGCCGGGGATCGGCTCGTTGAGTACAGCTCCGAGGGGCGACTCGGCCTCGCCCTTCCGCCGATCGCTGATACCGGACCGCCGATCAATCCAGGGATTGAATGCTCCGGGTTCTAACGGCTGTGTGGCCATGCCTGCTCCGTCTTAGACCTACCGACACTTTGTCCCTGATGCCCGCCCCTCACGCGATGACTTCCTTGTTCGGAACGAGCTGCTTGAAAGTCTGGTAGTGCACTACGAGTTTTCCATCCTCGACTTTACTTTCCAGCCGATCCATTCCTCGCGGCGGGGGTCCCCCCAAAAGCTTCCCCTCCGCCGTGAATTGCCCGTTGTGGCAGGGACAGATGAACTTGTTCTTGTCGTCGTGCCAGGCGATCGAGCATCCCAAGTGGGGGCAAACCGACGACAACGTGCAAAGATGCCCATTCGCGTCTCGGCAGACATACACCGCTTTCTCCGAGACGATCTTGCGCCAGCCATCTCGCTGCTCGACCTTTACGAGCTTCTTTACCGGCGAAGTTACGGAAGCAAGATCCTCGACGGATCCGATTTCCTTCCATGACGCTTGAGTTTTGGCCTTGACCAGCGGATGAAGCAAGAAGCGCAAAAGCGGCACAGAGAGAAGCGCACCGACACTCGCCGCCCCAGCGCTCAACAAGAGTGCGAGAAACGATCGCCTGCTGGAAGCTGTGCCCCCGAGCTTTTTGTACTCCTCAGCGGTCGAGCTGATATGTATCTCGTCTGAATGATTCACTGCCGTTCCTCACCTGCGCCTGGGTTGCAACGGACTGTCCTTGCACTTGCGACTCACTGGCCCTTTCTGGAGAAGCCCCGAATATACGCAACGAGTTCCTTGATCTCTTTCGGCTTCAGTTTTTCCTCAAACTTTGGCATTTTTTTCTTGCCCTTGGTAACGATCTGGACCAGATTGGCGTCGCTCTCTGTGTCCGTATCGGGCGCTCGAAAGTCGTGCGCGCCTGTGTTTTTGCCCGCCTTGGTATTCGCGCTTCCATCGAGCCCGTGGCAACCCGCGCATTTGGCCTTGTAAATCGTTTCGGGTTCGCTCTGTGCACGAGCCGACAGCGAAAAAACGACGACCAGCGCTGCAGAGGCAACCGCCTTTCTAATCACATTCTTCACTAGCATTCTCCCGTCATGCTGACGAGCGACCGTCTATCGGAAGCCGCATCGCCTTTGATTTAATTTCAAAAGGTGTAGCGAGCTCCGAAGGTAGCAGTGCTGCCGTTGAAGTCCTGTGATCCGATCGGCTGAAGGCCAGGTAGATCCATGGGTGTTTTGAGGTTGTACCCGTAATACTCCCACTTGCTCTTGTAGCTCAAACCTTTGTACAGAACCACCTCAATCGACGCGAAGGGCTTTTGATAATTGAACGCCAGGGTGCCAGGCAGAATTCGCGGATTCAAAAATAGCGTGTCGCCGCCGGTAAAGGTTCCGGAATAACCGACGGTCGCGGTGATACGACTGAACGGCTTCCACATGATGTCGCCATAGGCGAAATGCTGTTGATTGCTATAAAACGAGATTGCCCCCAAAGTGATCGCTTTCGTGCCGCCGAAGAAGGCGCAAGGTGCATAAGGCGCGATGCCATAGCCGGTATTTCTGAAGCAGATGTAAGACTGCATGTACAGGTCGTTGTAGCTGTATCCAAGATTGAATGCCAGATTCGAATTTCGAATTAGCGTAGTTCCGAAGCTGTACGTGCGCCCATGCTCGAGGTCATTGATATTGCTGGCGTTGTTTCGATTCTCGCGAATATCGACGGCTCCGTCGATAGTCATCCAAGGTTTCGGTTTGTAGGTTGCGTGGATCTTGTAGCTCTGGAAGTGCCGCGGGAAAATCTGCGTGTATGCCTTGTCATTAAATCCAAACTGGAAATCGGCATAGATTCGCAGCGAATCCACCGGGCGCACCGTGAGGCCCGCGAGAGCGACGTGTTCGTTGATGGGCAGGTCCACACGATTCCGGGTAGGAGGAGCAGGATTGACGTAAGAGATCGTGCCGTCGCCATTCAGCGTGCAGCCAGCGGGAAGCGTTGTCGATCCGGACGGAATGGCACAGAATCCGCGCGCTGCAAAGAAGTAGTTTGCCGCCGTGCCTCCAGCTCCGCCGGGATAGTAAATGGCGCTCGTGTACGGCGGGATGTGATTCGTTTGCTCGTAGTAATCGACCGTCCCGCCAAAATATCCGGTATTCGTAATCACCCGGTCTCCGTAGAGGTATCCGATTCGAGCAGTGATTCGCTTGGTGAGATCGGCCTGGAGCTGAATCGTGTTCGATTGGATCTTCTGGCCGATATAAGTCGATATCAATGTGCGCGTGAAGTCTGGGAGCGCTGCCGCGGTGTGCTGTGGGCAAGTGGATGCATTGAACTGCGGTCCCTGGCAGATGCTCTCAAACGTCGGCGCGCCCGTCATGATTGGTGAGAACTGGGCCTGCGGCAGTTGAATGCCAACCTGGCCTGGCACTTGCGGTGCGGTGGCGAAAAGAGTTCCGCTCTGCAGATCGGACAGTCCCGGATTCCGCCAATTGTCAAATCGCACGAGATCGATAATCCGCAGCTTACTGGTCAGCGAATAAACCCCCGACCAATTCGCGTGCACGGAAACCATCTTCGCTTCCGCAGGACCAGAATTAAGAATGCCCCGGGTCTTTACGGTCGCGCTGGCCGTCCATTCGTTGATGTTTTCATTGAACGTATTCAAGAAGTTGTCGCTTGTGCTGTAGCTGCCCGACCCGGACATCTCGAGGTTCTTGAAGTATTTCGATTGGAAGCTGACTCGCTCCGTGGGCATGAAATTTCGCGGATTGCTGTACCGGGAATAGCCCATGAACACCCTGCAATTGGGGTTGCCGAACCCGTCGGCCAAAATTACCAGAGTGCAAGGGCGCGTTGCTCCCTGCGGTGGGTAAAACCACTCGATTCCAAAGTCCACCGGTCCGGGCACGCTGCCGGGCGCCATCGGCAATACGTTTTTGAATGCCAGCGAATCTCTGGTGTCGTCCTTGTCGTACTCAAGGATCTGATCGTAAGAAAATGTAGTCCTCGGCAGCAGCCGGAAGTCCACTCCGAAGCGATATCCATTCATCGTGACTCGGTAGTTTTCGTCCAGCAGATATCGCGCCGCAGGACCGTTGAAGGTGCTGAACGCGGGCCCAACGTCCACGTTGTGCGAATAACCCAGCCGGAACCGCACGCGTGATTCAGGAAGAAGCGTCAGATTGTAGTCTTGCAGTCGCTTCTGGCGGGTTAGCTGATGTGTTGCGGAGTTGACTGCGAACGTCGGATTCGTCGCAGGATTTGTCGGCGGCATCACTGTCGGGTTAAACGGATTCAAGAATAGGTTGTAATTCCAGAAATTCTGGTCACGCCGGAACATCACCTGCAGGTCGTACCACTTATTCTTATCGATTCGCATTCGCGAGACGTTGTCCGGCTCACCGCCGTAACCGAAGTTGCTGAAGTGCAGGCCATCGAAAAGAGATCCATGATGGTCGAGCGACCTCATACTTAGCGTGTAGTCCAGCAATCGCGGCCCGGAATTTAGATTTACGAAAGTCCCATAGTTGCCCTGGTTCCCGTCAATCCACGTCGACCGATAGCCTATCTCTATCGTCTGCTGCGTATTGTAGTTGCCGGAATCGACGCCCTTGGACTGCGCTTCGAAGCTGCTTTCCTGTGCGCGGGAGAGAGGCGCGAAAAGCAACGAAGCGGCTGCCAACGACAAACCCAACGCTCTCATCCCCGAACGACTATTCATGGCTTCTCTCCCTGCCCCATAGAAATTGCACTTACGAATCTTCTCGTATTCATCACCGCTTATCAGGCGCAACACGCGTTTCCATCAAGCTCATCGGTCTAGCAAACCATCGAAGTTCGATCCGTGGATTTTCACGTGGCAATTGACGCACGCTTGCTCATAGTGCGATTGGTTCGCGTCCATTACCGTCGCGTGAATACCAGGCGAATTCGTGTGGCACTGCAGGCACAGCAGGTTGACGTTGCTGTATTTCAGCATCCGCGGATTCGCTCCTCCGTGTGCGATGTGGCACGCAGCGCATCCCTCGATCCTCACCGCCTCGTGCTCAAAGACGAAGGGCCCCTGCTTGTCCGTATGGCACTTGAAGCAAACCACGTCGCCAGAAGCCGACGCGCGCACTTGCCGAACCAGATGGTCCCCTTCCAGGACGCTGCTCGTTCCGTGTTGATTGTGGCAATCGGTGCACGTTATCAGTCCCTCGTTCACGCGATGGCGAAACGGCATATTGAACTGAGCCTTCTGTTGCAGGTGGCACGAATAGCAAAGCCCGGGCTCCGCTTTGATGAGCATGTGTTCTTTTGTCGTCGCGTGGTGCATGGAGTGGCAGGACGTGCAGCTCACATCGTTCTGCCGGTGGAAAGAATTCGAAGCGCTCATGTGCTCCGCGCCTGACGCGTGGCACGTCAGACACCGCTCGGTAATGTCTTCGGATGTAGCTTTCTTGAAGTCGAACAGTGATGATTTGCTCGGATCATCCGCGTGATCGCCGCCAGGGCCGTGGCAAGCCTCGCACCCCTGCATCGCGTGCCCGCCACGCGTGTCATTCATGGTTTTCCAATGCGGCGTCTTCTCGAAACTCGCGGTGATGTCACCGTGACAGCTTTGGCAAGCTTGTATTTCCGCAGGTAGAGAGCCTTCGTCGGTACTTTCGCTCAGCTTCTTGCTTTGTGACGCGCTAGCAGAGCTGGAGGGCTCTTGCGCCTTTTGCCCGCCAAATACTGCCCGAGGAACAGCAATCAGTCCCCAAAAGGCGAGCAGGATACCTGCGAAGTACAGGCTGCGAGTTCTGTTTGTTAGCCTCATATCCTCATTCCAAAGCATTTGGCGCAGGCTATCGCCACGATTACGACAACACCGTACGGCGACCTGGCCCTTCGGTAGGACTTCGGCACAATCTAGCGTGTTCAATGCTGGCCGACTTTGCGTTGCCTCAAATATGAGTGGAGCGCGGTGGCTTTTTACAACATCTTTACGGTGCCCTTACAACGCGCGGGCGTTCTTGCAGTGGATCAAACAAGTAAACTAATTTGACAGAAAACTAATGCTGTGGACAAACTGCGATTTCGGTCACAGAAGCATGAACAAAATTCTGAGACGTTCCCAACAACTGAGATTCCTCCTTGCGCGATCTCCTTTTCGAATCTCCTCAACAAGGAATGGCAAGTTTCTATTTCTGATGTAGGGCGAGCTCGGCCCAGCTTGCCGTGACTCTGCGAACTCGCGTATCACGTCGGAATCCGTCTGGCTGGATTTCTTTCAGCACATGAAATGAGTGGTCCGCTCCCTCGATCACGTGCAGCGTCGCCCGCGTGCCAAGGTAACACGGTGACGATCTTCTGCAGCGGGATGATCTCGCTGTCCTTCTCGATACACGTGTGCTTCCCACCCGAAAGATGACATTGATACGACGCGCCTGTTTTGCGGAAGGTTTTGCCAGCAAGGAGATCGACCTTGAACACGCGAGGATGGAATTCGGGGATTTTCGTAAGATCCATCTTGAACGACCACGCTGCTTCCAAAGGCGCGTTGAAGATGACTTCCTGCTCGGATTGAAACGGTGACAGCAATCGAGCCTCCAATCAATGAGGTCGGCTTCCGCGTCCCGCAGCGGTCGTCTGCGCCCGTCCGGTGGCCGCGAAAACCACAACCGCGGCTCCAAGATCGCCCATTCCCAATTCGTGATTTCTCCGCATGCTCGCATCGGCAACTGGCAGGGATCGTCAGAGCTAACCTGCCCCGTCACTACTTCATCCGCGAAAAATCCGTCGGACCATATAGCGCGTTTAGCTCCTTATAAGACATACTATATGAGTAACGGCAACACCTTCTCGCACAATCAGTAGCAAGGGGCAGATCAGCGTCCCTCTTCAGATTCGTAAAAGGCTCGGGCTGAAAAAGGAGATCGTGTGAAATTTGTCGTTGGCCACACGACCATCCGCCCCGCACGTGCACCTGAGAATCCCTTCGTGGAATATGCCGGGGCACTTCCCGCCTTCTCCGGCGTCGATGAGGCAAATGCATGGGTGCGGAAGTTGCGTGACCAAGAAACTGAAGGACGATGAGAACGGCGATCGATACCAACGTGCTCTCCGCCCTCTGGTCCAAGGAGCCTCTTGCTTCAGACATGGCTAGGAACCTTGGGAACGCGAAGAGGGAAGCAGGTGTTGTTGTCAGCGCACGCGTGTACGCAGAACTGTTGGCCTATCCGAAGGCCACAGAATCGTTCGTGAATGACCTTCTCGCGGATACCGGCATCGCCGTGGACTTTGAGTCTCAACAGTCGGTATGGCTTGAGGCTGGCCGACGTTTTGCACGTCATGCGAAACGGCAACGACGGTCCGCGCGTCAGGTCCGAAGCGTTTGCTAGCTGATTTCATCATCGGATCGCATGCCTTGGCGCACTCGGATCGTTTTATGACGCTTGATCCGAAGCGATATGAGCGCGATTTTCCGGAACTTAGCCTTATATAGTCCAGCTTCCTCGACTTCGTCGGTTCACCTACCGCGGGTCGACGGTACGATGGAGACGTCTCTAAGTGCCCGGTGTTCCGAGCTGCAATGCGCCTCGCTGCACAAACTTCTCTCTGGCAATGAGATGCAAACAATGTATGCTCAGTGGCGCCTGCTGGCTGGCGGACGGGCTGGCGACGCACACGGATCGTTCCATTGATCCATATGCACCTTGGCTGTTTCGACTTCAGGAGATTCGGCATGACGCTCAAACGCACCAGAGTTGCTGCGGTTGGTTTGCTTTTCGCCATCTCCATCGCGAAAGCGCAACAGCCTACAGCGCCACCTGAGGTGGTTCAGCTTCTGGGTCTCGACGGAGTCAAACGAGGCGCGAAAGGAAGGTTGGACGTCGACAAAGGGAACTTGCATTTTGTCCACGCTAAAACAAGTTCCGACCTCACCATCGCGTCGGTGCAAGACGTTGTCACGGGCGCTGACACGGTCAAGGCGGTGGGCAACACGATTGGAATTCTTAGCATGGCTGCGCCGTACGAGAGCGGTCGCTTCCTGAGTTTATTCCGCAGGAAGATCGACACTCTGACCATTCAATATCAGGATGCTGACGGGGGCGCGCACGGCGCTATTTTCTCGATGCCAGTTGGCGCCGCCGAGGTGATTAAGAAAGACCTGGTGGCACAAGGAGCCCACACATTGCCGGTAGCGGAAGCAAATGCGGCTCCTCTTCCCTCAAACGCTTCGCGCGAGAAGGAAGACAACGTCCCCGCAAGCCCGGAAGAAAAGTCTGCCAAGATCAGGGCGTCGGCGATCCAAGTGGAGATAATCCAATCTGACGAAATCAAGCTACCGGCGGAATTTCAGATTGCACTCTACGAAAATCTTGTTCGTCAACTGGAAAAGGAAGAGAAATTTACGCATATTTATCGCGACGGCGATCGCAACGCCTCGACCGCCGCTGACGTTGTTGTTCTTCATTGCTTAGTTCGCGGATTCAAAGCGGGGAGCGAGAGGTTGCGGCAGGTAACCACAGTCGCGGGCGCCACTTCCATTACGGTTCATTGCCAGTTCACGAATGCGGACGGGCGGCCGCTGCTAGCGCGCGACGTAAACGGCAAAGTGCGCTTCTTCGGCGGCAATCTGAGAGCCACGTATGACTTCGCCAAGAAAGCCGCCCAGGTCACAGCGGAGAACTTTTCGCCATCCGATGCCAAGTAATGGGCGATTCCGTCACACCGCTTCGGTGTAATAGGAGAATGTGACATTGCGCCGAACCTTGACATGACACCGTACCAATTCGCCAGGGACAGACGTCAGAGACCGCCGGTCTGGTAAAATGCGTGTTCGAGTCCCGAGGACACCGCATGATCGACCGTCGTCTGTTCGTGAAGCACACCTTCCTCGGCGGATTGGTACTTTGCCTGGACCACTGGGCGACCTCGCCAGCCTACAGCGAAGACTTAATCCCTCCCGTGCCACCCATATACGTAAACGAACCGGCGGGAACGCAGCCTTCTCCATTGCGCATGCCCGGGCTCTTTCCGGGCCACGTTGTAGAAATCGGGGATCCCCAAGCTATTGTAGCCAATCGTGTTTCGCAGCCCGTCGTCCGTCGAATGCTCGAGCGTGCGTTGCGTGAATTGACGGGAGCGCAAGACGTCCGTGAAGCGTGGAGCAAATTCATCGAACCGAAGGACATTGTGGGTATCAAGATCAATCCGTCAGGAGCTCCGGCCTGCTGCTCTTCCCCCGAAATCGTGAGGGAAATTGTCGCTGGGGTGCAATCCGTCGGAGTTCCGGTAGAAAACATTCATGTCTACGATCGTTATGCCTACGAAATCGACATCGGCAGTTACCAAACGCTTGTGCCCAGCGGTGTGCGCGTCATCGGCGTAGAAGATCGCAAGCTGGATGCCTCCGGTTACGATTCCAATATATATTGCGAGGCGAACTTTTTTGGTGAATGGGAAACGCGCTCTTACATGGCCAGTATTGTATCTTCCAGTTTAACGAAGATCATCAGCGTTCCCACGATGAAGGATCACTCCGCGGCGGGGGTCACCGGCTGCCTAAAAAATATTGGCTATGGAACGTTCAACAACGTGGATCGCTCTCACCGCCGTCCATTTTCCTTTACGGACCCGTTGATTGGAATCATGTGTTCGGTTGAACCCCTGCGCTCGAAGGCCGTGCTTCACATTATGGACGGCATGAGAATGCTTTGGCACGGGGGGCCGCTGAGTCAGAACCCGAAGTTTATTTTTCCCGCGGGCATACTGATAGTCGGCACGGACCCTGTCGCAATGGACACCATTGAACTCGAAAAGATTGAGGCGAAACGCCGCAAAGAAGGCGCGCCCAGCGTGTGGTCACGCGATCCTAAAAGTCTGACCGACAATGGTGACGAATTTTTCGAGGATGCCACTAAGAATCTGTTCTACCGCCAGCCCCATCACATCGCCGCGGCGGGAAAGCTCGGATTGGGCACTTCCGACCTCAAGCAAATCGATCATCGTGTGCTCGGCGTTGGCTGATGGACGCGACGGACTTCGTTGTGAGGCTAAAGTAAAAGTGGTGAGCGATTGGCCTACATTGCTCTGCGACAATAGGCGCAGCGGCGGCCAACTCCCGCAGCCGTGGCGAGCTCCACGAAAATCTCTATGGCAGGCTAGCGTTGAGGGCTCAGTGAGGAGCGCTCCGATCTTATACGACGGACTCCTCTATGTCTCTTCTCTGGCCGGCTTTCTAAATGCGCTCGACACTCGCACCGGCAAAGTGCGATGGCGGTTCAAAACCACGGCACCGATCCACTCAACGCCCTCACTGAATTCAGGGCAAGTTCTTGTCAGTTGTGACGGCGGCACGTTGTATGCGATTGATTCGAGCAGTGGCACCAAGACTTGGGATGTGCCAGCCGGCGGGGAGGTTTGGACCTCGGCGATCGTCTCGAAAGACACGATCTTCTTCGGCGACACAAATGGCAACATGCAGGCCGTGAGTTCTACTAACGGGACGCTGCAATGGAAACGCGCGCTAGGGGGCAAGATCTACTCGACTGCTTGCATTGCGGGACAACGGGTCTTCGTAGGCAGCAGCGACGGGAGAGTCTACAGCATGGATGCCAAATCCGGTGACATTCTCTGGAAGACGCCCACCGGAGACGGCATCGACAGCTCGCCAGCCGTTGCGAAAGAAACGTTGTTTGTGGGCTCGCTCGACTATTTCTTCTACGCGATCGACACGGTGAACGGGGCCATTCGTTGGCAGCACGGAGCCGAGTTGGGTATAACCTCGTCGCCCGCCATTTCTGGCGACCTTGTTGTTTTCGGATGCAAGGCCGGCGTCCTCCGCGCGCTCAACGTGCAGACCGGAAAAGTGATATGGGCGCAGCGTCTCGGCCAAGCGATCACGGCACCGCCCGTAATCAGTGGAGGTACAGTCTGGATCCAGTCGGGAATGACCTACGCGCTGAACCTGGCCGACGGTAACATCCTCTGGCGGGCTAGCCTCGGAAATTCGCTGCAATCCGCGCCAGTAGTTACAGAGGCAGCGGTTTATTTGACCGGTATAGAAGGCAACGTTTATGCGCTGGCTTAAATCTGCGGCGTTGCCGTCCCTGACCTTGGCCATGCTGCCGCTCCCAGCAATCCTCTGTTCGCCCCAGAACAGCTCGTTTGTCCACCAGAAGCGCTACGCAATGGGTACGGTCTTTGAAATCGTCATCTACGATGAGGATTTGCCGCGCGCAGATGCTGCTGCGCGCGCCGCTCTTGATGAAGTTGTCCGCCTCGACGGTATGATGAGCAACTACAAGCCGGAAAGCGACCTGAGCCGGATGAACCGAACTGCGCATTTTCAGCCGGTCCGTATTCCGCGCGAGATTTACGAAGTCATCGAAGAGTCGCTCTATTACTCGCGTCATTCCGATGGCCAGTTCGACATCAGCGTGGGGCCACTGGTCGATCTATGGAAAGCGGCTCTCGCCGGCGGACCCTTGCCTACGGCCGCCGACCAGGCTTCTGCCCGGCGTTGTGTCGGATATCAGAAAATCGAATTGACACCGCCTGACCGCATTCAATTTCATTCGGATTGTATGCGACTGGACTTGGGTGCGATCGGGAAGGGCTACGCTGTCGATCGCACAGCAGAAATACTAAACGCCAGTGGTATTCACCGGGCCTACATCGACGCCGGAGGCAGCACCATCTACGCTCTGGGCGCGCCGCCAGGAGGCACTGCATGGCGCGTTCGTTTGCGTGACCCCTCCCGTAAGCTGGGGCCAGAAGTGATGTTGAGGAATAACAGCGTCTCCACCTCCGAGCAGAGCGCTCCGAGCTCGCTTCAAGGGGATGCGCCGGGCCACATCATTGTTCCCGGGACGGGCAAGCCCTTGCAAACACGCTATGCGATCAGTGTTGCCGCGCCATCCGCTACCGCATCCGATGCACTCTCAACCACACTGCTGCTGCTCGGCCCCACGAAAGGGGCGGCCTTGGTGAAGACTTTGCATAACGTGTCTGCCATGTGGATCGATTCTGACGGCCAGCGAACAATTGTCGGCGACGGCGTCAGTTTCTTTCTGACCGGAGAGAACCGCCCGATCCAGGTCTCGCCACCGAAAAATAGAATCGCCGCAACTTCAAAAGCTGCGAACGAGTTGCTCCCATGAAGCGTATATCCTTCCTCTGCGTGCTGCTTCTCGGTTCGATTGCCGCGTGCACCCCAGTAACTGCGAAAGTCTTTCTCCGCGTGGAGGCATCGCCCCTGCCTCCCGCCGACAAAACAGGGATCCAGGATGTAGTCTTGCTCTGGCCCTTGCGGGATCCATCGGTCGCCGCCAAACTCCACTCCCAGGGTTACCGCGTTTTTCTACAGTGTGAATCGAAAGACCTCGCCGCCGTCGTCGCTACTGCAGATCGTGCAGCAGTCACAGGCATGATCGTCACCAACACTGTGCCTTCAAGCCAATTTCACGCCGCCGAACGGCTTCATCCTTACTTCGCCGCACATAAGAGCCTGACATTCCGCATGTTGGTCCCCGGGGGAAAGCAGCCGCAACTGAAGGGACGTTTGGTGGTCGAACGTGACGGCGTCCTGCAAATTTCAAGTCCTTCCTCACAGCCCTGGCTCGATACCAATCTCGCTTTGGTCAGGCTCGCGCAATCGATGGATCCGGATTCACTTCCGATCATTTACGATTTTCACTGGGACACGTCGGGGGCTCTACCTGATGCATGGCACCCGGATGCCGAAGCCTATGCCGTGGCGATTGCCGAAGCGGACGCAATCCGTTCAGACGTCACCATCGATCTTCCCAGCTCGCTGCAAAGGGCGCTCGTCGCGGGCGATCCGCGGGCTTGGACGCTTTGGAAAGGCATCATGCCTTACCTGGACTTCTCCTCTCACGCGGCAACGGAGAGAATGCTGCCGGTGGCGAATCTCGGTGTCATCGTCGATGACGGACAGGCCAGCTACGAGGCCATTAATCTGATGGCCCGTCATAATCTTGCCTTCGAATCCGTTCGCCCCTCGGGTGTCACGCTGGCGCGCCTCAGTAGCTGGAACTCGGTCGTTGTCTTTTGCCCTTTGAACAAGGAAGCCGTCGCACTGCTTCGTGACTTTGCCGCGAGTGGCGGGATCGTCATTTTTGTAAATACCCACGATGAATTTTCCTGGCACTCGGCTCCACCGCTTCGCCAGGAATCTCGCGCGACCGTTTACTCCATCGGCGCAGGCCAAGTAGTCGAACTCCCCGAGCCGGTTGTCGATCCGGAAAATTTCGCCCGTGACCTGCGCCGTCTGATCGGTAGAGAGCGATCAGCCCTCGCTCTGTGGAACTCACTGACCACACTCGTAACCGGCTATCGCGAGCAAAGTCGTTCCGACGTTACGCTGTACCTTGTGAACTACGCCAACCAGCCCGACAGCGTGCAAGTTCAAGTGAAAGGACGCTTCGCCCGCGTTCGATTGGAATCCCCCGAGCAACCCTGCTGCGTTTCGGTGCCTTTTGTTGAACGCGGCGGTTTCACTGAATTTACCATTCCGGCCCTCCGCATTACTGCTAGAGTGCATCTCGACTCGGCTCGGGAAAGCTCCGCCACACCATAGAATGAAAGGGTGATAGATGCGCAGACTTCGGTTGATTAATGGACGTCGGCTGTACCTGCCCAAGATGTGGGGTTCACCCAATAATTTCAACCTCTTCCTTGCCCACCTTTGCATATTTCTTGGCTTTCGATATGGGCCGCGATGGGCTTCCTTTAGCCTTGACTGCGGCGTTGGCCGCTTGATTGAGTAAGCGCCGCATGTGGCGGGATCATTGCAATGGTTCTTGAGGAAGTCGCGCAAGGTCATCGCACTCCGGCAAGGATGTCCACGGTTAGCTGGTCCAACCGTTCATAGGGCAGCTTCCTTTTCAGGATGGCATCCCTGTCGAAGTGGTGGGCAAGCAGAGCGTCGGCTTGCTTTCTGGAATAGCGCCCTAACTTCGGCGTGCCGTCCGCCGACACTGAAGTCTCTTTTAGCAAAGCCTGTATTTCCTTGTCGGCGTTCCATCGGCGTGACTTTTCCTTGAACACTAGGTACGTCCGCATGCACCCGCGGGCGAATTCCTTCACTCCCTCATAGTCCTCGGTGCGGTAGGCGTGGGCGTCAAAATGCCGCGGCCCTTCGTATTTCATTTCACATCCTCGAGAAACTTTACCAACCAGAACGCAGATTTGAGGCTCACTGACCCGAATCTTATAATAGGTCCTGATCATACCGGCCCGGCATTTGATCGTTGAGGTCGATATGGAACAGTTTGCCCGCCTCCCAAGCTTGCGCGACCCCATGCAAAAAATTGAGGCCTGCCATTTGCTCGTGGGCAAACTCGGGATTGACGCCCACCATGTCGGGACGATCCAGCGTGAGAATGAAGCCCAGGTAGTGGCCGGTCGTTGCCATATAGATGTCCGCCCGCGGCTCATTTGGCTTGGCCTCAAGCGCGAACTTGTATCCATATTTCTTGTCGATGTTGTATTCACAAAGATAGTTGACCGCTTGCGTAAACGCTTCACGGCTTCGTCCGGACGCCTGCAGGCATCCGTCTCAACGCCCTCGCGCCCACCCCACAGGACGAAAATCTTAGCGCCCAACTCCGCTCCGAGATCCATCGCGCGCATCGTTTTTTGCAGGGCGTACGCCCGGACTTCGGGATCGTTTGCGGTGAAAGCACCATCGCGGAAGATTAGGATGAAAGAACAACGAGACCGTTGCCATCGGAACGACCAGGCCACTCTCCTTGCAGGCTTTCTTGAAATTGCGAATGATTGCGTCGCTCTCCGCGCACGTCGCATCGATTGGCACCAAGTCATTGTCGTGAAGGTTGACTCCCCAGGCCCCAACTTCCGCAAGCATACAAACAATCTCGACCGGCGAAATGGGCGATCGAACGAAATCGCCAAACGAATCACGGCCGCGGTTTCCCACAGTCCAGTCCGAAGGAGAATTTGTGTTCGGGCTTGGGCTGATATAGATCATCTTGGCGTGTCATGGACCTTATCTCCCATAAATTCGTAAATCGCCTGCGCAGGCAAAATCGATCCCGCGACGGCGTATTCGGCGTTTTTGCAGTGTGTCTTTCCCCTTTGGCACGAGGCTAAGAATGCGGGTCCGCCCGGCGGGGCCGATCGATCTTAACCGCCTAGAATCGTCAAGAATCTCTGCCGTTTACGTTAACGGAGGTGGTATCCTATCACGCGTTTTTTGGATTGCAAGCGCGGATGCTCTGCCCTCAGCAGGCCCGCACGTTCAGCGTGGTGTTGCCGTTGGCTCGCGTTAAAATGTAGAAGAGCAACGGCAACTCGCCAGCGGAGTAGCACCGGAGCGAAGTAGGTGACGAAACCAAGACGCGGAATTCATCTGATCGCCGAAATGGCGAATGTCTCCATCGGCACTGTGGACCGCGCCTTACACGGGCGCGACGGAATCAAAGAGTCTACACGCCAGCGGATCCTGCAGATCGCCCGCCAAATCAGCTACACGCCTAATCTCGCCGCCCGGGCTTTGTCCGTAGCCAAAGCTAGCGCGCGCATAGGCGTCTGTGTCCCGCGGGAAATCCATTTTTTTTACGACCAACTATGGGGCGGGATCCTGGACGAAGCGCGCCGCGTCGAACACCTCGGCGTCCAATTTCTACATCGCCCTGTCCACACGCTGGGCGAAGGAGATACCAGTGCTGTCAAAGAGCTCCTACAGGCAGGGGTGGACGGAATTATCGTCACGGCGGGGAACCCCAAAGGGCTCACTCCGCTCATCAATGCCGCGGAGGAGAAGGGTATACGGGTCGTTTGCCTTTCAACCGACGCTCCCGAAAGTCGTCGATCGAGTATCGTTTGCGTCGAGCCACGGCTGAATGGCTGCCTCGCCGGCGAGCTGATGGGTAAGTTTGTTCCTCCAGGCTCGAAGGTAGCCGTTGTGGCAGGTATGCTCAGTGCTGAAGACCACCGGAAGAAAACCGACGGCTTCTCCGAGGCATTCCCTCGCCACTGCCCTGGGGGCAAAGTGATCTCCGTTATCGAGGGCCACGAGGACGAGGACGAGAGTTTTCAGAAGACGTTCGAGCTTCTTCGGCGTGTTCCGAGCATCGCTGGCCTCTATGTTAATACCGTGAACTGCCTTCCCGTGTGCCGGGCCTTGGGGGCATGCGGTCTAGCTGGGAGAGTGAAGTTAATCACCACGGACCTCTTTTCGGAAATGGCCATGTACTTCCAGAAGGGCACCATCACCGCATCCATTTACCAGCAGCCCCATCGCCAAGGACAGATTGCTGTGCGCCTCATGACGGACCACATCACGCATAAGGCGTCTTTCCCTCCGGCGTTGCATCTTAGCCCAGGGGTCGTGATGTCCTCCAACTTGAATCTGTTCCGCGAAATGAAAAATACCGACCGCCAATTGTGGGACTCCGCTTCCAAGGATGCACTCAGCCTAGGTGCTCCTGGGTAGGTCGGTTGACATCCTCCCCGCCGCAAGCGGCGAGGGTTCCTACGGCCTCTCGGTTTGTTTTTCCCGAGATGGCTTCGGTGGGTTCCTCCCACAACCGCTCTACTTCAGCGGAGGACCACGAAGAGGCTTTACTTTTGGGCTGCCCGCCCATAGGTCGTTCGGGCAGAAGAAATATGGAGCAGTTCGGAAGGAAAAGAAAGAGGGGCCTTATATCCTCGGCCTAAAAACGCCGAGGCTTTACGGCCACCCGGTAAATGATTGGGCTAGCAATCCATGGGAGCCTGCTGTCACACTTCCTTGCCGCTCTGCTCCAGCAACGCCCTCCCGTGCCCGGCAGCAGGTCGCATTTCCAGCCAGAACCAGCCCTGAACGCAAGATAGTTTCATAAAATCGAAAAAACTGCTTGACAAAGCAAGGGTGATATTAGAAATTCCGTGTACGTTAACGCGGTCGGTGCACAAAAATCTAGTCGGGGTGCGGAGGCAAAGGAATGTTTCTACTCAATTCTTTGTGCGTTCGGAGTATCCCCCCTCTGGCGAAATGGTTTGGAAAGCGGCATGTTATCGCTCTTGTCGCGATTATCCTGGGCATCTCGTTCCAGGCGTTTGGGCAAGAAGCCACGATGGTAGGCACGGTTACCGATCCAAGCGGCTCAGTGATCGCCAAAGCAAAAATCACCGCGAAGAACGCGGAAACAGGCTTGGTACATTCGATTACGACCAATGAAGCAGGCCAGTATGTGCTGCCCGATATTCACATAGGGCACTATGACGTGAAGGCCGAGGCCACGGGATTCAAAGCCGCGGAGCAAAAAGGTATCGTCCTCCAAGTCGGCGACCGTGCCCGAGTGGACTTCCAGATGCAAGTGGGCGCGTCTTCGGAAACGATCACCGTCGAAGCAACGCCCATCCGCGTACAGACAGATACGGGAGAAGTCAGCAACCTGATTACCGACCAGCAGTTGTCACAGATCTCGACCAACGGTCGCAGCATTTATGTGCTTGCGGGGTTGACGGCTGGTGCCTCCAGCAACATCACCGGTCTCCTCAACGTTCCTGTTGGCGGCGACTCCAACGTGAGTTTCAATGGTTTGCGGTCTGCCCACAACATTTACCTGTTGGACGGTGGTGAGGATCTTGACCGCGGCGGTTCGGGCAACATGAGCATCGCGCCCTCCAGCGATGCCATCGCCGAATTCCGCGCCCTGACGTCGAATTACAGCGCAGAGTACGGCCTTTCTTCCGCTGGAACCATGACCATGGTGCTCAAGTCTGGCTCCAGCAGCCTTCATGCTTCCGCTTGGGAATTCAACCGGGAGGACGGTTTCGATGCGCGCGACTTTTTCCATCCTGCCCCAAGCACGAAAACCAAGCTGAGAATGAACATTTTTGGGTTCAACGTAGGTGGTCCGGTTACGCTGGGGCACCTCTATAACCCGGACAAGAAGAGGACCTTTTTCTTCTACAACATGGAGTGGCGCAAGTATATCATCGGCGCCGGTTCAAACCAGACCGTCCCTGATCCTGCCACCTATGGCGGGGACTTCAGCTCTCTTACTTCCCACAACATCATCGTTCCAAGTTCCAGCCGTGTGGCTCCTTCTGTGCTCTTTGCGAACTGCCCTGGAGGAACGGCTCCGCCGGGGATCACGCAGGGTTCAGCGTTTCCCGGCAACAAGATCCCGTCGTGCATGGTCAATCCAAATGCCACGGCCCTTCTTGGTGCCGGAATGTTCCCCAGCACCGGACTTGCCAATGTCAGCGATGGCGTTGGTACATTTAGAGGCGGTTCAGGTGTTCCGACGGATCTGAAGGAAGAGGTTGTGCGCATCGATCACAACTTCACCAGCAGGTTCTCGGTGTTCGGTCACTTCGTTGCGGAACAGATCTCGCAGGGCTACGCTACCGCCCAGTGGAGCGGGGATAACCTTCCTACAGTTGGAGACACGTTTGGAAATCCCTCCTATAGCGGCGTGATCCACACGACATACACCATCAACCCATCGCTGATCAACGAGGTGGCCTTCAACTATAACGGCAACCGCATTAACATCATCCCGTTTGCGGCGAATGGCCTGAAGAGCCTGTCCCTTCCCAGTGGATACGACAGCACAACATCGCGCTTGTTTTCGGGGCCTAACAACCTGACCCGCATCCCGAATATTTCGCTCGACGGGCAGAGCGGAGCAAACTTCCAGATCTCAAGCTGGCCGTGGAAGAACAAAGCAGACGACTACCAGATCCGTGACGACGTTTCCTGGGCGAAGGGAGCGCACCAGTTTCGCTTTGGCGGGAGCTGGGCCATCTATAAGAAGGTTCAGGATCTGTTCGGGACCACGCAAGGCGCATTCAGCTTTAGCGGTAAAGCGCCTTCCTACACGGGAGATAGTTTCGCGGACTACCTTCTCGGTCTGCCGCAGAGCTACCAGGAACTGGGCGTTCAGGACCACGGCTACTGGAACAATGTTTCCTGGGCCGCCTATGTTCAGGACAACTGGCGTGCAACCCATCGGCTAACCCTAAACCTCGGTCTTCGCTGGGATGGCGCTCCCCACACGTATGAAGCCAACAATCGGATGGGGAACTTCTACCCATCCCTTTACGATCGCGCGATGGCCGCGACGTTCACTGGCAGCCAACACGGTAATACTATTTGCGGGCCGACAGACAGCGCAGCAACAGGCTGCCCCGGCGGAGCAAGTCCGGGCTTGGGATCTAGTCCGAACGCGATCCTTGCGGGTGTTCCGCTCTACCTGAATGGCATCGGGATTCCCGGCCAAAACGGCGTGCCCAAAGGCTTGGTGGATAACCACTGGGCTTCCTTCGGTCCTCGCCTCGGCTTTGCCTACGACCTCAACGGCAGGGGCAAGACCGTTGTTCGCGGCGGCTTTGGCATCATGTACGAGCGCATCCAGGGCAACGACATGTACAATGCCGGTCCCAATATTCCGTTCAGCTTGAACGTCACGCTGAATAACACGACATTCACGAACCCGAGCCTGGCAATCAACACAGGTACTGCTGCTACGCGCCCAATTAATCCGGCCAGCATTACCGGCCTCGACCGGGCCGACTACAAGAACCCTGCAAGCTATCAATATAGCCTCGGCGTTCAGCGGTCACTGAGTTCCAAGACCGTCTTGTCTGTCGCCTACGTCGGCAACACCAACAGGCACCAGAACGACTATCGCAACATCAACCTGCCGACGCAAAGTGCCCTGCCCAGCCTGATTGGAACTCCGTACCAGATTGCAACAGGCTTGACGTATCCGGGGTTCACACAAATGACCATGTCAGAAAATGAAGCAAACTCCCATTACAATGCCCTGCAGGTGGACTTGAACTCGCAGATCAAAGACTTGCAACTTCGAGTTCTCTATACCTACTCGCGCACCATTGACTCCTCCACCGGAGGCAGTTCTGGAGATCTTGCTAACGTATCCAATCCCTATGCGGGGTGGAGATTTGACCTGGGTCCGGGCGGTCTCGACCGGACTCACACCTTCGTCACTAACTTTATCTACGATATCCCGGTCTTCCGCCACAGCTCGAGCCGCCTTGTAAATTCGACATTGGGTGGCTGGGAAGTGTCGGGCATCGTAACCATCGAATCTGGTCTGCCAATTAATCTCAGCGCCGGCACCGGCGTTTCCGATTTCCTTGGCAGCGGGGCGAGCAGCCGGCCTGACTTAGTCGGCACGATCTCCTATCCGCACACGCCGGTCACGTGCACTCCGACCTGCCACCAGGAAATCCAATACTTCGCAAACGTGTTTGCAGCTCCAGCTAAAGGAACTTGGGGTAATCTCGGCCACAACGCTTTGCGTGGGCCGGGCCGCGACAACTGGGATATGTCCCTGTTCAAGAACTTTACGCTCAGCGAATCCCGTGGCAGCCGGTTCGAGTTGCGCCTCGAGACGTTCAACACCTGGAACCATACTCAGTTCCAGAATATTGACACGGGTCTCGGCGACAACCGCTTTGGCCAATTCACTTCCGCTTACAACGCCAGAATCTTACAGCTCGGAGGCAAGATCTACTTCTAGAGTTTCCTAGAAGAAAGCACGCAGCCAGCCCCGCTCGCAAACACCCCTGCGAGCGGGGCTTTTTTTCTTTCGCGTTTTAAGCTTTCGGTTGTAAGTTTTAACTGAGGAAGACCGCTTTCAAGCGTGAGGCATGATGCAGCAAAATTCCCTGCGCACTTTTTCTCGCTTTCAGATTCTTTCCGGACTCTTGTGTCTCCTCGTTTTCGCTGCGCCCGCTTTTTGCCAGGACCGCTCCGCGGACCAAGGCGGCATCCGCGGGAATCGCGCCGAGGTTGCGATCACGATCAAGGAGGGTTCCAGCCAGCTCATCGGGCCGCTGGTCACCGTGAAGCTGTATTATCTCGGGGCGCTCACTGAGCAGATGACTACCTCCAAGGGCCGCGTCGTCTTCATCCTCAACCGGCTCGGCGATTACACCATCACTGCTGATGCCGTCGGCTACCGCCCTGGACAAAGAGAAATCTCCATCCCTGTCGCCGTCGAAGCCGAGGAAGAAATCGTTCTGCAGCGGGACTCCGCTCCCGAAGCGTTGGGTGTGGCTGCTCGCCCCCTTCTCGCTCCAAAAGCCAAGGAAGCGATGGACAGAGCCCTGCAGGCCCTCAACGACAACAAGCTCGATGAGGCCGACAAATTTCTCGACATAACCGCCAAACTCGCGCCCAATCATCCCGACGTGCTCTATCTCCAGGGCGTCATTTTTCTTCGCCGCAATCAGTCGGAGAAGGCCCAACCCGTGCTCGAGAAAGCCACGCAGATTGACCCGAAAAACGCGCACGCGTTTTCCGCGCTCGGCATGGCCTTCGTCAACGAAAGCCGCTACGACCTGGCCATCGCGCCCTTGCAACAGTCAGTGCAGCTTAACCCCGACAGTTGGGATACGCACTACACGCTCGCCAAAGCTTTCTATCATCAGGAACAATTCGACGACGCGCTCAAGGAATCGCAGTTGGCCCTTGCGCAGTCGCACGGCACCGAGCCCGCCATCGAGCTTCTGCTCGCACAAACGCAAACCGCCGTCGGCAAGTATGAGGACTCCGCCGAAACGCTCCGCAATTTTCTGAAAAACCATCCTAAGGACAAGGGGGCGGCGACCGCCCGCCGCTGGCTCGATCGGCTCGCCGCGGATGGAAAAATCCGCAAGAAATGAAACGCTCCCCGAAGATCCTTTCGTCAACTAGGATGAAACCATGCCTCTTTGGCATTGCCGCGGCGCTGATGTCATGGTTTCCAGTCCAAGCTCAGACCCCGACTCCGGATAGAGCCATAGCCCTCGAGCAGCAAGGTGATCTGTCTGGCGCGGAGCGTGAGTGGGAGCTGTGGCTGCGGGATCATCCTAAGGATGCGGAAGCTTTTGCGAGTCTCGGAGTCCTTCTTTCCAAAGAAGGAAAGTACAAAGGCGCAGTGGCCGCCTACCGCAAAGCGCTAGCCGTGAACGCCAAGCTTCGCGGAACCCAGCTCAATCTCGGGCTAGCCGAATTCAAACAGGGAGAGTTTCAAGCTGCCATCGCCCCGTTTCGCGCTGCTATCGCGGCGGAACCTGACAATATGCAAGCGCGCACGTTGTTGGGGCTTAGCTACTACGGAGCAAAGCGGTTTACGGAGGCGGTGAAATCGCTTCAAGTAGCGGCAAAATCCGACCCGGGCAATACGGAGTTGCGGCGGGTATTGGCGCAGAGTTGCCTTTGGGCGAAGGACTATTCCTGCGCCTTGGAAGAATTTCGCCACATCCTCGAACGGGACCCGGATTCCGCGGCGACGCATATCCTTACCGGAGAGGCGCTGGATGGCCTGGGGAGGACTCCGGAAGCCATCGCCGAATTTCAGGCGGCAGCAAAGGCTGCTCCGCGTGAGCCGGAAGTGAATTTCGGCCTGGGCTATCTGTATTGGAAGTCCCATCAATACGACAATGCAAAGAGAGCGTTCGAAAGCGAGCTGGCCGTCGACCCTGGAAATCCGCAGGCGATGGCATATCTTGGGGATATCGCCATGAAGCAAAGCGATCCGGAAAAGGCGCTTCCGCTTCTCAAGAAAGCAGTGGAGTTGAAAAGTGATCTGCGCATCGCATATCTGGACATGGGCAGCGTTCTTGCCGATCGGAAAGAATTTCCCGAAGCCCTCACCGCTCTCCGTCGTGCAGAAGAGCTTGATCCCTCTCAGCCCGATGCCCACTACCGCATAGGGAGGGTTTACAAGCAAATGGGGAATTCTGCCGCCGCCGAAAAGGAGTTTGCAAAAGTTCGCGAGCTGCACGAAAAAGACCAAGTGGACATTGTTCACCAGATGTCCGATTCCCCGCCGCCCTTGAAACCGTGACGCACCAGAGTGTCAGTTCTACGATTAAGTAGTCAGGATTTCTTGCTCCACTCACATCCGCGACGCCGAGGCTCATGCAGCCCCCAGCCCAATCGCTGATACCTGCGGTCCTCCGTTACCTACGCGTCTTTGTTCCATTGCGATCTATTCCTCGCTGATTCGTGAAAGCCAATTTCGAATTGGATGCTTCGCCGCAGTCAAGCGGCTCTCCGCGAAGCTGTCTAGGCGATGGGACTTCATACGGAGTGGTTCTTCTCGAAATAGACGTACGATACGATCAACAAGCTGAGAAACATTAATGGGTCGATGATATACAAGATGCTGAGCCTGGCGTCTCCGCGGGCGAAGTGGGCGATGCTAGCCGAAATCAAAGTAATGCCAAATCCACAATACGCAAACTCCTTCATTTTGAGCGGGACGATCTCCGAATTTACACGCGTCGGACCGGGTCCTCGCTGGCTTGATGGCGCTCTTGGTGCGTCCAACTCGTCTGCTCCGTTCCGCAATCGTTCTGAAGCCTTCGACACTGCTTGGCCTTCACAAAGCCTTGAGCAAGCAAAAGTACCAGATGCTGTTCTCCCCGGATCTCCGCCGTCAGCCCGGCCCGAAAGGTCCGAGCGCAGAACTCATCCGTGCGGTAGTCGAAATGAAGCAACGTAATCCCAACTGGGGCTGTCCGCGAATCGCTCAACAGATTGCCTTGGCGTTTCAGATCCAAATCGACAAAGACGTGGTTCGCAGGATTCTCGCCCATCACCACCGGCCGGGCCAGGATTCCGGTGGTCCCTCCTGGCTGACTTTCCTGGGCCACATGAAAGACAGTCTCTGGAGCATGGATCTATTCCGGTGCGAGTCGGCCACGCTGCGGACCCATTGGGTCCTGGTGGTCATGGATCAATACACGCGCCGGATCATTGGGTTCGGCGTTCATGCGGGCACCGTCGATGGTGTAGCACTCTGCCGGATGTTCAACCGCGCCATTCGAGGGCAATACTGGTTGCCGAAGTACCTTAGCTCCGACAACGATCCGCTTTACCGGTTCCACCAGTGGCAAGCCAATCTGCGAATACTGGAGGTGACACAGATCAAGACCATCCCCTACGTCCCCCTGTCCCATCCATTTGTGGAAAGGCTGATCGGCACCGTTCGACGCGAGTATCTGGATCATACGTTGTTTTGGACGACAGCAGATCTCGAAAACAAGCTGCTCGATTTCAGGACCTACTTTAACAACCATCGCACGCATACCTCGCGGGAAGGGCGAACGCCGGATACGCCCGTGTCAAGACCAGTCGCCAATCTCCGCTCGTTTCGATGGCAACCACACTGTCGAGCCCTCTATCAGACGCCGGTGGCTGCCTGATTTGTCAAAGGCTCGCGCTCGCTGTGGTATTAGTCGTCCTCGGCAATACTTCCAAAGAAATCATTCGGTGTTTCTCAATTACAGCGCGTTTCGCGGGATCTCATCGTTCACTCCAACCCTCCAACCGGATACGGCGCGATTGCCGGTACAATCGGTTCCCGTAACAATTCGCCAGAGACACGATGTTGCCTTTAGGCAGCCCGGCGGTCGGGAAGCAAGTCACGAACCTAGCCCAACAGAAAATAAACACAGAGGGGGTATTTAGCAGGGTCAGGGCTGCGAATACTCATGAAGCTCCTCTTTTCAGACCATTGAATAACCAGCCGCCTTCCACGCTTCGACACCTCCCTTTAGCACCGTGACGTTCGTAAAGCCCTGCGCCTGATATTTGGCTGCCTGACCGACAGCGCTCGCTTCGCCGGGTCAACCTCAATAGAAAATAATTTCCTGTGTCTTCGGCAGCGACGCCGCCCGGGACTGCAAGGTAGCGAAGGATATGGACCCGTCCAGATTTAGCATCCGGCATTTGGCCTCGTCCTCATAGGCGCAGACTAGTAGGGCTTGGTTTGCATTTGTCTTTGCGTACGCTTGTTGCACGCTGATTCGCTTGACGTCCGCCATCTGTCCTCCTTGTGCCATGCGATTATAACGCTGAGCGAATCCACGTGATAGCCACCGGCTCGACGAACTTGGATTTTCGCTCTGGAGTCTCGATTGCGTGGCGAAGCATCGGCTGAGAATATTAGTATTCCTACAATCCCTATCAACAGCCTCGAAGGGAGATGCCACCTTGGCATACAGCAACACATCATCGTTTGTGTCCGCATATTTCGAGAAGATATAATCCATGACCTTGGACGAATTTCGCCAATCGCTCACCGCGACCGAGCCGCCAGCCGGACTCACGCACGCCCTCGCCGGGCTGTGGTGGGATGCGAAGGGCGGCTGGACGCGGGCGCATGAGTCTGCTCAGCAGGACGAGGGCGTCGAGGGGGCGTGGGTGCATGCCTATGGTCAAAAATCTCAAACGTATTGAAAAGGCTTGGTTTCCGGTCTCATAATTTGCTCACACAGCTGCTTTCTGAAACCTCAAGAGCATGTACAATCCGGGTTCGACGATCAAGTTTACGGAGGCTCTGGAATGATTTGGGCTCGCATGCTTGCTTACATCACCGGAACCGTAGACCAGGAACTACTCGTATAGTCAAAAAAGTCGTGCGTAGGGCTGAACTCCTCAAAGGTCACCGTCAAGGTTTCAGGCGTGCTCTTGATTGAGGCCGCTGACAATCCGCGACCAGTACACAAACTGTGCCACCAGACTCAA
>Ga0209055_1000450_pt1 | contig 29063 bp, 36 predicted proteins | sample GraSoiAngelo_110_FD_185875 | JGI IMG/M metagenome (GOLD analysis project Ga0209055, IMG submission 185875) | Grasslands soil microbial communities from the Angelo Coastal Reserve, California, USA - 14_0903_12_30cm (SPAdes) (version 2) | ecosystem: Environmental > Terrestrial > Soil > Grasslands ... | reverse complement strand
CCTGATTTCTCGGATCACGCAGGCGCTCTACTTGCCGGTACTGCGCCTTTGCCTCAGGTTTCGCAAGACCACTTTGCTGATCAATCTGATTTTTCTGGTCGTCACGCTTCCGCTCGCGCTCAAGATCGGCAGCCAATTCATGCCCCCGCTGTTCGAAGGCTCGGCGTTGTACATGCCCACGGCCCTGCCTGGAATCTCCATTCGGCAGGCAACGCAATTACTTCAGGAACAGGACCGCATCATTCGTACCCTCCCGGAAGTGGAAACTGTGTTTGGAACCATCGGAAGGTCGGACAGCGCTACCGACAACGCCCCACTCGATATGTACGACACCACGATCATGCTCAAGCCGCGTGAGCAGTGGCGTGCGGGGATGACCTACGAAAAGCTTATTCAGGAAATGGACGCCAAGCTTCAGTTTCCCGGCCTCTCCAACACCTGGACCATGCCTGTCGAAAACCGGCTCGACATGGAGCTCACCGGAATCAAAACGCCTCTCGGCATGAAGATACAGGGACCAACGCTCGAAGGCATCCAGCAGACCGGTACGCAGATACAACAAGTTCTGACAGGTCTTCCCGAGGTTCGATCCATTTTTTCAGAACGCGTCTCGCAAGGCTTCTATGTCGACGTCGAAGTAAACCGTGAGGAAGCGTCACGCTACGGCCTGACTGTCGCCGATGCGCAGCAGGCGGTCAGCTCAGGAATCGGCGGGGAAATGGTCACCGAAAACATCGAAGGCCGCGAGCGTTATCCCGTCAACGTCCGCTACAACCGCGACTTTCGTGACAACGTGGACGACCTCCGAAGAGTCCTTATCGCTACACCGTCCGGCGCACAAATCCCAATAGAGGAAGTGGCTCGAATCTCGTTTTCGCGCGGGCCCTCGATGATCCGTGACGAAGATGGAGCTCTTACCGGCTACGTCTACATTGACCTCAATTCGAGGAACTATGGCGATTTCGTGAAGTCCGCCAACAACATGCTGGTGCAAAAGCTTCATCTACCAGCGGGTTACACCTACAAATGGGCGGGGGAATACGAGTTCGAATTGCGAGCCAAAGAACGGCTGCAAGTGATTTTGCCGGTCGTATTCTTCGTCATCTTCGTCCTCCTTTATATGGTGTTCCATTCCGTCGCGGAGTCGGCGGTGCTCATTTTTCCGACACTCTATGCGCTTACCGGCGGCTTAATCCTGCAGGAATTCCTCGGTTACAACTTCAGCGTTGCAGTCTGGGTCGGTTACATTGCGCTGTTTGGCATTGCTGTCGAGACGGGTGTGGTCATGGTCGTGTATCTCCACGAAGCTCTAAACCGCCGACTCGCAGGGGGACAACCGCTCCGGCATGAAGACATCGAGGAAGCCGTCATCGAGGGTGCCGTGCAGCGCCTCAGACCAAAACTCATGACCGTGAGCGTCGTGCTGGCCAGTCTTATTCCTATTCTGTGGGAAAGCGGCATCGGTTCGGACGTGATGAAGCCGATTGCAGCGCCGATTGTCGGCGGCATGATCACCTCCACCATTCATGTGCTCATTCTCGTACCGGTGTTCTTCGCGTTGATGAAAGAGCGCGCCTTGCGCCGCGGAACGCTCCGCCTCCAGGCCGAGGAGGCGACAAAGGATTGACAGCTCGGCAGCTTCAAGGTTCTGTAGCATGCCGGGCTGTGCGATGAAGAAGTTAAACCACAAGGAGCAAGGAAATGAAGAACAGAACGAAACTGGTCGCAGCTCTACTCTTTGCGCTCGGAAGTACCGTTGCCGTCGCGCAGCAAAAGTCGCTCACGGGGACGCTCACAGACTCCATGTGCGGTACCTCGCACATTGCCAAGGACAAGACTCCGGCTGAATGTACTCGGATGTGCGTGAAGGATGGCATGAAGTACGCACTGGCCGTGGACAAAAAACTCTACACTCTGGAAGGGCATGAAGCGGAGCTCGCCAAGCTGGCCGGGCAGAAGGTCACCGTCAAGGGAACCACGAACGACGGCACGGTGACTGTACAGTCCGTGGTCGCTGCCAAGTAAAGCCAGTCGCGCTCTGCAGTCCTGCGACTGCCCGCTATACTGGGATGATGAGCGAATTCGTTCCCACTCGCCGAGGAATTGTTGCCCAACGCGGAAAGCGGCTGGAATATTTCACCATCGCTTGGAATAGTCTCGAAGGCATGGTCGGTGTCATAGCCGGACTGGTCGCCGGCAGCATCTCGCTCATAGGTTTCGGATTGGACAGTTTTATCGAGGTCACGTCCGGAGCAACTTTGCTTTGGAGAATGTCCGTCGATGCCGACCTACAAAACCGGGAACGGAACGAACGACTCAGTCTTAGAATCGTGGGAATCTGTTTCATCGGCCTTGCTATCTACATCGCGTACGAAGCTCTGTCGGATCTAATTCGACGACAAGCTCCTGAGCACAGCGTTCCCGGAATCGTACTGGCATGCGTTTCCCTAGTCGTTATGCCCGTGCTTTCGCGAGCCAAGAAGCGTGTGGGCCGCGAACTCGGCAGCGCGGCGATGAACGCTGATGCGAAGCAGACTGATTTCTGTGTCTACCTCTCCTTAATCTTGTTGGTAGGACTTGTCCTGAATGCGGTCGCAGGATGGTGGTGGGCCGACCCTGTCGCTGCACTAATCATGGTTCCCATTGTTGGGAAAGAAGGCCTAGCTGGAGTCAAAGGCGAAGTCTGCTGCAGTTCCTTCCCTGAAGCGAATCGGCCGAATTAGTGAAACACTACGGCCAACGATGTTGTATCGCTTGATGTCACAGGAGGTTACCGAACTGAGCTGCTCGGTCCGGGCGCTGCAAAATAGTTCTTGACCCCGGACTATGGTACGGGGTTTAGACTGAAGTCATGATGAAGATGGAAGCGCTCACGATTGGCCGACTCGCCAGAGCGGTGGGAGTCAACCTTGAAACCGTCCGCTACTACGAACGGCGGGGACTCCTCCCAAAGCCTCCTCGCAGCGGGTCAGGCTTTTTCCCATGGAAGCCAAGCGCCGCCTTCGGTTCACTCGACGCGCGCAAGAACTGGGATTCTCACTTGGCGAGATTCGAGAGTTGCTTTCGCTTCGTGTCGCACCTACTGCAAAGAGTGCGGACGTGCGAACACGTGCGCAAGCGAAGATTACGGATATTGAGGCAAAAATTAGGAGCCTTCAGTCCATGAAAAAGGCATTGCGTGAACTGACGCAGACCTGCTCAGGTTGCGGTCCCGTTCGAGACTGTCCGATCCTTGAGAACCTTGACGCGGAGGACAGATGAGCCGGGTCTGGAAACAAGGACTACTCTCGCTTCCCGGCATAGGCCTTTCGGCACTACCCAAGCTCGCGTGCCCCGTTTGCTGGCCTGCGTATGCAGGCTTGCTGAGTTCACTCGGCCTTGGTTTTCTCATATCAGCTGCCTACCTATTGCCGCTCACGATCGTATTCCTAACCCTTGCGCTGGTGGCTCTCGCATTCAGGGCTAAACGTCGCCGTGGATTGGGTCCGTTTCTAATTGGATTGATTGCGGCAATGAGTGTTTTGCTCGGTAAATTTGTCTGGGAGTCCAACGCTACGATCTACGGCGGGGTCGCAATGCTGGTTGTGGCCTCCGTGTGGAATGCCTGGCCGCGCGGCGAACGATTAGCGCAACCACCAGTTCTAGGAGCCAAGAAAGTTTAAGAGCGTTTGAGGAGGAGAAGACATGGCAACGAGAAAGAAGATCGAAATCTTCAGTGCTGGCTGCTCGACTTGCAAGGAGACGATCGAGCTGGTCAAGCGGCTGGCGGGTAGTTCGCACGAGGTAGTCATCCATGACATGCAGAAGGCCGAAGTTGCTTCCAAGGCGAAGCAGCACGGAGTTCGCAGCGTGCCAGCCGTTGTGATTGACGGCAAACTCGCCGGCTGCTGTGCGGGTCGCGGCCCCGACGAACAAGTCTTGCGTTCCGCGCTTGCCTGAGAGTTGATTTAGCGTGGATCAAACCGAGCAGCAGGTGCACCGGTCTTCTCATTTCCCGGTTGTCTCGACTCAATTGAGCTGTACATTCACTGACGCCGCGCTCAGCTGCATTTTTTCATAAGAAAAGAGCATTCGGTGCGGAACCAAGTTGGAACCAGATTACGGTGCTTTTGCGATTTTTCCCGCTGTAATTGCGTTAGGCTCAAAGCACTTCACTCCCCTGAAGCCTGTGACGCAGAGGGAGTCGAAACACCAGAATCAATAGCTTCTGCCACCAGAAGCGTGACCGGGCCGCTTAGCGGGTCCGTGGAAAGTGTCAGTTTCGAGGCATTCAGATTGCCATTCGCAGAGTGTACCACTGGCACGACAGGCGTAGAATCTCGCGGCGGATAGTAGCTCCCTCCTCCTCTACCATCCCAAATGGTAGATTGCCGCGTCTGTTTTCGTGATGCCCTTGGCGTCGAACACAGCGCCGAAGTTCGCGCGGAGTCCGTGTACGAGGCGGTCTGCCGTGGATGGGCCGCCTTCATGTTCGCGAGCGGGTGGGATTTGTTTGAGGCGTCGTGGAAGGCGCGCGAGTTCGTCGTTGAAGTTCTCGCGGAGTCCAAGACCTACATCGTGGAATCAGACAAGCTCCTCCAATGGCTATCGAAGGACCGCGACAGCTCCGCCAGGAAGAAATACCTTCGCCGGGTTATGGATGGACTTGCAGTTTGACCAGCCGCCCGTCAGCATAGTGCAATGAAGCACCCAAGACAAACCAGGCGCGCTCCGCAGACTCATCCGTCCGCATCGGCAGTACCTTCGTATCACCGCATTCTGGTTAAGCACGGCCTGATTGAAAAAAACCTGTCCATTTCCCATGCGTATGAAGTGTTCTTGAAAGTGGGCGCTGACCCGGAAGTAGAGAAACTCCGTCGCAAGGTAGAACTCGACAACAAAATGAAACACGTTCCCGCCTTGCACCTTGCCACAGCGATGGCTCTGCAAGGCATGACCAAGCAGGAGCTTGAAGCTCTGAAATTGCGGATTGAAAAGAAGCGAGTCTGAGCGCCCCAGGAATTAGTCCCGCTCTGCGACCTGGGCCGGGGATCAGCGTGGGCTAACTTCCAGCGACGTAACTAGCGAACATAATCTCCACATCTTCGCGCGTAAGCACCTTTAGCGAGCCAGTGATTTCCTTAATGTCGCGCCCGTCCATCCCTGCCGAGTATACGAAACCGGACTTCCTATCTCCCTCAATCTTGAAGGTCACGGTTTTGCCGTTGGCGGATTTCTTCGTCCAACTGTCAATCATTTCCGGCCCTCTGAATTTGGAGTCAGGTCTCCCGCAATCGGGGCACTGACTTCCATCCGTTCCGACATTTTGGCAGGAGCCGCGTTATTGAGCTACACGGAATTACCTGTACAGCGATTACAGGTCTTTTGCCGATTGACGGCTCAGTGTGTCGTGGGAAGCTAGGCCGATGTTTTGGCGACGGCGTTCAATTCGCCCGATGTAGAAAATGTGCCTGAATCAATGGCTTCTACAAGCAATTTGTCACGCAAGGAACTCGCTATAAAAGACCTCGTAGCGGAGATTGCTAGAGCACTCGTGGACCATCCCGAGGGAGTACAAGTCAGTGAGGTAGAAGGTTCTCAAGTCACCGTCCTAGAATTGAAAACTCACCCGGAAGATTTGGGCAAAGTGATCGGGCGGCAGGGACGCACAGCGCAAGCGATCCGCACGCTCTTGGGCGCAGCCGGAATGAAACTGCACAAGCGATTCACACTAGAGATTCTGGATTGAACAGATCGATCTAAAGCTCTCCGGTGGGAAGACCAAGCCGGAATTAGTCCGGTTTGCGGCCTGCGGTAATGGAGACTCGCTCTCCCGTTGCCCGGTTGGAAATGATGTACTCGCCGGGCGATAATTCAGCCAGTTTTTGTACACGCGCTTTTGCATCGACGAGGCTTTGCGTTTCCTCCATGAAATGGAGGGTTCTATCAGTTCGCAACCTGAAGATGGAAAAGGGCAGACGCATCCAAACTCCATATTGTCGCACCGCTACCAGTTGTGTCGTTCTGCCATCACTATGACGTTCTCGGCGAATGCCTGGTCCTTAACTCTACGGACAGAGAAAATTACTTTTTGTCCCGGTTCGAGAACGTGACGGTTCTTAACGTCGGACGGAATGAAGGGAACCTTGGAACCGTCCGCGCCATCAATAATTCCAAACCCCTGCGCGTCAATTTTCTTCACGATTCCTGTCATTTTGTCGGTTCTCCCTGTGCAACCCTGTTCTCGTTCAGCATCTCGCTCGGGCATTGGTTGAGCAAGAGACTTCTCCATTCGATGTTCTTTCCCGCTCGCGGCTTCTCTTGGCACACCGTTTCGATTATCGAGGTACAGGGAATTTCCCCAGCAGCGATTACAGTCTTTTGCCGATTGACGGCTCAATGGATTATGGGAAGCTATTTGACAGCTTAAAGGACGCGCTGTGGGGACCCTCTTCCCCGCGAGGGAGCCAGCGATGAACGGTGCCCATTTCGATGGCAGGGTTGAGAAACGCCTTCCTACTTCAGTTCCCGTCTACCTCGCAAGCCTGGAGGAACCGCGCTCTCGGGAGCGAACACTTACGGAAAATGTCAGTCCCCACGGTGCCTGCGTAATCAGCCAGCGGTTCTGGCAGTCTGGCGAAGAGTCGCTTATTACGCCTTTAACGGGAGAATTTCGGCAAGTCGGAAGAGTGATTTATTGTTTGCCAACTGCGGGGGATCGCTTTTGCGTGGGCGTAGAATTCCCGGATCGCACGGTTAAATGGGGCGAGCATTCAAGTGACTAGCATGGTCGGGCAGCGAGTGCCAAGAATTTCAGGGGGCCGGTTGAATGGACCACTACGAAGCTCTACAGCTACAGGCTGCGGTAAAGTACGTGCTGGGCGAACTTCCGCCCTCCCTGCGCGATGAATTTGAAGAGCATTTTTTCGAGTGCCCGAAATGTGCGCTCGATGTGAACGCGGCTGCGGAATTCGTGGACAATGTTCGCGCGGTTTTGCGCTTCGCCGCTTGAAGTAGGAATGGGGATCGTGAGAGTAATGAACGGCGAGAAGCGACAAGTATGATCGCTTGCCTTCTGGTTTGGCGAATGGAATAATCCCGCCATGATTATTGGTGACCGCCTCCGCCAAATGCGCGAGGAAAAGAAACTCTCCCAAGGTGATATGGAAGAGCGCACCGGCCTGTTCCGGTGCTATGTCTCCCGCGTCGAAAACGGCCACACGGTTCCTGCCATCGAGACGCTGGAAAAAATGGCTCGCGCTCTGGAAGTTCCGATGTACCAGTTGTTCTATGACGGCGAGGAACCGCCAAAGCTGCCGAACCTTCCGAAGCGCAAGTCGGATGAAATTGCCTGGGGCAGCTTCGGTAAAGAAGCGCGCTACCTGAGCAAGCTCCGGCGAGTATTAGGCAAAGCCAACGAGCAAGACCGGAAACTGATTATGCAACTGGCGCAGAAGATGCGGACAACAAAAAAGCCCCGCTCAAATTGAACGGGGCTTTGATGCGATCTGCGCGAAGCTAGTAAAACATCAGGTGCGCGGCCCAGACGTTAAAAAATGATACTCGGACGGAACGGCCCCAAGCATCTGCCTTGTATGTTCCATATCTTCGTTAATCTGTCTCATCGCTCTTGCCGCTTGCTTTTCACGGATCGCGGTCGTTGGCGGGTTGTTGGGTGCAACACAGTTGCCTTGCTCATAGCGCTGTGGCTGCGCTGGTGATGGAGTTTGTGTAAGCCAGTTCATTTTCACGCGAATGGGTTGGTCACGGTTCCGACGCCATGATTAAGCACTACATGGCGAGATGGCAAGCCAATAACGCTTCGGAGATGGCGAAACTACAGCCCGTAGTCGGACCTCTTCGGGGTCAAAATAATGATGGCGACGGCAACAAAGTTGCCCTGTTGGAACCAGATGGAACCAAATCGAAGGGAAGGGGGGTTGGCGCAAAAGCCGCCTAGTCCTTTATAATGAAGTTCCTGCAATGGGCCGTTCCCCGGTAGCTCAACGGTAGAGCATTCGGCTGTTAACCGAAGGGTTGCTAGTTCGAATCTAGCCCGGGGAGCCAAATCCTTTGCACTCAAGCATTTCTGAAAACTCATTCTCACGATTTGCTTCCAGAAAATCATAGTGTCATGTAAACGTGTTTTTTCTTGTTCACTGTTGAACTTCAGGCGACCGCATCAGGCCCCGCAGACAACCATTATTTCGTTCAAGAACGTTCCCATAGCCCTTCAGCTATCCGAATTTGCACGGGCTCATCTATAGGCGGCATCGCGGTTTGTCTTATGCGTCCGTTAAAGTTAAAACGGGCAAACTGCTCATGTGAATCGACAGGAAATGTGCACTCCACGGAGCTTTCTCGCAATGAGGCTGATTTCTGACCTTAGCGGTTTAGAAGTCGTGATGCCGACTAATGCGCAACGCGCACAAGTACAGCACGAACGACACGCCCAGACTGCAAAGCATTCCACTCCACGGAATGGAACCACCAAGGAAATAATTGCCGTTCCGACTGACAGCATCCTCTCCGCTCATGGTATCGAGTACGCTTAGCCAGTGCAGCGATTTCGCACGCACCACGAAGAAGTAAGTTCCCACAAAGCACAGACCCAGTACTGGGCCTGTGAACTCTCCTCCAAAGAGCGAGGAAAGGAGAAAGCCAAAACAAAAAAATACGACTCCAGCGATGATCATCAAGGAGGCAAACAAAATAATCTGCCCGACAGGATAATGTTCATGAACCGCAGGTGAAAGTGCAGGAACCAGTAGAGCAGGCACTATCCCGAGTGCCAAAATCTCCGCGATACCTACTAATAGACGCGAAAGGAGCAACTCCGAGCGTTCGACGGGCAGAGACAAAGTATACGAAATTGTTCCATTCGTCTTTTCCCGCTGTAAGCCTCCGAAACTCAGAAGTACGGCAGCGGCGATCCAAAAACCCTGAAAATAATAATTGAACAACGCGAGCCAAATATATTCCGCATACCTAGTCACCAGATGTTCTGGATACTGAATGGCGTCTCCTGTACGAAAGCTGGGACTCGCCAAAACTACGTATCCAACGAGAGTACTTAGCCCCATCAGTGCCCAAAGGAACCGCTCACGGCTTTCGTGCCACGACCTCTCAAAGAGCGCCACCCATCGCCCTCGGGGCGCATACGGAATGAACTCAGAACTCAAGGCGTCTCCCTTGCCTCGCCGCTAGTCCCAGGAACAGCACTGTCAGTAGGCAGACCATTGCTATCGAAAGCCAAGGCACGTCGCCCCACGTAAGTAACCAGGCGCCCGCCATTACGTGAGCGATATCGATTTTCCTTGCCCAAGATACTCTCCGCGCCCACTCCTGAAGAACTAAATAAGGAACCGCCAGCATCGCTAACGTCACGACCAGTGGGGTATATTCCCCTCGCAAAATCAGAGACAGAAAGGCAGCGAGCCCCACGAAAACCGAACCAACTCCCGCCATGAGCAAACCGTGCGCGAAGCCTTGCCCTATTGAGTACGACTGTCCCACGGAGACCGACGCAATCGGCACGACAACAGCGGGAATCCAAGCCAATACGGTCGTCTCAAGAAAGGCGATCAAGACCCGAGATATGAACCACCGATTTCGCGTCACCGGCAGACTAAGACTAAAGGCTGCCGTTCCATTTGCATGCTCTCGAAGCAAACCTCCGAAGCCAAGCACGACTGCAAACAGAACCCAAAGATTCTGAAGACGAAAATCAAAGAGAAAATGCCAGATGTAGAATCTGTAGTCGCTGACTCCGAGAGGTAACCATCGCGGTTTGTAAGCGTACGGGTCTTGCAACGCAACCTGCCACTGCGGAATGAGGATTGGGTGTAAACGAACAAAAAGGATCGAGAGTGCTGTCACAGCCACAGCTCCACAGATAAAACGCCAGCGGGATTCAATCCAAGCTTTGTATAAGAGCATCACGGGCGCCCCTTGACTGTCTCAAGGAAAATCTCTTTGAGTGTCAGCGGTGCCACTTCGACGCTGACCGCATTCATCTTATGAGCGCGGTCCATTACGGCATCCACGTTATGGCTCACTATCATCGACACGGTCGGGCCATCGACATAGACCCGTTCTACCCCATCTAGTTCGAAGTCGCGGTTCTGGACCGGACAATGAATTACGGCTTGAACTTGGCGATATTCGTCTTTTATGCGATCCAACGGGGAATCGAGGACCAACTTTCCCTTGTGAATCATCAGAATGTGGTCCGCAATCTGTTCGACTTCCGCGATCTGATGCGAAGAAAAGAAGACAGTTGCGCCCTCTGAGGCGAGGGATACGACAATTTGAAGAACCATTTCCGTTGCAACGGGATCGAGGCCCTCTGTAGGCTCATCCAGAATGAAGAATTCGCTTCCTCTCGCAAATGCCAGAAGAAGCGCTAGCTTCGTACGCATTCCCTTGGATAGTTTCCGAATCTTGCAGCCAAGTGGGAGGTCGAGTCGGCGCAACAATTCACTTTCTCTGTCCCTCCGCCACCCAGAAAAGAACGACTTCGTGAAGCGTAGAATCTGCTGAACAGTCATGTAGTCGTAGAGACGCTTGTCCTCTGCCACAAATGCCACGCGCTCTCGAATGCGCACGCTTTCAGCCTCGTCGTCAATGCGGAAACCGAGAATGCGTCCCAAGCCCTGACTCGGCCGCATCATTCCCAAAAGCATGCGCAGAGTTGTAGTCTTGCCGGCCCCATTTTGTCCCAGGAAGGCACATATAGAGCCTTTCCGTACGCGGAGGTTCAGGTCACTCACAGCTTCAAAGCCACCGAAGCGTTTCGAGAGCTTCTCCGTTTCCAATATCGTATCCATTTACGGTCTCCCTGCCACCAGTTCATGTTCAACCGTTTCGGCTTCCACAAGTCGCCGGATCTCGTCTTCTTCCAGCCCTAACGCTTTCAACTGTCTAACAACAGTTCGCACCAGTTTCTGGGCCGAACGCATTTCGTCTGTTCGCACTCGTTCACGCCATGCTTCGGCTACAAATGCTCCGAGCCCATGACGAATTTCGATTGCCCCTTGGCCTTCGAGATCGCGATACACGCGAGCCACCGTGTGGGGATTGATGACGAGGGTTTCCGCAAGGGACCGAATGCTAGGCAGTTGGCCGCCTGGCGCGAGCGCTCCGGTTTCGATGGCGTGACGAATCTGTTCCTCGATCTGCAAATAGATCGGGATGCCGGACGCCGGATTGGGCTTTCGAAACACTGTGGCACTTATATAGAACAGTGCTACAGCGCTGTCAAGTGCAAAATTTGAAGCGGACAGGCGATTATAAACACTCCCCAAGAGTAGTTCCCCACGGACGGACCCGACAACCAGCCCGATCTCCTTGCTCGATTTTTTTATGACGCTCAATCGGCGTTCATGGAAGTTTGAGAAGTGCAGAGCGGCGATTATCCCGCCCGCGCCATATCGCCTGTGACAACAACGCAGTTTTGCCATCGGTTTGGAGCCGAATAGTCAACTCGGTGACGACGAGGGTGGCAAGCCGCTTCCTGAGCAGCGAACCGAATCTTGCATGGCTTCTACAGAACTTGCGCACTCCAAGTGATCGACACAAGCCGCGCTCGGGGAGCCATTCTTCAGTTCTCACACGCTGGAAGATCAGTTCGAACGGCTTTCTATATGTGGGATAAACACTTGCGGCGTCGACCCCAGCCCATTACAAAGCCTCGAGACAAAAACAAAAACATGTGTATTGAGTATTCTAAAGTTATACCTTAAAATACTCATATGCGGTATATACCTCGAAATTTGGGCAATGTGGTCCGACAAGCAGCTCGGCATTTCCCGGCGTTGGTTGTAACAGGACCACGCCGCGCCGGAAAGACGACCCTCCTCCGCCAATTGTTCCCTAAGGCCCAATATGTGCTCCTTGAAGATCCTGACATTCAGGGAAGGATTCGCAGTGATCCACGTACATTCCTCGAAGAGCTGCGTCCTCCTGTCGTATTCGACGAAATTCAAAATGCTCCCGAACTTCTCAGTTATGTGCGTACGCTCGTCGACGCGGCGCCCCGCCGGATGGGGCAGTGGCTATTCACTGGATCGCAGGAAGCCCCGCTGATGCAGGGCATCACCGAATCGATGGCCGGCCGGGCCGCCATCCTGCAGCTTCTTCCTTTCAGTGTTGCGGAAACTCCGAAGGTGAATGTGCTTCACGGCGGCTTTCCAGAAGTATTGGCACGTCCGAAGTCCCGAGCACTGTGGTTCGCTTCTTATCTCCAAACTTACTTGGAGCGCGACGTCCGAGCAATTACGAACATACGTGACCTGGTGACGTTTCGTCGGTTTCTGGCGCTACTAGCCAGTCGGCACGGCCAAATTCTCAACAAGACAGATCTTGCCGCCCCCCTCGGAGTTTCCGTCCCGACTATCAGTGAGTGGCTACATATTCTCGAGATGACCGGCCAGGTCATAATTGTTCCCCCATATTTCGAGAATCTCGGGAAACGGCTCATAAAGTCGCCGAAGGTCTTTTGGGGTGACTCTGGCCTTGCCTGCTATCTTTTGGGAATAACGTCGGAGCAAGAGCTTAGGCGGTCACCTTTTTGGGGGCAACTGTTTGAAGGCTTTGTCGCGGCGGAAATACTAAAGAGTCAGGCGAACCAGGGAGCGAGGAAAGAGCTCTACTACTTTCGCGACCAACAGGGCCTAGAGGTAGATTTTCTCATACCGAGACCGAATGCTGGGCTATGGCTCATAGAATCTAAGGCTGGGAAAACCGTCCGATCCGCTATGGCCGCTCCGCTACTCTCTTTACGCCGGGCGTTGGGGAAACGCTCGAAGCGCCTGATTATTGTGCACCGAAAGTCCCACTGGGCCCCGGCCACCGCGGCCATCGTCAGCGGCGTCGAAGCGATTGATTTGGAGCGATTCGTGGCGGATCTAACTCACGACCACTGAGGGCGGGATAAGCGGGGCTTAAACAGTTAAAAAATAGTGCAGCAATTTCGGGCAGAGGTGTATGTTATACAAAAGAGGATACGAACGAACATCTATCTTTCGAAACCAAAAAACGGCGTTGGAAAAGATTGCGAAGGAAGAGGGTATTTCTGCTGCTGAACTCGTGCGACGAATCATAGATCAGGATCTCGACCGTGAGCAAAAACAAAAAGGGTGAACCACTGATCGCAGTCGCCTGTGCTGGCTGTGGAAGAACACAACTGCTCCGGGAGAGACGAGTCGTTTTATGCCACGGATACACTTGCGGATTCGGTGGACACTGTGCCAAGAATCCTCGATTCGTTCTCCCCGCCGTGCCGGACGGCTGCGTTCGCCACATCGTTCCTAATGCGGCGGGTGCTTTCAGTGGATACAACACTCGCTTCGCAAACCCAGAAGAAATAGAGGCAATCGCAAGAGCCAGAGATGTCCTCATAAGAGGCCAGGCGCAATCTCAATGCAGATAGAGAAGGGATTCACGGACAACTGGCTTCAGCCAACAGGTGCTCAGGAAAACCTGATGCGTCAATATGCGGGCTGCAAGCGGTTCGTCTGGAATCGTGCCTTGTCCATCGAGCAAGCCCCGGCAAGACGACGCTGCGCGAGCGAAAACATTGTGAAGAAGAGAACTGGGAGACGGGAACTAACTGACGAACTACGTCGAGAGGACGACCTGTCGAAGTTGAAGGGCGTCCGCGGCAAGTCCGCCTCGCGCCATCAAGTGGGGACTAATCTCGTGCTCTTGTCACCGGACGTGGCTAAGTATTTCCCTCACGAGCAGTCCGTCAAGCGGTGGCGTGCCGGCAAGCGTAAATGAGTCCACGCAAAGGGTTGGTCCTCGACCCCAATATTCTCCTTCTCGGGTGATGCAACTCCTAGAAACGTATGAGGACGTTGCGGGGTTCTACAGTTCTGACGTGTGCTTCGCGGAGGCCGAAAAGTACATCCCAGATGTTGCCAAACGCCGAGGCCTAAATTCCGCGCTCGTGCGGTCGATCCTTCAAGATGTGGCCGGCATCATACAGCCCGTCGACAAGAGCCTGTACGAAAGCCACGACAAACTTGCCCGCGAACGAATCCAGCGCCGGGACCCACGCGACTGGCCGGTCGTCGCTGTGGCACTGATGCCGGGCTTACCTGTGTGGACGGAAGATCAGGACTTTTTCGGAAGCGGCATTCCAACCTGGACAACAGATCGTGTCGAACTATATCTCCGAGGCTCCGCGTAGGGCGGTGTCATGTAGGTGTCATACGAATGGTGATGAATGGCGGCTCCGTGATGCGCGATTGCATTTGCGCGCCCTTAAACCAAGGAGGACATAATGGCTCGTTCTCGCTCTCGTTTTCTTTACCGCTGCCTGCTCCGCCTGCACCCACCTTCCTTCGAAGCGCAGTTCGCGAGCGAGATGCTGTGGATCTTCGACGAAGTTGCGGAGCGGCAAGGCGTCCTTAGGCTATTTGCCGATGGCCTCTTATCGTTGGTGCGACAGTGGATTGTACGGTACGGGCTTCAAAAATTGTTGATTGGTGACGCCACTCTCTCGTCTTGGCCCAGCTCAACGCATGAGCTGTTCGCGTGGGAGCGCATCGCGTTCCCTGCAACATCTTTGTCGCTTCCGAGAATGCTACAGGGGAGCATGGTTTCGTGCACCTTCATCGCATTCCTTTCTCTCTTGGCAATCGATGCAGGGAAAGCTGCCACGGTCCGGGGTTTGTCCGGTGGCGTGAGCGATCCGGTTTGCGCGCCGAGGCCGGTACGCGGGGGCTTGCAAACCGCTGTTTCAGACCTGGCCGTTGGCGAAGGAAATTCGCAGCTGGGATCCGGGGTAGCAGGAATAGCACCCAGAGCAGCAAATGACGCGGAACCCAATCTCAGCAGCCCGATCCTCAGTTTTGATCTCATGACGGCAAAAACCCTTGCCTCCCCAACTCCAGCACAAGTGTTGACAGCCCAGTATGACAACGCGCGCACCGGCACGAATCTGAACGAGAGAATGCTGACGCCGGCAAACGTCAACGCCGCGCAGTTCGGCAGGCTGTTCACCCTCAAAGTGGACGGCGACGTCTACGCGCAGCCGCTCTACGTTTCCGGCGTCGATGTCCCAGGGAAAGGCAAACACAACGTTCTCTTCGTTGCTACGGAAAACGATAGCGTCTACGCCTTTGACGCTGATGGCGCTTCCAGGACTTCGCTCTGGCACGTGAGCCTCGCCAATTCCAGCGACGGTGTCAGGCCCCTATCCGAGCAGGATGTCAGTTGCTTCTTCATCTCGCCACAGGTGGGGATCACGTCTACCCCGGTTATCGATCTTAAGACGGGAACTCTCTACGTGCTGGCGCGAACCAAGGAGCGCAAAGGGTTCCTCACCGCCGATGTATATAAGCAGCGGCTCCACGCTCTGGCAATAACCACCGGCGTGGAAAAGTTCGGCGGCCCTGTCGAAATCAAAGCGTCGGTCAAAGGAACTGGAGCCGGGCACTCAGGCGGGCAGATTGCCTTCGATCCTCAAACCGAAAACCCTCGCGCTGCTTTGCTGCTCGCGAACGACTCCGTCTATCTCGCTTGGGGTTCATCATGCGACGTTGTGCCCTATCACGGTTGGCTGATGGCCTATGACCCAACTACTCTTGACCAGAAATCGGTCTTCAACACCTCGCCCGATGCGTCGGATAGTGCCATCTGGCAGGGGGATGCCGGTCCGGCCGCCGATAAGGAAGGCAATGTCTTCGTAGTCACCGGAAATGGGGAATTCGATGCCGCGACAAACGGCCGCGACTTCGGAGACAGCGTTCTGAAATTGGGCTCCGAGGGGCAGCGTCTCAAGCTTTTGGACTACTTCACGCCCTCGAATCAAGTACAGCTCAACGAGCGTGACAACGATCTGGGGTCCAGCGGCCCAGTGCTGCTCGCGGATCAACCAGGTGCGCATCCGCACTTGCTGGTGACTGCCGGGAAAGAAGGCAAGATATACCTGATCGATCGAGATCATATGGGCAAGTATCAACCGAACGACGACAGTCACGCTGTCCAGACGATTGCCGCGTCACAAGGAGCCTTCGGAGCGATGGCCTATTGGAATCAAAATGTATTCTTCGCCGGCAGCAAGACACGCTTGGAAGACTTTGCCGTTGACCGCGGGCAATTGAAGTTGAAAGCGTCAGGACCTACCAAATTTCTCGATTCCGGTGCCACGCCCGCGGTCTCTGCGAACGGCTCGAAGGACGGTGTCGTCTGGGCGGTCTCGTCGAAAGATTGGAACGAACCGCCAGGCAGACCGGCAGTGCTCTACGCCTACGATGCCGCAGACGTGGGCCGCCAAATTTACAGCACAGAACAAAACAGCCAGCGCGACCGCGCCGGTATTGCCCTGCGCTTTGCCATTCCCTCCGTCGTGAACGGGAAGGTGTACCTGGGTGCCAAAGGCGAGGTTGACGTTTACGGGCTCCTACCGCCGCAGTGAACCGGTTCGGCCGAATCCAAGTCGCCCGGTAGCCGGACACGATAGCCGTGTGTCGCGGTCTCGGACAAGTCCTCGCGGGCCCGAACGGGGTTGTGGGAAATGATGACCAAAGTTCCGGATAGATTGCGCCACACGGAAGTGATCTGACGCTCGCTTACCGCGATTAGTAATGGGAAGTTCGGCTTATAGTAAGCGATCTCCCCGCTCGGCATCGATCCTAGACTGATTACGGGCTACGCGGAAACAACGCTGCCCTTTAGTTGGAAGCTGCCAACATGTGAAGTGTCATACCAGTGTCATATGAATTGTGATGAATGGCGGCTAAAAGTAAATAAAGACCGCAAAGAGAAGGTAAATCTGACTACGCCCATTTAGCTAGCACTTGCTGATTCCCGTCGATTTGTCTCGGCTCCGGCACAATTGTGATTAAATCAGGCACAAGGCTGTTAACCGAAGGGTTGCTAGTTCGAATCTAGCCCGGGGAGCCAAATCTCCCACATTTGCTACTGATTACGCCGCTTTCGCGGATTGAGTTTTGGCCTCAGAAAGTCGGCCAAGTTGGCCAATTCCCAGCGGCAGGCTCGGCAGCTTAAGTTCAAGCCCAACCTTTTCAGCCCATTCTTTACGAGCGAGCCGAGCAGGGGCCGCTCTTCCTTGCTCAAGAGATCCTTGCGCTAACGAAGATGAACTGGAACAATACGCAATTCGACAACTTCGAACCGATCACGCTCAAAGCGGCACGCAAGGTCGGCAGCATCTTCAAATACATGAAGCCAACAGATCCGTTTCAGTCGCGGTATAGCTTTTACATGTAAGGAGGACAAGCCCAATTCCACTTTCGCGGTCGTCACGATCAAAACTCCAACGTCAACTAAGCTAGTCGTGTTAAAAAGCCATTTCACCGTGGTGAGCAAAGCGAGCATCGTCTTCTGGCACCCGAAGCATCCATTGCAATCGAACCCCGGCGCGAACCGGGGAAGGCGCGGCACTTCGTGAGCGAGGATGGATTAGCGTTAGAGGTTTGGTCCGACGGACCCGTGGCAAACCAAAATCTGTAAACCCTAGTTGGCGAGCAGCTTTACCTGCCAGAGACTTCGCAGGAGCTCGGGGCCGTCGACCTACCCGACTTGACGCCAACGTCGAGCCCGATCTTGTTTCGATATCTGAAACACTGGGTGATACCCTTTATTGTGTAACATGCTCACCGTGAGATAATTTAGGGTATCGCTTGCGTTTCGCTCTGATGTATTATATTGTGTCAATCATGAAGAATGATGTAAAAAAAGGTGTCAAGCCCCTCCGGCAGAAAGCGCTGCCCGCCGAGCTGCGCCGGGCCCTCAGAGAGGCTCGGGAGAAGCGCGGCTGGAGCCAAAGAGACCTAGCGAGCCGTCTCAGCGTCGGCCAGAGGCATATCTCCGGCATCGAATCCGGCAAGATCGTGCCGCGCTATGACACACTCCTTGAGCTGGTCCGCGCCCTCGACCGCGACCTCCTCATGGTGCCCCGCGCTCTTGTGCCCGTGGTGCAGTCCCTTGTCCGCGACCACCTGAAAGACCAGCCAGGTGAAGGCGAGGAACGCCCCCTTTACGTCGCCGACGGAGACGAGGACACGGCGGCGGAGCTGCGCGATGAAGTTTGATCCGAAAACAATCAACGCGCTCTCCGTGCGCCTACACAAAAGGCACATAGGCGTCATCACCCGCCTCGCGGGCGACCGCCAGCTTTTTGCATTTGAGCAGGAGTATATAGATGACCCGAAGCGTCCGACTCTGAGCCTCTCCTTCAAGGGCAGCACTGGTGGGCTCGTGACACAAACGCGTCCCACGGCACGCCGCGTGCCACCGTTCTTCTCTAACCTTCTCCCGGAAGGTCACCTGCGCGACTATCTCGCCAAGCGCGCGGACGTCAATCCCGAGCGCGAATTCTTCCTCCTCACCGTGCTTGGAGCCGACCTTCCCGGCGCGCTTGTCATTGCGCCGCTTGAGGGTCAGGCGCAGGGGCCAAAGGCTCATCAGGATCATGACGATGAGCACGACCATGCGCACGACAGCGAACAACCGTTGCGTTTTTCTCTCGCCGGAGTGCAGTTGAAATTCTCGGCCGTCATGGAGGCCTCTGGCGGCCTGACCATTCCTGTGGACGGCATGGGCGGATCGTGGATCGTCAAGCTGCCTTCAGCCCGCTATAAGGCGGTTCCCGAGAATGAATTCGCCATGATGGAACTGGCCCGACGCGTCGGCATCTCCGTCCCTGAAAACAAGCTCGTAGATATAGCAAGCATCAAAGGACTGCCCGAACAAGCGCATACAGTGGAAGGCCGAGCGCTCGCCGTGAAGCGTTTCGACCGAAAGCCGGGTGGGGAGCCCGTTCATATGGAGGATTTCGCACAAGTCTTCGGGGAATTTCCCAACGACAAGTATAAACGCCACAGCTACACGAACATTGCCGCTGTCCTCTGGGCGGAAATCGGCGAGGACGCCATACTCGAATTCGTCCGCCGCCTCGTATTCTCCGTGCTGATCGGCAACGCCGATATGCATCTCAAGAACTGGTCCCTCCTTTATCCCAACCGCCGCACGCCCGTCCTGTCGCCGGGCTACGATTTTGTCGCCACGCTGCCCTATATTCCCAACGACAAGCTCGGCCTGAGCTTCGGCGACAGCCGCAGCCTTTCTGAGATCACCCCAGACCAGATGCGCCGCTTCGCCGACAAGGCAAGAATTCCAGCAAGCCCGCTCTGGAAGATCGCCGTCGAGACTGCGCAGAAGACCGCCGCAGGCTGGAAATCGCTCGAACAAGCGGACCTCCTCCCAAAGGACTTGCGCGCTTCCATCCAAAAACAGATTCTTCGCGTCGCTGCCACAGTGAAGTGAGAGGATCCGGGATGCTCAACATCTGGTTCACTGCCGATTTTCACCTCGGGCACAAGAACATCATTCGGTATTACTCTTTATGCGCTGAAGAGTTGTTTTACTTAAATCGTTGTCTTCGGCAATTGCCTTCAACATCTTGCTTGCATCCGTCTGAACTCATGCATGCAAATATGCCCGACGCGATCGCGGATGTGGTTGTTCCAGATTTCCCGACATCCCTTTTTCGTGGACTCGCGCAACTCCTCGATATAAGCTCGATATAAGACAGATAGATTTTCTCGACGAACTCCGTGAGAACCATGCCGCTTTCCGACGTAAAGTTTCCTGCATTTAGCGGTGCATGGATTCTGTTTTCAGAGACATGATTTGGGATTCGAGCGGATAATCTGCAACACTTCCCAGCACGGACCAACGTAAAGCGCAAAAGCGATCCGATTCCGCATTTCCGTCCTGGACGCTACGTACGGTTTGCTTGGGGTAGCAACGAACTTCGTGAGTGGCTAGGTTGTCAGCCCAAGATGGGCGGTTGCACATTCACCATGGAGCGTGGTTCGTCCGATACCGTGTACGCGTGCGGCAGGAGGACGGCTCGACCAGACTCCACCAGAAGGCAAAGGAACATACCCAGGTTTCGGGGATGTTCAGCCGCTCGCCAGCTCGGTTGAGTCTATCACTTCTACTTCGATTTGATTCATGGATGTTCGGATAAACGAATCGAATTGAACGCGCTAGATTGATCTGTGAGAGCCATCAATCGGCTGGGTCGGAGTTGCCTTTTCCGTCGCAAGGTGCTGCTGCGCTTTGCTGACGGTTAGCCGCGCGTAGTATAGCGGGTCGCTTTTCTCACTACTGCGAAAATCCGCGATCCTGCGGATGATCTCTTCGGGGTCGTCGCCGCGGGCGAGGGCCCGCTTCGCATAGATCCAATCGTGCTCGGACTGGCTCAAGGGTCGCGTTTCAGAAGACCGTTGCGTTAACAGCCTGTAGTGCGCGCGGAAGTTGTTGTCGATCGGCTCAGTGTGTAGGCGAAAATCTTGTAGGTGATGAATGCGGTCGGTGTGCTTCTCGGCTTGCACTCGAAAGTCGGTTTTATACTTTCGGTTGATGAATCCCGGGAGACGCAGAACGCGAGTGGAATCGGTGGCCGCAGGATCGCCTCCGAGTTTGCGTGCCATGGCACGCAGCAGGGCCTCGCCGTGTTCCCGGTCAATACCCTCGACCCGCCACACGATCTGGAATTTGTCAGGCGATGTATTTACGGTGTAATTCGGCGGCGGCACCAGGTTGGATTGCCGAATCTTCGCCAAGGCCGACGGGCCATCGTGATCGATGTCCAGGTAAAGATGACGGATGGTCTGAATGTCCCCCTTAGTTCGCGTGCGTGCCTCGGGTTTCAGAGTGTTCATTCCGATGTAGATGTCGCATGCCTCTTTTTCATTCTTGTGCTGGAGCCATTCCTGAGCGGAAGTTCCCGCGATCCGTTCAGCAGTCGCGATACGCTGGATCGTTTCGCCCGTACCGCCGTTGCGGACCAGGACGGCAATCCGATCAGACGGATGAAAGTTTGTACGGATGTATTCGCTTGCTGAGATGTCCTTCATGTTTCGACTTTCGTCCGTCGTCATTGGGATGGCTCCTGTGTCTGGTAGATCGCACAGTAATCGAAGGGGTCGCGTCGGGGTCGTAGCTGTTGATTTCGAGCACTTCCGAGACGTAGCGGCGTCCTGGTCTGCGCTTGATCTGAATCACGACATGGAGCGAGTCAGCGATGTTGCTCTTGATAGCTCGGTAGAGTAGTTCGACGCCGCTTTGCAACACGCAACTCGTGAAGCGGGCGAGGCCCTGCTTCGCCGAATTGGCGTGAATCGCTTTGCTCATGGAGTCATCGAGAATGAGATGTTCGATGGGTGTCAGAAAACCGACTCTTAAACCCTGTAGAACAGAATCCGTCCTGGCGGACCGAGTTGCCGAAGGAAGTGGAAATCCGTCGCGTTGCGCATCAGCCATGGAGTTCTGAGAGAGCAGCCAGTCCGGAAAGTAGTCGGGCAGGGCTAAGTTAGCGAGAGCTGTTTGGATCAAGTCCGAATCCGATTCAATTCCCGTCCGACCTCCTTTCTTTCGCAACGACCGTCTCCGGCATTTTCCTTGGATCGTCTTGCCACAGGTGCGGAAGAAAAGCCCGACGTGTTCCTCGAGGGAGAGAGTCTCCCTGCGCTTCCAAGTGGGGGTTCTGCCCGTTTCGCTTTGTCTACGGACACGCTGACCGATGTGCGGTCTCCGGCGAGTGCTCCTTGCGGCTGGTCCCATGTTAAGGGCGCTAGTCCTTACGCCTGGGCAAATACGATCCGTTTCTCTCCTTTCACTGAGTCATGAGGAGCAGCTGCCACAGCCATGCCATCCACAATGCCTTCCAGGGCTTTTGCTTCTTCTCGCGTCACGCGAAAATTCGTGGCCCGCGGGCGCCGCAAGATGCTCAAGGTAGCGAATTCCGCCCGCGATGAAAGATACGTCCGCTGAATCGCTGGTTCGATCAGTTTGAGCAATCGGATCTTTACGCGAAGGCGGTCTCCCCGGAACTTTTCACTGTTCCGGATGAACAGCAGTTGTTCTTTCGGTTCCGGTTGAATCCGAGGCGGCTCGGATACCTCCGCCAGTCCGATGATCCCTCCCCGCGGACCGGACTCCCACAAATACACCCTGTCTCCCAATTTGATCTGTTCCTTGTGCTGCTGGACGAGCCAGGTATGTTCCCTAAGGGTGCGAACTGCACTCCGAACGTCGGAGAATTCCGAGCTGGCCTTAAAGATCCAGGTGTTCCGGCAGTCTGCTGTGGTACCTATCGGCTCTTCCTTCTTCTCTTCGCGTTGTGCCCCGTCTTGAGCCGGCCCTTTCCCCAAAACATGCGCATGAGAAACGCACCAAGGAGGAACCCCGTTCGTCCCACTGGTTTCCTTTCCTATGCGAGTCATTGCTCTGTGGGGGTCGATTCCATTGCCTGCCAAGCCGCCACCGGGCTTGATGACTTGAATCCCGGTGCATTTCACGGAATCACCACGAACCTCTAAAACCAAAGAAATGTTTAGTTCCGACGCCTTGTCCGATATCACAGTCCATCTCCAAAATCCGCGCGCTTTCTTGGGGCACGCAATGCTCGAATTCAGCCCCAGGGCTGATACCGACAGAGCGAACCAATCTTCCGAATTTGGGTGTTCCGAAAAAAACAATATTCCCTCCCGTGCGTGGCCAGAAACGATCTTTTACTTCGCTTACTGAGTATTATCCTGGTGATTCCGCTGGCCCATGCATGTTAGAACCTTAGACTCCCGCCGGTTAGACGGCCGTCATCTCGGCGTCCGAGGTTTCTTCTTGGAAGCGCAGCAAAGCCTGGATTTTGAGGAACTAGCCCATCGGCTGACTGCTTTTGGGCTGCGAACCTTTAACGAGTTTGGACTCGGTGGGCGTAACTCTACAGTCGCCGGCGTCGGTCTGTCCGTCGACGACTTTGTCTCGGCAGTCTTGGTGGAATATATGGAAGGCAGGCTTCAACATCGGGCCTCCCGTGGCGATTTGTTCTCCCTGCTGGCGACCGCCATGCGCAATGACATTATCGATTCCCTTCGTAAGGCGGCACATGCCCACGAGGAGAGCCGATCCCCGCTTCCTGCCCAGCGGGATGCCGATGCTGCTCCCCTGTCGCTCGACGAATTGCCGGGATCGGCTATAGATTTTGCGGCCTCCATCGATGAAGAGCGGTACGGTGAACGCGCACGCACTGCCTTTGCCGGGGAACCCGAACTAGCGGAAGTTGTGAGGGCGGTGCTGGAACTCAACCTTTACAAGCCCCGCGAAATAGCGGCTGAGTTGGGCATTACTGCAGCAGAGGTGCAGAACAGGAAGAAGAGGCTGCAGAGGCAACTCATCGATCACAACTTGGTAGGGAGGAAAACCGCATGAGCGAACAGAAGGAAAAGGATCTTTTTCCGCAAAACGCGCGGTTGGCTCAACTGTCCGACAGCTTGTACGGCAGCCCGAGCCAGCTGGATGCCGGGGAAGCCCGGGAACTCTTGCGGCGCGCAGGAATTGATCCGGAAGACGTCAAAGCACGCCTTTATCGAAAGTTTGATGCCCTAGCAAAAGAGTACGCGGCAGCAGGCCGGCCCGTTCCGGCGCTCTTGAAACAGGCGCTTAGTGACTTGCGTCCAGGCGTACCCAGTTCCCCAAAGGAACGAGCATTAGTTCGCGAAGCCCGAGCGGTCATCCGGAGTGTCATCGACCACGCTCAGCGTATTCAGGAACGACTCGCGAGGCTGCCTCGTGTGACTTTGGCTACCGCCTATCGAAACAAGAAGGAACTCTCGGAACGGGACAAGAAACTCCTGGACGACCTCGCCGAGGATCTTTTGAAACGCAATAATCGCAGCCGCCCGAAAGACGGTCGATGAGCGGGTCGCAAAAAGGCGGCGCCTATGCACGCGCCCTCGCGCGCGAACTGCCGCTCGAGCATGGCGATCTGCGGGCAATCGCTTCGCGACTCGGACTCCAAGTTCGCGAGGTGGACGCTGATGGGTTTGACGGCGCCTTGATTCGAGCGCGCGAGATTCCTTTGGGAACGATTGCGGTCCGGCAATCGATCCGCGAGGCTGGCCGCAAGAATTTCACGCTCGCCCATGAAATCGCTCACTTTTTGCTTCCCGATCACGACCAGACGGAGCTCGTTTGCACCAAGTCCGACATCGGGAACTGGGGCGACTGGTCGCGAGAACTCGAGCGCGAGGCCGATGAATTTGCCGCCGAGCTTCTCCTGCCCGCTTCCGCGGTCCAGCCGATCGTCGAGTCCGCACCGCCTTCTCTGCAAGTGATCGAAAAAATCGCCCAGCGATTTCATACTTCTCTTTCGGCAGCGGCGTGGCGGTACTGCGATCTGGCGAAGCAAAGCTGCGCGATCGTGTGGGCCACGAATGACCGAATCGATTGGTCGAAACGCTCGAGCCACTTTGGCTTTCCGCTCCAAAAGGGGGCGCCCCTTCAGCGAGGCACGTTTGCGTTGCAATGCTTTGCGGGAACACCTGGTCCAAGGAAACCGCAGGCGCTCCCCGCGCGTTTGTGGATCTCCGCGACCGGTTTTCCAGAGGCCATATGGGAGGAGTCCAAGGCGCTGCCTGCTTACAACAGTGTAATTTCGCTGCTTTGGATCAAATCGTAGGTTCAACGAAGGCTGTGGTAGAGCCTGGCGTTGGTACAGGCGGGCAAGAAATTATCTAGGAAATCAATCGTAGGAAGCTTAGGGCTAGCCCGACTGCAAGCACGCGATAGCCCCAAGTTCTCGGTCATTGCTAATCGCCGGTATGCTCGTCGGCGAGTTCGCTCCCGCTTTGCGCCCCATTGCTTGGAGCCAGCGTAAGGAAACGTACATCGCTTGCCACCACTTCTGTGGAGCGGCGCTTCTGGTTTTGCTTGTCGATCCAGTTGCGGATGATGAGCTTTCCTTCGACATAGACCCGCGCACCTTGCCGCAGGTTTGCGCTTACCGTTTCCGCAAGGTCTCCCCACACTTGAACCCGGTGCCACGCAGTCTTTTTTTGCCACTCGCCCAAACGGTCTTTGTACGACTCCTGGGTTCCCAAAGAAAAATTCGCCACGATCTGACCGCCTTTGGTATGCCTCACTTCGGCATCCCGGCAGAGTCGCCCCGCCAACATGACTTTGTTGACGGCGTTCTGTCCCTCGAGATCCAGCTGGTTCCCGTTAGGTTGGGCCGAGCTCGTCGGCAAAGAACGCTGCGGCGTCTTGCCGCTACCGTTTTGTTCCGCCGGTGTTTCTGCGGGCTGCCCATGCGGTCTCGGCGGAGAAGCCGGTGTGCCGGTTCCGCTCGGGGTTTGCGCCTCCTTTTCAAACGTTGCCTGCTTTGCACCCTCGGCGAGCGCAGCATTCACTTCCAACGACTTATTCGATACCACTTTACATCTCCAAATTGAGCGCCCTGTACAGCAGCACCCAATCCATTTGAATTTCAGCAGCAAGCGCTGATATCTCTAAAGCGGGCTGCTAGCTCGGATTTTGCCATTTCGGCGCCGCAACATTTTCCCACCCACGGCCGAAACCGGTCTTGCTATTTCGCTTACCTGGTGGATGTACCCGGCGCTTGAGAACAGATATCTCTGCGTTCTTTTCACAACCAGAAGTCAACACACTTGTCGCACGCAGAACGGCGTTGCGCATCGGCGTCGGGTAGGGCCCTCTGACTTGACAGCGCAAGTAAAATGAGTTTGCCCAGACGGAAGGGTTCGCCGCCCCGTTTTTCTATCCTTGAGCAAACCGCGACAGGAGGTAAATTTCATGTCCGAGTGTATGGCCTCTCACTCTCGTTTCACATCCAGCGCAGCATGGACCATCGCCAGCTCCGTTAACCGCGTTCTGCCTGAAGGGGCACTGCCCGCACCAAACTGGGCGCCGGGTCGGCTTCTGAAGAAGCACCAACGAACGCCAATGGGGACGGGGGTTCCGAGGCGAACCCTGTCGCTCTGCCCGGAATGCAACCGCGAAGCAGTCGAGGCGGTCATCAGGGGCCAGAGTGATGTAGCCGGTTTTAGGGAGCGTCCGGGAATCATTGACGCCGAGATCCTTGAGGAAGGCGGGCGAATCCTCATGCGAAAGGCGTGCGAGACGCATGGTCCATTTGAGGACGTGCTATCGAACCATCCCGATTTCTTTCAGAGGATGGAAGCGCAGTCCTTGGGGGGCGACTTCGATTGCGTTGGCGACCGTGAGGTCCACGACCACGGCCCTAACAGCATCCGGGCGGGCCGAGGGTCGTATTTGATCGTGGATCTGACCAACCGATGCAACATGATGTGTCGACCTTGCTTCATGGACGCTAACGGAGTTGGTTACGTCGACGAAACAGATATGGAAGAGTTGAAGACGATTTTTGAACGGGCGGGCTCTTTCAAGCCTAACCGCGAAATCAATGTCTTGTTCTCCGGTGGCGAGGCCACACTCTCTCCGATCTTCCTTGACGCAATTCGACACGCGAAGAGCAAGGGCTTCCATCGTCTTCACGTTTCGACCAATGGTATTCGTTTTGCGGAAAGCCGAAATTTTGCTGTCGAGGCGAGCGCCGCCGGGTTGCACGGCGTGTACCTGCAGTTCGATGGCGTCTCCGAGGAGAAGAACAAACATCGCGGGCTTGGAAATTACATGGAAGTGAAGCTCCGCGCGCTGGAGAACATCGCTGCGGCTGGAATGCAAACCACCTTGCAAGTTACCGTGGTCAACGGTCTCAACAATGATTGCGTGGGAGAGATCGTGCGCTTCGCTCTCCGCAACGCCGATCAAATCCACGGCGTAATTTTTCAGCCCGTTATGTTCACCGGCCGCGACGAGCGCATATCGACTGAGGACCGGTATGCAGAACGGTATCCTCTCTCTCAACTCGCTTACGACCTGCAAGCCCAAACCTCGATTGACTGGCGGCCCATGCGGGATTGGTACCCAGCTTCGGCGTACGCGATCTTCAGCCATTTGGATGATGTCCTTGACCGGGGTGCAGAGCGTGGGAGTCTCTTTCCTGACATGCATCCGGACCACGCGATTATGAGCCCCTTGCTTGTAGATACTGAGAAGGGGAAGGCGATTCCGATTCCAGCGTTCTTCGATCTCGGAAGGTTCATGCAAGACGTTGTACAAATAACAGATTCCGGCAGGTCGCCTCGGGTGACCAGGGCCATGGTTTTGCTTTCACTTCTTCGGAATTTCAACCAGGCGAAGGCTCCCTCGGGATTGGGACCCCATGAGCTCCGTGGTCTGTTTGAGGGCTCATTGTATCGTTTCACGAGAAGCGACGGCGATTGGTCGCGGCAAGCCTCTGCGAAAACCGCACGCTGGAGACTCATGTTTCTCAATGGTATGTGGTTCCAAGACGCCTACAACTACGACTTTGCGACGATCTGCAATTCAAACGTGCCGGTAGCAACTTGGCAGGGCGAGATCAGTTTTTGTGCCTACAATGGTGGTGGCTGGCGCAAGGTACTCGAGAGCGTCCATCATACGGCGACGGTGGCCGATTGGTATAGAAATCACGGTCGGCACCAAATCTATGCGGCAGGCAAAAAGGTACAGCTAGTGGAATCACTGAGCAGCCGGCCTGAACCGTTGGTTCAGATTGAAGCCGCCCCTGTTGGTACCTTCTTCACGCGTGGGTGAGGGATCTAGAAAATGGCTACTCAACCTAGTGCGAACCCCAAAATCTGTTCGCATTCCTTCTCGGAATGCTCACTTAAGCCGGTTTATCTTAACTGTACTGTATATGCGAAAAGGGTCTTTTGTCTCGCGTGTCTGGGTGCTGCGCCGGAAGGCTGGCAGCTCTGATTGCGGCCTTGATTAGTTCACGCCAGGCTTGTCTCGGTGGACGAAACAGGCTCTCTTAGTTTGCAGAGAAGGACCCCTGTCCTTCAACAGGCCAACGATCTAGAATCGCAGCTGCAGCGTCTCGATCAATCAGTTGCTTCGCGTACCGCGTGCCCGTATCTCGGTTCTCGTGGCCGGAGCTAGCACTGATCATCGCGAGGAAGGGGATTCCACCGATCGGTTGGCTCTGGCGATTCGACTCGCCTCCACGGCGGGTTCGGGGAAATGATCGAAGTGGGTATGGTTGGCCAATTGGCCAACTCAAGCGCCATATCAAATTTGTAAGTGACGCCAAAGCAACGACTTAGTGATTTTCACTCGCGGCTGTTAACCGAAGGGTTGCTAGTTCGAATCTAGCCCGGGGAGCCAGACCTTAGCTGTCCAGCCAATCGCAAAATGCATTTTCGCTTTGGCCAGCCTGACGATCATCGGGTGATAGAAGCATTCTGAAAGAAGTGCTCACCCAACCTTGTATTTTGGGGCGATGTGAAGATGCTCCAATTGTGGAGGGGAGTCCGACACAACTTCGTCCGCTCTATCCGCGAGCTTGCCCCACTGCGAGCGGAAGGGTTCGCCCTAGTCCTGGCGCAGGGCGGTGACCGGATCAACGCGGCTGGCACGGAGGGCTGGTCCAAAACTAGCTAAGAGCGCGGCGAGCACCAGCAAGGGAATTGTAAGGATTAGAGTGGATGGCTCATTGGATTGCATTCCGTCTACCGTGTGCATCAATAAGCGCCCTGCCGCCAGAGCTGTAACAATGCCCACGGCAATACCGCCGAAAACCATTCCGAGGCTCTGCCGTAGCACAAGCCGAATGACGTCGCGAGCGGTCGCGCCAAGCGCCATGCGCACGCCGATTTCCGGCACACGCAGTCCGGTCAAGTAAGCCAGCACGCCGTAAATGCCGATGCACGCCAGCAGCAGAGCCAAGCCAGCGAAGATGCCGAAGAGCAGCGAGAGGAAGCGTTGCTCCGCGAGCGACTCACTCGCCAGCTGTTCCATTGTGCGGACTTCGTAGAGAACTTGATCGCCCGCAACACCTTTCAGTTCGCTCCGCAAAGATGCAAGAGCACTCAACGGAGGAATTTCGGTCCGCACGGCAATCGACATCAGTTCCGACCAGCGGTGCATGAAACCGTCGGGAAGCTGGGCAAAGGGATAGTAAATCTGCGCGCGGACTTTAGCTTGATCGTCACCGGCAAGCCCCCAGTGCCGGACGTGTCCCACGACGCCCACTATTTCGAACACGTTACCGCCGTAGCCCATGTCAGGAATCCAGAGCCGCTTTCCGACTGGATCCTGAGCGCCAAACGCGTTCTGCGCCAGGACGTCATCAATCACGATAACCGGCGTGCTTTCGAGCGTATCGTGATCATCGA
>Ga0209055_1000448_pt1 | contig 29102 bp, 33 predicted proteins | sample GraSoiAngelo_110_FD_185875 | JGI IMG/M metagenome (GOLD analysis project Ga0209055, IMG submission 185875) | Grasslands soil microbial communities from the Angelo Coastal Reserve, California, USA - 14_0903_12_30cm (SPAdes) (version 2) | ecosystem: Environmental > Terrestrial > Soil > Grasslands ... | reverse complement strand
CAAAGGACATTTATCTCTATCCTCTATGCCGCAACGTGCGACAACAGCTGTGTCATAACTCGCAGACCACACCGTTAACCGGATTGGGACCTTATTAAAAACGTTATAAAACACGGTAAATCATGACGCGCACACTAGCCAGAGGAAAACAATCACGCCAAGAGATATGAGTTTCCTTTCTCTTAGGAAAAATGGCCACATTAGTCGTCTCTCAAGTAGAATATCATCGTCGTAGTATATCGGATGGACTGAGTGCCTTGTAAACGCTTGGCAGTTCTAATCCATCTCCAGCATAAAAATCAGGTAACCAACGAACAGATAGGCTGCTGCCCAAGCAGGAATGAGCAATTTCCACCTGCCTTTTCCGAACGCGCTTAGAACGACACTGCCGACAAGAGTCCAGAAAGAAATCCGGCCGACGAACCTCCAAATTCCAGGAGATGGCATCATGCCATGTGGGCTGCCACCATTGTGAAACCAAGAATAAAAGAAGATCAATTCCAACAGTGTCGAGCAAATAGCAAGTATTAGTGCCGACCTGCCGCAGTGTGCCCTCCAGCTTTGAGGTGGTGCTTCTCTTGCGCTTCGGGCAGAGCGTCTCCACGCCGTCCAAAGCAGCGAACAAGGCAGCAGAAAAAGCACCATCGTAACTATAAACACAAACTATCTACCTCCAGGCGTCTGGGCAGCCGTAGCGCCCTCGACAGACCTTGCGAAGGATTATATCGATTTCCGTTTGCAGTACGAACGAGTTCGGTCCAAAGTCTGGTAACAGCGATTCCGGACAAGTCCGTCGCGGAATCGGGCCGGCCACTTCTACGAGTACGCCACTAACCGGAACTTGGCAGGATTTCGAAAGGAGGCTATAAGAGTTGAGGTGCGAGTTGCCGATTGTCCCAAGTGTGGCGTCCGTGCGAGGCCAGCCGGCAACACCGCCTATTGCGCTACCTGTGGATGGAATCGACTGAGTGCCTTGGAGGATGTTCGCCAAAGCCTTTTGGCTTTGCCTTTAGCCTTCTCAGTATTCTTCGTCATCTCCCTTCTGACCAAGCGATGGCTTGGAATCGTCTTGATTTCTGGACTATGTTTGCTTTGGATTGCCGTCAGCGCAGTTAAACTGGTTCTGCAAAAGCGCGAATTACTTAAAAGCGATTTAAGGAGCCCCGTTATTGTGTCGGTGGCTGCGCAAGTCGCGGATGGACAAAACGAACAGTACGTCGTTCCCTCACGATTCGGTCACTTTTCTTCGCTATCCGTACCACGCAAGTTCAAAATGAAACGGGTCTTCCGTTGGCTTGCGATTCTGCTATCCATAATTGCGCTTGCCTTCACGGATGTTACGTATTCCTTGCTTATTCCCCCTCACAAGGCGCCGGATGACCCGCAGTGGGGCGCAAGAATGGCGCTCCTCACGGTGGGAATTTACGGCGCGATTCTTTGGGGCGGATTGCTAGAACGTCGCCGTAGGCGGCTTCTACAATCAGGCGATGTTCGATTCGCCTTAATCTTGAAATCCAATGCGGGGAAAGGCGCCTTGCTGCCAGGTATCACCTACAGATTCTTAACAAAAGACGGAAAGGAAATCGAAGACTACGACCATGACTGGACTGATAGCTATCACCAAGGGATGGTCGTTCCTGTGTTCGTCCACCCGCTCCAGCCGGAGAATCATGTCGCGATGTGTGCGAGTTTCTACGATGTGATTTGAATGCTTGCCCCACAGCCCGGGAGGAGCGCCTCCAGTCGCAGACCGTAGCAGCGCCTGGCAGTGACCGCTAAGTCCTGGTATACAGCGATTGCGGGCAAGTGAAATCCGTCGCGGAATCGGGCCGGCCACTTCTGCGAGTAGGCGACTTACCAGAGTTAGCAAGTCCCGCAAAGCCAAATACTCTTGGTGGGCGCGATGTTCGATAAGAGTCAGTTGCGGAGTGGACGCAGAAAAAGAATTACGAAAACTACCGCGCTAACAAACGCGAACGCGCCGCAAAGGCGAAAAAAAATATACGTAATCCTGTAGTTCAGTTCAGTTCCGGCATTTTGGGAGCCGGGAAGAACTTTGAGCTTCGGGAATCTCTCGTAGCACCTCACCGCCCAGCTATTTAGCGCCCGTGCCATTGGTTTGGACCAATAAAACAGTGCAGCACCCAACAGAGCGACGTTTGCGTCGAAGATGAACTCTTGAAGGTAATTCCAGTTGGTCACCGGATTTGCTGCACTTTCAGACCTGTTCTATCTGCGGCTGCATCCTAGCACGGCCTGCCTCCTCTCAAAATGCGGATCGCGCGCCTTGGCACCAATCGGCAAAGGTCCTGGTAAACAGCGAAACCGGAAACGTGGCTCGCGCCGGAATACTGGTCGGTCTTCGTAGTTGGTGCAATCGCCTGTTCTCGACAGTTATGCTCTAATGCCCCTCAGGTGGTGGACGCTACCTGAGGGGAAAAATGAAATCGTTAAGGCGTTTGCTGGGATTATGGTGGATCAGTTGGTTCGGGATCATCGGTGGCTTCCTTATGGTCGGCATTGGTGAGTACAAGCACGAGTCCCCTGCCGCGTCTCATTTCTCGATCACCCTCATGATCGTTACTATTCTTTTGTGGACTGTCTTTTTCATAGCGGATAACAGGGCGAGAAAGAGAATCGATGGCGAACGGAGCACGACAGTAGTCGTGGACCTACTCACATTGACTGGGACATTTCTAGCAGTCTTTACGCTGTTGGGAATTGGCTTCTTCGTTGTTATCGCGCCCCGCGTTCCGTGAAAGGGGTGCTGATAGGTGTCGTAATATCCTGTTTGCACTCACGGCAGAAGCTTTTCGCCGTTCCTTGTGGATGGTCGTCAACTCGGATTTTCCGCCTAAGTCCCGTGTAACAGCATACCCGTCCATATGGAATTTCAAGTTTCCGAGTACGCTACACAGGAGTTGACCGCACAAAATGAAGTAGAATCAGGGCGAAACAAAGTGCGAAAGAGAATGCGGAGTCAGGGCCGGTCGCTATGAAATATGAAGGCCTAAGAAAACTGAGGTGGTTATTTTGTTTGGCGGCAGCAATCGGAATTGCATACACTCCATCCGCGATTCTAACTGCGATTTCGTCCGCTAAGTCAGACCACCGTCTAATAATTCCATTCGCAGGGGCAGTCGTGATTCGCCTGCTAGTTATAGGCTTCTTTCTGAAAATTTGGTGGGAAACCAAAAAGAAGTCTCAGGCTTCAAAGCAGGGCAATGCTACCGCCAAATGACCGAACTTGCGGACAGCTCCGCCGCCATAGTGCCTACTCGCAGCCGATGCCCGAACGGTATGTTTTTTCAGCCACGCCGACAGCACTGGCTACTCGCACGATATAAATGCCAGCCTTCTTTTTCGAGTAGGCTTCTTTCCATTCTTCGTAACCCTCGCGAAAGTTCGGCAACGGTCGATTTGACGCGAGCTTTTTTGTCACGCTATCGTCCAACGCTTTCCGTGCAAACGGCATGTGCGGTACTGACTCAGGGGACGGCCCTCCGTGACAATTGGCCAGCTTGATCCTCTCAACGCCAATGTGGACAATCACCCCCAATTCCGGGGAATTCTCCACTTTGAGAACCGTAAGTGTTGAGTGTTCCTCGCCTTCCCGCGTCGCGTACTCCCAAACATCTCCAGGTGTGAACTTGGCGTCAGTCGCACCCTGCAAGGTTGTGTCTTTCTTCGGTGCCACTCCAATTTGCGCAACGGCAATGCCAGCGAAGGCAAAAACGAATACTACGACAAGGAACCGTATCAAAGGTTTCATGGCGACGGAGTTTACACCACAATCAAGACTTTGCTCAGTGCGGTTACCGTTCAAGTGGACACCAAGTGTGTAACATCAGAGCTCCTGACATACCCCTCTGGGAAAGCTGCCCAAAATCACCTTAATGATGAAGTAGACGAAGCCACCTCCTTTTGCATTGTAGCTTTATCCTCAGTCCCAAGCAGCTGTGCGTGACAGCGGAAGGCACTCTCAGAGGTCACATCCCAGCCGCATCTGGCTTGGCTTGTCGCTTCCCGGGGTGCGGACCAAAACCTGTCCGCTTTTTCAATCTCCCGCCGAGTGTCGCTCGCGTCCCCGCGACTATTAACGAGAAATCGCCGTGTGCGACCTGCATCCCAGCCGCATCTGGCTTGGCTTTTTGCTTCCCAGGGTGCGGACCAAAACCTGTCCGCTTTTTCGATCGCTCGTCAGGGTGCGGCTAGCATCGTGCGCAACTGTTGATGGGAGATTCTCGTGCGAGACCTGCGTCCCAGCTGCATCTGGCTTGGGGTTGTGCCCATCAGGGTGCGGACTGAAACCTGTCCGCTTTTTCGATCATTTGTCAGAGTTGTTTCGCTGCATGAATCAAGGGAATCAGAACGGCATAGAGCCTGAGCCTTCCGGCCAGTATTGGTCCGCTTCTTTGTTCCGTTGCCGTTGCTTTTGCTGTTGTGTTCAGGGAGCTCATTTCCGACCCCAATTCTCCAAGTCCACAATTTCATGTTTACCGGTGCAAAGTCCCTTCGAGTCCGCATGGCAGTACACGGTGTTCTGGTTTTCTTGAGCTTCGTCCAACGTCCCGAACAAATAGACATCGGAATACGTCATCCTTCGCGCACTTGGGTGGAAGAATGCGCACGTGACCACTGCAAACCGTCCGTTCCCATGCACGTCACTTCGCGGCCAACGGCGGCGGGCATTGCCGTCCCATTTCATGGAACCTGCATCCACAAAGCACCTCCAATCGCGACAGACGGCACGTGTGTGTGTATCACTAACCTTTTAAGAGGTACGCGCTCACATCCAACACCACAGTCCATCTCCTAATAAAGATAGAGATTATGCGTGATCTGTGTCGCCAATTAGTTTGCGGCCTACCAGTCCGCGATGGCGCACGCGGTCTTGGCCTAGCCGCGTCGCGCGCTTTACTCCGGGTAGATTCTTCCAACGGCCAATTAACATCTGCTCGTCCACCTCCGGCGCGTAATCGTTGTCACGCAGAAACGTTGAATACGCTTTGACCCGTCAGAGTTCCGCTCGCATCGTGCGTGACTGCCGGCGGGAATGTCTCGTGCGGAACCTGCGTCTCAGCCGCGTCTGGCTTGGCGTCTCGCCCCTCCGGGTGCGGACCAAAACCTGTCCGCTTTTTTCCTCCAGAAGGCTGGGGCATCCTATCCGACCATGAAGCCAGGCCATGAATAATTTCCCGCTGCTGGCCGTCTCAGTTGAAAGTCATTCTATAGATGTCTATACTAGATATCTATACATCATGCTCAAAGCTGATAACCTTCAAGGAGCCTTACAATTGCTCGTGTTGAAGATCCTCCGGCGGAGAGCTAACCACGGATTTGCAATTTCGTCGTATATCCAGCAGACGTCGGACGAGGTTCTCCGCGTGGAGGCAGGTTCTCTCTACCCGGCTCTGCATCGGATGACGGAGGCAGGCCTTCTCAAGGCTCAGTGGCGGATGTCGGAAGCAGGACGCCGTGCACGATTCTACGAACTCACTGCCAAGGGGCGCCGCAAGCTCGAAGCAGACGAAAAACGATGGCGCACCGTTTCCGCGGCGGTGGCTAGGATTCTTCGAACCGCATGATAGGAGGTGCCTCATGGGGCTGTGGTCGAGACTTAAGAGAACGTTCCGCAGCAGTCGTTATAGTGCCGATATCGAAGAAGAACTTCAGTTCCATCTCGACATGGATGTCGCAGATGGGCGCGATCGCCGCGAAGCTCGCATGCGCCTCGGCAGCATGGCGCGCATTGAAGAGGAGACCAGGGCAATGGGAATTATCGAGTGGCTCCACTCTGCGCTCCAGGACGCTCGCTACGGAGTGCGCCAACTGCGCAAAACACCTGCTTTGATGCTCGCGGTGGTGCTTTCACTAACCATAGGCGTGGGCGCGAACACGGCGATCTTTAGCCTCCTTGATGCCGCCATCCTGAAACCCTTGCCCGTCAAGAATCCGGACTCTTTGCTGATCGTTGAATGGACGAACCAGGAGTTTCCGGAAGGAGTAAGCAACATAAACGGTGATTTCAGTCGCATCTCCGGAGGTTGGGTTCAGGCCTCCTCGGTTGGCGCGAATCTGTACCGGAAGTTAGCGCGCGAACAAACGGTTTTTGCGGCCCTCATGGGAATTGCGGACCCTAATCCCGTTGCAATTGCCATCGACGCGTCTCCTGCCGAGCAAGTGAGCCTGCAATACGTCAGCGGCAACTTCTTCCAGGGGCTGGGCGCTTTACCCGTTATTGGGCGGCCGTTCCTAGACGCGGAGGACCGCGTCGGCCAGGAACCTGTGGTGATCGTGAGCCATCGTTTCTGGATGGGCCGACTTGGGGGTGCGAGAGATGTGTCGGACCGCACCATTCGAATTAATAACGTGCCGGCTCGCATCGTTGGGGTGGCGCCGCCTGAGTTCTTTGGTCTTAGGGCTGGCCAGTGGACAGACGTCTACACACCGCTCGCGATGAGAGTTGCCTTTGAGCCGAGTCAAGGCATCGGCGCTGTGCGCGGTGAAGACGACACAGATTGGTGGGTCCGGCAAGTGGGACGGCTAAAACCGGGGGTGCCAGAGGCGGACGCGAAGGCAGAAATCGCCCGTCTGTTCCGGAACCTGGCCGCGAAAGACATGAACATCGAAGCAAAGAAGATCCCCGAGCTGATCAGTTTGCCCGGCCGGCGTGGCTTTGATGCACTCAACACCAAGGATGCCAGTGCACTGTGGATTCTGATGCTGCTTGTTGGAGTGCTGCTGCTTATCGTGTGTGCCAACGTGGCGAATCTTTTGTTGTCCCGTTCGGTGGCAAGGCTGCGCGAGTCGGCGGTGCGTCTGGCGTTGGGAGCGACGAGAGCGCGGTTGTTTCGGCAACATTTGATCGAGAGCGGAGTGTTGGCCTTAGTGGGGGGCGGTGCCGGACTGGCCTTTGGATATATTCTTGCGAAGTCCATACATCTACTTCTTCAGTCTGGCCGCGATGCGAGCAGCGCATTCGATCTCCGTCTAGACATGCGAGTGCTAGGATACACGGGCGCACTTTCGATCCTCACGGCTCTCCTCTTTGGCGTGGCACCGGCCGTGCAGGCTGCACGCGCCGAGCTTAACGACGCTCTCAAGGCTCAGACGAGATCGGTGATGGGTGGGCGGCTGCGTCTGCCGCGGTTTTTGGTTTCGATGCAGATCGCGCTGTGTCTGACGGCTTTGGTCGCGGCCGGCCTTCTAGGGCGTTCGCTAGAGAACCTGAAGTGGATTGATATCGGATTTGATAGGGAAAACCTCGCGTACGTGTCCGTGGATCCCGGGCACGCTGGATACTCGGCTGAGCGCATGTGGCCCTATGTTGATCGTGTCCGCCAAGAATTGGCCAGACTACCCGGAGTCATCCGCGTGAGTCCGGTCGAAGTGCGATTGTTATCGGGCAACGGAAACCTGTCACGCATAAGTATTCCTGGACGCGCTTCTTTGATCGAGAAAGGCGTTGTGGCGCCGACAGAGGCAGCTAATGTGAACAGCGTGGGAGACGGATTCTTCGAAACGATGCGCATCCCTCTCTTAGCCGGCAGGGCTATTGAGTTGCGCGACATTCACCCGAACGCAGAGGCGGTGGTCGTCGATGAACTCTTCGCGCGGCGATTCTTTCCCAACCAGAATCCGTTGGGCCGCCGCTTTGGATTCAATCCGAAGGAGAACACTCGCTACGAGATTGTCGGCATTGTGCGAGACACTCTCTACAACAGTCTGCACAGGGATCTCATTCCGACCGTTTACGAAGCTTATCTTCCGGATCTGAGAGGCTCGATTCACTTCGCCATCCGCACCACTGCGGATTCCGCACGCCTTGCGCAAGCCGTTCGAACGGCCGTTGCTTCCGTCGATCCGGCTGTACCGGTAACCGAGTTTCACACGCAAACTGGTTTGATTGATCGGCTCCTTCGAACCGAGCGGCTATTGGCCTTCGTGTCCGGTGCTTTTGGCCTCGTGGCGTTAGCTCTCGTGGCGATCGGCATAGGCGGTTTATTGGCTTACGCGGTGGCTCGCCGAACCAATGAAATTGGAGTTCGAATGGCACTGGGAGCTACTTCCAGCGATGTGATTCGGATGGTGCTGCGCGATTCGCTGAGGATAGCGGGCGCTGGGATTCTCATCGGACTTCCGTGCGCCTATGCCACCGGGAAGATCTTAGAGAATGCGCTTTTCCGGCTCAAGCCGTTGGATCCTTGGACAGCAGCTCTGTCATTCTTCGCGCTGTTGGCCGTCGCTCTCCTCGCAACTTGGTTACCGGCGCAACGCGCCGCCAGAATTGATCCGATTACGGCCCTACGGGAGGAATAGAATTGGCGTCTTGCTTCCGCAAGCGTTCTAAGATAACTCCATGGACCCTACCAATATTGTATTGAGGGCCCGGCAGGCTTTCGGTGGTGCAGCCCGAGTGATGGCGTACTCGGGAACGATACGGGCCAGAAGTCTCGATCTAGGAAGTGTGATTCCGCTGAATGCTGCTCGCACTCCGATCGATATCTTGATGGGCCCCACGATTTTCTCTGTCATAAAAATGCGTAATACACGCGAGGCACTCGAAGGCGCCCATGCTAATTGGTTAAATCCAATTTGTCTCCGCGATGACGCATAATACGTGCCAATGGCTGGCGATCCCACCCAAACTTCACAGATCGCCGTTATCGTCCACTTGGAGCGGGCACCCGAGACTCGATGAGTCGCACCGTATGGGCGGGCGGAGGGAAATGTATGCGACGGAAGCTAGGATGTTTGTCCTTGGCCGGATTTGTAATTTTGTTGGCGATCGGCGCGATTCCTGTTGATGCGGGCATTCGGCCGAGTTTCAGCTTGGATCATTGTTCGTGGAATGCCACGTATATTGTGCTGGTGCAAACGACACCCAGGGATGGAGTCTTTTCAGTCGTGGAGTCCTGGAAAGGTGACTTGAAGCCGCGGGACTCGCTGGAGGTTCCCGAGCTGAAACCAAACAAGGATGCAGTCCCGATATCGAGCTATCCAAAACCACAAGGATTTGGTTCTCAGGACACGCAAGGAATTAGCGAACAAATCCCGAGGCAGCCCGTTGGTTCACGAATGATTTTGTTTCTGAAGAAAAAAGAGGAAGGTGGCGTAGCCTCCCCATCGGTAGGGAATACCGCGGGGACACGGTGGGAACCCGCCAATACGTGGGGCGGTATGAAGGTTTCGGCCCTATGGATTGACGGCGAGAAAAGCTATTGCTTCGTCCAATGGATGAACCCGGGTCCGAGCGCACTCTCGGAATGTTTGTCGTTTCAGACGATGTCTTCGGATGTGGCTGTATTCACCGCGCGAATCCAGCGGGTCTTGCAAGTGCAGAAGCATCTCGCTGAGACCATGGCGATGAAGAACAACCCGGAAGTAAGGGCGGATCGGCTTGGACGCATCGCGCTGGGCGACGTGTGGGAGGCGCAAAGAGAAGCGCTGGGTGTTTTGGGAAAGTCCGGAACCGTTGCGTTGCCGGAGATCCTGCAAGTGATGGATGAGCCCCCCGTGCCCTATGACGGCAACGTGACGATCCGGGCGTTTGTGGAAGCTGCCGGGAAAGACAGCGGAAAGCTATTGCATGCGAGGTTGCAGCAGGACCTGATTTACTGGAAGGCTGTTGGACCGACGTTGACGCCAAATTGGTTGGACCAGCTGGGCGAGCCGGGGGCGTCCCTCTTCGTGAAGTTCGATGAAACTGAATTGCTGATTCGTGAGTTGGATCAGGAGCATTACGCTCCGGCAGCACAAACCGCAGCCGAGTTGCGCGATTTTTGGGTTTCGCAGCCGCTGCTATACGATCCGAAATGGGGCGAGCGCGATCTCCGCAATGGCGGAACCGCTCTTGAAATGATACGTGCCGAGTCGTTCGAATTGGCCAAGCATTGCGATAATTTCGTCAAGCACGTGGCGACCGAAAAAACTCACCAGCGACGCTAACCGCGTAGGTAAACGTCGTGCGCAGCGGCACGGGCGGTGGGACATTGCAAAAAGGAGGAGTCGTCCCGCCGTGTAGTGAAGGATGAATGAAGGCCAATTTGAATCGCTAACAACCGGCGGAGTTAAGGTATTCGTGCTGACTCCTAGTAAACAGTAAACAGCGTTTCTCGCAGACTTGAAATCCTTCCCCAATGCTGGTCGGTCAAATGGACGGTTTCGCGACTACACGGCCAAGTGAATCGACGGCGTCCCGGCTATTGCCACTCCCGAAGAATTCGCGCTTTCTGCTTCGAAACCGCACAAAGGGGCCGACAATACTAGAAGGAGCTTTTCTCATGAGCATTCCCGGTCAAGATTTCAGACAGGCCGCTCGGTGGAAGAGCGTCGCCTTGTATGTTGGGTTCGCACTTTATTTCGTCAGCTTCTTCCTGCCCGCCGTTGACCAGTGGAAGGGTTGGGACTGCGCCTGGCTGGCGCTTGAGTACTGGCATGACGATAAGGTTTCGCCGCTCGTCTTGTTCGGCGGCCTCATAAATCCCCTCGGAGTCCTGTATCTTCTTGTCAGCGCCCTGAATGCGGCCAGCAAGGTCCGGGCATATCTCGCTGTCGCCATCCTCTTCTGCATCCCGCTGACTTGGTTTGCACTGGACCGTATGAATGTTCAAGTGAAAGTGGGTCACTTTGTTTGGATCGCTGGAGTCCTGCTGATGTTATTGCCTGTCATAAGTGGAATCACCCAATTGCCGGGCGCAAAATGGTTGGTTGTGGCCAGCTTGGTTGTCTTCTCGTGGCTGGGAATCCCTAAAGCAATCAGTCGGACCATGCATGCGCCAACCGAGCGAGACGATTTCTATTATGTTGTCGCCTGGAACTTCCACGAACCATCAGTTTGTCGAAAGATTGATCCGCACGCGATTGGGCGCGAAGATCAACGGGATGACCATGATCTCACCTATATGCAATCGGATTGCTTTCGCAATCTCGCCGCCATGCTGCGCGCTCCCTCGCTCTGCGACAATATCCGATCCGCTGGCATAGATCGCGTGGTGGGAAGCCTGATTGCTAAATGGAATTGCAGAAGGCAGCGCTATACATGGGGAACTGCTTCGCCCGCGGATGGTCAAAGCTTTGTCAAAATGATGCAAGCGGTTGGATATAGTGAAGAGCGGCTTTCGGGTTTGATCAACCAACGGGATCCCGGCAATTCAATCCACCGCGGGAAGCCAAGAGGTGAAGATTACTGGGACTACTTTTGGTATCTCGCAAGCTATGACAAAACCTCGGCCCGCAGTGATTTCCTGACACGAGTGATGGAACTGAAGTAGCTCACGGCCTGAACAAGTGCTTGTCGCCAACTGGCTAGCGTAAGAGTTGTGGTACCAAGGGGTCAGACATGGGGTCACGAACTTAAACGATCCGGGGAACAGTTGAAGTATCGGGAAAAATCTTCGACGGCACGGATGTATGAATCTATGGTAGTCTCCGCGTAATTGCGACGTTGGAGTTCTTCCGACATCATTTTTCGTAGATGGTTCACGGCGAGACCTCCTGTGACCCACACTTACATCAAACCGTCGAGCAACCAACGCTCCACTACCTCACGCGTAGCGTCCGCCGCCGGGCGGCTTGGTTCAAGTCCCGATGGGAGAAGTGACGTTTGGCCGAAAGTTGCCTGCGCCTTCATCTCCGCGAATGCCGTTTCTGGGCCGCTAGGTCAATAAGCCGAGTCCCCGAGGTCGGGGACTTGAAGGAAGCCGACCAGCTCCGAGTCGCCCCCCAGCCTCGGCTTCCTCCCCGGTAAGCGCCAATCTAGTTTGCGCGCAGGGCTGCCATGGGGTCGATTCGTGAGACGCGAAGGGATGGGAAATAGCCTGCGAGTGCGGCAGCGGTTGTAAGTACGAACAGCATCGCGGCAAAAGTTGCAGGGTCGGTGAACGTGACGCCGAAGAGGAGACTGGCGAGGGTTCGTGCAAAGATCCAGGCGGCCACACTGCCAAGAAGCATTCCAAGGCCAGCGAGTCTGAGAGTCTGAAGCACGATTCGCTCTTGCAAGTCGCGGGCAGACGCGCCTAGCGCCATGCGAATGCCGAGTTCTGCAGTACGCTGATTGACCGAATACGAAATGACCGCATAAATTCCGAGCGCCGCGAGAATCAGCGCAAACGCCGAGAAGCCGCCGAGCAGGACGACGACAAAGCGGCGGGGCGAGACGGCTTTGTCCACAAGTTGTTGAAGTGTCTTGAACTCGGTTCCAGATAGATCCGGTGTGATGAGATGAAGAGCGGTGCGAATCGTAGAGGCTAGAGCGGCCGGCAGAAGGGGCGTACGAACGACCAGATAGACAGGGCCAGATTCATCTCTCTGTCGAGTCGGGAAATAAAGTTCGTTACCCGATTCCTGTTCAAGCGCTCTGTGTCGTACGTCTGCGACGACACCTACAACGCGGCGGCCAGGATTTGAGCCGCCTTCTCCGATCACAATTTGGTCCAGGGGATTCTGGCCGGGCCAGAGCGTACGCGCCAGCGTCTCGTTGACCATAGCGACAGGCTCACTTGAAGGTGTGTCTCGCTCTGAGAATTCGCGGCCAGCGCGCAGAGGAATTCCCATGGCGGCCAGGTAACCGTCACTCACGATACGGATATAGCCTTCCGGAAAATGTCCGCGCGCGTAGACCTTACCCTTCGCAGTGACATCCCAGCTGCGATCTCCAGCGAGCGGCAGCACATCCGTGAGACCTGCACTGCTGATTCCCGGTAACGACCTCGTGCGAGCCAGGACCTCGTCGAAATAAGTATTCCGTTGAACTCGAGTGGAATAGCTGTTACTCGGATCAATACGCAGCGCGGCAACTCGCTCCGGCTGAAATCCCAAATTCTGCTCTAGAACTTTGAGGAAGCTGCGCGCAAGAAGTCCTGCTCCCACCAGAAGAACACATGCCAGCGCGATTTCAGAGACAACCAGGCCGCCGTGAATCCATGTGTGCCGCTTGCTCCCGGTGGAGGCACGACTGGTGTCTTTCAACGAGTCGTGGACAGAAATGGATGGGACTTGCAGCGCTGGAATGAATCCGAACAATAGGCCGATGAGAGCAGCGAGCAGCACCGAGAAAACGAGCGACGCTACATCCATCCTAACCGTCGAGAGGAGTGGGATGTTGAATGCCCGCAGACCGTCCAGGAGGCGCGTGCCGCCTATCGCCAAGATTACACCCAGCAGACCGCCGCAGAGTGATAAGACGACGTTCTCGGTCAATAGCTGGCGGATCAAACGACGGCGTCCAGCGCCGACGGCGGCACGAATGGCGATCTCCTTTTGTCGCGTAACGCTGCGAGCCAACTGCAGATTGGCAACATTCGCGCACACGATCAACATCATCATGGCGACCGCTCCCGACAGAATGAGGAAAGCATTGTGCAGGCTTCCGGTCACGTGCTGGTCTAGCGACGTGAGTATCGGGCGAAGGGTGTTGCGCTCCGGGTGCTGCTTCTGGATTTGTTCCGAAAGAATCTGAAACTCGGCGCGGGCGGTTTGGAGTGTTATTCCTGGTCTTAAGCGGCCGATGACCGCCAATGTATTTCCCCAACCGTTGGTTTCTTGAGTCAGTGGCATGGGCAGATATATGTCAATCGGATTGCCAGGGGCGAACACCGTGGCGAAATCGAAAGTACGCGGCGCGACTCCCACGATTGTGACCGACGCATCGTTGAGGGTGACCGCGCGGCCGACGATATTCGGGTCGGAGGCGAAACGCCGCTTCCACGTGTCGTAACTCAGTAATCCCGCGTGAGGACCGTTCCATCTGCACTCATCAGCGGAAAATGATCGGCCGAGTTGCGGAGACACGCCGAGGAAAGAGAAAAAGTTTTGAGAAACCTGCAGACTGTTCAGGCGCTCCAATTCTCCGTTTATGAGCATTTTGGCGTCGGCTGGTTGGGAGAATGTGGCATAGGCCGCAAGATCGGAGAACGATTTGGTTTGGTCCCGCAGATCCAGAAAGTGCCCCACCTGAACGCTCCACTCCTTGAGGCCATCATCCGCGCGATTGGAAATCCAGACGAGATGCTCGGAATCATGGAATGGCAAGCCGCGGAGCAGAAGAGCGTTGACGACGCTGAAGATTGTCGAACTTGCGCCGACGCCGAGGCCCACGATTGCGATCGTGAACAACGTGAAACCGGCGTTGCGCCGCAGTATGCGAAACGTGTAGCGAAGATCCTGAAGGAAAACGTCCAGGAAGGGGAGTCCGCGGACCTCCCGATGGGCCTCCCGCAATTGCGAGACGCCGCCCAGTTCGAGCCTGGCCAACCGTTTGGCTTCCTCTGGTGGTGTGCCTTTGCGTATGTGATCTTCGGCAAGCAAGTTGAGGTGAGCGTCGATTTCTGCCTGAAGGTCTCGATCGAAATCGCTGGATTGAAAAACGGCGCAAATCCGGGCAAGTACCCGGTGAATTGAACCCAGCATGATCATTTCGCCCCTTTCAACTGCAGAAGACGGCCGATGGTGCCGGACACCCGCTGCCAGTTTTCCGCTTCCGCGACGAGTTGTTTCTGGCCCGCCTTGGAGATTGAGTAGAATCTCGCTTTACGATTGTTCTCGGAAGTGCCCCATTCCGCCTTGATCCATCTCTTTTGCATTAGACGAACGAGGCAGAGATAGATCGTGCCCTGATTCACTTTCAAGGATTCGTCGCTGATCTGCTCAATGCGGCGAGCGATGCCATACCCGTGCAGCGGCCCCATCGCTGCGAGGGTCTGCAAAACCATCAGATCGAGTGTGCCTTGAAGAATATCAGCCTTGTTCTCCACTACGTGTCTCCTGTGGGTTGTATAGAGGAGTCTAATACCATACCTGTGGGATGTAAAGAGGAAGATTATGATGCGAGTCTGCCGAAACGGTCCAGAAGTCCCGATCTAGGAAGTGTGATTCCGCTGAATGCTGCTCGCACTCCGATCGATATCTTGATGGGCCCCACGATTTTCTCTGTCATAAAAATGTAATACTAATTGTGACAAATCGTAGCAAAACGGCTGCTTAAAGGTGATGAAAAAGGAGTAAGTAGTTTGTCACCGTTAATCACAAGTTGCTGATTTTCCCTCGCTTTACGCTCGCTCCGGCAAGATCTGATTAAAGTGGTCAACTGACTTCTAAGCAGAGGGTCGGGAGTTCGAGTCTCCCCGGGCGCGCCATTCCTCGTTTTTGGTCCTCAGGAAAATCAGGTCGAACGGCTTTCTGTATGTGGGATAAACACTTGCGGCGTCCACCGCGCAGTTCGAAAGCACCATTTTCAGTAATTTTGCTTTTGCGATGGGAGGTTGCTTAACGTACAGAAAATACGCCTTATTCGCGAGTTCTAAAGTCCTCACTGCATCGAGCACTCTTTCCGGGTTTGCCTGCTCAAGACCCTGCATGGCGAGTAAGATCTGTTGTTCCTCACTGACCCATTCTGCGGATTTGCGCGTCCAGAATTCCTCGCTGATTTTGCCGTCCAGTTTGTCCAGGTACGCCTGATCGAGCCGATGACGCACCGCACTCAATCTTTGCCTCAATCGTTCAGCCTGCTGCTTGCGAATTGCTTCGTCGCGGCTTTTATCGCTGAGCAAGGATTTCTCTAACTGGCTCAGCACATCATCCGGGATGTGAATGTCTCGTAGGACGGAGCCGAGCCGGTCGCCGAGTTCTTCTTCGCGGAAGTAGGGCAGCTCGCATTTGCCCCGATAGCCGGTACAGTGGTAGTAGGTGTAGCGGTTCTTCTTGAGTTCCGCCGTGACGGTGCAGTTGTCATAGGCACAGCGCAGCAAGCCTGAAAAAGCGAAGTCACGACTGCGGTATTTCGGCTTGTTGTGGCCCCGGAAAACAGACTGTACCTGCTCGAACACTTCCGCGCTGATGAGCGGCGCGTGGGTCCCGTTGTACAGTTTGTCTTCCCAGATGAACTGCCCTTTGTAGAACGGGTTCTTCAGCAGCCGTTCGAGGTATCCCTTGGCGAGAAGCTGGCCGAACTCCGTCTTGAGGACGTTTCGCACATTTGCAAGGGAGTGCCGGCCCGAAGCGTATAGCTCGAACATTCGCCGCGCCAGAGGCGCTTTCCGGGAGTCGATTTCAATCGTATGTTCGAGCTTGTTGTTGCAATAACCCAAGGGGGGACGGCTGGGATAGATGCCCTGCTCGGCCTTTTCACGCATCCCTTTGCGCACTTCCTCGCGTAAGTTTTCGATGTAGTTTCTGGCAATGACCACCTGAATGCCATGCACGAGCTTGGCTTGCGACTTCGAGTCCTTGCCGATGACCTGGCCTTCTTTGGGGAGGTGGATTTCGATTTCCAAGTCTTCCAGTGTCACGCAATCGCGGAAGTTGCGGTACAGCCGGTCCGTCTTCTCCACGATGGCCGTGCGGCAAGATCGATTTTCGCGGAAGAAACGCACCATCGCGCCAAATTGCTTGCGGCCGGAAATCTTGGCCGTCTCCACGTCAACGAACTCCCGCGCAACCTCGAACTCATGCGCGTGGGCATATTCGCGCAGCAGTTTCAACTGCGCAGGGATGGAGTAGCCTTCGCGTTCCTGATCCTTGCTGGAAACGCGGGCGTAGATGACGGCTGGTTTCATGCGGCCTCCAGGTCGCGAGATGTTTTGCCCACCATGCGCTCACGCCGTTTTTGTGTCAACTGCGATTTCGCATTCCTCGGAAGAATCCCGCCTCCCGGGAGAGCCATCTTGTATGGCACGATCCCATTCGTCGAGCAACAGGACCATCTGGCGCAGAGAGCGGAGGTCTGCGCTATCGAGGTTTTCTCTCCCTGTGGCCCGCTGCATTTCTTCGGTTAGAGAGAGGTCAAGGGTCTGTGTGCAGCGCGTCTCTTCTTTCTGTCCCGCTGAGGGGTTGAAGGACTCCGCCAACTGCTTAAAGAAATCCTGGGGTAGGTCGAACACTACAAGGCGCAAGACAAGCCGTCGCGGGGAGGCCGTACTCCTGCGCACTCCGAATTGTGTTGGACGGGGTTTCATGATTGCTATGCGCTCTTGGTAAGAGCCTCCCTCTTGGTTTGATCCTGGTGATGATTGTTCTTGTGATTGTCGGTGTGTTGGCCTGCCCAGCGTTTGAACTCCGCATCCTTTTTGAACAGGAGCTTGAGGGCTTCACTAACGACGTAGGATGGGTTCGCATCAATGAAGTCTGCGTACCTGTCCAGGTTGCGCCTGACTTCTTCCTCCAGGCGGACCTGGAGGGTTGTGGTCTTCGGTTGCTTCGACGGTGTTTTCAAAAGTGCCAAGCGTTTCTCCTCCTTTCGTCACACACGTTCCATTACAGCTTGCATTACAAACCGCTTGTTCTCCCTCCTGCACACGGACAAAACACGGTCACGCTGCCTGATCTAGTGTTTTTTTCAGCGTAACGTTTCGCATTCGGTCGTTCATCTCCCCATATTCCTGAGACCTACGCTCACCGCAAGGTGAAGAAACCGCTGAAAACGAAGCTGAAGAAAGCAATTCTTACCCTCTTCACTGGCTTCCTCCGAATTCTCGCTCCGCACGCCGGCGCAACACGCTTCGTATTGATGCCCACTTCGACTTGTTGGGCTGGAGCGACCGCCACGGTTTCCGTGGCAACGAAGTGGGGTCGCTCCAGCCCAACTCGGTGCCACACCGCGTCCAGATTGAGCCTCTTGTCGTGCGCAACCTCTTCTCCATCGGACACTTGCTCGATCGGGAAGGTGAACGCGAGGGTGACGCATTGGGTGATCTGTGTCTTTCATGCACCCGTCACCTTGCCGCGCCGCAAATAGCGATCGAGGCTCTTTGAAATAGTTTAGTCCCACACTATATAGAGGCCTCGAAAATGAAAAAACCTCAACGAGAAAGTTCGCATTTTTCCAGAAAGTTTGGGGAGCAATGAGGTTGGTGCCAGTCGGAGGTGAAATCGGCTAGCTAAATTCGGTGGTCACCGGCCAGGCCACCAGTGCCCGCGAGCTGATCGAGCAGGGGAATCGGTCGTGGCCGGACATGCCATGCCCATCTGGCAGGACTTGGTCCGATCACGGCTTTCCGCACGGCTACCAGACCGTGAAGTCGCTTTGTTGGCAACCTGCGCGGATCGGAGTCGCCACAAGCCGTGAGGATCATCCTCACCGCTGCCTCCGCCGCGGCCATATCCTCAAATGCCGGCCGCGGAGCTGGAGGATCGAGTGGCCAGCGAAACAATGAGCACCGCGCCGAAAACCAGCCAGAAAGCCACGACCTGAATTATGGAGGACCTCGAGAAAATGCAGTCACGGCCATGTAAAAAGAGATTTTTTTCGAGCTTCGAGGAGGAAATGGGCCTCCCCCCGAAACTCAGTCCAACGGCCAGTAGTCTCCGCTCGGACGGTCATTCAAGGTCTGATTGCTGTGCGGGCGGCGAAAAACCTGCAATGGGGACGCTATGCGCATTCTTGTTGGGTGCTTACTTGTCGCCGCCGTAAGCGTTGTCCTGACGCAGAGTTCCCAGGAATTTCACAGTCGGTATGGAGAGCCGAACATGGAGCGTTTTACTGCGCGGCCTGGAATTAGTCTCGCAGTGGAGTACGGTTCGGATCATCTGGTCTGCCAAGTATTAATAGAGCCGCCTCAATCGCTCATTCATCAAGAAGAGCAGGCTCGGCTCATGTCTTCGGAGGGTGTGTCTGAGGTTCTGGAAGAGGTCGCGCCGGCGAGCACGAGAGGAAAAGAAGTCAACTCAAGTGTTCTCGTGAGCGGGTGCAACTATGCACGCCTAACGGACTACGAGCACGTTTCGATAATGCGGTCTACGCATACCTGCGACCCTTCGAGTCAAGACCAGGACGTACGGACAGCAATCACCTTTAAACGGGACATCTGCCCAAAACAAAACAAGTAAGCAGACCCGATTCTGGAAATCATTACCGGGACGACTTGTACGGTTTATGCCTTTATCAAGCACTGAGTCCAATTGAGTGAGGATAAGGGCTTTTTTCAATGAGCAATGTAAGCGCGCCGTTTCCTGGGAAAGCCGTTTCGAATGTTCGGTTTTCCATTTAAGATAAGACATATGCGCGCATTCGAAATTTCTCTCAACGGTAAGTGTCTTTGTCTTGCGGGAGTCGGCAATGATGGCGTTCTTTCAACCACAATAACTCACGTTCCGTTTCGCAAGCGACGGGAAACAAGGCTTTACATTGGAGGAATAGCGCTCCCTCAGGACGAACACGTTTTCTGGAAGGAACGTATTCTTCATCTCGGCGACGAACTCCGGCTGAAAGTAGTAGAGAAAGAGACAGTGGACGTGCCCCGCGAACGGGTTCGCCGCGACCCCTCCGCAGAAGCCAAAGCGCAGAAGCATTACGTACGAAAGATGGCCAAGAAGTTCGGGTGGAAGTTTCAGAAGTCAGGCAAATCAAAATGACCTACCAGCTCATGCAGCGGTGACCTCTCCGCATACATAGGCGCTGAGACATGCCAAGCAATCTCCCGACGGCCCAGACAGAGTCAAACCGCGAGGCGAGGTTAGCAGTCTTGACCTCGTTGGCCTGGCTACTGCTTCTGCCGTTGGGTTGGTTCCTCACTTTCAGCCCGCTCGCCCGACAAACACTTTTCAGAACAGTGCTGGGTTTGGCCTACCTAGCCGTGGCTTTCTATAAGCTGCTACGTTGGTCAGCATTCTTCCGCAAGCGAGATTGGATAACGCTGGCGTTCGCGCTGCTGTCAGTCTACGTGCTCGCGTTCGCAACAATCCTGTTGTGGTTTTGGCTTAGTCCACCAACAAATGCCGGTGATTGGGCTGTGGCCCTCGGCCTGTTCGTCATGGGCGGGCTATTTATCTGCGCAGGACTACTCTTGGTGTTGGCGCCCCGAATCGCAGATAAGCTGGGCCAACTTTCAGGAGGGCAGATAGGCTTGCGGCAATCAACTGGCCCTGCACAAGGCTTACGGCTCGGACGAAGGATTTCAGGTGCTTTTCTGCTGGTAGTGGATGGGTTCGTCCTCAGCGTTGCCATCGGCGCACTGAAGGAAACTTGGTTGCGCTGATTCCGCGGAGCCGTCTCGCATCCGGCACCAACCCGCCTTTCATGCGACTCCAATTGAACTGGAATGTCAGTGGTAGCGCCCGATTAGTCGCATTCCCATCCATTTGACCCGCCAACTTTCGCGACGGATTCCACATCGACGTGAACCGCGTTAATCAGGTGCTGCCGTGATATTCTCGCGGTCCAAAGTGACGCCTCGGCATGTGAAACGCCGAGATATATTGAGGGGTTCTATGCTGTTTTCGCCAGAAATGGACGCGATGCAGGCGCGAATGAAGGCCATTATTCTGCGGGATTCAGAGGGTTTCTTTGATGACCCTAAAGAGAGTGAAGACCTTCAAATTACAATCAGGATCGCCTGCGAATTCTTCGTGTTTTTGCGGCAGTCAAAGGACGTTCCTGAATTGGATGAGGCCGAATACATGGCTGGAACGATCCGTTCAGGACTGGATTGGTTTTTCTCAATGGCTCACACAGGCGGCATTCTGACTGGATTAAAGCTGCAACGCGGTTTCGGTCCGAAATTGCCAAGCAGTTTCCCTGAACTGAAAGCGTCTTACGACTCTGTCTTCCACCAAGTGCTTGAATCTACCCACAGTATCAAGGCGATTGGGTTGTTGTTGTCACTCGTGCAGATGATGTTCCTATTCATGACAGTTTGTTTTCCGTCGTTCCTCTCATTCTCTAGCGAAAGTGGCTCCGATTAGGCGGTGGTCACGTGGCAATGGCAACTTCAGCAAAAGTTGGGAATCCAAGCGGTCATCTTCTACTTCCGGACGCGCTTTTTCTTGATCTCCGCCTGTCAGCGGCGGTTAGCGCCGACCGCCGAGGGAGCGGGAGAAGAGCGGTGCCCTTCGGCACCGGGTGGGGGTAGACACGCCCCCATGTTGGGTGCTGCAGAGCGCCGCGCGGCGCCGACGGTGAACCATCGAAAAATCAGCAGCTTAGAAAATCTCGGGAGCGCCGGAATTTTCCTATATGCGAACTTGTTGAAAACAAAGAGCGGCCGATCCTACGTTTGCAAGAGTTCTGAAATCGTCTAGGGCGCGCCACTTCTTTTGGCCTTTACAGTCAGAGACTTACGGCAGTAGCCTTGCCAGTGTTTAGAACCGCAAATCTGGCTGGGATACCGGATCGCAGGCCATGACTAACTATAAGGAGTAAGCTTCATTGAAAAATTGCGCCGAGTTTGTTTTATCCCTGACGGCCATACTGCTGGCTATCTCTTCAATAATTTTATCCGGGGACGGCCTTGCGCAAACGCAGATGGTGCTGGTTACCACTGGATCGACAATGCCGCAGCCGTTGTACGTGTTATGGGGAGACGAGTACCACAAATTGCACTCTGAAACGCAGCTTCGTTACCTCGCGGTGGGAACCAGCGAAAGTGCCAAGAATGTTCTTTCAGGAGCCGGAGACCTCGGCGGCGGTGACGCGCCCATTCCCGAAAAGCAGTTGAAAGAGGCGGCGTACGCGGCCGTGGAATTGCCCACGGTGCTGGTTGGCATTGCGGTCTTCTACAATGTGCCGAGTAGCGCGACAAGCATTCGCCTTTCGGGGCCAGTGCTTGCAAATATCTACCTTGGAAAAACAACCTCGTGGAGCGACCCGGAGATTGCCAAGCTGAATCCTGACGGTAAGCTTCCTGATTTGTCGATCAAGGTGCTTCACCGCACGGACGGAAAGGGGTCAAACTACATTTTTTCCGATTTCCTTTCTAAACTCAGCCCAGAATTCCGAGCCAAGGTCGGAAAAGATGTTTCGCCAAAGTGGCCGGTGGGCGCCGCTTTTAGCCGATGTCAGGATTTGCTGGCCAGCGCCGCCAAGATGTCGGGGGCCATCGGTTATGCCGAGCTCCGATGTGGGGAGGGCTCCGGGTTACCGATCGCGCGAATCCGCAACGCTGCGGGAGAGTTTGTGAAGCCATCGACGAAGAGCATCAGTGATGTGGCTTTGGCGATGGAGTCCAAAATGACAGATGACTTTCGCGCTTCGCTGACGAACGCGCCAGGCAAGGAAAGCTATCCAATTGTAAGCTTCACCTGGTTTTATGTGCCGGTGCATCGGCAGGATTTGCAGCGGAGCCATGCGGTCAAAGAATATCTAAGCTGGGTGTACGCGTCCGGGCAAGAAATCGCGCAAGCACAAGGCTACGTCGCGCTGCCGCCGTCGGTTCTGCAAAAGGTGCGCGCGACAGTAGCCTCGCTGCAATAAAACTGCGGTGATTACCCACACATTGAGGTCAGGGCTAGGATCCGTTGGCAGAGTCGAATTAGCGGACAAGTGCACTCGGAGCTCACAAGCTACAGGTTCAATCCAGGCGGAAACTCGATCTGTGGCAAGGCTGCCACGAAATCGCCGAGAAAAGTTCTAAAATCGTCCCCTTGGGCGCGCCATTTTCTAGCAGTTTGTTTTCAACGACTTCCGTCGATACCCTCTAGTTTGTTTCGAACTCGCGTGCGTGGTTCGGCTCAGATGACACGAACGGCCCGATTTGCCGCTACATCGCGCTGGCTGCCGCCAACGGGTATACAATTGCCCCAACGGCGACGCAATGCAGCGTCGAGAAAGAGGCAAGTATGCAAGTCGCAGCGGCCCAGGCAGCGCCAGAAAACGTCCGCGCGTTTATTCAAGAGTATTTCGATGCCTGGAAGGGCACCGATGAAGACAAAATTCTCGCGTACTATTCGGACGACGTCGCACTCCAGCTTCCGACGGGAACACTCGAAGGGAAGATAGCCGTGCGAGATAGCTTTGTCCGACCGTTCATCGCCGCGTTCCCTGGCAATGTGCATTCCATTCGGAACTTGGCCCACGCCAAAAATTTGGTCGCGGTGGAATGGAGTTTTGACGCTGTGCACAAAGGCGATTTTGGCAAAATCGTGGCTACTGGCAAAAAGGTTCAGGTTCCTGGTTGTTCCTTCTACGAGTACGACCTTGGATCCAGAAAGATTCCCGCAGGAAGGATCTATTTCGATTTTGCTACCCTCTTGCGGCAAATTGGCGCGGGAGCGTAAGAGTCCCGGCGCGCTAACTCGGAATCATGCGACAAGCTTGATCCAGCATGGAACTCGACCTGCGGCAAACTTGCCACGAAATCCTGGAGAAAAGTTCTAAAATCGTCCCCTTGGGCGCGCCATCTCATTGAATAGAAAAGAGTAAGGAGAATTGCTCTTCGTTTTGACCCTCTGCTGTCCAAGCAGGTGCTCTCCTATATGAGCTACCCGCCCGCGCGAAATAACCGTAGGATGCTCAAGCATGTACAGTCACTACCTCCACGCCATCAGCATCGTTTGTCGGTCCATTCGGTCCAACAATGGTTCGAATCACACAATTACGGCCGGATTGCATTCTATGCATCCGGTCGAATCCATTCTTCAATCGATCGCCTGGGGTCAGGCTCAGTGCGCGTTTCTCGCCCGTGGCCGCCACTTTTCCGAGTACCCCAAATCAGGCACATTCGAGGATTCTGCGACTCAAGCCGGATTGTTTGTTTCCCAATGCCCATTGATTTCTGGACGTTCGGAGTTCAAAGTCTAGTCATCCGGGCGCGGATGTTCACTATGAGACCCTTTGCTCTTCGACTTGTGGGGTTGTGTTTAGTTCTCGCAGTGAGCGGGTATGTTTCACCGCTTTCAAACGGCTTCGCTTCTCAGAATGGGCGCGGAGGGATAGAACCCGTACTCCGCTTGGAAAAGCCTCGATACGTCGAAGGCGAGGCAGTTCGTTTCTGGGTTGGAGTAAAGCCTAAGAACTCGCCCACCATTCCGCGGGAACTCTGGAAACCATGTTCGTTGAGCGTCACGAGACCGGATGGAACTCGGAGAGTTGATTCGATAGGATGGCCGATCGACGGAATGATCGATCACGCGTGGTCTGGTGGGTGGGGTTTTGGGGACGAAAAGGTAGAACCCGGGGTTTACGTACTGGTTCTGGAGTGTGCCGGCGAGAAAACGGCACCGCTGGAGCTGATTGTCGAGCAGAGTGAAATCTTGGCGCAGATCAAGGCGCAGTTTCGGTTTGAGCGCGAGGGAGCGATAACAAAAAGTACTCACGTTCCGATCGTTCTAACAGTTGATAATGGCTCTCAAGAAACAATTCGATTCCCGCGGCGCGGCGCAATGGCGGAGGGCATCAGTTTAGAATTGGTCCGGAAAGAGCCTGCCTTCCACTCCGGCTTGTTCTTTCCGTGGGAGAAGCTGAGCCATTCAAATACCATACCTGACACCTACAGCTGGGACTTTCCTGAAATTCCGTCTGTGACGTTGAAACCCGGCGAGCACTTTGAGCAGCACTTGTTGCTTGAAGATGCCTTCTCGTTTGACCAAGCTGGGGATTACCATGTCACGTTCGCAACCGTCTTTTCCGTGTTGGTGGGAGAGAAGGATGGTCCGTTCGCTGACGTTTGCCCAATTAGAATCTCAGCCGGTGGCAGCGCAAGCTTTGTTGTGACCGACGCTGACAACACTACAAGCTCCCGGTACTCGGAGAAGTGAAAATCTGCTAAAACCACAAGACTAATCGGGCACTACAAGCCCAGTTCTGACAGGTCTCATTCTGTGGCATACTCTTGCCGATGAGGCTGAAGTCCCGCATTACGGAAGTTCTGCTCGCCTTTTTGTCGATCATCTCGCCAGCGATTGCTTTTGCGCAGGTGAACCCCACCTCACCGGTGCCCCAGCGAGAGTCCATCCAGGAACTCCTCAACCGGCTGACTCCGCAACAGAAGCAGCAGTTTGACAACGCGGGAAAGTCCTACAAGGAAAATCAATTCGTTGAGGCATTCGCCATCTACAAGCGATTGCTCACCGAGCTGTCGGGCGACGCGATCCTCTCCAAATTTGCCAGCGAGGCCGGCCTCAATTCCGGAGACCAGAGCTTTGCCCTAACCATTCTCAAGCCCCTCGCACAAGCCGATCCTGACGATTGGCAAGCTGCTGCACTCCTCACGCGTGCCTGCGCCGAGTCCGGCGACATGTCCTGCCGAGACTCCGGAATGGTGCACATGCTGGATCTGCACCGCCGTGGCATCACACCACCAAACATGCAGCAATACGTTGTCGAGCGCGTGAAGACGGGTGAAAATATCCTGCTGATCCGTATGTCGCTCGAGCCATGGGGGCGTTACAAGGTGTATGCCCTGGGCCAGCTTTTTAACAGCGAAGGCAAGATGCTTTTCCGCGTTACCCTCGAAAGCAATGACACCGATCAGCCCCTGTTCGCCAAAGAACATCCGGAGGAGGCTTCTAAGGGCGTTCGCAGATTCTCGCTAGACGGTTATTCGCAAACTGAAGTCAACAGCAACGGGCAGGGCGCCTGGTCCCACTCCACCTACAAGTTTTTCGATGGGCAGCCATCCTACGAAACTGTTCGGGACGAGTTTGTCAAAATCGCGACTAGTAAGAGTGCCTCTCTGAGCAATCGCGCAAATGTAGTTGTCCCATAGCGCTGTGCTTCCCTCGTCCCTGCCTCCTGAGGCGCAGAAGCAAACTGGACTAAGTCCTGATAAACAGCGTTCTCGTCCACATGGAATCTGCCCACATGGAATCTGCCGCGGAATCGGGTCGGCCACTTTTCCGATTTCGTCCACAGGACCTAGCACATCCCCATGCATCGCGTTATACTGGCCCAGCTGGGCTACTCATCACACTTCAGTTGTGAGGACACTTTGGACCGATTGAAACTACTCGTGCCCTTGGTCGTGCTGCTCAGTCCAGGTCTGATTCTTGTTGGACTCGCGCAAGACCAACTGACAATAGACGCCTCGAAACAGCCCTCTCCACCTGCACGAGGGCGCGGCCCATTCCCAAGCTCAGTTAGTCCGGGCAACTCCACCCATCTGCCCATTCGGCTTGAACTCCGGATTCCAAGCGGACCGCTGCAACCAGACGGAACTACCCTCGTCGATTTCGTGATCACCAACATAGGAGACGACGTAATCTTGTTACCGTCATCTATCAAGGAAAGTGATGGGCCGTCGGCATATCTTTTGACTTTATGGTTCACTTCAGACGCGGTCAAGGATGCGTACTTCAAGGACAAAGCGTCGGGCCGTCCAGTCAAGATTCAAATCGTTTCGACCAGTGCGGAACTCTACGGCCGTATCAACGACCCTCACAGCTTCCTCTGGGTTGCTCCGAACCAGAGCATGAAAGTGCATGCCTCTCCTCGCGTACAATTGCAGCCCGGAACATATACTGCCACCGCTCATGCCGAACTTTTGCACCTTGCAGCGCACGATTCCTCGGTTTCGTCGGAAGTTGTCGGCACAGCTGATTCGGAAACTGTCACAACGACACTCACGGCTACAGACCCTACTCCCCGATAACAGCATTCCCGTCAATTTGGAACGCTCGCCCGAGCCAGTGCCAGATGCATTGCCAGTTTCCACGTTCGCCACAAACCGGACAATTTCGGTCCCAGTACATTCCGCCGAATCGCCCAGCTAAAAACGGGTAGGCGGTATCTGGCGGTCATTCTGAGACTTTTCATGCCCATGCTTCGTAACCATAGGCAAGGGAGCAATCGCGATGAAATCCTCTTTGACTTTGCTTGTGCTTGTCCTGCTGCTGGTCATTCTGGCTGGATGTGCTCCGGGACCTAACCAGTCGAAAGGAACGGCGAGCGAACACAACGTGGTTGCAGGCTTCTGGCTTGGGCTCTGGCAGGGCTTTATTGCGCCGTTCGTATTTGTGGCCTCGCTGTTCAAAAGCAACCTCAGTATCTACGAGGTCCACAACAACGGTGCTTGGTACAACTTCGGCTACCTGTTCGGCCTGGCCTGCTTCTTCGGTGGTAGCGGCAACCGGGCGGCGCGTCGGAAGCAAATCCCAACAATCAGTGCCCGATGAACAACGAGCGCGGAGAGGTGGACTAGAAGGACTAGCGATGACAAATAGGTGGGGAATTTCATCCTGGGTCCTGAGAAATGCAACGAGGTACGAGATTCCGGACCGAGTTGTGAGACATGCAGCGCGGAGAGACAAGTCCTGCGTGAACTGTAAGCTGAGATTTAGGGTTGGAGGCTGTCATCGATCATCTGAAAACGTAGTTTTCTGAAGTCCTGCCGGATCACGGCATTTGAATTGCTTATCACTTCAGAGATAAGGACCAGCATCATCCCTCCACACATCATCCGCGTCTTCGCGTATCTTCGTGTGTGCGGTGGAGTTTGTCGACTGAGTTGACTCCGCTCTCACTCATCAGGCGCTCTGGCCGGTTTTCCCTCCGGCCTCGGTTGGCGGGGCAGTTAGGGGATGTTGGCCGGCTCCAAAAAATACGTTTTTACATGATCGCTAACAAGCGCGGAGCCGCAACAATCTGGCAAGTTGGGAGCATATGGACGATTACTCCGTCAAGCATCCAAAAGTGTGGAACATCGCTCTGTGTTGTGGCCGTTGCAATACCAGCAGAGGACCTTATAGTGACCCTAAAGGGCTAGCGGAATGGTTCGATTCCGCATACTGCAGGAAGAATAATATCAGCAGGCAGACCGTTGCCCCAGTTATACGAAGGTATCTAGGCAGAGGGTTACGAGGTCGTTGAAAAATATGGCGATCTACTTGTGTCTACCGAAAATTCCATCTGGCCCAGCTATCATTCGCCAAGGCCCATGTAATGTTACGTGCCTTGGTTCTTCGTAACCCTCTCATCAGTGAGCGCCGATCTCGATGTCGCTGATTGTTAAGCTTTTCGTCTGCGATATCATTTTGGCGAACCACGGGGATTTCCGGGCGCAGGAGGCGCGGCCTCGATATAGTCCCCAAATCCTAATTCGCTTGTCCTTCACCGCAACCAGAGAGTTCAACAGCGCCCGCCGTTCGATCAGCTGCGCGGGACCGCGGCGATTCGAACTGCCGGCCGCCGTGGCGCGGCTGAATGCGGGGGCTGCTCCGTGGAAGGTGGAATTTGTGGACCTGGAGAAACTGGAAGCGCGAAGATGAACTGAGATTTTTCGCGTGCGAACGCGGCACATCCGCACGATTCCACACCAGGTCCGTTTGTACATGCGAAGCCCGTTTGCACCTCTTTACTGGCACGGGCTGCGTCTTTTGCGTCTTGTGTTCGAATGACCGGAGCGGGGGCTGGTGGTAGACTTGCGGCGGCGGAGGGTACAGATATGGTGAAGAACGCGAAGCAAAAGAAAGCAAAGCGGGGCGCGAAAAAAGTTACAGCCAAAACGAAGTTGAGCGCGAAGAAGAAGGCACCAAAGCAGAAAGCGGCGCGCAAGCCGGCGGCGCGCAGGAGACCCGCTCGCCAGACGCAGGTCGTGGTGGGCAGCCAGAGCGTGGAGACCGTGCAGTTGAAGCGTCGCGCGCGCGCGGCGGCCGCGGGAGAGAGCGGCGGGGATTTTGGCGGCGTTTCCGTGGTTGAGGGCGCCGACTCTGAAAGCCCGGACGAATTGCTGGAGGAAGGACAAACGTTCGAAGCGGGGATAGTGAGCGGAGTGGAAAACGCTCCGGACCCGGACCAAGGCGAAGTGCGCACGCACGAAGTGACGCAAGACGACGTGCCGGAAGAGTACGACGACAAGGACCGTCCTTAACATTCCGAAGTTGTCGAGAGCTCACCATCGATCACTGTGTCGGCCGGAATATCGGCCAGAGCTTTTACAATGAATTTCTGCATTTCTAATTCGTTGAGACGCCCTGTCATTTATCGACAGGAGATCCGAGATGGCCAAGCCAACCGACCTGGTCCAAGGCACCCTCGACCTCTTGATTCTGAGGACGTCCGCGCTCCAGCCCATGCACGGCTGGGGCATCGCGCAACGCATTCGTCAGGTTTCGAACGAAGTCTTGCAGGTCCATCAAGGTGCGCTTTATCCCGCGCTGCATCGCCTCGAGCAACAAGGGTGGATTCGCGCCAAATGGGGCGAATCGGAAAACAATCGCCGCGCCAAATTCTATTCGCTGACTCCGGACGGCGTGAAATACATGCGCCAAGAGCAAGCGCAATGGAAGCGCCTTTCATCGGCCATCGGGCTGGTCCTCGAGATGTCTTAGTCGGAGTAGGGATCATGATTGCTCACAACCCCCTCCACGGATCCGGACAGGCGGGTTTCCCGCATCCGGCTCTTGCCTTAGGTGATAACGCCCATGCGGCGCAGGGGATAGGGATGACAGACGGT
>Ga0209055_1000447_pt1 | contig 29104 bp, 18 predicted proteins | sample GraSoiAngelo_110_FD_185875 | JGI IMG/M metagenome (GOLD analysis project Ga0209055, IMG submission 185875) | Grasslands soil microbial communities from the Angelo Coastal Reserve, California, USA - 14_0903_12_30cm (SPAdes) (version 2) | ecosystem: Environmental > Terrestrial > Soil > Grasslands ... | reverse complement strand
GGGGGCTCGACCGACGCCATCGCGATGCCGTGACGTTCGAGGGTCTCGAGCACGACCTTGGCCGCCACCGGATACGACTCGATCGTCGTCACCAGCGGGACGTACGTGTCGCGGCGGCCGCGTACCATCGACGTGGCGCGGAGCGCCGGGACGGTGACCAGCAGAATGACGAAGGCCGCCGCGAGCCCCGCGGTGATCGGAAAACCCCGCAGGACGCTCTTCGCGAGCCCCTCCCGGCGCCCGGACGGGGACTGCACCCCGACGGTCACACCGACCGCGATGGGGACGAGCACGGCCACCGCGAGCCAGATCGTTCGCACCAGGCCCGGCGGCACGCTGCTCGATAGCGGGACGAAGGTGAAGAAGAACAGGGCGGCCTTCGGCGCCACGAGACCGAGCAGCAAGATCGGCCACGCGGCGGCCGCCGCCATCATGCCCCACAGGAAGAGCTTCCGGTTGCCGGTCACGCGCCCGAAGAGGCTCACGACCGCCCAGTCGAGCAGCGCCGAGAGAATTTTCCCGACCGTGCGCCCGATGAAGCTGATGATCGCCTGGATGACGGCCATCACGAGCGCTCAGCGTGCTCTCCGCCGCCGACGCATGCGGCCGGCCCCGCGCCGTCCGGGATGGATCGATTTCAGCTCCGGAAGAATCTCCTGCTCGTAGAACTCGAAGAAGCCCTTCTGCTCCTTGCCGACCTGATGCACGCAGATGTGGTCGTAGCCGGCCGCGACGTACTTCCGGATCGCGGCCAGGTGCTTCTTGGGGTCCGGCCCGCACGTGATCGACTCGGCGACCTCGTCCTCCGTGACCAGCTTCGCCACCGCCTCGAAGTGCGAGGGGAGCGGCAGCTCCCAGGAGAGGCTGCTCTCCATCCCCGACGTCGGCCAGTGCTGGTGGGCGATCCGGCGCGCAGTCGATTCGTCCTTGGCCCAGCAGACGGTGAGCTCGGCATACCGCGGCTTCCCGGAGCCCCCCGCCTTGTCGAACGTGGCGAGCAGCGCGCGCTCAGGTTCGGTTCCGATCATGCCGTCGCCCAATCGGGCGGCCTGCTCTGCGCCGCGCTTGCCGCCGACCGCGATGTAGAGCGGCGGGGGAACGTCGGGCAAGGTGTAGAGCCGGGCGTTCTCGACCGTGAAATACCGACCGTGATAGCTCCGGTTGCCGCCCTGCCACAGGAGCCGGATCACCTCGATGGCCTCGGTCAGGCGCTCCTGACGGACTTCGGTCTCGGGCCAGCGATCGCCGAGGATGTGCTCGTTCAGGTTTTCGCCGCTGCCCACGCCGAGGAAGAAGCGGCCGGGCATCAGCGCGGCCGTCGTCGCCGCGGCCTGCGCCACGATGGCCGGGTGAATCCTCACGGTCGGGCAGGTCACCGCAGTGCCGACGACCAGACGCCGTGTGGCCTGCGCGATGGCCCCGAGCACGCTCCAGACGAACGGGCTCTGGCCTTGCCGGTCGGTCCACGGATGATAGTGATCCGAGATCAGCGCGAACTCGAAGCCGGTGTCCTCGGCCATCTGCGCCTGGCGAACCAGATCGAGGGGAGACTGCTCCTCGCTCGAAAGCTTGTAACCGAGCGACAGGGTCATGACTGGCCCCGCACCGCGACGAGCCCGAGGCCTTCTCGCCGCTCCGTCTCCGAGTCGGTCGAGTCGTCGTCAGCCTCGAGCCTCCGCTCCGGCGCGGGCGTCAGGCGCAGCAGGTCGTTCCGCGCCTGGGCCAAGGTGGTCACGACGTCGTCCGCGCCCGCCGCGCAGAGATCGGCGCGAAGCCTGGACGCGGTCTGAAGCCCCCAGCAGCCGACGACGATCGGAATCTCCGGGCACACGGTGCGGAGCCGCTTCACGAGATGACGCGCCCGCCCGCTCCCCTCGAGTGAGCTGACGAAGATCGACGCGGGATTCATCTCCTGTACGGCGGCCAGGGTCTCGGCGACGAGAGCGCCCGCCGGCACGATCTGCAAGCGGTAGCCGTCCCGCTCGAGGACACGATTCAAGGTCGTCAGCACGACGCGGTCGGCCCCGTTGCGGACCGGACAACCCGCGACGACCACCGGCTCTCGCGCCTCGGCCCCCGGGGCTTCCGTCGCCGGTGTCGGCCCGGCCGCGATGGCCCGGTCGAGCACGGCGCGCGTCGTCTCGATCACGCGGGCGTATTCGGCCGGTGGGAGTTGGCCCATCTCGTGGTCGCGCCGCACGCGCGCCATCGCGGGCACCAGGATCGAGTCGTAGGCGGCGAGATCCGAGCCGGTCTTCACCGCCTCGTGGACGAGCTCGGCCGCCTCCTGATCGTCGCCGGCGAGGATGCGCTGATAGAAGATGACGTGCTGATCGAGGCGGGCGTCGTCGTCGACGAGGATCCCGATGAACTCGAGGCCCTTGACCGTGTGCGAGAAGACCACGAGCCACACGGTGAGCGGGATCGCCAGGGCGAGCCCGATCGGGCCCCACAGCCACGTCCAGAACGCGACCGAGATCAGGAGCGCGATCGACGAGACACCCGCGCTCCTGGCGAAGAACAAGGGCTCCAGGACGAAGGCGATGATCGTCTCCGCCACGATGAAGAGCCCGACGATGAGCAGGGGCTCCATCCAGCCGTCGAAGACCGCCAGGCTCACGAAGACGGGAATCGCGGCCGCCACCCAGGCGCCGGCGTACGGAATGAAGCGCAGCAGCGCGCCGAAGACGCCCCACGTCAGCGCGAACGGCAGCCCCAGCACGAAGAGCCCGACCGCGATCGTGATGCCGAAGCTCGCGTTGAGGGCGGTCTGCGTGAGCAGGTACCGGCTGATTCGCTCGCTCGCCTCGTCGAGCGCGCGGGTGGTCTCGGCCAGGCGGTCGGGGCCGAAGAGGCGGACGACCCGGGCGCGGAGCTCGCGCTGCTGGATGAGCATGAAGACCACGAGCAACAGCACGAAGACGGCGCCGCCGACCGGCTCGACGATCCTGGTGATCTGCCAGAGCGGGCTGGGCGCGGACACGACGACCGGCAGCGGCTTCTTGGCCGGAGGATTGGCGCGCTCGATCTGCGCCATCACGTCCTGGGCGGTCTCCTCGACCTTCTGGAGCGTGCCACCCTTGCCGACGCGCTGCACGTCGGCGATCTTCCGCGCGATGGTGGCGCGATACTGGGGCAGATCGTCCACGAGCGTGGTGACCTGGCTGACGAGGGCCCATCCCACGGCGACGACCAGCAGAACCGCCAGGGCGATGACGATGACCACCGCCGCGACCCGATGCAACCCGGTCCGCCGCAGCAGCGCGACGACCGGGGACAACAGGAACGTCGCCAGCAGCGCCAGCGCGATGGGAATGAAGACGATGCGCGCCCAGTACAGGCACGCGATGGCGAGAATGAGGCCGCCCAGGACAACCAGCCGCGGTGTCCCGGACGTATCGAGGGGCCTGAGAGGGCTCACCCGCGAGCTTACTGAGCCTGAACGGTGAGGTTGTTCACGACACCGCTCACGTGCTTTACGCCACGGGCGATCTCTTCGGCTCGCGTTCGCATCTCCGCGGTATCGACCGTCCCGGTGAGGTAGACGGTCCGGCGCTCGGTGTCCACCCCGATCTTGGTCAAGGTCGAGACCTTCTCGGCGGCAAGCTTGGCCTTGACCTCACTGGTGATCGTCACGTCGTCGACGTTCTCGCCGACGGTCTTGCCGGTCGTGGCCGAGCAGGCCGCCAGCGCGGCCGCGAAGAGCGCCACGATCGTGAGGGCGGTGAACGCTTTCAGAGGGCGCATCTCTCCGGTCCTCCTTGAATTTCGGCTACTCCGGCTCGACCTGGCCGGCTACTGCCGGAAGGGGCAAACCTTGTGCCACCACCGACGTACGCGGAGCTCGGCTGAGCGTGCGCCTGATCCGAACGAAAACGATGGAAAGGCTTGGGTCGAGCTCAGGCGGGAGAGGATCGGACGGACACTGCGCCTCGTCGAGTTGCCCAGGCGCGCAATCTCTACTCGGTAATTTCTTCTGGTGGCTCGTATCGGGCGACTGCGGCGGCGTCCCCGCAGGAGCACCGCCGCCTCGTCGCCGGGTGGTAGGCTAACGGCCCTTCGCGTGACCCTTCGACTTGTGCTCCTTCATGACCGTCCGCGCCGCCACTTCCTTGGCGCGCCGGCCGTAGCGGCCGGACTTCCGGGCGGACTCCTTGATGTGCTCGTACTGGCGTCGCTCCTTCGAGCTGACGCCGCGCAAACCTTTCCCTCGCGGCATGAGCTTCCTCCTCAGACTTGAACCGGAGGGCTAGCGCTGGGACGCGCGGAGTACGTCCTGCCCGGCCTGCGTCGCCGAGCTGACCTGCTCCTTGGTCCGGTCCAGCACGTCTTCGGCCTTCTTTCCGACCGAGCGGAGCACCTTGGCCGCGCTCTGGCGGACCCCGATGGTCCGGTTCTCGGCGTACTCCCGGATCTCTTCGCCCCAGTACCAGACGGCGAACCCTCCAACGAGCGCTCCGAAGACGAATCTAAACATCGCCGTCCTCCTTTCCTCGAGGTGACCGGTTAGTTGCGACGTCCGCGCTCCGAAGGCAGCAAGAGGGGTGCCACGGTTTCGAGGCGCTGGCGACCGGAAAACTGGGAGACGGCGGAGGCTCGAGCGCGGGCGAGCCGGGCCCGCCCCCTATTCTTACTCGGTAAGTCTTACCGCCCCGGTCACTTCTCCGCAGTGCGCCCGACGCGGGAAAGCTCGAGATCGAACCCCGGCAGGATCGCCTTGAAGAAGGCGTTCTGGACCAGCTTGACCACGGCGTCCACGGTGCTCACCCTGGGGTTGTCGATCCGGCCCAGCACCTCCGCCTTCGTGGCGACTTCCTCACGCTGCCGGTTCTTGAGGAGCTTCGCGATGCCGCTGACGACGTGCTCGTACATCTTCCGGACCGCGGGCTTCGACCGGTCCTGCTCCTTGCTGTAGATCTTCAGGTCCTTGAACAGAGGCTTGACGTAGCCGGTGATCACACCGTCGTTCGCGGCGAGCTCCGAATAGAGAAAGAAACGGCCGGCCGACGTGTCGAACCGGCCATAGGCGCGGAAGAGCTCGTTCAACGTCGTGACGTCGACCTCCTCGACGCGCACGCCGATGTCGAAGGCAGGGCCGGATTTCTCGGCTTTGAAGGTCGCCTCCGCCGTGGCGGTGCCGCTGCCCATGAAGGCCCCCTTGAGCTTCGCGCCCGCCGTGCCCTCGACCTCCTGGTTGCTGAGATTCGTCAGCGTCCCGTCGGTGTTGGAGATGAAGACACGGTACGCCGGCGTCGCCGCCTTGTTGACGAAGCCGATCGTGCTCCGTGCGAGCTGGAGCTCGGTGATCCGCACGACGAGGTCGGGGGCGTTGCTCGCCTGCTTCGCCGCGGTCGCGGCCTTCTGGCGCACCTCGCGTTCCGCGCCGGCGGTCGGCGCGGTATGCACGTAGTCCACCTTGATGCCGTCGATCGTCGCGCGCGCCAGCGAGACCGTCTTCACCTCCAGGCCGTACTCGACGTGACCGTTTGCTGTGAGCACGCCCTTGTCGACCCAGAGGTTGTACCGATTCGTGATCGGCTTGAAGTAGTCGAGCTCGATGTCGGCCAGCTCGACGTCTCCGCGAAACGTCGGATTCGGCTCGGCCAGGAAATTGGCCTGGCCATCCGCCGACACGCGGCCCTTGTCGAACACGAGGGCCGAGAATCGAACGTCGGACGGATAGGGACGCTTGCGCGGGCGGTTGCGGATGTCGGTGGCGACCAGGTTGAGATCGCGGATGTGCAGCGGCTTGAAGGGGCCCTGATCGACGTACGTCACGTCGCCCTGCTGAATCTCGAAGTGGTTGATCTTCAGCGGATAGACCGCCTCGAGCGCGTCCTGCCAGCCGCGTTCCTTGACGGGAGTCGGGTCCTCGATTTCCTTCCTCGCCTGCGGCAGATTGACGTAGACGGCAGGCTTCACGAGCTCGACGTCGGCAACGAGCTTGCCGGACAGGAGCGCGCGCCAGTGGACGCTCGCGCTCAGCCGCTCGAGACGGATGACCGCCGGCTCGGGATGCTCGTCTTGCGTGACCACGACGTCGTCGAGATCGAGCGCGAAGCCCAGCGGGTGGAAGTTCAGCTTCCCGATGCGCGCGGTGTAGCCCTTGAGCGCGCGATTCACCTTCGTCTCGGTATAGCGGCGCAGCGGCTCGTCGATGAGGAACGCGATGGTGTAGGCGATGACGAGCAGGATCGCGATCGGGATGGTGATCGCCATCCAGTGCCGCCGAATCCCGTGCAATCCTGCGCCCGCTATCGTCGAGATCTTCGACCGGGTATACAACATCGCCTCCTGGCTCTTTCACTGCGGCAGCAAGAGATGTGCCCAGGTCGTCCGCATCTCCGCCGTGGAAAAAACGCGAGGCGAGGCGAAACCTTCCCGGTAAGAGTTACAGGCCGCGCAATGGGCGACCAGGCGGAACGCCGGGCGGAGAAGGCTTGCAACTCCGCGTCGGGTTGCGTGTTCTCTGTCGCGTGAACGACGGTCGCAATCTCGGCACGGCCTTTGCCTCAGGAGGAGCACGTGTGTACGGTCCGGCCGGCGAGAGAAGCCACACACGACATGCGTCGGGCAGGGGAGAGATTCGTGAAGCAGGGCCACGCCGAGCCGAAGGGCGAGCTGGACCAGATGGACCGGATGAGGCGCCGCTCGAGCACCCGGCCGCACGATGCCGGGCGTGGTGAGCAGGCGGACGATCGGCGCGAGAAGGCGCGCGAAGACCAGGAGCCCCGTCGCTAGCGCTTGCACCATCAGCTGGAAAACACAGCGCCCGGCACGTCGCGACTCCGGGCGCATTGCATAGGAGAGCTGGAGATCGCGGCCCACGCCCCGGTCTCCAGCTCGACGCACGAATGGCCACGGGTCGAGCCGGGACGAAAAGGGGGGCGGGAAACGTGCAAGCTGTCAAAATCCTCGCGATCGTGCTGATCGTGGTCGGCCTCCTCGGTCTCGCCTATGAAGGGATCACCTACACCAAGCGGGAGAAGGTGCTCGAGGTGGGCCCGATCACGGCGACCAAGGAGACGAAGAAGACCATACCGCTGCCGCCGATCCTCGGGGGCGCGGCGCTCGTGTGCGGTGTCGTGCTGCTGATCGCCGCCGGGCGCCCCTGAGGGCCCCGCGGATCTAGCAACTCAGCCGAGCCAGACCCTCACGTGATGCGTCGCCCCGTCGTTGACCAGCGGCAGGGCGGCGCGTCCGCCCTCGGCGGGCACCCCGTCGATCTCCACGCGCGAGATGCCTCGCGTGACCCCGTGGGGATTCTCGACCTGCACCTCGTAGCGTGAGGCGTGGTAGCGAAAAGTGATCGAGAAGCCCGTCCAGGTCCGTGGGATGCACGGGTCGAGGAAGAGCGCCGCGCCGCGGATCCGGAACCCGAGGAGCCACTCGATCCCCGCGCGATACATCCAGCCGGCCGAGCCCGAGTACCAGGTCCAGCCACCGCGGCCCGAATGAGGCACCTCGGCGTAGACGTCGCCGGCGACCACGTAGGGCTCGACCCGGTAGCGATAGAGCCCAGCTCGCGTGCTCGTGTGGTTGATGGGGTTCAGCAGCGCGAACAGCTCGCCGGCACGATCGCCGTCGCCGAGCGCGGCGAACGCCATGATCGCCCAGATGGCCGCGTGCGTGTACTGACCGCCGTTCTCGCGGATGCCCGGCGGATAGCCCTTCACGTAGCCCGGATCCCTCGTGGCGCGGACGAAGGGCGGGGTGAACAGCAGGACGATCGCCTGCTCCCGGTGCACCAGATATTCTTCGACCGCGTTCATGGCGCGCGCGGCGCGGTGCGGGTCGGCCGCCCCGGAGAGGACGGCCCACGACTGCGCGATCGAGTCGATACGGCACTCCGCGTTCTCGGCCGAGCCCAGCGGAGCGCCGTCGTCGAAGTACGCCCGCCGATACCAGTCGCCGTCCCAGCCGGCGGTCTCCAGCGCCCGCCCGAGCGCATCCCGGTGCGCGCGCCACACGCGCGCACGCTCAGCTTCGCCGCGGGCTTCGGCGATCGGCGCCCACTCGGCGAGGGTCGTGTGCAGGAACCAGCCGAGCCAGATGCTCTCGCCCCGGCCCTTGGCGCCGACTCGATTCATCCCATCGTTCCAGTCGCCGGTGCCGATCAGCGGCAGGCCGTGGCCGCCGACCGCGAGGCTCCGGTCGAGCGCGCGTGCGCAGTGCTCGAAGAGCGAGGCGCGCTGGGCTGAGACCGTCGGCTCGAAGTACGCTTCGAGGCTGTCGTCGGGCAGCACCGCGCCTTCGATGAATGGGATCTGCTCATCGAGAACCGTCGTGTCCCCGGTGACCGCGATGTAGTGCGCGGTCGCGAAGGGGAGCCAGACCCGGTCATCGGAGATGCGCGTCCGGACTCCGCGGCCCGAGGGCGGATGCCACCAGTGCTGGACGTCGCCTTCGAGAAACTGTCGCGCTGCCGCGCGGCAGAGATGCTCGCGCGTGATGTCGCGGGCCGCCACGGTCAGCGCCATGACGTCCTGGAGCTGGTCGCGAAAGCCGTACGCTCCGCTCGCCTGATAGAAGCCCGCCCGGGCCCACACCCGGCAGGCGAGCGCTTGATAGAGCAGCCAGCGATTCAGCATGAGGTCGAAGGAGCGATCGGGGGTCTTCACCTGGACCGCCGCCAGCACGTCGTCCCAGCGCGTCGTGACCGCGCGCAGAACCCCGTCGAGGTCGGCGGCTCGATAGTGATGCACCACCGCGCGCGACTCATCGACCGACGAAGCCTGGCCCAGGAAGACGACGACCTCCGCGGTCGCGCCGGCGGCAAGCATGACCGTCACCTGCAAGGCGCCGCAAGGATCCAGGCCGCCGCCGACCCGGCCGGAGAGCCGATCGCCGCGCTCCAGCGCCTCGGGATGATCCAGCGTGCCGTGACGGCCGAGAATCTCCGTTCGATCGCCGGTCCAGGCCGTCTGTTTGCCCGCGAGGTCGAGGAACGCGACGCGGCCGGGGAAGTCGACCGTCCACGCGTTCCTGGCGAAGAGCGCGCCGGTCGCCTCGTCGAGCTCGGTGACGACGTGGGGCGCGGTGATCGTCCGCGCGGCGCCCAGCACCCACTCGACGTAGGCGGTGACGGTCAGTCGCCGGGAGCGTCGCGAGTGGTTCGTGATCTTGAGACGCGAGATCTTCACCGGGTCGGCGAGCGGCACGTACTGACAGAGCTCGAGCGCGATGCCGTGCGAATCGTGGGTGAATCGGCTGTAGCCCTGTCCGTGGCGACACTGGTACGACCACGCGTCTTCGCGGATCGGCAGGAGTGTCGGGCCCCAGAGGCGGCCCGTCTCGTCGTCGCGCACGTAGATCACCTCGCCCGGCGGATCGCTGACCGGGTCGTTCGACCACGGCGTGAGCTGGTTCTCGCGGCTGTTGAGCGCCCACGTGTGGCCGCCGCCCGATTCCGACACCTGGAAGCCGAGCTGCTCGTTGGCGATCACGTTGATCCACGGCGCCGGCGTCCAGTGGCCCTCGTCGAGCACGATCGAGTACTCGCGCCCGTCCTCGACGAAGCCGCCGAGGTCATTGTCGAATTCCCGGCGCGGCCGCGGCGGCGGCGGCTCGGAGCCCTCCTCCGGCTCGGGAGTGGGCCGACGCTCCCGGCGCCGCGGGACCGTCGCGCGCTCGACGCGGCCGACCTGCTCGGCCAGGGTGCCCAGGCGGCTCGGGAGCATCACGCGCGCGGCCGCCGCGAGACAGTCGCGCTCGGCCGCCGAGAGGAGATCGCCGCGCAGGACGACGATCGAGCCTTCGGGGATGGCGCCGAGCGTCGGCCGTCCGGACCGCACCAGGCCTTCGAGCGCGGCCTGGAGATCCTGAAGATAGGACGGCGGTTTCTCGTTCAGGATCACCAGATCGACCGCGAGCCCTTTCATCCGCCAGTACTCGTGCGCTCGCAACAGCTGGCGCACGATCTCGCGATCCTCGATCTCGTCGATCCGCACCAGCACGATCGGCAGGTCTCCCGAGATGCGGTGCGCCCAGAGGGCGGCGGGCCCGAGCGCGTTGCGGGCGAGTGTCGCGGCGGGCGCGCGCAGGCGCGAATCGGCATAGAGGACGCGGTTCGCGATCTGCTGGAAGAGGTGAGCTTCCTCCGGCGTGATGCCCAGGTGATGGAGCTGGACCTGCGCCTGCGTCCACGCCAGGGTGGTGATACGCTCGAACGTCGCCGGGTCGCGATACTTGTCGGCCATCCCGAGCGCGTCCGCCCGCGTGTTGGAGAGCACGGTCGAGAAGACGACGCGGCCGCTGCCTCCGGGCGCCAGCCGCAGGCGCCGCCTCAGACTGAAGATCGGGTCGAGGACGGCGCCGGTGGTGTTCGAGAGGGGCCGGCCTTCGATCATCGACATCGGCGTGCGAATGCCACGGCCGCGGCCCAGGAAGCGCCCGCGCTCGGTCTCGTACTGCGAGCCGCCCGTGCTGGTGCCCTCGACCGAGACGACGTGGGCGGCCCAGACGCGCTGCTCTTCGGACGTCCGAGTTCGGCGTGTCGCCAGGAGCGTGTCGAGCTCGGCCACGGCCTCCGTCTGCACGAAGATATTGGAGAACGCGGGATGGGCCGCGTCGTCGCGGGGCGGCGCCAGCACGATCTCCGCGTACGACGTCACCTCGATCTCGCGCGCTTCGCTGCCGAGGTTCGTGAGCGTCACGCGCCGGATCTCGGCGTTGTCCTCGGGCGAGACGAGCACCTCGAGCCGGGTCAGCAGATTGCCGTCGCGGCGCTGGATCTCGGCGCGGTCCTCGAGGAACGTCACCTCGTAGCTGTCGGGCTCGCGCCCCGAGGGCTGGAAGCCGGCGGACCACACCTCGCCGCTCCGTGTGTCGCGCAGGAAGACGAACGTGCCCCAGGCATCCCTCGTCGTGTCTTCGCGCCACCGTGTTATGGCGAGTGGCCCGCAGTGGCTGTAGCCGGAACCGGCCGTCGTCAGCATCACGACGTAGCGCCCGTTGGAGAGCAGGTGCGTGCGCGGTATCGGATCGGACGCCGACGTGAACCGGCGCGACGTCGGCGCCACCATCGCGCGCGTCTCCTCGTGTGCCGGCGCTTCCTTCGCCCGGGGACGCATCACGGGCACGTCGCGCGGTGCGCGCTCCTGCAATATGAGGTCGGTGGCCTGCACCATCGGCTGGGCGTGGAATCGCTCGCGCATCCGACCGTCGAGGAGCACGTTGGCCAGGGCGACGACCGTCATCCCCTGGTGGTGCGCCATGTAGGCGCGGATCACCGCCACCTGCGCGCCTTCGGGCAAGCGCTCGCGGGTGTAATCGAGCGCTTCGTAGAAGCCGTAGGGCCCGAGGCCGCCGGCCCGCGCGAGCTCGCCGAAGTTGCGGGCCGCCGCCGAGGGATCGACCATCGCGGCCAGCGCCGTCGCGTAGGGCGCGATCACCAGATCGTCACCGAGCCCGCGCTCGAGGCCGAGCCCGGGCACGCCGAAGCTCGAGTACTGGTAGGTGAGGTCGAGATCGCGCACGTTGTAAGCGGATTCCGAGATGCCCCAGGGCACGCCGCGGGACTGCCCATAGGAGATCTGGCGCTGCACGGCCAGGCGGCACGTCTGCTCCAGCAGGCTGCCGTGGGGCTCCCGCATGACGAGCCCGGGCATCAGATACTCGAACATCGAGCCCGACCACGAGACCAGCGCGATGTCCGACTCGACCGGCGTCATCGGGCGCGCGAGCCGGAACCAGTGCACGGCCGACACGTCACCGCGGGCGATCGCGACGAAGCTCGTGAGCCTGGCCTCCGAGGCGAGAAGATCGTAACGGCCCTCGTCGAGCGATCCGTCGGCGACCCGGTAGCCGATGGCGAAGAGCTGACGGGGCCGGTCGAACAGGAATTCGAAATCCATTCCGTCGAAGAGATCACGGGCGCTGCGCTCGACCTGCTCGAGACTTTTCAGCAGGCTCTCGGCGGCTCGCGCCGAGCTCTCGAGCGCCTCGACGGTCGTCGAGGCGCGACCCCGGTGGACGAGGCCGCTCGCCTGGCTCGGCGATTGCTCCGTCCACTGGGCGATCTCGCGCGCCGCCGCGCGGGCGAGATCCGGCAGGTCGCGGAGCAGGGGCGGAGCGTCGAGCAGTCGCGCGACCGCGCTCGTACCCAGGCCGTCGGCCGGCAGGGCGCGGCGAAGGTCGTCGAGCCCCTCGATCCACGGCGCGAGTGCGTCGAGATCACGGCCATGGGTCGCGATCGTCGCCTGCGCGACCTCCGCCCACACGACCGCTTCGGCTCCCGTGTCGGCGGGGAGCGCCTTTGCCCGGTCGCCGAGTCCCCGAACCGCGGCCGTGATCTCGCGAAGTCGACTCGGCCACGCGGCGGTCGAGGCAGGCTCCTGGGCCAGCGCGCCGCGCAGCTCGTCGACCGGCGGGCGCGACTCGGCGGGCAGCGCGTCGCGCAGCAGGAGGAGCGCGGCGTCGATTCCGCGCTGGACCTCGATCCCGACGATCGGGCAGCCGGCGCGCTCGTGTGCCGCGACGGCGAGGACACTCAGATGCCCGGCGAGATTCCCGCTATCGACGGAGGAGACGTATCGCGGCTCCAGGGGCTTGAGCGTGCGCGTGTCGTACCAGTTGTAGAGGTGCCCGCGGTAGCGCTCGAGATCGGAGATGGTCGCCAGGGTCGCCTCGAGCCGATCGATCGTGTCGAGCGTGCCGATCCAGCCGAGATCGCGCGCGGCCACCGTCGAGAGCAAATAGACGCCCATATTGGTCGGTGACGTCCGGTGCGCGACGACGGGCCGCGGGTCGTCCTGGAAGTTATCGGGCGGGAGCGAATTGTCTTCCTGCGTCACGAACGTCTCGAAGAAGCGCCAGCTCTTCCGCGCCGTCGCCAGGATGCGCTGCCGCTCGTCGCCGCTCAGCTGCTCGGGCTGCCCCGTCACCGCCGGACGGCTGATCCAGCGAGCCACCGCGGGCGAGAGACACCAGAGGACGGCGAACGTCGCGGCGATGGGCCGGATCTCGCCGGTCGAGAACACGGCGACCGTACCCGCGACGAGCGCCAGCACGAGGGCCCCCCACATCTCCAGGTAGGTGCGGCCAAGATCAAGGGTCAAGCTCGACTTCACCTGCGCGGCTGAAACCCACTCGAGCATCCGCCGGCGGGTCACCGCCAGACGGAGCAACGTCCGCACCACGGCGTCGCCCATGAGCCAGGCCTGGTGGGCGAGGAAGGTGAGACTGAGCCCGATCTGCGCGCCGGCAAGCACCAGGCTCTCGCCGAGCCCGCGCAGGTACGCACGCTTGGATCCGCCGGGGCGGCGCGGGAGGATCTCGGTCGACACCGGGACGAGCGCGGGCAGCGCGAGGCACAGCAGCACCAGCTTGGTCCACACGAGCGGCGCGTCGGGCGGCAAGGCCCAGCTGAGCACCAGCGTGAGATACGCGGCGGGCGCCGAGAGCGTTCGCCGCAAGTTGTCGAGCATCTTCCAGCGGCCGATCGTCGGGATCCGCGCTCGTGCGGCGCCGACGCCCGCCGCGCCCCGAATCAGCCACGGCAAGAGCTGCCAATCGCCGCGCGCCCAGCGATGCTGGCGCGCCGCCGAGACCTCGTAGCGGGCCGGAAAATCCTCGAACAGCTCGACGTCGGTGACCAGCGCGGCGCGCGCGAAGAGCCCCTCGAAGAGGTCGTGGCTGAGCAGCGTGTTTTCCGGCACTCGCCCCTCGAGCGCGCGCTCGAACGCGTCGACGTCGTAGATGCCCTTGCCGGTGTACGAGCCTTCGCCGAAGAGGTCCTGATACACGTCCGAGACGGCGGCGGAGTAGGGATCGATGCCGGCCGGGCCGGAGAACACGCGCCGAAAGAGCGAGCCCTCGCGCTCGGTCGGCAGGGTAGGCGCGATCCGTGGCTGGAGAATCCCGTAGCCCTCGACGACGCGGCCCTCGCGCGGCTCGAGGCGAGGCCGGTTCAGCGGGTGGGCGAGCGTGCCGACCAATCGCGCCGCGGCGCCGCGGGGCAGCTGGGTGTCGGCGTCGAGCGTGATCACGAAGCGGATCGACGCCGGCACCTCGAGGTTCTCGATCATGAACGACGTGTCGGTCGCGCCGCGGAGCAGGCGATTGAGCTCGTGCAGCTTGCCGCGCTTGCGCTCCCAGCCCATCCAGCGACCCTCGCTCTCGCTCCAGAGACGCCGGCGGTGGAACAGATAGAAGCGGGGCTCACCGTCGCCGGAGGCGCCGTGGCGCCGGTTGAGCTCGGCGATGCCGGCGCGCGCCGCGGTCAGCAAGGCCTCGTCGTCGGGGGCGTGCTCCTGCGCGCAGTCCGTCCAGTCGGACAGCAGCGCGAAGCGGAGCGCGCCGTCGTCGTTGGCGAGGTAGTGAACCCCCAGGTGCGCGATCTGCTCGGCGATCTGCGCCCGGCCGGTCAGGAGCGTCGGCACGACCACGAGGGTCTTCAGCTTCGGCGGCACGCCATCGGCCAGCTCGAGCCGCGGCAGCGCGCGCGGCGGGAACATCTCGACGACCGCTCGGTTGACGAGCGCGGTGGCCGCATCGGAAGCCGGGAGGGCCGCGAGCGCCGCGAGGGCGATGAGGAGGAGCGGGCTCACCCCGAGCGCATGCGTGAACAGGATGGGCAGACAAAGGAGAAATGCCGTGACGATCCCGATCGAGCCGAGATAACTCCACGTCGCCGAGGTCATGTAGGCGCGGACCAGGCGCTGGCGCAGCGAGATCCGGTAGCCGAGCGCGTGCTCGATGGTCGGCCGCCCCTTGGAGATCAGGTAGTAGCCGAGGTCCTCGGCGTGCCGCTCGCGGCCGCCCGCCAGGGTCAACGCCTGGCGGGCCACGGTGATCTCCGACCGCCCTGACCCCCGGGCCAGGTCTTCCACCGCGTGGCGATAGCGGTCGCGTGTGGCGAAATCCATCGCGCCGAACGCGCTCTCGCTCCGGAAGAGACGGTCGACCAGGCTCCCCTGCTCGAAGAAGTCGCGCCAGTTGAAGGTCGCCATCACGCGCAGGCTCGTGATCACGTTGCGCACCGTCACGTTGGCGCCGGCCTGGCGCTGGTGCTCGGCGCGGATGAGCTCGTGCGCGGAGGTGCCGCGGGCCGCGAGCCGCTCGTCGAGCCAGCGCGCCGCCGGCGTCGTGACCGGATCCTGGTCCCGGAGCCGATGGGAGAGCCGCACGGCGAACGACGTGGTCAGCACGGCGTCGCCGATCGATCGGAAGGCCTGCGGGATGGCCGGGAGATCGGACTGGCCCAGCAAGAGATTGGCGAGGCTGTCGGCGTCGACCCGTGCCGCGCGCGCCTCGACGATCTCGACGGCGAGCCGACGCAGATTCTCGATCAGGATCAGCCGGAGCGCGATCGGCACCGCCCACAGCTCGCTGATGCGAAGCGCCTCGGTGCGCTGAAAGGCCAGGACGAAGCGTTGCAACGTGGCCGGGTCGAAGCGGCTGTCGGTGTGGGCGATGAACGTCCAGGCCAGCTCGAGCGCGCGCGGAGCGCCGGCGAGTGGCCCCTCGTCGAGCGTGGGCAGCTGCCGATAGAAGCCCGGCGGCAGATCGGTGCGAATCTCGTTGAGCACTTCCTCGACGATGTGGAAGTTGTCGACGAGCCACTCCGCCGCGGGCGTCGTCGCGCGCTCTTCGTTGATGACGGCGGCCAGAGTGCGGTAGCAGCGGAGGAGGACGCGCCCGTTTTCCCTGGCGCGCGAAAGCAGGCCGGGCTCGGGCCGCCGATCGGACGAGACGCGATGACGCGCGATCGTCTCGGCCAGGTCTTCGAGCCGCTCGACACTGAGGAGCTCGGCGCGAATGGGTTCCGTTCCGAAGAGGTTCATGTGGTAAGACGCCGGCTGTCAGTGTATGCTGAGTTGACACTGGCAAGAATTACTAGGTAAGAACTACTCGAACGACTCCTCCAGTAGTGTCCGCGCGCGGTCACGAGGGTCGACTTTTCATGGACATCGACGCGCCTGCAGTGCCGTCGACGCTCTGGCATTTCAATTGCCAGACCTTGCTCTGGGAGGGCTGCACTGATGAGGACTGCTATCGGCCTGATCGTGCTCGGGCTCATCGGCGGCATCGTGCCGACCGGGCTCTCGGGTATCAACCACGTTGCGCAAGTTCTCGCCGGCACTGCCGGCGCGCTGCTTTCGCTCGTGATCTGCTGTCTGGCGGGTGCCGCCGCTGCCCGCCTCTCGACGCCGCTCGTGCCGTCGGTTCCGCGGCTGCAGCGGAGGCCCCTGGCCTCGACGCAATCAGCTCCTCGCAGCATCTAGATCCTCGCTCTCGAAAGCTCTCGTCGACAAGTCGCGAGCCCAGGAGATCACTCCGAAGGCTCGCTTTGACGATTCAAAATTGCAACGCCCATGCCGCGCCGGGTCGCAAACTCTGTAACAACTACTGTGTAAGAAGCTCTTGACCGCTCTCGATCTCGCTGCTAGACGTGAGCCATCATGACGACGACAGCGAGACCGCTCGACGGCGTGCGCATACTCGAGCTGGCCCGCTACCAGGCGGGCCCGCGCGGCGGCATGATCCTATCCGATCTCGGCGCCGAGGTCATCAAGATCGAGCCGCCGGGCGGCGAGGAGACGCGCACCCATCCGCCGATGGTGCGGGGCCAGAGCGTATACTTCTCGGTCTACAACCGCGGCAAGAAGAGCGTCTGCCTCAACCTGCGCAATCCGCGCGGCCAGGAGATCTTCGCCGCCCTCGTGAAGAAGGCCGACATCGTGCTCGAGAACTTCCGCCCGGGCGTGATGGCGAAGATGGGTTTCGGCTACGAGCGTCTGCGCGAGCTCAATCCCGGCATCATCCTCGTGTCGGTCTCGGGATTCGGCCAGTTCGGGCCGTACACCGAGCGGCCGGCGTTCGATCCACTCGGTCAGGCGATGAGCGGGCTGATGACCTTGACCGGGCAGCGCGACGGCAAGCCGATCGGCACGGCGTCGTCGGTCGTGGATCGCTATACCGCGCTGCACGCGACTATCGGCACGCTCGCCGCGCTCCGCCATCGCGAGCGCACCGGCGAGGGTCAGGTCGTCGACGTGTGCCTGCTCGACTCGGCGCTGACGATGGTCGAGATTCCGACCTCGTACTACCTCGCCACCGGCGAGGAAGGCGGTGAGGGCGGGCGCCCGCCGTACAGGGCCAAGGACGGCTATGTCGTCATCAGCGCCGGGGCGCGTGAGATGGCGGCACGCCTCATGCGCCTGGTCGACGGCGGGGCGGGGACGGGCGACGATGCGCCGCTGGTGGGGAGCTCCGGCCCGGACGCGCGCCGCGCGCGGATCGAAGCGTGGTGCGCGGCGCACACGGTCGAGGAGATCTGTGCCGCGCTCGGCGAGGCGGGCGTGCCGGTCGGCCCCGTCCGCACGATCCCCGAGGTCGCCCGCGACCCGCATCTGTGGGACCGCCAGATGCTGGTCAAGATGGACGATCCGGTGGCCGGCGAGATGTACTTGCCGGGCGTCACGATCAAGATGTCGAAGACGCCGGGCCGGATCGGTCCGGTGCCGACACCCGGCCAGCACACCGACGAGATCATCTCGAGCGTGCTCGGCTACGACTTGAGCGCGCTCAGTAATCTGCGAAGCGCCGGCGCGATCGCGTAGCGTGTCAGGCGCGCGAGCGGCCCTGGGCCAACGAAGCGACCGCGGCGACTATGTCGGACGGCTCCACTGGCTTTCGGATGAAGAGCTGAAAGCCTGCGGCCAGCAGCCGAGCGCGATCATCAGAGCCGACGTACCCGGTGAGCGCGATGGCCGGCGTCTTGCCGCTGCGGTCCACCTCACGCGCTCGGAGATGTCGGATGAGCGCATACCCGTCTTCCTCGGGCATCCCGACATCGCTGATCAATACGTCCGGTCGGTGGCCATCGAGCGCGCTGAGAGCCGCACGGACCCTGGCCACGGCTTCGACCTTCGCGCCGGCGAACTCGAGGATGAGCGTGAGAACCTGTCGCCCATCGGCGTCGTCCTCGGCGATCGCAAGAGTCTCGGCCGTGGCCGGTGCCTCTCCCGCTTCGTGGGCGAGTAGTTTTGCCACGATGCGGCGCAGGCGCGGGGTCGCGTATCTTTCATCCAGCGCTCCCACCCTCATGCCTCCGCTTCGAGTGCTGGCCCGGAAGATCTCGCATTGCCGAAACCCGAAGGGCTCTCGGATTCTCGTACGGACGATCTGCGATGGAGGACGACTCGACCTTTCACTCCGCCACCCGGAGGCACCGAGGCCGAGCAGGTGACGCCATCCCTCGACGGCATCCCTTTCCTCTGGTGCCGGTCGCGCGGTCGTCCGGCCTTGGGACCTGCGATTGAGAGTCTAGTTCAGCACTTCTAGACGTCAACGGGGGGCGGGTCAATCCGTACTAGTACGTGGTCTGTCTAGACAGACCGGCGATCAGTGCGGCGCGGGCCGCCGGGTCCTCGGTTCCGAGTGGCGTAGAGGGTCCGAAGGCAACGTAGAGCATCGAGGAGGCTCAGTGGAGAATCGAGCGCGGGCCGATCGCGCGGGACAGACTTCCGGGCGATCGGTGCTCGAGACGGGTGGGGGGTTACGTCAAGGGCAGCGGTACGGCACGCGCGAGAACGTAGCGGATCAGATGTGCGGTGTTTCTGAACTGTAGCTTGTGCATGACGCTCGCGCGGTGTGACTCGGCGGTGCGACGACTGATGCTCAAGTAGCTTGCGATGCGCGTGTTGCTGAAGCCCTCCGAGACGAGTTGAAGCACCTCGCGCTCGCGACGCGTCAGTGTCTCGTCGGCGTCGAGCGCCGCGCTCTTTGCCCGGTGCAGCCAAGTCGCCATTGGGCGCTGGGACAGCGGCTCGCTCAGGTATCGTGACCCTGCCGCGGCCTTCCGAATCGCGCGGATCAGTTCAACGGGTTTGGCCTGCGTCATCACATACCCGCACGCGCCGTTCCTCAGCGCCTGGATGACGTACTGGTCCCTCGAATACATCGAGAGCATGATCACGGCGGTCGCCGGCGACTGCTGACACACCCGGCGCGTGATCTCGAGACCGTTCAGCCCGGGCATCGCCAGGGCCACGATCAACAGGCGCGGCTTGAGCCGCTCGACGAGGCCGACGACCTTGGAGCCGTCCGCGACCTCTCCGATGACTTTGATGTTCTTTGCCACCTCGATCATGCACCGAATGCCGCCTCTAACCAGCTGCTGGTCGTCGGCAAGCACGATCGTGATTGCACCCGATGCGCGTGGGGCTCCGTGTTTCGATCGGCGCGCCACCTGCCGCGTGGCGATAGTCCGCGGGACCCGGTGCTCCGGGTGCTCCGTCGCGTGTCTTGGTGCTCGTGACAGCATCGAGCTCTTTCCTCCAGTGAGTGAAGTCCGTCCCAGCGCGGGAGAACTGCGCGTGGTGTCCGGGTATCTCACACAGAGGGGAGGTGAGGGTATGACGCGGACGATGACGACCGTCCTTGCTCTGGGTTCTCTGATGTGGCTCTCGGCTGCGGCGACCGCTCAGCAGGCGCCGATGATGAGCGACTGCGACAAGTGGATCGCCACGATCAACGGCGAGGTCGGCGTGCGCGTGGACGAGGCCGGCCACAACGCGCGAATGAAGGTCGACGAGATCGCGAAGATGTGCAAGGAAGGCAAGACAGCCGAGGCGGAGAAGATTGCCATGGACACGATGGCCAATCTCGGCATCAAACAGTAAGAACAGCTTCGACCGTCAGGTAGTGGCTCGGCCCCGGCTGAGCCACTACCGCTCCCCCCAACTGTTCGGGCCCCAGCCCCGGGACGGCCTGCAGTGCGCACGACCACCTGATAGACTACGACCCGCTCGCGAGACACGAAGCGAGCGTGCGCACTGAAGCTCCGTGATCGGAAAGGACACGCGATGAAATTCGGACTGCACTCCGTCAATCTCCACACTTGCGGGTATCCCGACGCCGCCGCGCGCATCGGACGGGCGGCGGAGGCCGCCGGGTTCGAATCGCTCTGGGTGGCCGACCACGTGGTGCTGCCCGATCCGCCGGTCGCCGGGCGCCCGATGGCGCCGGATCAGCGGCTGCTCGATCCGATCGTCGCGCTGACGTTCCTGGCCGCGCACACCGCGCGCATCCGCCTGGCGACGGGCGTGATCATCCTGCCGCAGCGCCAGGCGCTGGTGCTCGCCAAGCAGCTCGCCTCGCTCGACGTGCTCTCGAACGGCCGGCTGATCTTCGGGCTCGGCGTGGGCTGGTGCGAGCCCGAGATGCGCTCGGTCGGCGCGCCGTTCGCCGAGCGTGGCAAAGTCGCCGACGATTACCTGGCGGCGATGCGCGCGGTGTGGACGCAGCCCAAGCCGTCGTACAAGGGCCCGTACGTGTCGTTCGACGGCGTGCAGGCGATGCCGCGTCCGGTGCAGACGCCGACACCGCCGATCGTCGTGGGCGGCCGCACGGCGCCGGCCTTTCGCCGCGCGGTCACGCAGGGCCACGGCTGGTACGGCTTCGGACTGAACGTCGACGAGACGCAGAAGTTCGTCGCGGCGCTGCGCGAGGCCGGCAAGAAGCACTCGCGCCCGGCGGAGCTCGGCCGGCTCGAGATCAGCGTGACGCCGCCGGGTCTGGACCTTCCGGACAAGGCAACGCTCGACGCCTACGCGGCGGCCGGGGTCGATCGGTTGATCTTGCGACCGCGGCCGGAGATGGATGCCGCGGCGCTCGAGCGCTTCGCCGTCGAGGCCGGGCGCACGCTCGGCCTGCAGGCCGCGTGAGCCGGCCATGAAAATCGCGCGAGTCGAAGCCCTGCATTGCGACGGCGGCTGGCGGCCGTGGACGTTCGTGCGGATCGAGACCGATACCGGGCTGGTGGGCTGGGGTGAGTGCAGCGACAACCGGAGCCCGCACGGCATCGCCGGGTCGGTCCGCGACGTGGCCGATCTGCTGGTGGGGCAGGACCCGCGGCCCGTCGAGCGCCTCTACTGGGACATGCTGCGCCGCATGCGCCAGAACAGCGGCGGCGTCTCGCACAAGGCGATGGCCGGCATCGAGCTGGCCCTGTGGGACATCAAGGCCAAGGCGCTCGGGGTGCCGGTCTACGAGCTCTTCGGCGGCCCGATGCGCGACCGGATGCGCCTCTACTGGTCGCACTGCGGCACGACGCGCGCGCGCATGGGGACCTTCCTGGGGACGCCGCCGCTTCGCACCTACGATGACATCAAGGCGCTCGGGCGCGAGGTGGTGAAGCGCGGGTTCACCGCGCTCAAGACCAACATGGTCATTCCGGGCGAGCCGGCCACCGTGTACTTCCCCGGGTTCGCCAGCGGCATCAACACGACCGACGGCGCGCCGACGGTCGAGATTCTCGACGCGATCGACCGCCTGATCGGCACCTTCCGCGAGGCGGTCGGCCCGAAGGTGGGCCTCTGCCTCGACCTGAACTACAACTTCCGCACCGAGGGCGTGCTGCGAATCGCCAAGCTGCTCGAGAAATACGACATGCAGTGGGTCGAGTACGACAACTGGGATCCGGACGCGCTGCTGCAGATCAAGCAGTCGACCTCCACGCGCCTGGCCTCGTGCGAAAGCCTGGTGACCTTGCGGCAGTACCGGCCGTTCCTCGAGCGCCACGCGGTCGACGTGGCGATCATCGACGTGCCGTGGAACGGCTTCTCGCAATCCGTGCAGATCGGGCGGCTGGCCGAGGCGTGCGAGATCAACATCGCCCCGCACAACTACTACAGCCACCTGGCGGACCTGCACTCCTTGCACCTCTGCGCGGTGCTCCCCAACGTGCGCATCATGGAGATCGACATCGACGACGTGCCGTGGAAGGGGCCGCTCGTCACGCGCCCGCCGGTGATCCGCGACGGGTACATCTGGCTCTCCGACGCGCCCGGCTGGGGCGCCGACATCGACGAGCGTGTACTGCGCGAGCATCCCTGGCCGCGGCCGGGCGACGGCGGGCCGCAGCTCTTCTACGGGATGGATCCGGGACAGATGGCCGCGCGACCGCGCTAGCGGTGCGCCGTTCCCGACGTGTCTCGCGTGATGGGCGGCCTGCCCATCGTGATGGGCAGAACGCGAGGCCGTGTCCGAGGTGACGAGCGAGAAGTGCTCTCGCGGTCGGCATCGTCGTCGAGTCGTCGCCTGGCATTGCTGCTGCACCGTGCTCGAGCATGCCTCGAGCAACGGACAAACCGGTCGCTTCGCAGTCGCGCATTCCGCGCCCCCTCAGGCTCGTCGGCCTGAGTCTCCTGATGTTGTTGCCGTCCGCGGCGCACGCACCGAGCGTCGCGGGAGACTCTCCGATAGCGTTGGCGCCGGCCAGCGTCTGGGCGCGCGGATTTCTCCAGCCCCGCGGCGTCGCTGTGAATGTTCACGGCGTCGTCTTCGTCGCCGACCGTCTTGCCGGGACGGTCACGCGCATCGCTCCGGATCAGTCCATGACCGTCGTGGCCCGCGGGCTCGAGCGGCCTGTCGGGCTCGCCTTCGATTCCGAAGGGCGACTGCTCGTCGCCGAGGAGCGAGCGGGCCGGGTCACGAGGCTGGAGCGCCACGGCGCGCGCACGACCCTGGTGTCGGGAGTCAAGCAGCCTCGGTGGCTCGACGTCGCGGAAGACGGGACCGTGTTCATCGCCGCCCGTCGGCTGACGCGCGGCACCGACCCCGAGCCGGACGACGAATCGGCCGAGCCCGAGGCGATCCTGGCCCTCACGCCAACGGGAGCGCTCACGATCTTCGCCGACGGCTTCCGAGCCCTTCGGGGCATCGTGTCCAGCGATGGAGTCCTCTACGCGGCGACCGACGGCCGCCGCGGCGAGCCGATGGCGGACGGAGCCGTATTCGAGATTCCGATCCTGCCCGGCGCGCGCGCGGGCACCGCGAGGGCGCTCGGATTCCCCGGTAGCTTCACGAGGCCGACGGCGCTGGCGCAAGATCGGCTGGGGGCGCTGTTCTTGACGACCCAGGAGCTCAGCACCGACGGACAGCGAACGGGGCGTGCGATCGCGAAGCTGCATCCGAACGGGCGAGTCAGCTTGTTCGCCGGAGGGCTCGATCACCCACAGGGGCTCGGGTTCGATGCCGCCGGCAATCTCTACGTCGCCGATGGGCCCTCGGGCCGGATCTTCCGCTTCCTCTCGCCGCCGGCTCCGGAACTGGATCCGCTCGCGGTATTCACGAACGAGCCATCGGTCCGCGTGCGGGGGAGCGCGGCTCCGGCGTCGCGGCTCGATGGTCGCGTCGACGGTGGAGGCAGCCTGTTCACGACGCAGGGCGGCGCCAGCGGAGGGTTCGCGCTGACCATCGCGCTGACGCGGAACGCCGCGAACACCATCGAGGTCTTCGCCACGGCCCATCGTGGCGACGGGTTGACCGGCGGGCCTGCCGAAGCGACCGTGAGACACGACGACGTGCCACCGGAAACTACAATCACCGAGGGCCCGTCGAGCCCGACCGACGCGACGACGGCAACGTTCAGCTTCGTGGGCGTCGACGACGTCACGCCGGCCGGTGATCTGCGGTTCGCGTGGCGCCTCGACGACCGGCCCTTCAGCGAGTTCGCCGAGTCACGGTCCGTCACTCTGGCCGATCTCGGGGATGGGGCGCACACGTTCGAGGTCCTGGCGCGAGACCGCGCGGGCAACGCCGATCCGACGCCCGCCACGAGAACGTTCACGGTGAGCCGGTCTCAGATCGCGCTCGTCGAGCCGGCGCCCGGCGCTACCGTGCCGGCCGGACTCAGTCTCGTTCGCGGCACGGTGGCAACGGGCGGGCAAGAGCTCGGTGTGACCGTCAACGGCGTCGCGGCCGCGGTGTACGGAAACACGTTCGCCGCGCTCGTCCCGCTGACGGAGACGACAACGAGCCTTCAGATCGTCGCCACCACCGCCGCGGGTGGCTCCGCCTACCAGGACGTGCCCGTCACCGTCACCGGGGCAATCGATTCTCCATTCCTGCTCGTCACCAGCCCTCAGAGTGGAGTGGCCCCGCTCACGGTTGGCTTCACCTTGCTCGGCGCCTCGGCCTCGGCGACGCTCCAGGCCGACTTCGACGGCAATGGCGCGGCAGACTTCGCCGGCCCGCGTCTTGACGGGCAGGTCTTCACGTACACCCAGCCCGGTCTCTACACTCCGCTCGTGACCGTCATCGACGCCCAGGGCCACCGAGCGACGGTTCCTGCCGTCATCCAGGTCTTCGACCGCGCCATTCTCGATGGGCTACTACAGTCCAAGTGGATGGCCTTGCGGGACGCGTTGCGCCGCGGCGACGTGGGGCAAGCTTTGACGCAGATCTCCGCGCGGGCGCGCAGTCGCTACCAGCAGGCCTTCACGACGCTCACCCCGGATCTTCCCGCCGTCGATTCGATTCTGACGGACGTCAGATTCATCCGCGTGCGAGGTCCGGAGGCGATCTTCGAGATGAGCCGGACCGACGCCGGCATTCTCAAATCCTTCGAAGTGCGCTTCCACGTCGACGCCGATGGTTTCTGGCGCGTGCGGTCGTTCTGAGTGGTGATGCGAAACTCCGCGCTTGTCGCCCTCCTCTCGATGGTCTGTCTGATGGCGTCGGTCTCTCGCGTCGAGTCGGCCGGGCCATGGCACGCGCAGGTGGTCGGCGCCGAGACGAAGCAGCCGCTCGAGGGCGTCGTGGTGCTGGCCTGGTGGACGAGACACGTCCGGAGCTTCGGCGGACCGAGCGAAGAATACCGTGACTCCCAGGAGGTCCTGACCGACAGGGATGGCCGATTCGCGATCGCCTCGCGCTCGTTCTTCAGCCTCAATCCGCTGGTGTTCTTCCGCGGGCCGTTCATCGGAATGTTCAAGTCGGGGCATGGCGACTTCGGATGGCCGGGCTACGAGCGATCGGTGACATGGTCCAAGGAGAAACGCGAGGCGCTCCGGACTGCCGCTCAGCTGCTGCAGCTCGACGGTATCGTGCTCGAAATGCCGCGGCTGCAGAGTGCCGAGCAACGAAGGGGGTATCTGAACAAGCTCGAGATTCATATCCTGGCCGTTCCGCTGGAGCAGCGACCAATCATGCAGAAAGCAATCGTCGAAGAGCGGCTGGCGCTCGGGCGCGGGGGCCCGGTTCGTCCGTAGTGGAGGGGTCATGACTCATCCAGCGAGGTGCGTGACGCTCGTCGGCACGGCAGGCGCGATCGGCGTACTGCTCGTACTGCACGGAGTCGTTGGGCCAGTAGAATCGTATGCGCCGACAACTCATGCAGAATTCGGGGCCATCGCGGTGGATCGATCGAATCTCGACGCGATCTTGAAGAGCCAATACGGTGTTGACCGAGGAGCTTCGTTCGCCGTCGATGGACAAGCGATTCGAACCTGGATCGCGATCGGCGCGACGCGTGAGGACTTTCCACCCGTTCGATCGCTCAATCACTTTCACAGCCCGCTCAAGCCGTGGCCCGATGCGGGTGGGCCGCTTGGCCAATCGTCCGTTTACTGGCAGCAGAACCAGAGTCAGGGCCTGGGTGGGACATGGTCGTGGCCGGTGGCTCGCCAGCGCTTCTTCGATTTTCTGATCCTGCCAAACCCCGCGGCGCGCGAGCGGGCGCTCGCTGACACCGCGCGGGCCCTGGGGCAGGTGATGCACATGGTCCAGGATGCGGCGTCGCCAGCGCACACGCGCGAGGATCCGCACTTGATTCGTGATGGGTACGAAGCGCGAATCGAGGAGCTCCGGGGGAGCCTCGACCCAACGCTGCGCGCGCGCTTCGATGCGCTCTTGGCTCTCTCGTCGACCCTTCCGGCGGCGTCGATCTTCACCTCGACGGGCGATCCGCAGGCGCCGGCGCCTGTCGCGAAGTTGATCGACAGCGATGCGTACCACGGAACGGCGCAGACGTATGCGACTGGAGCCCAGGCCGGACTGGCCGAGTACACCAGCGGCGGCTACGTGAGCGATGACACGATCTTTCTGGGCTTTCCGCTGCCTCGCCGGGAGAGCTTGGGGCCGCCGCTCTTCGATCCGCCGGCGGACACGCCCGGCGCACGGCGGTATTTTTCGAAGACCACCGATGGCGACGCCATCGCCCACTTTGTCGCGGAGGGCGCCCTCTACGAGCGTCTCCTGTTTCGAGGTCAAATGGTCGGGGGGTTCATCCTCGATGACAAGGTCTACGAGGATTACGCGGTGCAGCTTCTACCGCGGGCGGTAGGTTATTCCGCCGGCCTTCTGAACTATTTCTTCCGCAGCAACTTCGATTTCACGGTCGATGCGAGCGGTGGCGATGCTGGCAAGCGGGTATTGACGATCAGCATCCCGCCCGATCTGTCCGCGGAGACCATGGACGGAACGTTCACGCTCTACGCCGAAGACAACGATGGAGTGCGCGGCCCGGTCCCGGGCGCGTCCCTCACCACGGTGTTGCCCAGAGGCGCGTCGGCCCAGGCCCTGTTCACGCACGGCTCAGGCGTGAGGGCCTACGTGCTCGCGTTCCGGGGCAGCCTGGGTACGGAGTCTGACGCCGTGACCGGAAGGGTGAAGCCGACCGGCCCGTTGGTATCGGTCGTCCAGACGACAACCGAGTTCGCCGGCGAAGAAGAGCGAATCACCGTGACGGACGTGGACAACGCTTCGACCCTCGTCATGGTCGAGAGGCGCTCCAAGGACGCACGGCGACAGCGCGCCAGGGGAACGTTCGTATCATCCACGTCGAGCGACCCCGGCGCGCATCTGAAACGCGTTTCGCTCGAGTTCGATTCTCGGGTGGTCGGCACGCCGGCGGCCCGGCTGTTTCTCGACGACATCGATGTGGGCACCGCATGGAATCGGGGAGACTCGATGCTGGAGAGCCCGAGCCGGTGGGAGATTCGAGTCGACCTGTCGGCCTTCTATGGTGGGGCCGCAGGATTTCTCGTACCGAACGTTCCACGGTTCGTGGTGGTCGAGACGGTGGAAGGCGTCAGGTTCAAGACTCCTCTCGTCTGGTGGCGAAGCGCTACCTCGCTCGCCGAAGCCAGGGCGGGACGGGAATCCGCGATCGCCTGTCCGCCCGAGGTCCAGTGCGAAGAGGTGATCAGCCACAGCACGCTCCTGCATGCGCTCGTGTTCTTCGGCGATGGGAATGGAGAGGGACGCGACGCGGCTGCCCCTGACTGCGGCGCACTCCGCGGTCGGCTTCGTCCCAATCGGAGTGGTGGCCGGCTACGGTGTTGGAACCGTGGAACAGACCGGGAGCCTGAACTGCTTCGCCGGGTGCTCGCAGGCCGCCTCGTGCTCGACGAGCACGGTCAGCATCTTCGCGGAGTCGGCGCCAGCGGGGCTGGTGTGGAAGAAGGAGGAGTTTTCGGTGAGCTTGGGTACTCTGAGCGGCGTGCGTAAGCCTAACAACGTCTGTGCGCGGCCGTCCGCGGGTCAGCCCGCGGCGCCCGACCTTCCCGAGCTGCGCTTCCGTCGCGACTATCTGCCGGCGGAGCAGAGCCGGTTTCAGGAGCTCGGCGTGACGCCGCCCGAGTACGAGATCACACTCCGATGAACGAACCTTTCGAATCGATAGCGCGCGGTCGAGGTCGAGTCGTTCTGCTGTTCTGTGCCGCGCTATTCGGTGCCGCCGGCTGCCTCTACCCCGGCGCCGAAGTCCCGTACGTGCAGACCCCAACCGAGGTCGTGACAGAGATGCTGCGCCTGGCCGGCGTGAACGGGAACGACCTCGTCTACGATCTCGGCTCGGGCGACGGGCGCCTCGTCATCGCGGCGGCGCGCGACTTCGGCGCCCGCGGCGTCGGCATCGAGATCGACCCACACCTGGTCGCGCAGAGCGCCGAGTCGGCGCGCCGAGCCGGTGTCGGCGACCGGGTGAGGTTCAGCGCGGGCGATCTTTTCGAGACCGATCTCTCCGACGCGACCGTGGTGACGCTCTATCTCTCGCCGGAGCTCAATCTGCGATTGCGCCCGAAGCTGCTGCACGAGCTGCGCCCGGGCTCGCGCATCGTGTCGCACGATTTCAACATGGGCGACTGGCCGCCGAGCCAGACGATCCGCGTCACGTCGCGTGATCGCGTGTCGAATGTGTTCCTCTGGGTCGTGCCGCCCAAGACCGCACGCGCGCGCTGATCCGCATCGTCACCGAATCGTCACGCGAGCGTTTGCTTCAAGGTTCTGTTCCGCGGCGCGGAATCTCGATTCTCGACGCTGCGAAAGTAGCTCTCAGGTATTTCACTCATTGACCTGGATGGACCGTATCGAGGATTCTCCCGAGCGCTGTATCGAGAGTCCGACTGGTTCCGTCAGGCAGAACGCGCCGCGCCGGAGCGCGGGGCGACCGCGAGGAGGCCCTCATGCGGTGGTCTCGGCGGATTCATCAGACGATCGAGCGGCGCAAGTTCCTGAAGCTCGTCGGCGGTGCGGCGGGAGGCGCCGTCGCCCTCGGCAGCGGCGGCACGTTCGTGCGAGCCCGGCGCGCGGACGCGCAGGTCAGCCTGGCCCCGTTCGTGGACGCGCTACCGATTCCGCGAGTCATCAGCCCGAGCGGCCGGCTCGACGGCGATCCGCTCTTCAGGCGTAGACGCGCTCGATCCGGGTTCCGACGCGGCAGACGATCTCCCACGGAATCGAGCCGATCGTTTCCGCCATCTCGCGCGCGTCGATCGTGTCCCCGCTCTGGCGGCCGATGAAGACCACCTCGTCGCCGGGCGAGGCGTCCAGGCCGGTCACGTCGATGATGATCATGTCCATGCAGACCGAGCCGATGATCGGCGCGCGGCGACCGCGGATCAGGACGGCGCCGCGCCCGGCCAGCCTCAGATCGAGCCCGTCGGCGTAGCCGGCCGGAACGATCGCGATCGTCGTCGGCTTCTTCGCGGTGAACCGCGCGCCATAGCCGGTGACTTCGCCGGCGCGCATGCCCTTGACAGCGGTGACGCGGCTGGCGAGCGTCATCACCGGGGCCAGCGCGATCGTGGACTGCAGCGGCGGCGGCACGATGCCGTAGAGCAAGAGGCCCGGCCGCACGCGATCGAACCACACGCGCGGGTCGCGCACGACCGCGGCGCTGTTGGCGGCGTGCCGGTAGCGGGGCCGGGCGCCCAGCGCGTGCAGGTCGGCCAGCACCTTGTCGAAGCGCTGGCGCTGCTCGTCGAACAAGGACGACGCGGGGTCGTCGGCGGTCGCGAAGTGGGTGAAGACCGCCTCGAGGTCGAGGTTCTCGCTGCGCAGCAGCTCGGGCAGGGTGCGGCGCAGGTTGTCG
>Ga0209055_1000443_pt1 | contig 29209 bp, 24 predicted proteins | sample GraSoiAngelo_110_FD_185875 | JGI IMG/M metagenome (GOLD analysis project Ga0209055, IMG submission 185875) | Grasslands soil microbial communities from the Angelo Coastal Reserve, California, USA - 14_0903_12_30cm (SPAdes) (version 2) | ecosystem: Environmental > Terrestrial > Soil > Grasslands ... | reverse complement strand
ATGGCGAGCTGACCAAACCCGTAAATGCCCTGGTCGTTCATCTCCACGGTGACGATGCGCTTGAAATTGGCGAAGATTTTCTCGAGACCGTTCGGCAGCGGATGAAGGTGGCGCAAATGGAGCGCGCCGATTTTTTCGCCGTGCTCGCGCCCCATTTTTACCGCGTCGTGGATCGGGCCGTAAGTCGATCCCCACCCGACAAGCAGCGTGTCGCCCTTTTGATCGCCGTAAACTTCCGGCACCGGAATTTCTTCGGCGAGCTTTTGCAATTTCTTGCGCCGCTTCGCCGTCATCGCCATGTGCAACTTCGGGCTGCCGGTTGGATGGCCCATCTCATCGTGTTCGAGTCCGGTGACGAGCGGATATTTCCCGTCGAGCATGGGCGTTCCCGGCGGGACGTGTTGGGTGATGCGCTCGAGATCGTACGGTTTGAACCCGCCTTCGCGCGGAGTGAGATCCGGTTTCGGGTTGACCATCAACTTGGAAAGGTCGGGTTCGTCGAACGCCTCGATGCGGGTGGCGAGCGAGGTGTCGCTCAAAATAAAAACGGGCGTGCTGTATTTGCGCGCGATCCGCCCGGCTTCGATCGCGATGTAGAAACAATCTTCCACGCTCGCTGCGGCGAGCACGACGCGCGGACTATCACCATGACTGCCGTAGATCGCCTGATGTAGATCGCTTTGCTCGACATTTGTCGGCAATCCGGTGCTCGGGCCGCCGCGTTGGATGTTACAAACGATGAGCGGAATCTCGGCCATCGACGCCCATCCGATCGCTTCACTCTTCAGTGAAATACCCGGGCCGGCACTGCCGGTGACCGCGAGATATCCGGAATAGGAAAAGCCGAGCGCGAGCGAGACCGCGCCGAGCTCGTCTTCGGCCTGGACAAAGATTCCGCCGTATTTCGGGAACTCGCGTCGCAACACTTCCATGATCGACGACCACGGCGTGATCGGGTAACCGGCGCCGTAGCGCACACCGGCGGCAATCAATCCGTAAGCGAGCGCCTGGTTGCCATCCATCGTGATCTGCGCGCGTCCGCCGGGTTTCTCGATCTTCTCGAATTGATATTGGTGGGTCAGGACTTTGCCGACCGGATAAGCATAACCAGCTTGAAACGCCATCAGCGCTGTGTTGACGATGCTCTCGTCTTTCCCGGCAAATTTTTCGCTGATCAATTTTTTCAGCTTCTCGACGTCGAGACTGAAAATCTTCGAGATCAAGCCGAGGACAAAAATGTTTTTGCCCTTGTCTTTGGCCGTCCCGCCGAGGGCTTCCACCGTCAGGCCGGTGATGGGCACGCCGACATAAACGAAACGCTTGTCGTCAAGGTTCGGCTCGACGTTGTCCGAATCGTAAAGGAGTACGCCGCCTTCTTTCAGGAAGTCGAGGTGGTCCTGGTAACTGTGCTGATAAAACGCGACGAGAAAGTCGGCTTCATCGCCAGCCGAGAGTACTTCGCCGGAACCGATCCGGACCTGAAAGATCGACGGGCCGCCGGAGATCGTGGCCGGGATCGTCATGTAAGTCATGACGTCCTGGTCGCTGCGCCCGGCCAGCCGCGCGAGAAACGCGCCGGCGGTTTGAATTCCGTCCTGCGAATTGCCGGCCAGACGGATGACGGCGTCCTGAATATTTTCAGGGCGCAAATCAGCGCGGTCCGATGCCGGACTGGCCGTAGGGGCCGGAGTGGCGGTAGACGCCGGACTGGTCGTAGGAGCCGGACTGGCGCTTGGAGCGCCGCCGCCCACAGCATCCGCCTCGGTCACAACAGGAGTTGAAGTATTTTCTGGCAAAACTGGAAAACCTCGGATCAGCAATGTCAGGCAATGTTGCCGATTTTTCCAGAGGAAAACTGTAGCGGCGCTCTGCCAGCGCCGAAATTCGTTTAAATCGGCGGTCATCCGCCTACGCGCGACTAGGGCGCGACAAGTAGACCGCCGCTACAACCTTGTTGGCGAAGCGATGTTTTCAGATCGCAATTTCAAATGCCGAGCGCGGCCCGCGGGTCGCGGGCGAACTTGAAGCCGCTCAACGGCGCGCCAGGACCGGCTCCTTTCGTGAGCGCGAGGACCTGAAAAGCGCGGCCGAGCATTTCCGGATGGAGCAGTGTTTGGAGCCCACGCTTGTCTTTTGGTTCTTCCGACAGCTCCGGCATTTCCGAAATTATTCCGGTTATGAAGTGATGCTGATCCGTGAATCCGGCGATGCGCAGACCGTGCGATTCCGCGCGTTCCGCGAGATCGGTCCAATTGACGTGCGCAGTGATGTCAGCGTGGCCGATTTGCTCGAACGGCGAAGAAAGCTGTCGGTGCTTTTCCCGGATTTGGAGCGTCCCGGTCGTCCGATACGCCGCATAAAATTCATCGCGGGAAAATCCGTAGTCGAACGCGAGCACATGACCGCGCTCCAATTTCGCAGCGACATGGTCGATCCAATCCAGCGCCACGAGATTGACTTCAGTTTCGTAACCGGCGGGACGCGTGGGCAATTTCTTTACGAATGCTTGCAGCGCCGGATCGACAATTGGTTGATTGGCAAAAACAAATTTGTCGCCTTCAAGAGCGACAAATTTCTCGCGCCAACCATCACCGGTCGATACCAGCAGGTGCACCGGCATGGCGTCGAGTAGTTCGTTAGAAAAATGGATCCCGGTGAACGGTTCGAGATCGGGCGGCGATCTTCGCCACTCCACGCGATCTGCGAACTTTTCCAGCGTTTGCAATTGTCGATCTTGCAAAACGGGAAACGGTTCGACGATCCGATAGCGCAAGGCTTCGAAAAATGCCGGCTGGAGATTGCGGATCGCTCCGAGCACATCGCGGGCGTAGTCGCCGTCCTGCGCGCCTTGTTCGGCGATGATGAAATTGTCGATCTGGCCGAGCCGCTGCCAGACCTGCACGAATTGCGCGGCCAGCAATTGCCCGAAGAGCGGGCCGACACTTACGCTCGTGAAGTAATCGCCGCGGCGGCCGATTGACGCTCGGCCGCTCGAGTAATACCCGTGCTGGCAAAGATAAAGCGCCTGCTCCATGAACCAGGCAAACGAGACCTGACCACGCTTCGCGATTTCTGCACGGATTAATTCTACGAGTTCCGTCTGCAACCGGAAAACGTCCAACAGCCTGCCCTGAGCGCAAGCCGAATGGGTCCAACCCGCCTTCGCAACGCGTCGGCGTGGCAGGCGCTCAACGTCCAATACCGGAAAAGGTGACGCTCTGAATTCAACGTTCGATGTTCGGCGTTGAGCGTTCGGCGTTTGCCCCGTAAATTGCGCGACCTTGCCTCCGTTTCGCCATCTCAAGACTGAGACGCAATATTTGCGGCCGCCGCCGGGCTACCGTTTCCGGCGCCCGTGGTACGTCACCCCGCAATTCTACGTCCCGATCGCTATTGGGGCGCTGTTTCTCAGCGTTTTCGCAATCTACGTCTTGATCCTTGTCTCCGATGTCAAAAGCCGGGCCGCGACTTTCGACCTGAGCAAACTCGAACAAATGGAATCGGCCAGTGTGATTCTCGATCGCAACGGGAAGATCTTTGGGCAAATCTACGTCGAAAACCGCGAGACTGTGCCTTACGACCAGTTGCCGCGCGACCTGGTCAATGCCGTCGTCGCCGTTGAAGACGCGAAGTTTTATCGGCACAGCGGCTACGATTTGTTCGGCATCCTTCGCGCGGCGCTGAAAAATTTGGCCGCCGGCCAGGTGCGGCAGGGTGCGAGCACAATTACGCAGCAACTCGCGCGCAACAGTTTTTCGCTCAAGGAAAAAACATTCCGCCGCAAGCTGCTCGAAATTTTTCTGGCGCGCCGGATTGAGGAGAATTTCGGCAAACAGAAGATCATGGAGCTCTATTTGAATCGGATTTATTTCGGCGGCGGGCTTTACGGAGCGGAAGCGGCGGCGCGCGGTTATTTCGGCAAACCGGCCCGTGACATGTCGCTGGCGGAATGCGCCACGCTCGCCGGTTTGATCAAAAGCCCAAATCGATTGTCGCCGTGGAGCGATCGAGTGGCGTCACGGGACGCGCGCAATTACGTGCTCAGTCGCATGCGCGATCTCGCTTTGATCGACAACGCGAAATACGCCGGGGCGCAAGGCGAAGATATCGTCATCGGGAACCGGCAAAACGCGCAGGGCCAAACTTACGCGGTCGATTACATCCGCCAGAAAGTGATCGAAGCCGTCGGTTGGGACCGTGCCATGAACGAAGGATTTCGCATTCACACGACGATTGATGCCGATCTGCAAAAGGTGGCGGAGGATTCGCTGCGCAAGAATTTGGAGAAGGCGGAAGGATCTGCCGGTTACGATCATCAGACCTACGCCGATTACGCCGTGGATTTTAAGAAGGCGAAATCGAACAACACGATGTCGATCTTGCCGGCGCCGGAATATTTGCAGGGCGCGGTCATCGCGCTCGACAATCAGAGCGGTGGAATTCTCGTGCTCGTGGGCGGACGCGATTTCGAGCACAACCAATACGATCGCGCCTTGCAGGCGAAGCGGCCGGCCGGCACGGCAATGAAGCCGTTCGTTTACGCGGCGGCCTTTGAAGAAGGAGAAATGTATCCGGGAACGGTCGTGGAAGATTCCGCGCTCGATAATCGCGCCGTCATGATCGGCGGAACGACCGGCATTTTGGGCGAGTGGGGACCGGAGAGCGAAGAGAATCGCTACGAAGGCGCGATCACGGCGCGGCAGGCGCTCGCCAGATCGAAAAACGGCGCCACCGTTCGGATCGGCATGGACGCCGGACTCGACAAGGTCATGCAACTTTGCCGCACCGCTGGCATTCGTTCCGAACTGCGTCCGTATCCCGCCACGTTTTTAGGCAGCAGCGAGATCACGCTCGCCGAGCTGGCGCTTGGCTACACCATTTTCCCGAATGGCGGCTGGCGCCCAATTGCGCCGCACATTTTGGAACGCATCGAAGAAAAGGACGGCACGGTCTGGCACGCGCAACGGGAGCACGCCAACAGGCAAAATGTCATAAAGAAAGAAACCGCCTACGAAGTTCATTCCTGCCTGGTCGACGCGCTCGAATCCGGAACAGGAAAAGCGGCGCACTCGCAATTTGGTTTGAAAAAAATTCCAGCGGCCGGAAAGACCGGCACCGCTTACGATTTTACCGACGCGCTTTTTGCCGGATACGACAGCGCGTTGACTTGCGCGGTCTGGGCCGGGTTCGATAAGCCGCAAAAGATTTATCGCGGCGCGTTCGGTCGCGAGCTGGCGCTGCCGGTGTGGGTCGATGTCATGAACGCTTCGGCTGCGCGTTACCCGGCGAAAGAAATTCCGCAGCCATCCACGCTGAAGAAGATCGAGATTTGTTCCCGGTCCGGTTTGCTCGCGACGGACAAATGTTATGACGCGGTCAAAAGTGCGAGCGGCGAGTCGGTTCAGAAACGCACGACCTATATGGAGATCGCGACCGAAAAACAAAAGCCGACGCAGTTGTGCAATGTTCATGGCGAAGCGGGCGCGCGTCTGGTGCGCGAATTGCCCGAAAGCGAATTTCCCCGCGCGACGGCCGCGGTTGACGTGAAGGATGTGCAGCCGGTCATCGTGAAAAGCCCCGCCCTGCTCGCGGACAAAGATCCTTACAACTCCACGAAACCGCCGGTAAAAGCAGACGAAGTCGCGGAAAAAGAAGCGGTCCAAAAAGAAGCACCGCAGAAAGAAGCGGCCGCAAAGACCGAGAATAAGACTACCGACGATGGTAAACCGATTTTGAAAGCGATCCCGGTCGAGCCGCAGGATGAGAAACCTGTCGAAATCCGACGCGCGCAGCCGGTCGGGCCATTGGATGAAGTGCCTGACGACTCGCTCTTGAAGGCCGCGACGCCGCCTCCCGGGACCGATCTGGGCGACTAACATGGCGTCGCGCGCCGCAGATGACTTTCGTTTGACCGTTCTTAATCCGGGCGGACGCGACCCGGAACAACATTTTCGAGACGGTGCCGGCCCGGTCGAACAAAGGCATCCGCCCGTCAACTTCCACGGTTACGCTGCCTGCGCACGCGGCTCTTTTCACCAGGACACGCAGCGCGCGATCATGGAGGAAACGCCGGTCCTTCTTCTGTTACGCGGCGATTTTCGATCTTCAGAACGCGCACTTGGCGAACTGAAAAAGCACGGGCAGACGGTCGCCGTATCCTTAAAAGAGACGGGGCTGCATCAAATCGCGCAGCAATTGTGCATTCCGGCAAAGTTGGCGCGCTTTATGAAGATCGTCGCGCAAGCCGATGGCTGCATCGCGACGACCCCGGAGGCCGCGGAAATCTATCGAGGCGCTCGCGGGAAACGCGATCCGGCCACGGTCGCTTTTATTCCCCCGCCCTATCCGCTGGAAGATCGACAATGGAATTTTTCCGTGCCGCCCGACCAGCAATCGGGAATTTTTGTCGGCACCCGCGAATGGGATGTGCCGTCGCGCAATCACTTCGCGGCACTGCTGGTGGCGCGACAGCTTTGCGAGGCGTCCGGCGAGCCGGCCAGCGTCGTCAATCTGGATGGACGCAGACCCGGACGATTGTTTTCCGAATTAAAATTTCCCGATGGAAAATTGCGGCTGATTGAGAAGCGAAAACCGTACGCGGATTATTTGCGCGAAGTCGCGAAACATAAAATCGTTCTGCAACTCGACCGTAGCCGAGTGCCGGGACAGGTCGCGGGGGACGCGCTTCTTTGCCGGATGGTTTGCGCGGGCGGCGACGGCGCGATTGAACGAATCGCGTTTCCAAGAACCTGCGGCGAAGGACGCACGATCGACGAAATCACTTCCATCGCGCAGGAGTTGTTGAACAACGTCGATTCCCGCGGCGCGGTCGTGGCCGAATCGCAAGGGCGCGCGTTGGAGAGAATTTCATTTCGGGCTGTGCGAGAGCAACTTGCTGAATTCTTCGCGCGAATCGCGTTGTAGCGGCGGTTGTGTCAACCGCCGAAACGAAAAAGAAAGGCGCTTGGCACAAGCGCCTCTACAACTGTTTGAGGTAAATCTCCTCGAGTCTTCTAACCTGCGCGCGTTGATCAAATTTTGCCGCGACGGCAGCCGCACCTTCGTGCGCGAGCCGCGAAAGAAGATGTCGATCTTGCGCCGCGTCGAGCAAGGCGCGCGCGAGTGCTTCGTGATCGCGCTCCGGAACAAGAACCCCGCTCACGCCATGCTCAATCGCTTCCGGAATCCCGCCATGCTGCGTCGCGAAAACAGGCAATCCGCTCGCCATTGCTTCCAGCATGGAATTTGGAACGCCTTCCTGGTTTCCGTCCCGACCAGTTTCGCTCGGGTGAAGGAAAATGTGTGACGCATAAAAAATCTCCCGCAATTTTTCCTGTGAAATAAAGCCGGTAAACGAGACGCGCCCACCAATCTTAAGTTCGCGCGCCAATTCCTGAAGCTCGCGCAGAAGCGGTCCTTCGCCGGCGATGGTAATTGTCGATTTTGGATAAAGCGCGGCGAATTTGGCGAACGCGCGCAAACTTGTGGGCAGACCTTTCTTCTCGATCAAACGACAGGCTTGGACAAACCGCCATTCGTCCCGGCGACCGCGGGGCGGGAAACCGCGCTCACGAAATGGAAATTCCCACAACGGGATTCCAGTGCGCACGATGTCGATCTTATGTTCGTCGCAGCCAAGGTCGACAACGGCACGGCGCAGCGATTCTGAGCGCACCAACACGCGCTCGACCGCGGCGAGCATTTCTTTCGTTGCTTTGCGATAGGCCGGTTTGTCCATGTCGACCAAAACATCCGCGCCGTGAAATGAAACGATCGATGGCTTTGGCCAGGCCTGAATCAGCGGCAGAAGGTGCACGGCGATATGGCCGAAAAAAATGTGCAGAAGCTGCGCGTTGGCGCGCTCGAGAGCCGCGAGCAACCCGTGCCGTTCGCTCGCCGAGATTTGCCACGGTTTATCGTGCAGTTGTCGAAACCAAAACCTCCGCAGAAAATGGGTCGGCGCTTTCGCAACGATCTCGATCTTATCAAATGGAAACTGGGCGGCGTTCTCGCGCTTCTGCGCGATGACGAAGGGCCGCACGCGCTGGAGCGCGGTGATCTGCCGGTAGATGTGCAGCATCTCCGGTTTGAGAAACGTCGCGCAATAACAGGCGACGACCGGATGCGAATCAGCATTAGAATTCAACGCCGAACGCTCAACTCCCAACGTCGAACTTCAAATCTTTTTAAAAAATGATTTCGAAAAGCTTAATACCCTTCCACTTTCCTGTTTCTGGATCGATGACAACGCTTTGCTCCGCCGTGCCATATTTGGCGGGCGCTCGCGGGTTGAGCATTTGGAGCGGATTGCCCCCGCGGACGGCACGGGGAACGACGCCCTGAACGTTTTCCCGGTAGATCGGCGGAGGCGGGGCCGGTTTCCTGACCGTCCTAGTCCTAATCGGCGCGGTCAAAGTTTGGGGCGCCGCCATGGCAGCGATCGCCGTCATAATTAACAAACCAAAGGCCAGATAAGTTTTCATAATGCTCCCTTCGAGTCGGGGCGCGCAAGTTCTTGCCGGTTACAGCGCCTCGGCTCACTATATATGATTCGATGGACTACCTTGAAAAGGCCGCACGTGTCCTGGAAATCGAGATCTTCGAGCTCCAGCGTCTGCGCGATCGCTTGAGTGAAAATTTCTCTCACGCCGTTCAGTTAATCAAAGCGGCGGTCGATGCGCGAGGTAAAGTTGTGGTTGTCGGTGTGGGAAAATCGGGACACATCGGCAGTAAGATCGCATCCACGCTGACCAGCACCGGCTCACCCGCTGTCGTGCTCAATTCGTTAAACGCATTGCACGGCGATCTCGGGATGGTGGCCGACGGCGATGTCGTCCTGGCCCTGAGCGGGAGCGGCGAGACCGAGGAACTTTTGCGCATCCTGCCGGCAATCGCGCGTTTTCAGGTAAAAATCATCGCGGTTTGCGGCGATCCAAAATCAACCCTTGCGAAAAACGCGCATGTTTTTCTCGACGTGAACATCGAACAGGAAGCCTGTCCGCTCAATCTCGCGCCGACCTCGAGCACGACGGTCATGCTCGCGCTGGGCGACGCGCTGGCCATGGTTTTGCTCGAGGCCCGCGGGTTCAATAAGGAGGATTTCGCAAAATTTCATCCCGGAGGCATGATCGGGCGCAGCCTTCTCGTGCGCGTCCATCAAATCATGCGGCCGCGGGAATCGATGGCGCTCGTCTCGCCCGATACGCCGATTCGCGAAGTATTAAAGGCAATGACCAGCGTCCGCGCCGGCGCCGCCGTTGTGGCAGGCGAAGATCGACAATTACTCGGCATTTTTACGCACGGCGATTTTGCGAGAAATTTTCAGTCGGACTCGAGAATCGGCGAACGCCTGGTGGCCGATTTGATGACGCTCAATCCCGTGACCGTGCACAAAGACAAGCTGGCGGTCGAAGTTCTGAACTTGCTCGAGCGCCACCGCATCGACGACCTCGTCGTGGTCGATGACAACAAAGTGCCTGTCGGCATTGTCGATTCGCAAGATTTGACGCGGCTCAAGTTGCTTTGATGACCGGGGCGTGCAAACGTCGCCGCTCACTTTTATTTCTACTTTCTAACTTCTCCTTTCACCTTTCTCTCCAGATGGCCGCAGCCAACGATCTCCGCAAAGGAATGGCGATTAAGTACAATGGCAACACCGCCATCGTGCTCGAAGTGCATCACCGTACGCCGGGAAATTTGCGCGCCTTTGTCCAGGCAATCATCCGTTACATCAACACCGGCAAGAGCGCCGATGTTCGCTTTGGCTCGACCGACAAAGTGGAATTGGTAGACATCAACCGTCAGATGCTCGAGTTCAGTTACAAAGACCGCAACGGATTTCATTTCATGGATCCGGAGACCTACGAGACGATCACTTTACAGGAGAGTCTGCTTGGCGATGCCAAAGATTATCTCGTCGAAAATCTTTCGGTTCAGGTTCTCCAGGCTGAAGGCAAGCCCGTGCAGGTTGAATTGCCTGCGTCCGTGAACCTTAAAATTATCGAGTCAGCGGAAGGCGTGCGCGGCGATACTGCGAGCAACGTGACAAAACCAGCCGTGCTCGAAACCGGAAAAACGATCAACGTTCCGCTCTTCATCAAAGAAGGGGAAACGATCAAGATCGACACCCGCACCGGCGCCTACATGGGCCGGGCGTGAACCGTAGCCACGTCGCTGTGCGCCGTCGCTCCAATTCAAATTGTCTTTCCCAAATCCGCGCTCACCTGTCTAAGTTGTGCACAACTTGGCGGCGACGAATCGAAGATCGACAAGACATCGCGGACGCAAACCGGTCCGTCGTATCAAAGTTTTGCCTTACGTTGTACCAAGCGCACGATCGCGTCCCGCTTACAATCCGCTAACCGTGCCGACAAAATGCTTAAAGTTTATCGTCGCGATTTTTCTTCTGCCTCTCTGTGCGATTTTCGCGCAAACATTTTTCACGGCGTTCGCGCGCGCGACCGTCGCACAACGACTCTGGGCCGGTGAAGAATTCTGGTTCTTCTCGCTCGGCGCGCTGCTTTGGCTGATCGCATTCTTCGGTTTGCCGCGTCCGATCGTTCTTTACGTTTTCGGACATGAACTGACCCATGCGCTGTGGGTTTGGCTGATGGGCGGAAGCGTCAGCCGGTTTCGCGTGGGGCGTGACGGCGGCCACATCGTGACCAATCGCAGTAATTTCTGGATCGCGCTCGCGCCCTATTTTTTCCCGCTCTACAGCATCCTCGCGATCGCGGCTTACGGAATTTCCAGTTTATTTTTCAACGTGCAGCCCTACGGCCGATTGCTTTACGCCGTGATCGGCATCACCTGGGCCTTCCATTTCACATTCACCTGCTGGATGGTCCCGAAGAGCCAAAGCGATTTGCGCGATCACGGCACCTTCTTCTCGCTTGTCGTGATTTATCTGATGAACCTGATGCTGCTCAGTGTGATGCTCGTGCTCGCTTCATCGCACATCACGTTCGCGAGCTTCGGCGCCGATCTGGCCACGAACATCGGCAACTTCTCACATTGGATTGTCGATCTTAGCAAGCAGCTTAGCCGTCACGGCGCGCGTTCTCCATAATTGTAGCGGCGCTCTATGAGCGTTGCACTTATTCGGCGGTCATAGACCGCCGCTACAGCGCGTTTGTATAAACCGCGAACGGTAAGATCGACATCGCGTCAGATGCCGAAATTCGCCGGCCTTCGTGATGGAACTGGCGGCCTGTGAAAATTTCGCGCGCATTATCTAGCACGAGCGCTTCCGGAAGATCGACAAGCGTATCTTTCCATTTTTCGCCGACCGGCGGAAAACCAATCCGCGACGAAAGCCGCGGCGCAATCACGACGACCCATTGGCCATTTAATTCTCGCGCGAAACTGATGCAGCACTCGGCAAACGTTCCGCTCGCCCTCAACGGCAAATAACCTCCGCGCCGGAAAAGATCGACATGCTCGCGGCGAAATTGCAACGCTCGCTGCGTCAAAAACATCTTGATCCGGCCGTCCGGCCAAAGATCGACAAGCTCCCGCGGCTTTGTCTGCGCGAGTTGCGCGAGCATTTCGCGGCGACGTTTGTAATCGACGGGACGCCGATTGTCGGGATCGACCAGAGAAAAATCCCAAATCTCATTGCCTTGATAAATGTCGGGTACGCCGGGTGAAGTCAGTTTGAGCAGCGTTTGCGCGAGCGAGTTGATCGCGCCGAGTCGCGCGATCTCTTTGGCTACAAGAAGAAAACTGGGGAAAAATTTAGCCTTGAGCGACGTTTCCAGAATCTTCGCGATAAAATCGCGCATCGCGGCGAGCCATTCTTCATTTGGCTGAATCCAGCTCGTATTGATCTTCGCTTCATTCAGCGCTTTGGCCATGTAGGTCTGAAGGCGCTCAACGTACTCCGGCGTCGAGGTCTCTTCCGGTTCGCCCGACGGTTGCATTGGCCAGGTCCCAACTAAAGTTTGATACAACAAATATTCCTCATTCGCGTCCGGCGCTTCGGCATCATTGACGCTGCGTTTCCAGCGGCGGTTGGCGACGCGCCAGCGCGGCAACGAGCGCCGCCAAAGCTCCGGCATTTCCGAAATGGCGATCATTCTCGCGCGCACATCTTCGCTGCGCTTGGTGTCGTGGGTGGAAGTCGCCAGCAGTGTCGCCGGCCAATCGCGCTGTCGATCCAGATTGCGCTGGTGAAACGCATCTACGCTTAACCCAAATTGCTGCGGTTCCCCACCGACTTCGTTTAACGCCGCTAGCCGGTTGTAAATGTAAAACGCCGTGTCCTCGACTCCCTTGGCCATGATCGGCCCCGTGGCTTGCTGAAACTTGAGGACAAAGTCGGTGTGTGCGGCGCGCGCCTCCTCATCGAGATTTTCCGGAAAACGGAAGAGCAATATATCGCGCACAAAATTGAAGACCGATTCTTCGATCACCGGATTCCGGCGCTTGGCGGCGGCAACAGCGCGCTCGACTACTTGTCGATCCTCGTCCCTCACTGGCCGGCCTGGGGCGAGATAAGTTCGATAAACGGGAAAGCAGGCAATCGTCTCGCGCACGGCGCGGGCGAGCGCTTCGAGCGTGAAATCGCGATACCAGCGATTTTGCTCCGACAGCCGGTCGACCATGTTGCCGAGAACATCGACATCGTTGGCCAGCGCCAATCGCATCACGAGCAGCTTCTTCGCATAAACGAGATGGCCGAACTGCAAAGAGTGCCCGAGGAAACGATGAAAGGTCTTAGTCACCGCAGTTTCGGCGGAGGAATCGACCAGCAACTGAGTCACCTGGCTCGCGAAATCGTAGCCAGTCGTGCCGTGCACCGGCCAATCTTTCGGGAGCGTCTCGCTGCCGGTAAGAATTTTCTCGAGGACCATGTAGATGGCGCGCCCATCCTGAGGCAACGCGATCCCAAGGGCCTCCGCGCAACGCCGCTGCAATTTTTCGAAATATTCCTGCGGCAAATAAAGACCGTCCGGATGATCGATGCGTAATCCGGTGACCGCGCCGGCGCGGACAAGATCGAGAACTAACTGGTGCGTCGCTTCAAAAACCTCCGGCAACTCCATCCGGATCGCCGCCAGATCGTTGATATCGAAAAACCGGCGATAGTTAATTTCTTCCGCCGCCACCCGCCAGAATGCCAGGCGGTACGATTGCGCGTTGAGCAATTCATCAAGGGCGTCAAAACTGCGCGCGGCGCCCGGTGTCCCGTTGATTTGCCGCATCGCTTTTTCGATCGCCTGTTGGACTTGCGGGGCCTCCTCGCAACGACGTTCCAGCCGACGCTTGACGATTTCCTTCTCGCGAACGCGCTCCGCGATGCGCTGCGGATTGGTCTCAGTGCGCTTCGGCAGATATTCGAGCGCGGTCAGGATGCTTTGGAATTCGGCATAAAAACCCTCTTGCTTATATTTGGCCAGATTTTGCCGCGCGATCTCCAAAATGTGCCGGTAAGTACCGGGCGCGATCGGCAGCCTGCGATCGTAGTAGGAAAGATAAAAAGCGCCCTCTTCGAAGTGGACCTGGAGCTCGCCCCGCTCGAGCACGCGTCCGTATTGATCGCTCAAAATCGGCAGCAGAACTTTGCCGCGCAGGTCCGACTTGAGCGGATGCCAATCGATGTCGAAGTACGGCGCGTACATCGAGCTAGGCCCATTTTCGAGCACATCCATCCACCATTGATTAAGCGGCTCGGCGATGCCCATATGGTTGGGAACGAAATCGAGCAGCTGTCCCATTCCATGCCCGTGTAGCTCGGCGATCCACCCGTCGTACTCCTCGCGCGAACCGATCGCGGCGTTCAGTTTGTTGTGGTCGCTAATTTCGTAGCCGTGCAGACTCTCTGCCCGCGCCTGAAAATAAGGCGATGAATAGGCGTCGCTCACGCCAAGCCCGTGCAAATAGGGGACGAGTTCGCGTGCCTGCAAAAAAGTAAACTGCCGGTTAAATTGCAACCGGTAAGTGCAACTGGGGATGCGCGGATGTTCGATCTTCACGACGAGAGAAAGTAACATAAGCGTCTCGCTTGTGACCGAACAGCTCGCAAGCGGGACGCTTGCGCCCCTCTACATTTTCTCCGGCGCTTTAATTCCGAGAAGATCGAGGCCGCGCTCCAAAATTCGCCCGGCCAGATCGCACAACGCCAGCCGTGAGCTGCGCGCCGGCTCTTCCGATTTCAAAACCGGGCAGGCTTCGTAAAAGGCATGGAAGCTGTTGGCCAGCTCGAATAAGTAATTCGCCAGAATATTCGGGCGAAAATCGTTCAGGATTTGCGGGACGACTTCCCCAAATTGGCAGAGACGTTTCGCGAGATTGATTTCGGCCGCTTCGGCAAGGACCAACTCGCCACCGGACGAGTTCGTCCGGCTGGCAGACTTGTCGATCTCAGGCCGTCCCTCGCCCGCTTTGCGAAAGATCGAGCGAACCCTGACGCAGGCATTTTGCAAATACGGCGCGGTATTTCCCTGCAAGGACAACATTCGGTCCCACGAAAAAACGTAATCCGTCATCCGGTACTGCGAGAGATCGCTGTACTTCACGGCGCCAATTCCAACTTTGTGCGCGATGTCGATCTTCTCCGCGTCACTCAAGTCCGGATTCTTTTCATCGACAATCGCGCGAGCGCGTTTGCACGCCTCATCGAGTAATTCGCGCAATGGCACATTCTCGCCCGAGCGCGTTTTCATCAGCTTGCGGTCTTCGCCCAGGATGCTGCCATGCGTGATATGGCGAAAATCGGCTTTGTAACCTTCGCGACGCGCGATTTCAAAAATCTGCCGGAAATGCAAAATCTGCGGTGCACCCGTCACAATCCAGATCGTGTCCGCTTTCAAATCGTTGATGCGATAGTCAACCGTCGCGACGTCGGTGGTGGCGTAATTGAAACCGCCGTCGCGCTTGCGAATGATGCAGGGCTTGTCCGCCAGCTCGGGAATATCGCGGAAGAAAACGCACACCGCGCCTTCGCTTATTTCCGCGAGACCCGACTTGAGCAATCGATCAACCACTTCAGCCAGCCGATCGTTATAAAAACTTTCCCCGCGCTGGATGTCGTAATGAATGTCGAGCAGCGCATAAGTATTCTCAAAGTCCTGAATCGACAAATCGACGCATTGTTTCCAAATCGACAAATTCTCCGGATCGCCCGATTGCAGCTTGACCAGCTCCTGCCGGCAGGCCTCGCGCACGGCCGGATCGATTGTCGATCTTTGGTTGGCCTCTTTGTAAATGCGGACCAACTCGGCAATCGGATCGCGCGTAAGGGATTGTCGATCCAGCAAATTTTTCCAGCCGTAAATCACCATCCCGAACTGCGTCCCCCAATCGCCGATGTGATTGTCGCGGATGACTTCGTGACCGAGAAATTGCGCAATCCGCGCGAGGGCATCGCCGAGCACAGTGCTGCGGATGTGCCCGACGTGCATCGGCTTCGCCACGTTGGGCGATCCGAAATCGATCACGATTCGCCTTGTCGATCTTGTCCTGGCGACGCCAAGCCGTTCGTCATGGCAAAGTTCGAACGCTTTTTTCGCGATTGCATCAGCCCGCAATTTGAAATTGATAAAGCCGGCACCGGCCACGGTGGGCGTTTCGCACCACTCGCCGACATCGAGCTGGGCGAGGATTTTTTCGGCGACAGTTTTCGGATTCTCACCGCGCTGCTTGGCCAGGACGAGCGCAGCATTGGTTTGATAATCACCGAAACGCGCGTCCGTTGCCGGGGTTAAGTCACCCGTGCCGGGAAAGCCTGCTTTCGCGAGTGCCTCAGAAAGTTTCTTCTCGAGAAGTGATTGAAACGTTTCCATTCTTTCTTAAGCCGCTGAGATTGTAGCCGCTTCGTGGTGTGAAGCGAGGCACTCTGCTCTAGTCGTTTCGCTCTGCGAAACGCGGCGCTGTCGTGATTATCTCGCGCGCACCGCGTCGCTCAGAAAGCCACGGCTACAGTTTTTGCGAGCGGTCGAGAAAGATCGACAAAATTTCTTCGCTCGATTTGGCTGCGGCCAGACTCTCGCGGACGGCGCGATCATTCAAAAACTTCGCGATCGACGCGAGCGTGCGCAGATGGGTCTGAAATTGGTTTTTCGGCACGATAAAAAGGACGACAAATTTGACCGGCGCATTATCAAGCGCATCGAATTCGATGCCGCCGGTCGATCTTCCAAACGCCGCGACGACTTCCTCAAGCCGATCGGACGAGCAATGCGGAATCGCAATTCCAAACCCGATGCCGGTGCTCATCGTTTCCTCGCGCTGCTTGAGTGAGGCCAGAATGCTGTCGCGATCGGCGGTCTTGATTTTGTCCAATCCCACGAGCAGATCGATCAATTCCACGATCGCCGGCCAACGCTCGGTCGCTTTCATCTCGGGAATAATTTGCTCGGCGGTTAGTAAACTTGCCAGGGACATGAGGTTGCCCGTACGGGGACGGCAAGCTTAGCGGGAGCGGTTAGGTTGACAAGCGCCTTTTCCGCTCGAGCCGGCGTCGTTACGATTCGCGGATTTTGTAATTCAATCGCCGCGAGAGCAGCCAGCGCACGCCGAACATGTCGATGGTGGCGCGAAGGGCGCGGTTGCCCAGGCCATACTTGCTTTGACCGAAGCGACGGGGGCGGTGCGCGACTGGGATCTCGACAAGGCGATAGCCCGCCGCCTTGATGAGCGCGGGAATAAAGCGGTGCATGCCTTTGAACGGCACGAGCGCGCTGACACATTCGCGCCGCATCGCTTTCAGCGTGCACCCGGTGTCGCGCACACCGTCTTTCGTATAACGGCTCCGAACGGCATTAGCGATCCGGCTGGTCAGGCGTTTCACGAGAGTGTCTTTGCGCCGCGCGCGATAACCGCAGACAAGGTCGGCGCCGCGGGAAATTTCCGCGAGCAGTCTCGGAATATCGACCGGATCATTTTGCAGATCGCCATCGATCAGAACAGCGACCGCGCCGTTCGCGGCCTGGAGCCCGGCATAGATCGCGGCGCTTTGGCCGCCATTTTTTGCAAACCGAATTACGCGAACGTTCGGAGCCTTTTCGACTCGCTCGGCCGTGCGATCGATCGATCCATCGTCGACGAAAATAATTTCATGATCGACTCCCGCTAACGCCGCACGCAACTCGGACTGCAAGATCGACATGTTCTCTTCTTCATTAAAGAGCGGCACGATCACCGAGACTGCGAGTGAATCTGTCATCTCCGTTACAGGGGCAGCGTACGATAATTCCGGCAGAGGAAAACCTGCCATGTGCGCAGCAACTTCCCGTAGCGGCGTACTTGAATCGTGCCCACCAGTTCCGCCGATTGAAAACCAATCCGGATATTGTGCGGCGCGGGTTCTTTTTCTCCATCCGAGATAAAAAGCGCGCTGCGCCCGAGGAATGGATTGATCCCATTCTCCTCCGTGTAAGCCTCGCCCTCCGGCCGCCGGACGCCGGGCCCTGCTTCGACAAATTGATCGTAGCGCGGCCAAAACGAAAATTGGTTCACCATGTCCTGCGACTCGACGATGTAAACGGGCGGATGACCGGGGCCTTCCGGTCGTTTGTCGCGCAAATAAAAGGAAATCTCCGACGCGCGATCCCGGGCATCAGCAATGAGAAACAGTTTCTCCCCGGATTTTGCTTCGAGATCGCCGCGAATTTTTTCGACCGCGCGAGTGGCGGATTTCCATCCGCGCATGCGATCGCTCGGATCACTTCGCCACAGCTGAAATCCCGCGCTGCGAATGAGATCCGTGTCGAGCGCCACGATACTCATTAAAAGTCCGAGTAGCAACGCTGCACCCGTGCCAAACCGCAGGGCCGGACTCGCTTCGACGCGGTCCCGCCAGAAATAAACTGCGAGCAGGCCGAAACCCAGGATCGACAGCGCGTCCCAGTTCGGCGCGGCCGCCTTGTTCAAGGAAAGCAGAAAGTAAAAAATAAACACCGGTAAGCCGAACCAAAAAAGAAAGAGCACCTTGAATTGCTGATTCAGCCGCCGCCAGCTGCCGATCACACCCCAGGCCAGGGCGAAAAACAGCAGCGGCGAGTAGGAAAGAAAATGTTCTCCAAGAAATGCGAGGAGCTCGAGCGGATGAAAACCGAAGCCATGCTCGAGACCGCCGCGTGAGCGCAAGTGCGTCAGCGTGATCCAGGCGTGCTGCGCGTTCCAGAGAATCGGCGGGACGGTGCAAAGAGCGAAAGCGCCAAGCAGTAAGTAGAGGCCGGGCCGCGCAAATTCATGCCGCAGCCGGGGAGCGAGCGCCAGGATGAGAACGATTGAAGCGAGCTCGAGCGCGTTCGTATATTTGCAAAGAAATCCAAGCCCAATCAGCAATCCCGTCAGCGGCCAATGCCACGAAAACCGCGGACTTTGCTCGAGCGCGAGCCAGAAAGCGAACATTGCCGCCAGCCAGAAAAAGATCGACAAGGGATCGATCGTCATAAGGAACGCGCCGATGTTGAAGATCGGAGTAACGTTCAACGCGAGCACGGCCCAGATCCCGGCGTTGGCGCTGAACAATCGCCGTGCGAAATAAAACAAGAGCAGACTCGTTCCCGCCGCGAGGATTGGACTGAAAAATCGCACGCCGAACTCATTGGCACCGAAAATCGCGGTGCTCGCGCGCATCACGAAAGCGATCCCCGGCCCTTTGCTAAAATAAGCCGGCGCCAGCCGTTCCGACCACATCCAGTAATGCGCCTCGTCGAATTCGAGATCGGTCGCCGCCAACATCGATAATCGAATCAGCGTCAGCACAAAAATGAACAGCCAGACCGCGCGCGTCGTTTTCATCGCGTTGGATCGACAATCAAACTTGGATGCCGTCCGTAAACTTCCGGCGCCCATTTTTGCGCTCCCCGTCTCCAAACTACTTCGAGCGCCGCGAGAATGAGGAATGTTTCGCCCGCGGCCAGGAACAGCGTCGCGATCACGTCGCTTGGCCAATGCCCGCCCAAATAAATTCGCGAGTAACCGATCGCCGCAGCCACGATCCAATAAAGCCAGCCGCGCCGCCGATAAAAAAGCGTCAAGCAGACCGCCGCCGCCGTATTGTTCATCATATGCCCGGACGGAAATGACGGCCCCGACCGGTTGCGATCGGTTTGATCGGAATACCGGATCGTCGGTTTCTTGAAGAGCGTTAAAAATTCCGGGCGCGCCTTCTTCAACTCGACCATCCTGACGCTTTGCACCTGCTTGGGACGATGTCGATCTATCGCCGATTTCAAAAGGCCGGTGAATTGGTCCGCTATCAGGATGGAGAAGAGCAAACAAAAAATGCAGGCGCGCACCTTGAATCCGCCCACGACGAGGGTAACGAGCCCGATGACGATGAGCAGCGGCTGCCAGATCTCAATGTCGCTCAACGCCGCCATGAACAAATCGAGCCCCGGATTCGTCCAGCGTTCATTGATGAGATGAAAAATCGCCTGATCCATTCCTGTTTGAATTCCACGATAAGGAGCAGCGCAAGCTGCGGCAACGTTGAAACACTGCCGCGATCAAGCGATAAAGCTTTTAAGCGATGAAGCGGCAATGTTTTCTCATCGGTCGATTCCGTAACGCGTCAACTCTTCAACTCTTCATCGCTTCAACTCTCTCTCTTGCTCCATTTGCATTCGCAGAGCCGGTTCCTTCGGCGAAGGAAATTCTCGACTCGGCCCGGATGTTGGAGTCGCGCCAGCAGATCGATCTTCAAGGCCAGTTGCGCGAGAATGAAATCGTCATTCCATTCCGGCTCACACAAACCGGACCGATCATTCGGTATGCGTTTTCGAATCCCGACCAGGTCCTGCGGTTGCGCCTGGGCGAAAACAACTCGCGCCTCGACGTTGTGACCGGCTCCGGCGCCGAAAACTTCGCCGCATCGCAGCTCAATCAAAAGATCCGCGGCACCGGCATTACTTACGAGGATCTGGCATTGAAATTTCTTTACTGGCCAAACGCGAAACTCGCCGGCGAAGAAAATGTGCGCACACGCAGTTGCTGGAAGCTGCAATTGCGAGCGCCGTCGCGGCAATCGCAATACTCCAACGTTGTTTTGTGGATCGACAAGACGAGCGGCGCGCTCATGCGCATGGAAAGTTACGATTGGAATGGACAGCTCGCCAAGCGTTTCGAAGTCGTCTCCGCCCAAAAGATCGACAATCGCTGGTTCTTAAAGCAAATGCGCGTGGAAGAGCTGCAACCCGGCACTACCAAAGTGCAATCCCGCACTTATCTCGAGATCAAAAAATAGTTGTAGCTGCCGCTGTCCTCAGCGGCAGTCGAGATTCTGCCGCCAGTGACGGCGGCCGCTACAACGGCTGGCTCAGACTGTTGCGCTTGGCGCGGCCGTCTTGTCTTCTTCGCGCGCGGACAGGACAATTTGCGCGAAACTGCGCGGATCGAGACTGGCGCCGCCGACCAAGGCGCCGTCGATATCAGGCTGGCTCATCAATTCGCGGGCGTTCTCCGGGTTGACGCTGCCCCCGTATTGAAGACGAACGCGCTCAGCCGTGGTCTCGTCGGACATTTCGCGAAGTGTGTGGCGAATGAAGGCGTGCGCTTCCTGCGCCTGTTCCGGAGTGGCGTTGCGTCCGGTGCCGATAGCCCAGACCGGTTCGTAGGCGATCACAGTTTCCTGCAATTCTTTCGCGCCGAGAGTAGCCAGACTCCCGTGCAGTTGGATCGACAATATCTTTTCGACGCTGCCTTTGTCGCGCTGGACCAGCGTCTCGCCGACGCAAACGATTGGGCGCAACGTCGCTTCATGCGCAGCGCGCACCTTCCGGTTTACGATTTTGTCGGTCTCGCCAAATAACGTGCGACGCTCGCTGTGCCCGAGGACGACGTAGCGTACGAACAAATCGCGCAGAAGCGCGGCGCTGATTTCGCCGGTAAACGCGCCATTGCGTTCCCAATGCATGTTTTGCGCGCCGATCTTGATGTTTTGCGATTTGCCGAGTGCTTCCGTTACTTTCGCAATCGCCGTGAACGGCGGCACGATGACCACTTCGACATCGGCAATGTCGCCGAGCTCAAGAAGCAACGACTCGACAAATCGCGCCGACTCGGCCTGGGTCATGTTCATCTTCCAATTAGCGGCGACGATTTTCTTTCTCATCGGATTTTCGACAGAGTGAACAGAGTTAACTAAATAAAACAGAAGACCAAAATTATTCTGATCATTCGGTCAATTCTGTCTAAGTCTTCTCCGTTAACGCGGCGACGCCCGGCAGTTCCCTGCCTTCGAGTAATTCCAGCGAAGCGCCGCCGCCGGTGGAAATAAATGTCATTTTGTCGGCAAGCCCGGCCTGTTTTACCGCCGTCACGGAATCGCCGCCGCCGATGATGGTGGTCGCGCCAGATTGAGCGAGCGCTTCCGCAATCGCGATTGTTCCTTCCGCGAAATCCGGAATTTCAAAAATCCCGACCGGCCCGTTCCACAAAATCGTTTTCGCCTTTGCGATTTCCTCCCGGTAAAGCGCGATCGTCGCGCTGCCGATATCGACCGCCTGCCAGCCATTGTTGATGCCGTGTTGCCGCGACAGCCGGCTCGTGTTCCGGACCGGCGCGCCCGCGCGAATTTCCTGCGCTTCCAAAACATCGACCGGCAACAAAAACTTAACGCCGCGTTTTCTTGCAAGATCGACAAGGTCGTTTGCGAGATCGAGCTTGTCGCCTTCGACGCGGCTAGCCCCGATCGGAATTCCCTGGGCCTGGAAAAACGTGTTCGCCATCGCGCCACCGATCAAAATCGTGTTCGCTTTTTCCGTGAGCGCTTTAAGCACGCCGATTTTGTCCGAAACTTTTGCGCCGCCCATGATAACAACGAAAGGCTGGACCGGTTCGTCGAGTTCTTCGTGGAGATATTTCAGTTCTTTCTCCATCAAAAATCCCATGGCCGAGTGCGCGACGAATTTCGGGATGCCCGCCGTGCTGGCATGCGCGCGATGCGCCGCGCCAAAGGCGTCGTTGACATAAACATCGCCCAGTTTGGCGAGCGCTTCGGCGAATTTCGGATCGTTCGCTTCTTCCCCCGGTTGAAAGCGCAAATTCTCGAGTAAGGCAACGTCAGCTGCGTTCATGTGCGCGATGATTCCCTCCGGAATGGCGCCAATCGTGTCGGTGCTGAAAATGACCGGATGATTGATAAGCGAATGCAAATGATCGCCGATTGGTCGCAGCGAATATTTTTCCACGCGCTTGCCTTTTGGCCGGCCGAAATGCGACATCAAAATCGTTTTGGCATCGCGCTCACGTAGATAATTGATTGTCGGCAAACTTTCGCGGATGCGCGTGTCGTCCGTGATGTCGATCTTGCCGTCGCGTTCTTCGATCGGCACGTTGAAATCGACCCGTACCAGCACGCGTTTGCCGCGGACATCGAGATCGCGAAGGGAAAGCTTGCTCATAACCTCGCCGTCATTCCGAGCGGAGCGAGGAACCTCGCAAACGCGCGCTGGTACCCGAATTCGCCAAGCGCTGGCTTCGCAGAAAGTGCCATTGCAAATCGTAAGCGCTTCTTGTCATGAGAGGTCCCTCGTTTCACTCGGGATGACAGATTATTTGCTGAGCAGTTCCAGCATTTCCACGCAGCGATTGCTGTAGCCCCACTCGTTGTCATACCAACCGACGACTTTCACAAACCGATTGCCCAGCATGATCGTCAATTTGCTGTCGAAAATGCACGAATGCGGATTGCCGATGATGTCGTGTGAAACCAGCGGCTCGTCGCTGAATTCGAGCACGCCTTTGTAACTTTTGTCCGCCGCCGCTTCTTTGAATGCCTGATTGACTGACTCCGCGGTGGCATCTTTCTCGAGTACGGCCGTAAAATCCGTGACCGAACCGTCCGGGGTCGGCACGCGAAACGCGCCGCCGTTCAGTTTGCCTTTCAGCTCCGGAATGACTTCACCGATCGCTTTGGCCGCGCCGGTACTCGACGGTATGATGCTGACGGCTGCGGCACGCGCGCGGCGCAAATCCTCGTGAGGAAAATCGAGAATGCGTTGATCATTCGTGTAACTGTGGATCGTGCTCATGAAACCGTGCGCGACGCCGAACTTGTCGTGCAAAACTTTCGCGAGCGGCGCAAGGCAATTGGTCGTGCAACTGGCATTCGAAACGATCCTGTGCTTCGCCGGATCGTAAATGTCATCGTTGATGCCCATGCAAAGCGTCGCGTCCGGACTTTTTGCTGGCGCGGAAATGAGGACGCGTTTCGCGCCGGCTTTGCTCAAATGCAACTCGGCCTTGTCGCGGCTCGTAAAAAAGCCGGTCGACTCGAGCACAACATCGACCTCCAGTTTTTCCCAGGGCAGGTTCGCCGGGTCGCGCTCTTTCAAGATCTTAATCTTGTGCCTGCGCACGACGATGTTTTCCTCGTCATAGCCGATCTCGCCATCGAATTTCCCGTGGACCGAGTCCCATTTGAGCAGGTGCGCGAGCGTTTTGGTATCAGTGAGATCATTGATTGCGCGCACCCGCTCGACCTGTTTTTGCGACATGGCGCGGAGCACGTTGCGCCCGATGCGACCGAAGCCATTGATTGCGTAGTTAGCCATAATCGTATTTGCGAATTTCGATCTTCGTTTTGCAATTGCTGATCACACTTTCGTCAGCAACAAGTGAGGCTGGGAAAATAAATGCGTAAATGGGTGAAGCAATGGCGAAGTGGCGCATTCCTGGGAATGATATTGTCGCTCTTGTGCGCACAATCCGGCCACGCCGCCGGGCCCGATCTACCACGAATGAAAACGATTTTTGTTTTCGGCGACAGCTTATCGGACGGATTTCTACTCAAACGCACCCAAGCCTATCCCGCGCTGCTCATCGACAAATTGCGCGATGCGGGTTTGAGATTCGAAGTCATCAACGCCAGCGCGAGCGGCGACACCACCGACGGTGGATTGCGCCGACTGCCGCCGCACCTCAAACGCAAGATCGACATCTTCATTTTAGAGCTCGGAATCAACGACGCGTTTCGTGGCGCGACGGTTGATGAGATTCGAAATAACCTGCAAGCGGTCATCGACAAAGTGAAAGCGCGCAATCCGAATGCGCGCATTGTCATCGCGGGAATGCAACTTCCGAATTCTTCGGCCGATGATTATGTCTTCGCCTTTGGCAATATGTTCAGCGAGCTTGCCGCGAAAAATAAGGCCGCGCTCGTCCCGTACCTGCTCGAGGGCGTGGCCGGCGATCCGTCGTTGAACTTGCCGGATGGCATCCATCCAAATGCGGCCGGTCACCGCATTCTCGCTGAAAATGTCTGGCGCGTGCTCGAACCGATCGCGCGCGAAGTCGCAGCGCACGTCGAACACTGAACTCATCAGACCAAAGACAACCAGCGCGACTTCCAGGAACGTAAGATAAGTGATGGAGCCGAGCGATCCGCATAACCCCGAACACGCTGATCATGCCATTGTCGAAACGATCGAAATCGCAACGGAGGGAGAGGATTGCGATCAATGCGTGCGAAGGTTGCGCCCGATGCTGATGAAGATTAATGGCGTGCGAGATGTGACTGTCGATCTCGCCCGCGAACGGGTCGTCGTGACGTTCGATGCGCGCAAAACGCACGCACCCGATTTGCACGACGCGATCCTCAAAAGTGGCTACAAGCCCGCGCGTTCCGCTGGCTTGTAACCACGGCGCTTTGCGCCGTCGCGGCTTGGACGTGCCACAGACACGTGACTACAGGTGTCAAACCGCCGGCTGCTGCTGAGTAAGACAGTGAAATGTGCCCAAGCCCCAGATTAATTCGCGACAATCGATTCCGATGACGCGGCGATTTGGAAAACACTTTTGCAAGATCGACAACGCGGTTTGATCGGCGGGATCGGCAAATGTCGGGCAAAGCACGCAACTATTTGCGATGTAAAAGTTGGCGTAGCTTGCCGGCAGCACGAGATCTTCGCGCACGATTCGCCGAGTCGCCGGCAGCTCGATGATGTCGATCTTGCGATTGGCGATCTTCATTTCGCGCAGTCGCCGCAGATTTTCCTGGAGCGGTCGGTAGTTCGCACTGCTGCGATCCTGGTCGATGACAGCGACGACGGTTCGTTCCGAAACAAAGCGCGCGAGATTGTCAATGTGCCCGTCAGTATCGTCGCCTTCCGTTCCCTCGCCGAGCCAGAGAATCTCGCTGACACCAAGAAAATTGCGCAACCGCTTTTCGATTTCCTCGCGCGATAGATTTGGGTTTCGATTTTCGTTTAACAAACACGATTCGGTCGTGAGGAGTGCGCCGGCGCCGTTTACGTCGATCGAGCCGCCTTCCAAAATCATGCGCGGATAAAAAACGGGCAGATCGAGAAGCTCGGCCATGCGCCTGGGGACGACTTCATCGAGATCGAACGGCGGATATTTATTTCCCCAGGCGTTATAATCCCAATCGACAACTGCCAATTTTGGATCGGCATTGCGCGCCAAAAAAACAGGACCGTGATCGCGGCACCACGGTTCGTTGGTTGGAATGCGATGAAACGCGACGCGGGCAAGATCGATCCCGCGACTGCGGGACAATACTTCGCGCGCTTCGGCTTCGTGCGCTCCGTTTGAAACATTGATGCACACTTGCTCGGACTCGATGAGCACTTCGACCATCGCTCGCAGCGCAGGCAACACGCGATCAAACGAACCAGGGAAACTGATTCCCTCGCGCCGCGGCCAGGAAAGCCAGGTCGCCGCGTGCGGTTCCCATTCCGCCGGCATGCGATAACCGAGTTGTGCGGGCGTTTCGGCGAATTGTCGATCCATCAGAAACAGCGAACGTTCAACGTTCAACACTCAACCTTCAATGTAGAAACTAGCAGGCGTTAGCGGATTCCGGTGAGCGCGGGTTGCCAGTCCGCGGTCGCCGACAGCTTGCCGGCAACACTTTGCGAGGTGAACAGAAGTTGCGCAAAAGGTCTCGGCAAGCTGCCGAGACGGACAGGCTGGCAGCCTGTGCTTTCTAGCGAGCAAGCTTATTCCCCTGCAAATGCCCGGTCCCGTTAAATCGCTGCCGACGTCGTCGGTTTGTAAATCGCGCCCACGATTGCGCCAGTCACGATCATCTCGATCAGGCCACCGACGCTCCAATAGACGATGAGCTTGGCCGGGAGGGGCTGCACCGCATACATCATCATGCGCGCGCCGATCGCCAAAATCTCCAGCATAATTCCAAGCCGTATTCCGGCGGCCACACCGCCACCGGCGAAACCACTGGCATAGATCATCACAAACGCCAAAACCAGGATCGCTTGGCCAATGATGATCCAATGGAAAAGGCTTATCGTTTCATTTTGCGGGCGCCAGAGACTTTGCGTCTGCGCATAAACATCTTTCAGGAGCACGCCGTTATACAGCCAGCCCCAGAGAAAAATGAAAACGAACGCGGCGAGGAAGGCGAGGGAAAATCGTCTCACGATCTACACCGCCGTGCTCGGCTTGTAGAGCGCGCCCACGATTGCGCCTGCGATCCCGAACTCGAGCAAGTTACCGACGATCCAGCCGCCGAGGATTTTCGTCGTCAGCGGTTGCACCGCGAATGTGACCAAGTTGTTGCCGATATACAGGCACGCCACCAGGATTCCCAATACAATGCCCGCGGCTGCGCCGCCGGCTGGGACGAAGCGGGCGTAGAGCAGAGTGAGAAAGAACGCCATCACGACATGCCCCAAAATCAGCCACGGAAAGTGACTGCCAAAGTCCGCTTCGGTCCGCCAAAGCATCGGGACTTCATTATGGATGTCCTGCATGAACTTCCCGTACCAGAGAAATCCAAACAGGAAGATGAAAACGAACGTGACAATAAATGCGATGAAGAATCTTTTCGGGTTCATAAGTTTTGATTTGTTCGGTTGCCGTAAAACCCTGCGGACTTGATTGCAAAATTGCGGGCAGCTTGTCGATCTAAATCGGTAGGGCGACGCTCTGCGGAGCCGTGGAATTAATTCGTCGGCTCGACAGAGTCTCGCCCTACCGTACGTTCGTCCATGCGTGCGTCATTCCTGGCGGCAGCGACAACTCTGTTAGTCGCCAATCTCTCGTCGGCCCAAATTGATCGTATCACCGGAAAGAATTTTGCGACGCGCTCAGAAGTCGTGGCGCAGCACGGAATGGTTTGCACGAGCGTGCCGGCGGCGACGCAAGTTGGGATCGATATACTGAAGCGCGGCGGAAGCGCGGTCGATGCCGCCATCGCCGCAAACGCGACGCTCGGTTTGATGGAGCCGGTCTCGAACGGGATCGGCGGCGATCTGTTCGCGATCGTTTACAGTGTGAAAGAAAATAAACTTTACGGAATCAACGGCAGCGGTCGTTCGCCACTCGGGTTGAGCTACGAGCAGATGAAAGCCGAGCTCGCGAAATTGCATCGCGAAACGATTCCGCCGACCGGAATGTTGCCGATTAGCGTGCCCGGAACAGTCGATGCATGGGCTGAGCTGCACAAAAAATTCGGCAAACTGAAATTCAGTGACGATCTCGCGCCCGCGATCCGTTACGCCGAGGAAGGTTTTCCGGTCACGGACCTAATCGCGTACTATTGGGCGTTCGGTCCGCGGCTCTACAAAGGTTTGCCCGGCGCGTTTCTCGAAACTTACACGCTCGATGGCAAAGGGCGCACGCCGGCCAAAGGCGACATCTTCACGAATTCGGCGCTGGCAAAAACACTGCGCTTGATCGGCGAGGAGGGTCGCGACGCTTTTTACAAAGGTGAGATCGCGGACAAGATCGACAATTTCATGTCGGCCAACGGCGGATTCTTGCGCAAAGCCGATTTCGAAAGGCATGGATCCACATGGGTCGATCCGGTCTCGACCAATTATCGCGGCTACGACGTGTTCGAATTGCCGCCGAACGGCCAGGGCATCGCCACGCTGCAGATGTTGAACATTCTGGAAGGTTTCGATCTACGCACAATGGAACGCAATTCACCCGAGACGTTGCACACGATGATCGAGGCAAAGAAAATCGTTTGGGCCGATCGCGCGAAGTTTTATGCCGATCCCGCGTTCGCGAAAATTCCGCTGAAAAGTTTGCTTTCGAAAGAATATGCGGCCGAGCGTCGCAAGTTGATTGATCCGAATCACGCGGCAAAAAAAGTTGAAGCCGGAAATCCGGTGCTCGATCAAGGCGACACCGTTTACCTGTGCACAGCCGATGACGAAGGCAACATGGTTTCGCTTATTCAAAGCAATTACCGCGGAATGGGCAGCGGCATTGTCGTGCCCGGGCTCGGATTTATGTTTCAGGACCGCGGCGAACTTTTCTCGATCGAGCCGGGCCACCCGAACGTGTACGGGCCGGGCAAACGCCCGTTTCACACCATCATTCCGGGATTCGTCATGAAAGATCGACAACCGTGGCTCGCGTTCGGCGTGATGGGCGGCGGCATGCAACCACAAGGTCACGTGCAAGTGCTCACAAACCAGATCGATTTCGGTTTGAATGTGCAGGAAGCCGGCGACGCCTCGCGCTGGCAACACGAAGGCGATAACGAACCGACCGGCGAGAAATTATCTGAGTCCGGCGGCTACGTCGAGGTCGAGAGCGGCATTCCCTACGAAACCGTCCGCGAATTGCGCAAACGCGGACACGACGTGCGTTTCGACGTCGGCGGCTACGGCGGTTACCAAGCCATCAAAGTCGAGATGCACAATGGCCAGCGCGTTTACGTCGGCGCGAGCGAATCACGCAAAGACGGCCAGGCGGCAGGATATTGAAGTTCATCGGCTCGACAGGCTATCGCCATTCCGATTTTTAATTTTTCTGCGCTTTGAGTTCGGCGAGCTTTTGTTCGGCCCGAGCGACATCGGATTTACGGGCGCTGCCGACGGCGAGAAGCTCCTGTTGCCGATGGAGGTTTGCCTCGGCCACATTGAGCTCGGCGCGCTCCCGTTTCGCCGCGGCGGCTTGGGCGGCTTGAGTTAACTGCGCCAAATCTGCTTTGGTCCGTTCGTCGTTGGCCGCTTGACCGTTGACCATGACCGAGCTCACAGCGGCAGCTTGCTCCTTCGCCCGCTCGAGCCGCGAATTTGCAAGATCGGCTTCCAATCGGACGACGCGCAGGGCGCGTTGTTCGAGTTCCACCTGAGAAATGACGCCGATTCTATAGAGATGTTTCGCGCCGTCCGCGTTGCGCTTAGCGCGCTCAAAATCTTTCTCCAGCTTCGCAAGATCGAAATCTGGCGTCCCCGCTTCCGACGATGTCGTGTCCGGCAGCGCAGCGTCGGCGCGATTTGGAACCAAAAGCGGTGGCTCAACGTCGAACGAATCG
>Ga0209055_1000436_pt1 | contig 29407 bp, 24 predicted proteins | sample GraSoiAngelo_110_FD_185875 | JGI IMG/M metagenome (GOLD analysis project Ga0209055, IMG submission 185875) | Grasslands soil microbial communities from the Angelo Coastal Reserve, California, USA - 14_0903_12_30cm (SPAdes) (version 2) | ecosystem: Environmental > Terrestrial > Soil > Grasslands ... | reverse complement strand
CGTCAATGAGATACCATTCCAGGGGCTAAAGACATCGAGGAGGATCGCCAGACGCTCCACGATGGGGCCCTTATCAGATCCAGAATCGAACTTGACAGATCGCAATTTGGCTCTAGTTTGGGGACGCAAACGCCAGTCAAGCCACTGTTCGTGGGACGCAACTAGACCAAAAGGTGTCGAGCATGAGCGCCGCCGTCAAGACACCTGCCCGTCCTCTTGTAATCGCGCTGACCGCTCTATTGGTGGGGTTCGCGTGCGACCGCTCACCGACCGCCGTACTAACCTCACCCCTGCTGACGGCTCGATCCAATCCCCCCGCGCCATCGCCCAGCACCGGCGAACACACCGGCCTGGTCACGTGTCTCCAAACCTATGACTCCGTCACCCAGGCGATCGGGCCTACGGGAGGACTGATCGCGGTAGGTCACCACTTCCTGTGGGTCGATTCCCTGGCACTCACCAGCACGGTCAGCATCACGGCCGTGGCCCCATCGGACACGGTGCGATGGGTCCGCTTTCACCCCGACGGTTTGATCTTCCAGACCAAGACGAAGACCGGATATCCCGCGATCATCCTCACCGACTACACGAGCTGCGGAGTGCCGACGAGTGACACGCTCCGGATCGCTCAGGTCACCGATTCACGGGACATCCTCGGGTACCTGCAAACGTACGTGAAGTTCAACAAGAACCCCTGGAGTAAAGCAACTCAATATGTCGCCGCGGTGTTGCCTCACTTCTCGAACTACGCGGTGGCGTGGTAAAGGACGCACATGGACCGGGAGAATCGTATGGCCGTTCGCCGCTTCTTGATCCCACTCGCGCTGTACGCGATCGGATGCTCGCACCCTACGGCGGTGCAGCAGCCCCTCCCCCCCTCTCAAGCGCCGCATTTCGTCCGGTGGGCGGGGAGCTCCCCGCCGCAGTTCACCTCCATCGGCGCGCTCTCGGGTCCGGTCCGTAGTGGTCCTCTCCTGGCGTCGTCGCTCAGTCTTAGTCTCGACCAATACTCGGTGGCGTTCTGGGCGGTCCGCGGACAGCAACGATCCGTCCAGATCAACTACCTCAGCTCGACCGGGGACACCAGCTCGCCGTTCCTGCGCCTGACAACCACTGATCCGGCATACGTACCCGGTATCGGCGATCTCGCGCCCGGCGACTCGGTCCTGATCACCGTGTCGATCGACCCGGACAACATCAAGCTGTCGCTCGAGCCGACCGGATTGCTGTTCGGCGAGCCCGGGGAGCTGCAAATCTCCTATGGCGGCGCCGGCGGCGACCTGAACGGCGACGGGGTGGTGGATGGGGCTGACGCGTATATCGAGAGCCAGTTGCTGGGACTGTGGTATCGCGAAGGGCAGGACAGTGGCTGGACGAGAATCCCGGCCGCCCAGTCGCTTTCGGACCAGTCGTTCACCAGTGCGCTGCCGCACTTCTCCGAGTACGCGGTCTCCTGGTAGTCGGGCCTCATAGCAAGTAGGGAACACACACCGATGCAGACATCGTCGCCGGTAATCAAGAAGGCCCGGCACCTCGCCGCGGCCGGACACCACGCCGAGGTCGTCTCGTACCTTGGCGCGCGAGCGGGGGGTGAGCTCGAGGATTCACCGACCCTCGCGTTGGTGTACGGGACGGCGCAGGCGCGGCTCGGGCATCACGAGGAAGGCGTGCGGTGGCTGGATGTCGCGCTGGATCGGGCGCGCAAGCGGCACGAGCATGCGGTCGAGCGTCACGCCCTCAATGCGCGGGGCGCTGTCGCTCTGGTGAGCGGTCGGATCGACGAGGCGGCGGACTACTTCACGCAGGCACTCCTCGCGGCCAGCCGGGACGGGGATCCGGCCACCACCGGTCGCTGCTCCAACAATCTGGGAATCATCAGTAACCTGCGGGGACGCCACGCGGAGGCGATCGGCTCCTGGGACATCGCCGCTGCCGCCTTCGAGCGCGCTGGCCTGCGGCAGGGCGTCGCGGAGTGTCATCACAACGCGGCGATCGCGTATCGGCAGCAGGGGGCGCTCGACCAGGCGCTGGCTGCGGCGGACCGTGCCGTCGCGCAAGCCGAAGCCGACGAAGATCGCACGCTCTTGGCGCTCACGCTCAGGGGGCGCTCAGAGATCCGGGTGGTCCGCCGTGAGCTCGAGGCGGCACGGCGCGACCTCGACCGGGTCCGGGAAGTCCGCCGGGGGCTGCTCGACACGATCGGAGAGGCCGAGGATCTACGGGTCGCGGCGGCGCTGCTCGCGGCCGAGGGACAGCTGGCGGCCGCCGAGCGCACGCTGCGCGAGGTGGTCGCCCGGGCCGAGCCGCATGGGCGGCCGCACCTCCTGGGCGAAGCGACGCGGGACCTCGCCTTGGTGCTGCAACGGAGCGGTCGGGGCGCCGAGGCCCAGGCCGCCGCGCGGCGGGCCAAGGCAGTCTTCACGCGTCTCGGCGCCGAAGGCGAAATCCGCAGCTTGGCCAATCAGGACTGGGACGACGCCTTCGCGGCCGAGTTGCGCGGGTCGTTGGCGCCACTCAACGAGGCGCAAGCCTTGGCCGATGCCGGGCAATACGCCGAGGTCCTCGCCTACCTGAGCAAGCGCACGCCCGAGGAGCTCGAGCAATCCCCAATGTTGACGCTGTTGTGCGGCATCGCGCACAGCCGGCTCGGTCGGCTGGACCTGGGCCAGCAGTGGGCCATGGTCGCCCAGTTGCGGGCCCGGATGCTGGCCGATCGGACGCTGGAAGTGCGGGCGCTCAACGTGTCCGGCGCCATCGCGCTGGAGCGGGGCGGCATCAGCGAAGCCACGTACTTCTTCACGCGGGCGCAGGAAAAGGCACTGCAGGACAACGATATGGCCACGGTCGGCCGGTGCGCCAACAACCTCGGCGTTATCGCCAACATGCAAGGCGACTACAGCCGGGCGGTTGGAGCGTACGCGCGCGCGATTACGGCGTACGAAAAGGCCCGCCACGACCGCGGTGTCGCCGAATCGCAGCACAATCTCGGCATCACCTACCGCGAGCAGGGGCAGTTGGACCGTGCGCTGCGGGCCGCCAATACGGCGTTGCGGGAAGCCGAGCGTCTGGGCGATCGAGCGCTTCAGGCCCAAGCACTCGCCGGACTGGCCGAGATCCGGGTCGCACGGGGTGAGCCCGAGCCCGCCCTCCGGGACGCAGAGCGAGCCCTGGCGGTGCACCGTGATCTGAAGGACGTCGTGCGCGAGACCGAAGACCTACGGATCCTCGCGGTGGCGCTCGGCGTCGCGGGGAAGACTCAGGACGCCGAGGCGATGTTCCGCCACGTGATCGCCCGCGCGAACGAGCAGCAGCGCCCACTGCTCGTCGCAAGTGCCCAACGCGATCTCGCCCACCTGCTGGCCCTCATCGGCGACGTCGCCGCGGCGAAACAGCTCGCGCTGGCGGCGCGCGCCACGTTCGAGCGGCTGCGCGCCACGGTCGAGACGGACAAACTGGACGCGTTGCTGGCCATTCCAGATCTCGTGGCTACCAAGAGCGCGGGAGCGAAAGAGCTCATGCAGGAAATCCCCTTTACCCTGCGCCCTCAAGAAAGAAAGGTGAGGTCATGAAGACCCTCCGTTGGTTGCTGGTCGCGCTCGCTGTGTCCGGGTGCGGCGACCGCGCCCTGATCAGCGCTCCCCAGTCAGCTCCGCCACCCCCTCAGGCATCGCTCCTTGGGGGCCTCCTTGGGGCGACGGGGCTCCTGCAATGCTCTGCCCTCCCTTACGCCACCGCGACACAGACTATCGGGTCCGCGGGCGGCACGATTCGCGTCGGACCGCACACGCTCACCGTCCCCGCCGGGGCATTGTTCTCCCCGGTGGCAATTACGGGCCAACTGGTGACGGGGAGCGGGGTCAACGCAGTGCGCTTCCAGCCGGATGGACTGAGGTTCCAGCGGTCCGCGCGTCTCACGATGAGCTACGCAAACTGCAACTTGCTCGGCCTGTTGCTGCCGAAGCGGATCGCCTATGTCAGCGACGGGCTCAACATCCTCACCTATCTCTTGTCGATCGACAACCTATTGAGTTCCAAGGTCACCGGGCAGGTCGATCACTTCTCCAACTACGCGGTCGCCTGGTAAGCGTTACGTGACGGCCATTCCCAGTCCCGCTCGCGGACCGTCAGGTCCGCGCGCGCCGGTGCGTCCCGCGGCGGACCTGCTCCACGAAGCTCGCAGCCGGGAGCGTTCCGCCCGGATCCCCGAGGCGATCGCGTCGTACGAGGCGGCGATCGCCGCAGCGGAGCCCGCAGGAGAGCACGGGGTGTTGGCCGAGGCGCTCCGCCGCCTCGCCGTCGTACGCCACCGCCGGGGCGACTCGGCCCACGCGCGGGAGCTGTGCCGCCGGAGTCACGCCGTGGCCCGCCACGCCGGCAACACCGTGCTCGCCGGCGAAGCCCTGAACACGCTCGGCGGGATCGACCTGGAGACGGACGCCATCGCCGATGCCCGCCAGCACTTCCTGCGCGCCCTCGAACTGGGCGGGCAGAGCCGCGAGCTGCGCGCGCGCGTGGAGCAGAACCTCGGCATCCTCGCGAACATTCAGGGCGACTTTGATGAAGCGGTAGCGCGCTACCGGCGCTCTCTGGCGGCCTATCGCGCGTGCAACGACGAGCACGGCTGCGCGATCGCCTACCACAACCTCGGCATGGCGAGCGCGGACCTCCAGCAGTTTGACGAAGCGGAGCACTACTACCAGCAGAGCTACCAGATCGCCGCGCGCGCGGGCGACATGCACCTCCAGGGGCTGTGTCTGGTCAACCACGCCGACGTGCATTTCGTGCGGGAGCGCTACGACGACGCGCAGCGTCATGCCGAGGCCGCGCTCGTCACGTTCGATCGGCTCGACGCGCCCAGCGACAAGGCCAACGCGTATCGCGTGCTCGGCATGGTGTTCCGCGAGACCGGCCGGCCCGCGGTCGCCGAGGCGCGGCTGCGGGCGGCGATCGAGCTGGCGGTGAGTGCGGGCGCGGTACTGAACGAGGCGGAGGCCTCGCGCGAGCTGGCCCTGCTCCACCAAGCGATGGGGCGCAACCAGGAGGCGCTGACCCTCCTCAACGCGGCACACCGCCTATTCGGGCGGCTCGACGCGCGCCGCGATCTCGTCCATGTCGACGGCAAGATGGCGGAGCTCGAGGCCACCTACCTCGCGGTGGTGCGCGAGTGGGGTCAGTCCATCGAGTCCGCCGACCCCTATACCTTCGGCCACTGCGAGCGCGTGGCGCGGCACGCCGTGGCCGTGGCCCGGGCTCTCGCCATGGACGAGCACGCCCAGACGACGCTGCGGCTCGGCGCCTACCTCCACGACCTGGGAAAAGTGCGCGTTCCGCACGAGATCCTGAGCAAGCCCGGGCCACTGACACGCGAGGAGTTCGAGGTGGTGCAGATGCACCCGATTTGGGGAATCGAGCTCCTCACTGGCGTCGAGTTCCCCTGGGACTTGAAGCCCATCATCCGCTGGCACCACGAGCGGTACGACGGGACCGGATACCCGGATCGCCTGCGGGGCGACGAGATTCCCCTTCCCGCGCAAATCGTTGGGATCGTGGACGTCTACGACGCGCTTACCACCGAGCGCCCCTACCGCCCACCGTTCTCGCGCGAGGCGGCGTTGACGGAGATTACGGGTTGGCGCGGGTTATGGTCGGAGGTGGTATTCGGTGCCTTCTTCGCGTCACTCGCCGAGGCACGGATATCACCAGCGGAGTCCGTCGCAGGCGCGAGGCCGTGTGGACGCTCATCCGGCAGCAGCCAGGCACCGGTCTGGAGCACGGCTTGATGTGCCGCATCAGGCCACGGCGCCAACGTCGGATCGGCCGCGAGGCAGGGACGAGCGGTCAAGACGTAGCTGCGCACGTCGCTGAGCGGGGCCAGACCGAGTGCTACCGGTTTCGAATTGAGGAGCGGGCCCCATGTGTTGTTCCAGCGTCGTGCGTCATCATCCCAGAGCTTCGTGTAGCCGACGGCTGCGGGCGCGGGCGAGTCGCCCACGGGTGGAGCGGCTGATGGTTTGGCTTTCCCGGTCGGGCGCAGCTCGGGTCCCATCGGTGTGACGGGCATCCCCAAGCCTTCGATCCATTCGCGGAAGTCGGGCGGCACGCACAGCCGGACTTCCTGTCCGAGGCTCTTCAACTGCCACGCCAGCGCTACGAGCGGCTGGACGTCGCCTCGCGATCCGATGGTCGATAGCAGAGCTTGTATCAGGACTTGCCGCGCCGACACCCGAAGGCGCAGAAGTCAACGGGCTGGGCAACGCGCGCGCGTACCGGCCGACCATCACGACAGGCAGGCCAGTAGGACGCACTCCCAATCCAGCGCACGGCCTCATGATCAATGGCTGGATCGACGTTCCGAACGATCCGCACCGAGCTCTGATCAGGCGCGCCGTCAGATCCCACAACCAGGCCCACGATTACCCGACCCTCAATCGCGAGGTCCCGCTGAATCGGCGGATACCACGGCTCGGATGCGCTCCGAAGCGTGGCGCGCTCCGTGACCTGCGTCGTGTCATAGACGGCGGAGTCGGTGCTTGCGAGCCCCGCGCAGGATGTGCCACGACTGCTGCCCATGGCCGGCGTACGGGCACCACCGAAGGCAAACGCAACCCGGATACCAAGGGTCGTCGACGTTCCGCTCACTCCAAAGCCATGGGAGACCGAGGGCGTGACGCTTACCTCTTGTCCGAACACAAAGCCCACCCCAAGCCCGACAACGCCGAACATCTGTGAACCCGACAAGGGGGCCGCCGCACCCGTGAAATTGCTGCTGGCGTTGGTGAACGTGATGGACCCCGTGGGCACGACCTCGACCTTGCGGGCCGGGCCGGTTGCCAGGACGCCGACTGCCACACCGACCGACACGTCGGTCTCCCGGTAGTCAACGCCGGTCCCATTGATATCATTGGGGCCCCGCGCGAACTGCACCTCGGCAGTCGGGCACAGCTGGGCTGTACCGCCTTGGTTGAGAGGGACCTGGTACCCGGCACCGCCGCCCAAGGTGAAAGACGAGGCGCTCCCCCAGGGGTCGACGTCGATCCCTCCCAACTTCAATTCCCCGAACCCACCGCCGCCGCCAACGGCTAGGCCCGCCCCTAACCATCGCGAGTCTTGACCGAACAGGCCGCTCGCGAACAGCTGAATCGGTCGTGTTTGCAGGGATGCGAAACCGCGGCAGCGTTGCGCGGCGGCGAGAGTGCTGCCGAGCAGGCTGATGAAAATCGTGACGACGGAGGCACGCGGCACGAGGGCAAAAGATATGGCGTGCTCCCGACCCCCGACAGAGCGATCGTGGGGAGGCAGCGCCTCCCCTCGACCGTCGGCGTCACCAGGCTAGGGCGTGCTCGCGACCGCCTTCTGCTGCGCGTCTCTCCGCACCAGAGCGAAACCGACCGCGTTGAAATTATACTCTGCCACTTCCCGGTACAGCTGCTTCGCCTGCGCGACGTCTCCCGCGCCTTCGGTCGCGACGGCGAGCTGATACTTGATGTAGGGGTCGAGCAGGTTGCCCTGACGGAAGTGCGCCGCCGCCTCGCCGTATTTCCCCTGGTACAACGCGATGAACCCCTCGAGCTGGTGCATCGGCTCGAGCTTTCGCGGGTTCTTATCCGGCGCCAGGAGCTGCGAGATGCGCTCCGCCTGACGCTGCGCTGCGGCGTAGTCCCCCTGCCGCGCCGCCCACCACCCATCGAAGTAGGCGATGATCGCTTCCTGGCCCCGCCGGAAGGCGGGATTCGCCGCCTCGTCGGCTTGCTGCATCAACACGGGCGCGAGCTGCTTGAGCGCCTGCTCTACCGCGGGCTGATTGCGAGTGTGGATTGCAATCACGGCGACGCTACCCAACGCCGCCAACTTCGCCGCTTTCGGGTCCGGGACGCCCATGCCGTCGACCGAGGCGACCAGCCGATTGAGCTCGTCGATGGCGGCCGCCGGCTCACCGGCAAACACGCTGACGTTAGCCCGGAACGGTACGTAGGCGGCTTTTTCGTTGGCGCGGCCAACGGCGATGGCCGAGTCGTAATCGGCTCGCGCGGCCGCATAGTTGCCCAGCAGGGAGTTCGCATGGCCGCGCTTCACCAGCTGTACGGCATCGCGCGGGTTCAGCTCGTGGCCCCGAGCGTATTCCTCGCGTGCTTTCTCGAGATTGCGTCGGGCGCGGTAGGCGTCGCCCAGAGACATGTGCGCTCCAGGCTCGTCCGGGGCGAGATTCTCCGCCTGCTGCATGTGCTCGAGTGCCTTCGTGAAGTCGCGCGGCTCACCGAACACGTAGGAGAAGCCGAGCGTCGTGTGCGCGACGAACATCCGGGGCGCGAGCGCCAGGGCTTTCGCGATGGAGGCCCGCGCTTCTTCGTTGCGGTTCAACCCGATCTGGACGCCCGCGAGGGCGAGCCAGGCACGCGGGCTGTCGGGGTATTTCTGGACCAGGTGCTGCCCCAGCGCGAGCTGGCCCGCCAGGTCCTGGTCGAATCCCTTGCGCACCATCTGGATCTGGAGCCGCTCGGCCTCGGACGCCCCCCCGGCGTGTTGCTCGGCGAGCGCGAGATTGCTCTTGAACTCCGCGAGCGAGTTCGCCGTATTGGCGATGCTCAGGTACGCAAAGGCGAAATCCGGATCCGCCGCGACGGCCTGCTTGAAATGCGCGTTCGCGTCGATGAAGCGGGTCAGATCGAGCTCCCGCTGACCCCGGAGAAAATGGTCCCGGGCCGCCGCCGAGGATGTCGTGATGGGGTGCTGCATTACCGCGCTCGTGATAGGATCGAGCGCGGACCGGGGGTCCTGGGCTCGAGCGCCGGCGTACCAGCCGCCGGACGCGAACACCACCGCCAGGACCGCACGCACGGACGCGTGCCTGAGGTACTGCATGGGTCGCCTCCGATGTTGGAAGTGCTAGGCGAACGCTGACGGCAGGCGACCGGGGGTCGGGAGCGTCTCCTGAGGACGCCGAACATGCCGGGCGGTTGACGGGGTCACAAGAGGACTCGGTGAACCTTGACAGCTCCTGGACAGCACCATGCCATCGGGCCCTGAACCCGCCAGACGACTCGTCCGATCCATTAATATCAAGTCGCCGGGCGTGACGCCGGGTCGTCCGACAGGGTCTCCCTGCGGCCGTGGCGTCCGGCTCGCTCACCTGCGACGTTTTTCCGAGGAGATCACGGGCACGTGTGGTGGCTCGCGGTTCTGCTGCTCAGCGACAGCGCGTCGACCACGCGGGTGTTCAAGGTTCCCGTCGCCCCCACTGAATCGCTCTCGGTCGAGGTGGCCGGCAGGGTCGCGGGAGCGCCGGTGGTCCTCGTTCCGGGGTTGTTCGGGTCCGCGTTCGGGTTCCGCAAGCTCGTTCCCCTGCTCACCGCCGCCGGCTATCGGGCCGTGGTTGTCGAGCCCCTCGGCATCGGCTCGTCGAGTCGCCCCCGCAAGGCGAATTACTCCCTCACGGCTCAAGCCGGACGCATCGCCGCGGTGCTCGACTCCTTGCGGGTGCGGGGCGCCCTGCTCGTCGCGCACTCGATCGGGGGGTCCGAGGCGTTCCGGCTGGCCTACCACCGCCCCGACCTGGTCCGCGGGATGATATCTATCGAGGGGGGGCCCACCGAGGCGGCGCTCACGCCGGCCTTCAAACGCGCCCTGCGGTTTGCGCCCTGGATCAAGCTGTTCGGCGGGATCCGCCTGATCCGGCGTAAGATCCGGGGCCTGCTGATCGATTCGTCGGGGGACTCGACCTGGGTCACGGACGACGTCGTCCAGGGCTACACGGCGGGGGCGGCGCGCGATCTCGACGCCACGATCAGGGCGTATCTCGCCATGGGCAACGCGCGGGAGCCGGAGAAGCTCGCGCCCCACCTCGCCGAGCTGCGCTGTCCCGTGCGGCTGCTCGTGGGTGGGGCGCGCCACGACGGCGACGTCCCGGATGAGGAAGTGCGGCTGCTCGAGCGCGCGCTCGGCTCGTTCGCCGTCGATTCGGTGCCCGGGGCCGGTCACTTCATCTATGAAGAGCAGCCCCGCGCGGTGTTCGCCTCAGTCACCCGGCTCGCGGCGAGCGTGACCGCGGCGCGTACTCCGGGGTCACAGTGACGAAGCCGTTCCCCCGTCCACCACTCGCCTGACAGGTCCGTCATGCGCATCGCGCTGGTCGCCGAGGACTACTATCCGCAGCTCGGGGGCGTCCCTGAGCACGTGCACAATCTGGCGCTGCAGCTCAACGCCTGGGGCCACACTGCCACGGTCGTCACCTCCCACATGGGCGACTACCCCGACGCCCCGTTTGTGCGCCGGGTGGGCAAGAGCCGGGTGATCTACTCGAACGGCGGGGTGTCGCGCGTCACGACGGGGTGGCGGCTGCGGCGTCGGCTCGAGGAGCTGTTCCGGGCTGGTCGCTACGACATTGTGCACGTGCATGGAGGGCTGGCGCCGACCTTCGGCCTGGCCGCGCCGTTCGCCGCGTGGCGCGCCGGCATCCCGGTGGTCGCCACCTTCCATTCGTGGTTCGCGCGCTCCGCGGCCTGCCGCGTATTCCGGCGGCCGCTGCAGCGGGTGCTCGACCGGCACGCGGCCACGATCGCGGTCAGCGAGCCGGTGGTGGACGCGAATTCCCGCTATTTCCGGGCCGAGTGGGACGTCATCCCCAACGGCGTGGACACGAGCTTCTTCAAGCCCAACGGGCGCCGGCCCACCGACGCCCTCACCGACCATCCGCGGCTGCTGTTCCTGGGGCGGATCGAGCCCCGCAACGGACTGGGCACGCTTTTCGAGGCCATGCCGCGGATCCTGGCGCGCTATCCAAGGGCGGTCCTCACCGTCGCGGGAGAGGGGCCGTGGCGGCACTATTATGAGCGACGCGCCCGGGCGGAGGGCCTGGGTGCCAGCGTCCGGTTCGCCGGGCAGGTGTTCGAGGATCGCCCCGCCTACTACGGCTCGGCAGACCTGTACCTGTGCCCCACCACCATCGCGTCGTTCGGCGTCACGCTGCTCGAGGCGATGGCGTGCGGCACCCCCATGGTCGTGTCGGACAACCACGGCTTCCGGTCGGTGATCGCGGGCGGCGCCGAGGCGGTGGTCATCCCCAAGGACGATCCGGCCGTGTGGGCCGAGACGACCATCGCGCTGCTGGGCGATCCCGCCCGGCGCGAGGCCATGGGGCGCGCCGGCGTCGACAAGGCCCAGCGCTTCGCGTGGCCGCGGATCGCGCGTCAAGAGCTCGCGGTGTACGAGCGCGTGCTGGGTCGCAGTGCCAAGCCGGCGCGCCGTCCCACCCGCAGAGCCTCGGAGCTGGCCTCGACGACCGGCTGACCTAGATTACCGGCGATGCGCCGGCTCGCCGTCGTTGCGATCGTCGTATGCGCCGCGCCCAGCGTCACCGGCGCGTGCCGCGCCCGGCAGGACGCGCAGGCGCCGATGGACGTGGGCGCGATGGATTCGACCGAGCAGCACGCGACCGCGGCGGCCCAGGAAGCGATGGGCGGGCCCATGCCCGCCGACCCCCACATGACACTCACGCCGCCGCGGCCAGGCAGCGGAGCCGATTCGGCGCGCGCCGCCGCCCTCGTGGCCGCGATGCGCGCCGCGCTCGGCAAGTACCGCGATGTGCGGGTCGCGCAGGCGGACGGCTTCCGGCAGTTCCTTCCCGGCGTGCAGCAACCGGTCTATCACTTCACCAACCGCCGCTGGGCACTCGAGGAGATGCTCCGCTTCGACGCCGCGAAGCCGACCTCGCTCCTGTACCGGAAGGAGCCGGACGGGACGTTCGTGCTGGTGGGGGCGATGTACGCGGCGCCGGGGCGCGCGTCGCTCGACCAGCTCGACGCCCGCGTGCCGCTGTCGGTGGCGCGCTGGCACGAGCACGTGAACTGGTGCGTGCCGCCTTTGGGCGGGCGCGAGCGGTGGCGTGAAACACGTGAGGGCCGACCCGTCTTCGGCCCCAAGTCGAGCATCGCGACCGCCCAGGCGTGCACCGCCGTGGGCGGGCGGTTCGTGCCCCGCATCTTCGGGTGGATGGTGCACGTGATGGCGTTCGCGGGCGACGATCCGAGCGTCATCTGGGGCGCCGGGCACGAGCACGCCCACTCGTGACGCCCCCCTCCGAGCCTCCCGCCGCCCGTCCCTCCCGCTTGCGTCTCGGCCCGCTTATCGCGGTGATGTTCTTCACCGTGTCGGGTGGGCCGTTCGGCTTGGAGGGGCTCGTCGGCTCGGTGGGGCCGGGCGTCGCCCTGCTGCTGCTCGTCGCCACGCCGCTGCTCTACAGCGTGCCCGAAACCCTGCTCGTGGGGGAGCTCGCCTCGATGCTGCCGGCCGAGGGCGGCTACTACCAGTGGGTGAAGCGGGCGTTCGGCCGGTTCTGGGGCTTCTGGAACGGCTGGCTGTCGTGGACCTACTCGCTGCTCGACATGGCGATTTACCCGGTGCTCTTGATCCAGTACGTGGGCTTTTTCCTGCCGGGGCTGGGCTGGCTCGAGCGCTGGCTCGTGGCGCTGGCGATGATCTGGGGGGCCACCTGGCTGAACCTGCGCGGGACGCGCGTGGTCGGTACGGCGTCGGGGTGGTTCGTGGCGGCGGTGCTCGCGCCGTTCGCGGTGCTCTCGGTGGCGGCGCTGGCGCGCTGGCTCGGGCAACCGGCAACGCCCTTCCCGGTGACGCCATTTCACGCTGCCGGCACGTCCTTCCTCGGCGCCCTCGGCATCGGCGTATCCCAGAGCATCTGGAACTACAGCGGGTGGGATAACGCCTCGACCATCGGCGGTGAGATCGAGCAGGCGTCGGCCACCTATCCGCGGGCCCTGGCCCGCGCGCTGCCACTCGTCACGTTGGTCTACCTGCTCACGATCGTTCCCGTCCTGGCGCTCACCGACTGGACGGCATGGACGGACGGCGCCTGGCCGGGGCTTGCACGCGCCGTCGTGGGCGGGTGGCTTGGCCTGTGGGTGGCGCTGGCGGGCATGCTCTCCGCGTTTGCCCTCTTCAACGCCCTGCTGCTCGTGTACTCCCGGATTCCGCTGGTGCTGGCGCAGGACAGTCTCTTGCCCGCCGCGCTGGCGCGCACCGATGCGCGGGGCACGCCGGCGAACGCCGTGCTCGTCTCGGCCGTGGTGTACTCGGCTTTTTCACTGTTGCCGTTCGGCGGCCTGCTCGCGGGCGACGTGCTCTTGTACACGGCGGCGCTCGGGCTCGAGTTCGCGGCGCTGATCCGGCTGCGGCGCGCGGAGCCGACGTTGCGGGGCGCCTTCCGGGTGCCGCTCGGCGTCCCGTGGCTCGTGGCGCTCGCGTCGCTGCCGCTGCTCGTACTCGTCGCCGCTCTGGTGCTCGAGGTGCAGAGCCGGGCGATCGGGTTGCCGGGTGTTCTGGTCGCGCTGCTGCTCGTCGTGGCGGGGCCGCCCGTGTATGCGGCCCTGCGGGGGCGCCGGGCGCCGGCCTCCGCCGTCACGCCGTGAACACCCCTCCTTGCGGACCTCGGAAATCGCGCGCAACGTAGCGGGCGTTTGCGGTTTCGTGCCGTGCGGCGTCACCAGGTCCGGAGGGATCGTGCTATCACGTGTCTCGTTTGTCTCGCTCGCGCTGAGTCTCGTCGTCGGCGTCGGGGCGGCGGCCCAGCAGCGGCCTATTCGCGGAAAAGTGATCAGTGCGGCGACGGCCGAACCTGTCGCCGGTGCGTCGGTCGCGGTCGCGGGGACCCCGATCACGGCGCTCACGAACGACCGCGGCGAGTTCTCGCTCGCCGCGCCGGAGGGCGCGGTGACGCTGCTGATCCGCAGCGTCGGCTACAAGCACGCGCAGCTGCCGGTCGCGGCCGGGGGGGGCGACGTCACGGTCCGGCTCGAACAGGACGTGTTCAACCTCGAAGCGGTGGTGATCACCGGTCAAGCGACGGGCGTCGAGCAGCGCAACCTGGCGAACGCCGTCACGACGGTAAGCACGGAACAGCTGAACCGCGCGCCCGTGCAGACCCTCGAGGGCGCCTTGCAGGGAAAGATCCCGGGCGCGCTGATCCAGATGAACTCGGGTGCCCCGGGGGGCGGAGGACAGATCAATCTGCGGGGCGTCACCACGATCAATGCGGGCGTCGACCCGCTGATCGTGGTGGACGGCCTGGTAATCGCGAACGAGGCGATCGGCAGCAATATGAACGCGATCACCGCGGCGGCCGCCGGCGGTAACGCCTCCAACCAGGACAACCCGGTCAACCGCATTGCCGACTTGAACCCGGGGGACATCGAGCATATCGAGGTCTTGAAGGGCGCCTCGGCGGCGGCGATTTATGGATCGCAGGCGGCTAACGGGGTGATCGTCATCAGCACGAAGCGCGGCCGGCCGGGCGCCCCACGCTTCGCAGCCACCCAGCGGTTCGGGACCTTCGACGTCTCCAACCAGCTCGGCTTCCGCAGGTTCAAGGACACGTCGGACGCCGTCGCGGCCTTCGGACCAAACGCCCGCAGCTACTGCACCCTGCCCGGCGGGGCGTGCCCGTACTTCGACAACGAAGGCGCACTGTACGGGGAGCATCAGCTCTCGGCCGAGACCGACGCCAGCGTCACGGGCGGCAACGACCAGACGACGTACTATCTCTCGGGACTCATCAAGAAGGACGGCGGGATCGCGCCCAACACGGGCTACCAGAAGCAGTCGATCCGCGCGAACCTGGACCAGGTGCTCGGCAGCCGCTTCAAGCTCAGCGTCAACCTCAACGCCGTTCACAGCCTCGCGAAGCGGGGGATCTCGAACAACGACAACACCGGCACCAGCACGTTCCTGGTGTACCCGACCACGCCGAGCATCATCGACCTGCGAGAGAAGAACGGCGGGTGGCCGGTGAACGTGTTCGCGCCGTCCAACCCGCTGCAGACCTTCGCGGAGCTCAAGGACAACGAAGACGTATGGCGCGTCATGGGCACCTCGACGGCAAGAGTCGATGCCGTGACCACGCCCACCCAGCGGCTCCAATTCACGCTCACGGGCGGGCTCGATTTCTTCAACCAGCGGAACGACATCCTGTCGCCCGCCGACCTCCAGTACGAGCCGTTCGACGGCCAACCGGGAACGGTCGTGCTCGGCAAGGGCCAGGATCTGCGACTCAACCTGGTCGGCAGCGTCGTGCACACGTACACACCGGCCTCGAACACGTTTCAAGCCACGACGTCCGCGGGCTTCCAGTACGAGAACCGCGACGAGAACCTCACCAACATCGTGGGCCGCACGATCGCGCTCGGCCTGCAGAACGTGAGCCAGGCGGCGAGCATCACCTCCAGCCAGAGCGAACAGCCGCTGAAGAATGTCGGCCTGTACGCCCAGGAAGAATTCCTGGCGGCGCAGCAGCGGTTACTGCTCACAGTCGGCGTCCGCGCCGACCGCGGGAGCGTGAATGGCGACCCGAGCCACTTCTTCATCTTCCCCAAGGCGTCGGCGTCATACCGCCTGCAACCTGGGGGTGCCATCGACGAGTTCAAGCTCCGCGCGGCATGGGGCCAGACCGGCAATCCGCCCCTGTTCGGTGGGCGCTACATTCTCGACAGCACCAACGCGCTCGGCGGGCAGGTCGGCCAGTATCGAGCGCTGCGGCTCGGCGATCCGAGCATCAAGCCAGAGCGGAACACGGAAGTCGAAGGCGGGTTCGACGCGACGCTGGCCCACGAGGCCGCGACGCTGGGTGTGACGGTGTACCAGAAGACCGTCACCGACCTGCTGCTCGAAGCGTCGGTCGCGCCGTCGACCGGGTATCGGACGCGCATCTTCAACGGCGGCGAGCTGCGGAACCGCGGACTCGAGGCGGCCCTGGCCGTCTCACCCGTCCGGAAGCCGGACGTGACGTGGGTGCTGCGCTCCACGTTCTATCTCAATCGCAGCAAGATCGTCAGCCTCCCGGTCCCGGCGTTCAACACGGGAGGCTTCGGCACGTCGCTGGGAGCGTTCCGGATCGCCGCGGACAGCTCCGCGACGCAGATCGTCGGGACCGAAGGCCTGGTCGGAGACGCCAATCCCGACTTCACCGCGTCGTTGTCGAGCGACCTGAATTACAAGAAGTTCAGCATCGGGTTCACGTGGGAGTGGAAACACGGCGGCGACATCATCAACCTGACGCAACTACTGTATGACGCGTTTGGAAACTCGGTGGACCAGGTGCCGACCGGAAACACGCGCATCAGCACTTGGGGGAGCGGCAAGACCCAGGTCTACGTCCAAGACGGCTCCTATCTGAAGCTGCGCGACCTGAACGTGGGCTATGAGCTGCCGACCGCAATTCCGTCGCATTTCGGGATGCGGACCGCGCGGATCTCGTTCAGCGGCCGCAACCTGCTGCGGTTCACACCCTACAAGGGGCTCGACCCCGAAGTCTCGAACTTCGGCAACCAGGCCATCGCGCGGAACATCGATGTGGCACCGTTCCCGCCCAGCCGCAGCTTCTTCTTCTCGATCGACATGGGGTTCTGACCATGCGCGCGCTCAAGAACGGGAGTCCCGAAATGAAGATGCTGCTGACCGGGCTCGCTCTGGTGACCGCCCTCGTGGTCGGCGCCTGCGACTTCAACATCACCAACCCCAACAGTCCGCCGCCGATCGGGCCCAACGCCACGCCCGACCAGGTCAAGTCCGCGGCGGTCGGAACGTTGGTTGCCCTGCGGGTGGACGTCCCTCGCTGGGTGCTGACAGGCGCGATCCTCGGGCGCGAAGGCTACCGCCTCGACACGGCGGACCCGCGCTTCACCACCGAGCTGCTCCAGGGTCCGCTCGATCCCAGCAACGACGCGTTCGGTGGCGGGCAGTGGGCCGCCGAGTACCGCGCGATCCAGAGTGGCTACCAGATCCTCAACGTGATCGGATCCGCGCAGATCACTCCGGGTGAGCGGGAGGGCGTGCGCGGCTTCGTCCACACGATGCAGGCACTGGCGTTCCTGATGGTGCTGAACCCACACACCGAGGATTCGATCCCGGTGGACGTCAACCGCACCATCGATCAACCGCTCGCGCCGTTCGTGACGAATGACTCCGCGTACAAGTTCGTGCTCGGGTTGCTCGACTCCGCTAGGACCGAGCTCCAGGCTGCGACCGGCTTGGGCTTCGACCCCGGCCCCGGGTTCACGAACTTCAACACGCCGGCGGCGTTCCTCGAGTTCAATCGCGGCGTGGCGGCGCGCGTCCAGGCATACCGCGCCAGTCCGTCCGCCCCGGGCGTGGCCTGCACGGCGTGCTGGGACACCGTCATCACGAACTTGACGCAGTCGTTCATGGACACGACGGCCTCCCTCGACCTGGGCGGATACCACGTGTTCAGCACCGGCAACCAGGACACGCCAAACGGGCTCTCGCAAGCTCCGGCATCGGCCGTCAACCTGGCCCATCCAGCCATCAAGGCGAACGCCGAGCTGCAGACGGGCGGCGCGGCGCTCGACAAGCGATTCCTCGCGAAGATCACGGACCGACCCGACACGTTCTCCCTGTCGGGTCTGAGCTCGGCCTTGTCCTGGATCCGCTATCCCAGTCCCAACTCCTCGGTCCCGATTCTCCGCAATGAGGAGCTGATCCTCCTGTGGGCCGAGGCACGCCTGGGTCAGGGTAACACGGCCGAGGCGGCCCAGTTCATCAACTTCGTCCGCCGCGTATCAGGGGGACTCACTCCCATCGCGAACCTCGCGAGCCAGACGACCGACTCGATCAGGACAGTGTTGCTGAAAGAGCGTCTGTACTCGTTGTTGTACGAGGGGGGGCACCACTGGATCGACATGCGTCGCTATGGGCGCCTGAACCAGCTGCCCATCGACCGCACGGGAGACGTGATCTTCTCGACGCTCCCGGTCAACAGCTTCGAGGTGGAGGCGCGGAAGTAGGCGTCGTCACCCAAGAAAGGCACCGCCGGGCGCAGCTCGCACCCGGCGGTTTTGCTCTTAGCCCGCCTGCGCCACCTCGTACAGGTACTCGACGTACGAGCGCGCCGCTCCGTCGATCCCTCGCACGTTCGCGTTCTGCGACTCGATCACGTAGTACTCGTCGGGCGCGTGCGCGCCGCTGCCATGCCCCAGCCCGAAATGGCCCGCCGGGAGCCGCAGCGGATCGCCCGTGAACACATAGCCCGGCCACGAGCCCGCGATGCGCGGCAGGATCACCGGATCGATGCCCGAGCGCCGATACACGGCGACCTGCGCCTTGATGAGCGCCGCATCGCCCGGCGTGGTCGTGGGATCGTAGCCGCCCGTCATGTTCACCTCGACGTCGCCGAACCCGCGCTTCGCAAGGTGCGCCTTGAGCGCCGCCAGCGACTCGGCCGCCGTCATGTCGGGCACGAGCCGCAGGTCGAGCTTCGCCACCGCGCGATGCGGCAGGATGGTCTTGCCCCCGGGACCGGTGTAGCCCCCGACCAGGCCCTCGATGTTGACCGTGGGGCGCGACACGAGGCGCTCCAGCGCTTCGACCCAGCTCACGTCGTGTACCCAGTGGTCCACGCCCATCTCCCGCTTGGCGACGGCCTCGTCCAGGCGGCGCGCCGCGGTCGCCACCATTGCCTTCTCACTCGCCGACAGCGGGCGGGCCTTAGCCGTGTAGCCGTCGATGGCCGGGTCGTTGCCGTCGGGCGAGACCAGCGTCGCGAGCGCCTCGACCAAATGCCACGCTGGGCTGTCCACGCGCGCCTTGTTGCTCGAGTGGATGTCCTTCTTGGGGCCGCGGCCCCACCGCTCCCCGCTCGACACCAGCTCGCACTCGATCACGCCCTTGGCGCCGAGCGTGATGGTGACCTGGCCGTCGGACGCCTGCGCCGCCGAGGGCATGAAGATCCCGGTGGTGCGTCGCAGCGCCGCCTGCACCTCCGGCCGGCGCACGATCTGGGGGAAATGGGGCGAGCCGATCTCCTCCTCGCCCTCGGCTACGAGCACGAAGTTGAGCGGCGGCTTCCTGCCCGCGGCGCGGATGGCGTGCAGCGCCGCGAGGAACGTCGCTTCGGGACCCTTCTGGTTCACGGCCCCGCGGCCCATGATCACCTTGCCGAGCCCAGGCCGGTCGACGAGGGCGGCGTCCCAGGGCGGGGACGACCACTCGGCCGGATCAGCCTGCTTGACGTCGTACATGAAGTAGAGGCCGAGCGTGCGCGGGGCGCCGGCGTCGAGCGTGGCGAAGATGCCGGGCTGGCCGTCGGTCGGGATCTTCGTCACCGGGTCGAAGCCGGCGTCCTTGAGCAGGCGCATGGTGAGCTCGCAGCCTTCGTTCACGCCGCGATTTTCGGCGGCAATGGATGGCTGCCGGATCCACTCCTGCAGGCGCGCCACGGCTTCGTCGTGGCGCTTTTCGATCTCCGTGAAGATGGGGGCGAGATCGTCGGAGCGACGCGTCGTGGGGGGGGCGCTGGGCCAGGCGAGGGCGGCGGTGGCGGCGGCTGTGCGCTCGAGGAAGGTGCGGCGGTCCACGCTCATGAACGGCCTCCGGGGTGTTGGGTCGGGGCAGGGGCGCGTTTCAAATTAGCCCGGGGACCGGGCGCGCGGCACCGGCGCGCCCCTTCTTGCGGGGGCGTCGATTGGACCGCAGCATATGGAGGGTTTTCGTGCGACTCACCGTAGTGAACTCTGTGGCACCGCTCGAGGAGGCCTCGTGGTACAGCGTACTTCGCTCTTCGCCCTAGCGCTGGCGGCATTGGGCGCGGTCGGCGCATCCGGCCAACAGCGCCAGCTCACCGGCCGCGTGACCTCGGCCACGAACGGCGAGGCGATCGTGGGCGTCAACGTGTCCGTCACCGGCACGGCATTCGCCGCCATCACCAACGTCGACGGCCGCTACGCGATCGCGGCGCCGTCTGGCGCCGTGACGCTCGTGTTCCGCCGCATCGCGTTCAAACGGCGCGAGGTGCAGGTAGCGGCGGGCCAGAACGCGGCGGACGCGGCGCTCGAGGCGGACGTGTTCAACCTGGAGGCGGTGGTGGTCACGGGTCAGGCCACCGGCGTGGAGCGGCGCAACGCGGCGATCGCCTCCACCAGCGTCAGTGGTCAAGAGGTCTCGGCCGTGCCGTCTCCGGCGGTCGATCGAGCACTCGCTGGGCGGGTGCCCGGTGCCATCATTAGCCAGAATTCGGGCGCGCCCGGAGGGGGAACGCAGATCCAGATGCGTGGCAACAACACTGTGATTGGCTCGCCCGATCCGGTGTTCGTGGTTGACGGAGTGATCTACAGCGATGCCTCGTTGCCGACCGGTCTCTACTCCGTGACGCAGAGCGGGGCAAACCGCGGCAGTGGGCCCACGCAAGACGATCCCGTCAACCGGCTCGCCGATTTGAACCCGAACGATATCGAGTCGATCGAAGTGCTGCGCGGCGCGGCCGCGTCGTCGATCTACGGTTCGAAAGCCGCCAACGGGGTCGTCATCATACGGACCAACCACGGCAAGGCCGGCAAGCCCCGGGCCAACATCACTCAGCGCATGGGGTTCTTCACGCTAGAGCGTGGGCCGGCGTCGCGGACGTTTAGCCTCACGGATACCTTCCCGTATACGTCGGCGACGATCGCGTCCTATATGGCGGCCGGCCAGCTCCCGTTCTACGACCACCTACAGGAAATCGCGGGCGAAAAGCCGCTCTCCTACGAAACGGACTTGAACGTGAGCGGCGGTGCGGAAAACACGCGGTACTATGTGTCCGGAAGCGTGATCCACGATCCTGGTATCGTGGTCAACACCTTCAACAACCGGCAGACCCTGCGCGCGAACGTCGATCAAACGCTTTCGGGCCGTCTGAGCTTGAGCGTGAACACGCAGTTCACCCGAAACCAGACTGACAAGGGATTCACCAACAACGACAACAACGGGGCCAGCGTCACCTACGCTATCGCATACATCCCGTCGTTCGTGAACATCTTGCCCGCGAGCGGCACCTACCCGAAGCCGGTCCTCACGTACAAGGGATCGAACCCACTCCAGAGTGCGGCGCTTGGCACGAACGACGAGGTCGTGAACCGCTTCACCGGTGGCGCGACCCTCACCTTCCAGGCGGTGCAAACAGAGCGGCACAATCTCAGAATCGTCGGTGCAGGCGGGATCGACCTCTTCGACCAGCGGGCGGAAGTGATATCGCCGCCCGAGCTGTATTACGAGGCGCGGCTGGCAAACCCCGGGACATCGACGCTCGCCAATGGCCATAGTCGCCAATGGAACTGGAACCTGAATGCGATCCACACGTACGCGCCCTCGAGCGCGGCGTTCAAAGCCACGACGTCGACCGGTGTTCAAGTTGAGGACCGGGAGCTCGAGACGTCGCGGGCGACGGCGCACGGCCTGCTGCCGGGGCAATCCAATTTCGACCAGGGAGCGGTGTTCGGTGACCCGTTCGAGTTCAATCAAACGGAGCGCACCCTGGCGTTTTACGCGCAGGAGGAGCTCCTGACGCTGCGGGAGCGCCTGCTGCTGTCTGCCGGCGTCCGCGCCGAGCGCTCGAGTGTTTTCGGCGACATCAACAAGTACTACACTTTCCCGAAAGCGTCCGCGTCGTACCGCTTCCCCGGGGTCTTGGGAGAGGGCAGCGAGGTCAAGCTGCGCGGCGCCTATGGCGAAACGGGTAATCAGCCTCTGTTCGGACAGAAGTTTACGACGCTCTCGAGCACAGTCATCGACAACAACGTCGGGACCGTGATCTCGGGGGTGTCGGGAGCGCCGGATGTCAAACCGGAGCGCGTCAAGGAGTTCGAAGTGGGCGTGGACGGGAACTTATGGAATGGCCGCGCGACGTTTGAGGTCACGGGCTACACGCGGCATACGTACGACCTGCTGCTGCTCGCGACACCGGCGCCGTCGACGGGATACGGACAGCGCATCATCAACGGCGGGGTGTTCTGGAACGAGGGCATCGAGATCGGGGCCGGGCTCACGCCGGTACGGAGCAACGACCTGACGTGGGTGTTCCGAACGAGCTTCACATCGCTGAAGAACCAGGTGCAATCGCTGCCGGTGCCCGACGTCTGCCTGCCGCCTGGACCGACTGCTCCGGTGTGCGGCTTCACTCCCCCGAATGCCGGCTTCGGCAAGGCATACGGTCAGTTCTTTATTCAGCAGGGACGGCCGATCACCCAGATCATCGGGACGGACACGTTGCCCGGCACGTGCGCCACGACGTGCCAGTACTACGATCGCTATCTGGGACAGGCCAATCCGAGGTTCCGGTGGTCGTTCGTGAACGACGTGACCTACAAGCGATTGGCGTTCTCGATGCTGTGGGACTGGCAGTACGGCGGCGTAGAGCAGAACCAGACGCTGTCCTTGTACGACTGCAATGGCCTGGCGCCTGACCAGGCGACGCCGGCCGGACGGGCTCGCTTTGACTCCTGCAACATCTGGAGCGTCGCGGCACCGTTCGTCCAATCCACGACGTTCCTAAAACTGCGTGAGGCCAGCCTGTCTGCCGACCTTCCCGAGCGCTGGGCGAACTGGTTTGGAGCGCGTACCGCGAGGGTATCGGTCACGGGCCGTAACCTGCTCCTGTTCACGGACTACTTCGGCTACGACCCCGAGGAGAGCAATTTTGGCCAGCAGGCGGTCACGCGGAACATCGACCTCGGCCCGTATCCGCCGATGCGAAGCTTCTTCTTCTCGATCACGGCGGGGTTCTGACCATGACCACCACACACGGGCTGCGCAGGACGACGCTGGCAGGCGCCACCGTGGCCGCGCTGATCAGCGCGGGCGCGTGCTCCGGCTTCTTCGACGTGCCGAACACGAATCAGCCAAACCTCGAAGACCTGACAACGAATCCCACTCGAGCGAAGCTGTCTGGGGCCGCCACGGGCTTGTTCGCCGGCGCCCGCGGGGATATCCAGGGGCTCATTTGGCGCGTCGGCTCGCTCGGTCGTGAGGGCATCAACCTCTCGGGCAACAACCAGCCCGATTACCTCGAGCCGTACTTTCTCTCCACGCTCGTCGGGAGTGGATTCGGCGGCGCGCTTTGGGGTGGCCGTTACGCACACATCCGGAACATCAATACGTACCTCACCGCCCTCGACAAGGTAAGCACTGCTCAAGTCTCGGACGCCGAGAAGGCGGCTTCGCGAGGGTTGGCCAACACGCTCAAGGCGCTCGCGTTCGTGTACGTGATCGAGACGCGTGACTCGCTGGGCGCGCCGGTGGACGTCGACGTACCGATCACCGCGCCACTGGGACCGTTCGTGAGCCGGGATAGCGTGTACGGCTACGTCATCGGGCTGCTCGACTCCGCTCAGACGGATCTCGGTCGCGCTGGGGCCTCGTTCCCATTTACCATCCCGTCGGGGTTCGGATCTTTCAATACCCCGAGCGCATTCCTGGAAGTGAATCGCGCGCTGGCTGCAAAGGCGCAGGTCCTCCGCGCGACCGCTGCGGGGTGCGGCGTCCCCTGCTACACCGCCGCGCTCGCTGCACTCAGTAGCTCGTTCCTTTCGAGCAGGCCCGCCGACTTCACGACCGGAGCATACTTTAACTTCTCAACCGGTTCCAATGACGTGACGAACGGCCTCTCGGATCCGCTCGGTTCCGTGAACTTCTACGCTCATCCGTCCGAGCTAGCCGATGCCCAGCTGCAACCGGGTGGCGCCAAGGACCAGCGCGTGGTTGACAAGATCACCGCTGCTACGGACACTCAAACGGTCGGGGGGATCAGCGAGATCCCGGGGACGGACAAGTTCACGGTTTACTTCACGGGTGGGCAGGCGGACCCCAGCCACTCGATCCCCATCATTCGCGATGAGGAGCTCGTGCTGTTGCGGGCTGAGGCCAATTGGTTCGGGGGGAACAAACTGCAGGCGCTCGCTGACATCGACTCCGTCCGGATCGGCGCCGGGAAGCTCACTCCTACCACGGTAACGATCGCGAGCCCGGACAGCGCCTTCGTGAAAGAGTTGCTGTACAACCGGCGCTACTCCCTGATGTGGGAGCAGGGGACCCGCTGGATCGACGCCCGCCGATACAACCGGATGGGGGACGTTCCGGCGACGCCGCCCACCGGCGGCCACGTGGCCAAGGTGATGCCAATTCCAGACAATGAGTGCGCGGCGCGAGGTCTGCTGGTCAACTGCACGCCGCTGAATCCTTAGGAGCAGGTGCCTGTGACAGGACGAGGGGCGCAGCATGCTGCGCCCCTCCATTCGTTAGGTTCCTACATCTCCTTATACACGTACGCCCCCACTGCCCCCGCCGCCGCATACTTCACGAGCTCCACGATCGTGCCGACCGTGTACATCTGCTGCGGGAACAGCCCCATCGGCGCCTCCCCGAGCGCGTGCAGCAGCCCGGCAAAAAACCACACGGCGACGCCCGCAATCACCGCCGTCTTCGCGCCCGCGCCGAAGCGCGGCCGGATCGCCGCGTACACCCAGAGCAGACCGATGCCGTAGACGAAGTCCAGCACCACGAACAGCGGCACGAGACTGTCCATCGCTCCGGGTTGCTTGCCCAGCGCCTGCATCGCCGCGGCCAGGTCCTGCTTCATCATCACGCCGTAAAACACAAAGTCCACGATGTTCAGCACCACCCCCGCCAAGAGCCCGCCCACCACCACGCGACCCCAGTTGATCTTGCCCATAGCGCACCTCGCGAGAGGAGACATGGAGCTACAGACCGCTGCGACAGTAGGGGTCGCGGCAGTCACCGTCAAGCAAGTTCTCCTGCGCGTCAGTGTGTCTAGGCGTCTGTGGGTCTATTCCTACGGTACGATGAGCACGGCCACCATCCCACCCAGCCCGTCGGGCACGGTCGCCACGCCGTTCGGCACCACCCAATCCGCGCCGTCGACCAGCAGGTTGAAGTGATACAGGCCACGCGGCAGGCCGAGTGTTCCCTCCCACACGTCGTCGCCCAGCGGGCGCAAATCCACCTGCCGCCAGGAGTTCCAATCGCCCGCCATCGCCACCGAGCGGGCCCCCGCCATCCGGAACCGCACGACCAGGCTGTCGCCCCGCACCGCGGGCACGAGCGGCGCCAGCTGCATTCGGGGGGCGCGCGGCGGGCGGTGGAGCCGCACGCCAAGCGTGACGAACCCCGCGCGCGGCAGGCCCTGGTATGGGTCCGGGAGATAGCTCCCGCCGCCCAGCTCCACCGCGACCCTGGGCGTCGCGAAGAACTGCACGAACGCGCCCCCAGCTCCCTCCGAAGGAAAGGCCGCCGACGTGCGCCCGGCGATCCACAGCGACACGATCGCTCGCCCCCGCTCGAGCGTGGCCGCCAGGCTCGCGTCCGTGAACCAATAGTCCGGAAACCGGGTGGGCTCGACGCTGAGTTGGAGCTGCGGCGCCCCCGGCCCGCTCTCGGGACGCCACCAGACGCGGGCGCGAGTGTGCAGCGCCGTGACGGGGAGGTCGCCCGAAATCGCGCCGGTGGACGGGCCGGCGCCGATCCCCAGCCCCCACGTGCTGGCGGACCGGGAGAGCTCCGCGACGGCGTGTGCCGCCGCGGTCGAGCCGCCATCGCTGCGCGTGGTGCCGCTGAGCGTGAGATCGGCACCGAAGCGTAGGGCGCGCGCGAGCGGTGCGCTGACCACCGAGAGGCCCGTCATTCCCTGGCCGGCCCACGCGCCTCCCGGAAGCGAGGCGAGCGAGGCTGAAAGGTCCGCCGCCAGCGCCGCAGACGTGTATCGGACGGCGGGCGAGAGCACGGCCGTGCCGAACCCCGCGCCGGCGGAATACCGCACGGTGCCGACGCCCAGGCCGACGGACAATTCGGTCTGCGCGGCCGCCGGCCCGGGAAGTGTGATCACCGCCGCCAGCAGCGCTGGAATCCCCCGCTTCACGGCACCAAAGCTATGCCGCGCGCGGACTCACGGATACAGTCGGCGAAAAAACAGGTAGGGGCGCAGCATGCTGCGCCCCTACGCTCCTCTGTGACTACCGGTGACGTTACGGCCGATGCGGGTTGGTCGGCTGCCCCTGCTTATGAGCTGGCGTGGCGGGCGTCGCCCGATGCGCCGGTATCGTCGGAACATCGCCATGCCCCGGCACCGCTGGCGTGGCGTGCGTCGCCGGTGTGGCAGCGTTGGGGTTGCGTGGCGCGTCGACGGCCACCACGTCTCCCCGGCGGTGCTTCGCCCGGTGCGCGGCACCTTGCGAGTGCAGCGCGACCATGGCCTTGCCCTGGTCGGACGCGTGCGCGTTGGGAATCTGCGGCGTCTGTGCCGCCAACAGCGTGGGCACCGCGCATGCCGCGGCGAATCCGAGAAGTTTGCGAATCATCCAGTCCTCCTTACGTCGTGAAGTCGGCCGCCCGCTCGAGGGGTGTCCACCCCCCCGCCCACTCCCGCGACAGCAACACCGCGCGGGCGCGGCTGCGGGTGATATCACCCAGCCAGGTTGCAACCGAGGTGCTGGTGCTCTCGACGAAGCGGGCGGCGCTGAGCCAGACGTATGCGAACGTCTCGGCCACTACCTCGTCCGCTTCCCCGGGATCGATGACGATGCCATAGGCGAGTGCGTACACGCTGCTGCCGTGACGTTGCTCGAGCTCGCGCAGTGCCGCCGTGTCGCCGCTCGCCACCCACCCGAGCAGGGTGAGATCCGGTACCGAGCGATTGTGGTGGGGCATCGACCCTCCGTTCTCGCCATAGAAGAGTGCCGGCCCCCGAGCGAGGTAACGCGTTGTGCCGCAAGTTGCAGCAGGGTCGGGCGTTACCAACCATGTCCCGGGTGACTCTTTAGGGGCGGACGGGTTGCCCGCGTCGGCCGCGGCCCCTAGCATCACCTGCACAACTTCGGGCAGTGAGGGTGACGGTTGGGTCTCGCGGGCGACGCAACGGACAGTGAGGTCGTGCGGGCGGTGTTGGGGGGCGAGGTGGAGCAGTATGCGGTGTTAGTCCACCGCTACCGCGACCGCTATGCGCGCTACGCGGCGCGCATGCTGGGCTCCCTCGACGCGGGTGAAGATGCCGTGCAGGACGCGCTGGTGCGGGCGTTCGATCGCCTGGCGGATTGCCGCGAGCCGGACAAGTTTGCGGGGTGGCTGTTCCTGATCCTGCGCAATCGGTGCTATGCGGAGCGGCGCCGCCGGCAGCGGGAAGGCCGGCCGCTCGACGAGCGGGACGACGGTGTCGCGGCGGCGGATCGGCCCGACGGGACGTTCGAGCAGACGGAGCGGATGCGGGCCCTCGAGCGGTCGCTCACGCACCTTACGCCGGAGCAGCGCGAAGTATTCGTGCTGAAGCATATCGAAGGCCTGGCGTACGACGAAATCGCGGGGCGAACGGGGGCGACCGTGGCGTCGCTCAAGATGCGGATGCATCGGGCGTACGACAGATTGCGGGACCTGATGAAGGAGCACTTATGAGCTTCGGCTATCACCCTCTCGTGAAGCAGCTGCTGGACGGCGAGCTGTCGCTCGCCGAGCTGCCGCCCGAGCGGCGCGCGGAGGGCGCGGAGGCGCTGCGACTGGTCGGCGCGGTGGATCGCACGCCGGTCGTCCTGTCGCCTGCGCTGGACGACCGCGTGATGGCCGTGGTGCGGCGTCACGCCGCCTCTCGCACGCGCCGCGCGTGGCACTGGGTGACCGCGCCACGCGACGTGGAGCTGCGGCTGCGGCTGCGTCCGTTGGTGTGGGCCGGCGCTCTCGCCATCGCGGCGGGCGTCGCTCTCCTGCTGCTGCGGGCCCCGGCCGTCACGCCTGTCCCTGCATCACTGGTGCGCAGCGGGGCCCGCGACTCCGTGTTCGTGCGATTCGTCCTGTACGCTCCGGGCGCTCGGCACGTCGCCCTGGCGGGCACGTTCAATCAGTGGGATCTGAACGCGGCGCCGTTGGCGCGGGCGGGCTCGAGTGGTGTATGGACGACCACGCTCGCGCTACCCGTCGGCCAGCACCAATACGCCTTCGTCGTGGACGGCGAGCGCTGGGTCGCGGACCCGGCGGCGCCGGCGATCGACGACGGGTTCGGCCGCCGCAACAGCATGGTTGCCGTGACCATCCGGGGAGCGCGCACGCTGTGAGATCGTTCCTAACACTCGCGTTCGTGCTCTCGACGGCGCTGCGGTTGGCGGCGCAAGACGTCGGAGCGCGCCTCGATGGACGCGTGCCGCCGGAGGTGCAGCGCGCCGTGCAGGACATCGCCGCGGGCGCCGCGGCGCGCGGCCTGCCGACCGAGCCGCTCGTCCAAAAAGCCATCGAGGGTGGCGCGAAACGGGTCCCGGCCGAGCGGCTGATCGCGGCGGTGCGCGCGCTCGCCGCCCGTCTCGCGGACGCGACCGACGCGGTGCGCGCGGGTGGCCTGGCGAGCCCAGCGGCCGAAGTAGTGGAGGGGGGGGCCGATGGCCTCAGTGCCGGGCTCACCCCGGGCGAGGTGAGCGACCTGGTGCGCGTCAGCCGGGGCCCGTACGATCCGGCGCTGGTGTTGCGGGTCGCCGCCACCCTGGCGGCCCTCGGCGTCCCCGCCACGCAGACGGTTCAGCTGATGGAGGTAATGATCAGTGCCGGTCGCACGCCGGGGGACCTGCTGGCGCTTCCCGGGGACGTGCAGGCAGGCGTGGCTGGGGGGGCGACCCCCGCGCAGGCGGCGGCGGGCCTGGCCCGTGCGGCGGGTGGCTCACCGCCCGGCCGGACACCCGGCTGGGTGCCGCCGGGCCAGACGAATCCTCACAAACCACCCCCGAACCCGCACAAGCCCTAAGGCCGTCGCCGGCCAAGCGGGGCGCGTTACCGTCCGGCCCCGGGTGTAGGTAGATTCCAATCCCTATGCCCATCTCTCACAATCTCGGATTCCCGCACCTCGGGGCCGCTCGCGAGCTGAAGCGCGCCACCGAGGGCTATTGGAGTGGCAAGGTCTCCCAGGCGGACCTGCTCAAGACCGGCGCCGCGCTGCGCGAGCGTCACTGGCGCCTGCAACAGGGCGCCGGTATCGACCTTGTGCCGTCGAACGACTTCTCCTACTACGACCGCGTGCTCGACACGTGCACGTTGGTGGGGGCCGTGCCCAAGCGATACGGCTGGGCGGGCGGCCCCGTGGACCTGGACACGTACTTCGCGATGGCGCGCGGTGTCCAGGCGGGCGGGCGCGACGTCACGGCGATGGAAATGACGAAGTGGTTCGACACCAACTATCACTACATCGTACCCGAGTTCGAGCCGGGCCAGTCTTTCCGGTTGTCGTCTTCGAAGCCGGTGGACGAGTTTCTCGAGGCGAAGGCGCTCGGCGTCGAGGCGAAACCGGTGCTGATCGGGCCGGTGACGTTTCTGCTGCTCGGCAAGACGAGGACCGCCCGGTTCGATCGTCTGGCGCTGCTCGACGCGCTGTTGCCGGTCTACGCCGACGTGCTGTCGCGTCTGGGGGCGGCGGGCGCCACGTGGGTGCAGCTCGACGAGCCATGCCTCGCGCTCGACCGTACGCCGGCCGAGCGTGAAGCATTCGCGCGGGCGTATCGCTTCCTCGCCGACCAGGCGCCCAAGGTGAAGCTCCTGGTCGCGACGTATTTCGGCGCGCTGGACGACAACCTGACGACGGCGCTCGAACTGCCCGTGGCCG
>Ga0209055_1000432_pt1 | contig 29519 bp, 17 predicted proteins | sample GraSoiAngelo_110_FD_185875 | JGI IMG/M metagenome (GOLD analysis project Ga0209055, IMG submission 185875) | Grasslands soil microbial communities from the Angelo Coastal Reserve, California, USA - 14_0903_12_30cm (SPAdes) (version 2) | ecosystem: Environmental > Terrestrial > Soil > Grasslands ... | reverse complement strand
CGTCTCGCAGCTTGACAACCCTGTCCGCATCCGCCCCGCGGCCGCCCTCAGTGAGCTCGCGGATCACGCGGACAGGGTTGTCAAGCTGCGAGACGTCAAATGCAGCGCGAGCGCCCAGCCGCTCGGCGGCGCGAATCTGGCTCCAGCGCTTGCCCAAGGCGATGACCCGAGCGCCGCGGCCGGTCAGAATGCGGATGAACTTCAGGCCGATGGGGCCACAGCCAATCAGCACCACCGTGTCGCCCGAGTTCACGCCAGTCTCATCGATGCCGCGCAGGACACAAGCCAGGGGCTCGACCATCGCCGCGTCGAGGAACGATACGTGTTCCGGAATCTCGAGCATGTTCTGCCGGACAATGCGGCCAGGAATTCGGATGTATTCGGCATAGGCGCCGTTGTTGAACAGCAGGTCCTCGCAAAGGTTTTCGCGGTTCTTGCGGCAGAACAAGCAGACCTCGCACGGGGCCGAATTGGCAGGGACGACGCGCGAGCCAACGCGCAGGCCGCCGTTGACTTCGCGGCCCATCAGCTCCACCACGCCGGACAGTTCATGTCCGAAGATTGCCGGCGGCGTGATCATCCGCGCGTGATAGCCCTGCTTCCAAACTTTCAGGTCCGTGCCGTCTGTGAGCGCCACCTTCACGCGGACCAGCACTTCATCGCAGCCTACGGCGGGAATCTCGACCTTTTCGATTTTCAGATCCTCACGGCCATACAGTACGGCAGCGGTCATATGACCGTTTCGTTCCGTTCTCCCAACCTCGCTTTTCCTCAAGGCGTGATCACCACTTTCAAAGAATGGCCCGCGGGGCGGGCGGCCAGTTCCAGGGCTTGATCAATCTGTTCGAGCGGAAACCGGTGCGTGACCAGTTCCCGGACGGGCAGGCGCCGCGAAAAAACCAGTTGCGCCGACTCCTCCTGCAAATCCACCGCGGCGCTGTAGCTGCCGAGAATCTCTTTTTCGTCCACGCCCACGGCGGCGGCGGGAAACTCGATGCGCATCTTCGGATCGTTCTGCGCAAACAGCAGCGCGCGTCCACCGGGACGCGCCAGTGCGAGTGCTTCCTCGACCACTGCCGGGATGGGCGTGGCCACCAGCACTGCGTCGGCGCCGCGGTTGCCGGTTCGCGCGCGAACGACGCCGGCGAGGTCATCAGCCCGCGGATCAAAAGACGCCGCGGCACCCAGGCTCACGCTCTTTGCGCACCGCTCGGGCATGGGGTCGCTGGTGAAGACGGTGGCGCCGGCCAGTTTCGCTAGCAACATCAGCAGCAGGCCGACAGGCCCTTGGCCGATTATCACAACGATCTCGCCTGGCGCGACCCGCGCCTTCTGAACCGCTTTCGCGCAGGTATTCACTGGCTCGACGAAGGTGGCTTCCTCGAAGCTCACCTCCGGCGGGATGGCCACCATACCGCGCTCGACGATCCACGGCATCGCGCGGACATATTCAGCGAAGCCTCCGCCATTAGGGTCGAACCCAGCCGTAAGGCCCACTTTCTTGTACGCCGGGCACTGCGAGAACAGTTTCCGGTCGCAATAGAAGCAGCCGCCGCAGGGAATGTGATGAAAACTGACCACGCGGTCGCCGAGCTTCCACCGCTTTACGCCGCGGCCTACCGCAACCACGGTGCCCGAAACTTCATGCCCGAAGATCTGCGGGGGTGGCACAAAGCCGTGCTGGATTTTCTTGATATCGGTACCGCAGATGCCGCAGGCGGCAACCCGAATCAGGACCTCGCCATCGGAAATTGTTGGGACGGGGACCTGTTCCACCACGACGTGCCCGGCCCCACGGTACACTCCCGCGCGCATCTGCTTCAGTGCCGGAGCTGCCGAAAATGGCGCTTCGAGTTGGGCGGTTATGGGGCTCATGTGCACGAAATCTCTTCGGCGACTTCGGAATGGAGTTCCGCACGGCGGTTCGCCAGATGGGCCACATAGCGATCCAGAAAAAGGGCGAGCGACGCGGCTGCGCGGCGGCTCTGACGGCCGAAGCGCACGAGCGCTGGCCACGACACTGGGTGCCGCGCGATTTCCTTGAGCAGATGAAATATCCTCAATTCGCCTCGCGCGCCCACGAGCCCGGTGAAATCCAGCGGCAAATCCTCGCCCGCGGCGTCGCTGATGGCGCGAACGGCTACGGCGCGAACGTTCCAAGCCCGAGCTTCTTTCAGCACTTCGAAGCTCTCCATTTCGACGGCGTCAGCGAACACGCCCAAACTAGCCTTTTCCCGGGCCGTCAGGACGAGATGATCCGCGGTACAAAGCCTCTCCACAGTTCTTGCGCCACACTCGCCCGCCCACTGCAGCAGTAGTTCGTCACTGCGGATGGTGCGGCTCTCTTCCTCGGACCACACGCCCCGCGCGGCCACGATTTCCGACGGGAGATGCTCGGCCTGGAGCGCCCCCGCCAATCCAGTGGATACACAGATGTCCACCGGCTCTGCCATCATCACTTCGAATGCGGCTTGACGAGCTCGTTGGGGCCCTACGCCGGTCAATACGACTCCGATCTCCGCGCCATCGATCTGTGTCACGTAGGCCGGGCGGGTGGCCCATCGGGTGCGACGGAATCTACGCATCCGGCGCCACAGCGCGAACTCAGCATCGACGGCGAATGTGACGAGAATTCGCATGGCCTACTTCAATTTCCCCAGGGGCGGACCACCGCCCCCTGCGGTACAAACGCCTCACCCTCGCGCCGAAATAAGCCCTCACGCCGCGTGCGCCCGCGCCATGGGCTGCGCGCGGCGCGAGCCGACGTAGCCATTCCCTTCGTACCAGCGCACGGCGCGCTCCAGCGCCTCCTCAACCGAGCTGGCAGTAAAACCCAGTTCCCGCTCGGCCTTGGAGGCGTCAACAAACATCTTGTGACGCGCCATGCGCACGCCTTCCAGCGGAATCTGCGGCCGGCGGCGCAGCACGAACGAAACGGCCGAGTCAACAAAGGCCGCCGCCATCGCCAGGGCGTGGGGCAGGCGGAAGCGCGGCGCGCGCCGCCCCGTGATGGCCGCGAGCATGTCGAGGATTTCCTTCAGCGTCAGATTGCGCCCGCCCAGGATGTAGCGCTGGCCGACGCGACCTCGCTCGGCGGCCAGCAGGTGGCCGGCTGCGGCATCTTCAACCGGCACCAGGTTCAGGCCCGTATCCACGTAGGCAGGCATCCGGCCGCAGAGGAAATCCAGAATAATCCGGCCAGTGGGCGTCGGTTTCCAATCACCCGGGCCGACTGGTGTAGTCGGGTTGACGATGACTACCGGCAAGCCTGTGGCCACCGCGCGGAACGCCTCCATCTCGGCGAGGAACTTCGAGCGTTTGTAGTGGCCAATCATTTCCTCCAGACCCGCGACGGTATCTTCGTCAGGGGGCTTGCCGCTGCGCGGCACAGCGATCGTCGCCACCGTACTGGTGTAAACGAATCGCTCGACTCCGGCGCGATACGCCGCCTCTAACAGATTACGCGTGCCGTTAACGTTGGACTCATAGATCTCGGATGGGCGGCGAACACCGAAGCGGTAGTCGGCCGCGACATGATACACACGGTGAACTCCGTCGCACGCGCGATAGAGCGAGGCCAGGTCGCGCAGATCTCCGCTCGCGCGCTCGACGGGCAAGTCCTCGATGGCGCGCAGTCGACTGGTCAGACGCACCAACACGCGAACGGCTTCGCCTCGCGCCACCAATTGGCGCGCCACGTGGCTGCCCAGGAACCCGGTGGCTCCGGTGACCAGCGTCGTCATAGCACCCGCAAACTCCCGTCAGGAGAAACCAGCTCAGCGGGGTCCACCGGCCGGCCGATGTGGTCCGTTGCGTGACTCCCATTGTGCCCGTTGCCGCGCCCGTTGCCGTGGCTGTTCGCCCTGGATGCTGCGCTCTCTCTCCTCGCGCCACCCATCCGGCCGCTGAGCTGCCACTTCAGCATCTTCCAGTTGTCCCCCAGCTTGTGATGGGCTCCGAGGACGGCCGAAGGTTCGTAGCCGACGTGAACCATGCAATCCTGGCAGCGCGGGTCGCGCCCGCGGCCGTATCTTTCCCAGGGAGTGTTTTCGATGAACTCCCTGAATGTGGCGTGGTGCGCGTCGGTGATCAGGTAGCACGGGCCCTTCCAGCCGCGCGGGTTGTAAGTGGGGTTGCCCCAGGCCGTGCACATCAGCTCGCGCTCCCCACGCAAGTATTCCAGATAGATGGGCGAGGTCATCAAGTTGTACTTCTCCAGGAGCTGGCAGACCTGCTGAAATTTTTCGCGAACTTCTTCGCGCGACATGAAAATGTCCTTGGTCTGCACCGCAGCGTAAGAATACGCGGGAGAGATCATAAAACCGTCCACCCCTAGCTCGTGGAGATAGGCATAGAGTTCTGCGATTTCATTCAGGTCGGTTTCTTTGTAAATGGTCGTGTTCGAGCAGACTAGAAACCCCGCGGCTTTGGCAGCCTTGATGCCCTCGATCGCCTCACGGAAGACGCCATCGCGCTCGACTGCCAAGTCGTGCGTGCGCTCGAGGCCGTCCAGGTGGACGTTCCAGAAGAAGCTTGCGGTGGGCCGGAACTCGTGCAGCCTCTTGCGGATGAACATGCCGTTGGTGCACAGGTAGATGTGTCGGCCGCGAGCGAGGATCTCGCGCACCAGTCGCCCAAGCTCCGGGTAGATGGTCGGCTCGCCGCCGCAGATCGAGACCACCGGCGCGCCGCATTCTTCCATAGCGGCGATGCACTGCTCGACGGTCAACATCTCGTTGATCGTGGACTTGTATTCGCGGATGCGGCCGCAGCCGGTGCAGGTCAAATTGCAGGCATGCAGCGGCTCCAGCATCATCACCAGCGGAAACCTCTCTTCGCCGCGGATTCGCTTGCCAACGAGGTATTTGGTCAGCTTGGTAGTCAGCTTCAGAGGAAATCTCATCCGATCTCCCGGTTCCCATTGCGCCGCTCGAGCTCCCCCGGCTGAACCACCAGGCTGCGGTACTCCGAAGAGCCCTGCAGGATGTTGCGGTAGCGCGCCAGCGCATACAGCGGGAAATAGATTCGGTACAAGTGGTATTTCAGATAGAAAACGCGCGGGAAGCCCGTGCCGGTGAACTCCTGCTCGTTCCAGGAGCCGTCCGGATTCTGCTGCTCGACCAGGTACGCAGCGGCACGCCTGATGCTCTCCTCGGTGTCTTGGCCAGCGGCGAGTAAGCCGATCAGACCCCAGGCGGTCTGCGAAGGCGTGCTGGCACCTTTCCCTTTCAGTGCGGGGTCATAGTAAGAGGCGATCGACTCGCCAAAGCCTCCGTCAGGCCTTTGCACCGCGCGCAGCCAGGCAGCGCCGCGCCGGCAATACTCGCGCGTGGTAAGCCGGAGGGTCTCAAGCGCCCGGAGCACGCCGGCGGTACCGTACACATAATTTACACCCCAGCGACCGAACCAGGAACCGTCAGGGGTTTGATCGTGGAGCAGGAAGGCTACTGCGCGCTTGATGACCGGGTGGGAGGCCGGCCAGCCGAAGCGACCTAGGCACTCGACCACGCGCGCAGTGACGTCGGCGGTCGAGGGGTCGATCATGGCGTTATGGTCTGCGAAGGGCACCTGCGTGAAGATGTGGCAATCGTTGTCCCGGTCGAAGGCACCCCAGCCGCCATCGCGGTTTTGCATGCTGAGTAGCCAGGCCAAGCCGCGGCGAATCGAGCGCTCCATGCGCGGCCGGTCGGGATACTCTACGCGCTGCAGCGCCATCAGAACGAAGGCGGTGTCGTCCACATCGGGGTAAAAATCGTTGCGGAACTCGAACGCCCAGCCGCCGGGTTGGGTATCGTGGTTCTTGACCTGCCAATCGCCCGAACCTAGAAGCTGCTTATCGAGCAGCCAGCGGGCCGCCTTCACCAGCGCGGGATGATCAGGAGGCAGGCCGGCCTCCCCGAGAGCGACCATGGCGATTGCCGTGTCCCACACCGGCGACATGCAGGGCTGCACGCGGAGGGTATCGTCCTCTTCGATCTCAAAGCGAGCGAGCTGGCCGATCTCCCGCGCGGTTAAGGGATCGTCGGCCGCATGGCCTAGCGCTAGCAAGGCGAAAACTGCGTTCATCATCGCAGGGTAGATGGCACCCAAGCCGTCAGAGCGCTCTAAGTGCTCGAGCAGCCACTGGCTAGCCTGGCGGAGCGCTCGCTGCCGAAGAGGTTTCCAGGGCAGCCGCTCGTAGAGTTTAAGAGCGCGGTCCAGCGCAAGGAAGAAGTTGCGCCAGGTGAAGAACTTTTTATCCCAGTCGAAGGCCACGGTTTTCCGCGACGGGTCACGGAACAACTCGTCTATGCGGGCGTCCACGGGAAGGGGCCAGTGGGGTTTGTGCGCGTACAGGATGGCCAGCGGGATGACGATGCCGCGTGTCCAGGAGGACATTTCGTAGATGTTCAGATAGAACCAGTTGGGGAGCAGCATCAGCTCGGGAGGAATGGCCGGCACCATTTCCCACCCCACTGCACCGATAAGGGCCAGATAGAAGCGAGTGAAGGAGTTGGTTGCCTCCAGGCCGCCGAGCTCATGGATTTTGCCGCGCGCGCCTGCCAGGTGCGGGGTATCCACGGAATCGCCGGCCAATTTGAGGGCGAAATAGGCTTTGACCGTGGCATTGATCTCCGCCGGGCCACCGGGGTAGATGTTCCAGCCCCCGTCGGGGAGTTGCTTGCGGCGGATGTAGTTAGCCAGCTTGGCAATACGCCCCGGATCGGCCTTTCCCAGCACGTGCAGATAGAAAATGTAATCCGATTCGAGCGTGCTGTCGGCTTCCAGTTCGCCAAGCCAGTAGCCCTCCTCCGCCTGGAGCGAGAGCAAGTAGCTCACACCGCGCTCGACTGCTTCCTGTAGTTGTAGCTCAAGTCTCGAAACACCTGCACCAGTGGCTTGGCGACTCGATGAAGGGTCAAATGCGGTTTTGATCCCTAATGTCATCAAACCCCTCAGAACTCATCCGGACGCAAAAGGTTTCCCGTCCCCTTGGTCAGGGGGTATCCACACACTAAAATCCGCAAGGCAATAACCAGGGTATGCTTCGGACAGATAATGTTCGCTTCCCCGGATGGACCTCTCCATCCGCCCCCAGAGCGGAAGCTGCTAAACGCCTAAACTCTGCATTATCTCCGCGATTGGGTTAGGGGTCAACACCTAAGATGCCAAGAATCCTGGATCGGCCTTGCTCGGATCCAGAATGGCCCTGGCTGGAATAGAACAGAGCAGGCGTCAGTCCTTTGATCTGCCGCCCTCCAATTTGCGAAGGCGCTCGGCCAGTTCAGGAAGACGAGCAAACCAGGCATACTGTTCTTTGAATTTGGCGAGCGGCCGCGCCGGCGTTCCCCAAACGGTTTGCCCCTTGCGAATTGTCTTTCCAGTTGGGATGCCAGCCTGGGCCCCCGCCACGGCCCCATCCTCGATGCGACAATGATCGGCGATGCCGACCTGTCCCCCGATGATCACATGACTGCCGATCTCGGTCGAGCCAGAGATGCCTGTCTGGGCCGCGACCACCGTGTGCTCGCCGATGCTCACGTTATGAGCCACCTGCACCAAGTTATCGATCCGCACGCCAGCGCCGATCTCCGTGGTCTCCAGCGCTCCCCGGTCGATAGTGGTATTGGCGCCGATTTCGACGTCTTCCGCAATTTCCACCCTCCCCAGCTGCGGAAACTTCCAGTGCCGGCCTTCACCAAAAACGTAGCCGAAGCCGTCTGACCCGATCACTGTCCCGGCATGCACAACCACCCGGTCGGCCAGCTGCACTCCGGCGTAGAGGGTGACACGAGGATGCAGCCGGCAGTTTTCTCCGAGGCGGCTCCCTCGGCCCAGGAAGCAGAACGCGGCGACTTCAGTCCCCGCTCCAATCTCCACGCCGTCTTCAATGACAGCGTAGGGACCAATGCCTACCCCGGCCCCCAGCCGCGCGGAAGATGACACAATAGCCGTCGGATGAACGCCCTGGGTGATCGGCGCTGGCGGGAGAAGCCATGCGGCGGCCTTGGCCAAGGCCAGCTTGGGGTTGACAGCGCGCAACAGAGTCTTTCCAGAGACATTCATTTCCGGCTTGACCAGCAAGCAAAGCGCCCTCGAGGCAGCAGCGCGGCCCAAGTGTCGCCAGGAATCAACGTAAATCAGGTCTTCTTGGCTGGCTCGCTCGGGGCTCGCAACGCCAGAGATCGGCGCTGCCGGATCGCCTTCGAGTTCGACACCTAGGTATTGTGCGACTTCCCGGGCGGTGTGGATCATAAATGTCCTCTCTCGAACAATCTCACACGAGAATTCTAAAAGGGCCTTGCTCGAACTTCTTATAGCGCACGTACTGGGTCTTCTCCCAGTGGCCGGGTCTTCCATCTCCTGTGGACCCAGAGCCATTGATCGGGATAACGCCGTGCGTAATCTTCGATCACACGGGTGAAGCGGGCCGTATTCTCACGGATGTCTCGCGCCGTGTCCCCCGTGCACGCCAGCTCGATGGCCGGCTCGAAGCGCAGGCGGTACTTGCCCACAGCCGTGTCCCAAAAAATGTAGCCGGGGACGACGGCGGCTCCAGTGTGCAACGCAAGACGCGCCACTCCGGTTGTCGTCGAGGCCGGGACGCCGAAGAAATCAACGAAGACGCCTTCTTCCAGTGATGTGTTCTGGTCCGCCAGGATGCCAACCGTGCTGGCCTCGCCGAGGATCTTCAGCACGGCGCGGGCGGAGTTGTTCTTCTCAATTGGCCTGTTGCCCGAGAGGCAGCGATAGCGGTTCACCAGGGCGTCCACTCGCGGGTTATCGATGGGGCGCACAAGGAAGTGGAGCGGGTGGCCGTAGAGGGCGTGCGCAAACGGTGCCAGTTCCCATGCTCCCATATGCCCGGTCAGAAACAACACTCCCTTGCCGCGGCGCTGGGCGGCAGCAAAATTCTCAAAACCGTCCAGCACCACGATCTGCTCGATGTTCTCACGCGTGTACCTGGGGAATTGCGAAAACTCGCCGGCCATCCATCCCAGGTGCTTCACCAGCTGACGAATCGTGCGGAGACGTTGGGCGTCGCTCCATTCCGGAAACGCCACTCGCAGATTCGAGATTGCGGCGCGGCGAAGCGGCGGCCGCAAGAAATAACCCAGGGCCGCCAGCCAGGCGCCCACGGCACGCGCCACCGGACGCGGCAGCAGGCCCAACAATTTTAGCGCCAGCCAGGCCGCAGCATATTCCAGCCACTCCCGCATGCCCGGCCATTATGCTAGAGGCTGGAGGTTGGAGGCTAGAGGCTGGAGCCTGGAGGTAGCGCCTTGCCGCTGAGTGCCAGCGAATTGGACCGCATGCGTAGCGCGCCGGCAGTTTTCCAATTCGCTGCCGGGACCGGCGCTATACCAGCACTGCCCTCGTAGCAAACTGACAGGTGAGCATTACTTACCCCCTGTTTCTACCCCACCGTGTTGCACCCTCCTTGCCCCGTCAGTCGGAGCCCGCGCCGGCTTCGATCCTTCAAACATTTCCAGGCAGTCTCACAATGAGGTTTTCGGCACTCCGAAACAAGAGTGCCAAGGATGATGCAGGGTGGTGGGCTCAACCGCGCTCGGGGTACGCGCCCCGCTTTTGGCCGCCCTTTGATTCTTGCGTCGCTCGAATCACGAACAGGGTGGTACGGCAGGCTTGACCACGTGACGCTTCTGTTCGAACCGCTTGTGCTGAAGGTCAGAGGGACTCGGAGCACTCTCCGGTAGGGGGCTGTTCGACCGGACTCACTTTTTCTCGTATTACAAGACCAGGCGCATCACCGTGAGGATCGGAGAAAAACCTATCGACCCCAGTATGAAACGTGCCAGCCAGCCACCGACCCTCTTATAGTGCCGTTTCGGCTTGGAGGCCTGGGGCTGGCCAGCTCTGAGGCCCCTTCTGCGAAGTTCGACAACTAGGGAGTTCCGAGCTGTCTCGCTGAGAGATGACAAGTCCTTTGCCAAGGCTAGCAGTTGGTTGCTCGTCATGCGTTGATAAGTTCTGACGAAAGCTTGTACGTTGGTGCCCTGTAGCCCCGTGATACGCCCTGAGTTGCCCGGCGAATGCGTCGGGCCGCCGGACTGCGTCAAGTCTTCTTCGCCAGGAGTAGACTCCGTGCTGCCCTGCGGGAGTGGGGCGTTTTTTTGTTGTGGCTGAGCGCGGGAATGCGTGACTGGGGCCGGTGGCAGACTGATTGCCGCCGAAGGCACTTCCTCGGATTTAGCCGTGAATATTGACTTGCCGCATTTCCAACAAGACTCAGCCTCCTCAGAATTCTCAGCCCCGCATTTAATACAAAACATAGCCTGGTTTCCCGCAGTCCAAGCTGTCTCGCTGAGGCATGACAAGTCCTTTGCCACGGCTAGCAGTTGGTCGCTCGTCATGCGTTGATAAGTTCTGACGAAAGCTTGTACCCTGGTGCCCTGTAGCCCCGCGATACGCCCTGAGGTGCCCGGCGAATGCGTCGGGCCGCCGGACTGCGTCAAGTCTTCTTCGCCAGGAGTAGACTCCATGCTGCCCTGCGGGAGTGGCGCGCTTTCTGGTTGTGGCTGAGCGCGGGAATGTGTGACTGGGGCGGGCGGCAGACTGATTGCCGCCGAAGGCACTTCCTCGGATTTAGCCGTGAATATTGACTTGCCGCATTTCCAACAAAACTCAGCCTCCCCAGAATTCTCAGCCCCGCATTTAATACAAAACATAGCCTGGGCTCCCAGAGTCCAAGCCGAGTCAACCGCTTGGGCCAGGATAGCTGGTCTCCTTCTCAAGATGCGTCTTGGAGACTTCAGTGCCGCCAGATTCGTCAAAACGTCCTGCGGCTGCTCCAGGGGTGATACGAATTGTCGCCGGAGTTGAGAAACAAACCGGGCTGCTAAATCTCGCTGTGAAGTTTCCAGGATACGTTGCACGCGTTCGGTGGTGCTGGCCGCTGGCTGGTCACTGACCTCCCGCAGGGCCAGATCAATCTTTCGAGCCCACTGCTCATGAAATGACTTGGCCCCGGCATGCTGCGCCTCGTACGGCTTCTGCGCCCCCTGTGGAAGCCATTGGTCACTGTGCGGCGCCGCCATGCCTTCGATGATTCTCTTCGCTTCGTCTTGGAGCTGCGTGCGCAACTCGTCCAATAGGCGGCTAGCTTCCGCGGCGACTGCTGCAGCCGTAGCCTCGGGAACCATTTTATGATTCTGCTGTTGTACCTCGCTCACCAGCCAGGCCCTCGGCTGCACTGGTGAGGCACCAGCCTCCAAGTGGAAAAGCTCCCCAGGCTCTGCTTCGGACAGGGACGCAGGCGTCAGCGGCGCCTGGGCCATGGCCGGTGGTCCTGCCACGGACGTGGAGATCTGGACCGGGCTGGGCTTGCGGGATGGCGACCAATCGCCCGGCGGCAGCGCGATACCCCAGATATTACCGGAGACCTCCAACTCCACCCCGATGTGAAAGTATTCCTGTCGCGCATTCGGTGGTCCTACCCACACGACACGCGCCTGCACAGACTGCAGTAATCTATTCGCCCCGCGATCAGCGAGTTCCAGGGTCAGCCAAGAATTCGTTTTGACTTTCTGCCTCGACGGATACCTGCAGCCGTAGCTGTTGACGTCCAGAGTGGCGGTGCGTTCCCAGAAAGGCTGCCCGAGCAAATCAACACCCGTGACCCTCATAGGCACAGCTCGAACAATTCGAGTGCTACGCCGCATCTCCACGCGGGGCGAAATGCCTAAGCCATTCTTGGCCACAGATCCTCTCTCCGAGCGGTTTCAAAGCTATCATCCGCTCCCGAGAGGGTCTAGCGAGTCGCGCGAAAGAGTTACTGCCGAACTTAAGGCAAGCCTCCAACGAAGCTGAAACAAGACTCGGCCCCTGCGCTCCGACCCGCGAGCAGTTTCGCGCAAGGGGCGCGCCGTTCGCACCACTGGCTGGTGCCGAGTTGCACCTAGCTGACCACGAGAACAGGCTCAGCCCATCGCAGTGTAGCTGCCCCTAAACTGTCCTCCCGAGTAGTAGATTTCGCCCACCAGCGGTTATAGCTTGCTGCTTGGGGAATCTTTCCGTTACTACAAGGGGGAAATGGAAAATGAAACAGCTCAGAAGATTGCTACTTGCGTTTGCCTTTCTTTTTACCCTTCCACACTTCGTCTCTGCCCAGACGCCGAATGGTGCAGCCCTGTATGCCTCAAAATGCCAGGGCTGCCATGGGTCACTGGCAACTCCCAATTTTTCAAACCGGACTTTTGCTGGCATTAAGGCTGCGATTGTGGGGAACGTGGGAGGTATGGGGTTTCTTGCTTCGCTGACAGACGCCGAACTTCAGGCGATTGCCAACGCACTCAGTCCGCCGGCGCCGCCGGCGGCGCCGGCGCTGTCCGTTTCCCCCAGTTCGCTGAGCTTCAGTTACCAGCAAGGGGGGTCGGCTCCCACGGCTCAGAGTCTCTCGGTGGCGAGCGGCGGGAGCTATACCGCCGCGAAATCCGCTTCGTGGCTGTCCATAAGCCCGACGAGCGGCACAACGCCGGGGACGGTCAACGTCTCGGTGAGTTCGGGCATGGCGGCCGGCACCTACACCGACAACGTGACCATCACGGCCTCCGGCTCTACCGGCAGCCCAAAGTCAGTCCCCGTGACGCTAACGGTGACTGCGGCAGCGGCGGCGCCGAATGGTGCAGCCCTGTATGCCTCAAAATGCCAGGGCTGTCATGGGTCACTGGCAACTTCCAATATTGTAAACCGGACTGTTGCTGGCACTAAGGCTGCGATTGCGGGGAACGTAGGCGGTATGGGGTTTCTTTCTTCGCTGACAGACGCCGAACTTCAGGCGATTGCCAGCGCACTCAGTCCGCCGGCCCCGGCGCCGGCCCTGTCCGTTGCCCCCAGTTCGCTGAGCTTCAGTTACCAGCAAGGGGGGTCGGCTCCCGCTTCTCAGCCGATCATGGTCACCAGCTCGAGCGGAACGCAGTTGGCCTATACGGTGGCGGCCTCGGGTGGTGCGTGGCTATCTGCAACCCCAATGAGCGGTACAACACCGGGCACGGTGAACGTGTCGGTGGTGAATCCGGCCAGTATGACAGTTGGCACCTACAACGGCATGGTGACCATCACGGCCCCTGCTGGCAGCCCGCAGACAGTCGCGGTGACGCTCGTGGTCGGCGCGACAACCCCGGCCCCGGGTCTCAATGCAAGTCCGAAAACACTGTCGTTCTCGTATCAGGGCGGCGGCGGTATGCCGGCGGCTCAGCCGATCATGATCAGCTCGGGCGGAGCGCAGTTGGCCTACACGGTGGCGGCCTCGGGTGGTATGTGGCTATCTGCAACCCCAACGAGCGGCACAACGCCGGGCACGGTGAACGTCTCAGTGAATCCAGCCAGTATGGCGGCTGGCACCTACACTGGCCACGTGACCATCACGCCCTCCGGCGCTGGCGGCAGCGCGCAGACAGTCGCGGTGACGCTAGTGGTCAGCGCGGGCGGTGGCACAGGCAACTCGTCTTTGAAGGTGAGTCCCCGCACACTGCAATTCAGTTATCAGACCGGAAACCACATGCCATCGGCTAAGAGGCTGATGATTACGAGCGCGGGTGCGCCGCTCTCGTACAAGGCTTCGTATTCCGGTGGCAGCCCCTGGCTTACGGTAAGTCCGACTGGCGGAACAACCCCTGGCACCATCAGCGTTTCGGTAAATCCGGCAGGGATGCCCGCAGGAAGCCACTCCGGCACGATCGACGTGAGCGCGCCGGGCGCAAAAAGCATCTCTGTTGCCGTAACTCTGATGGTCACTTCACCTGCTTCCGATGACGACGACGACGAAGGAGGTCACGGTTCGGGCTTGAGCGCGGACGCTTACGTCTACGATCCCATGCACTCGGGAGCTGTCGCCGCCCAGTGGGTGGATGGTATAGGCGTTCCTATGCACAATGCCGGCAACCAGGGCCTTTTGCTCTCGAAGAATGCCTCCGGGTCGGCGGAAGCGCAGGCTGGAGCCGTCATCAAGAACGCCCAGGGTCTGACGCTCACGGAGCTTGGCTTTGATGTCCGCGAGGGCGGGCAGTGCAGCGCCGGATCCCCACACTTCGTGGTTGTGACCAACGACGACGTGACGCACGTGGTGGGCGGCTGCGTCAAAGGAACAACTCAAACTTCTCTGGCGATAGGCTGGAAACGCATGCGGTTCGATCCCAGCAAGCCGGAGCTAGCATCACCGCCGATTACTCCGGGCCAGCAGGTCAAGAGCATCGCGGTTATGCTCGACCAAGGGCCCGAGGCAGGTGCGAACGCCGGAGGTGGCCTTGTTGTGCTCGACAACATAACCATCAACGGCAAAGTGGTCGCGAAAAAGTAGCTGCTGTTTAATCCAGGCCGGCCTGGTGCCATTTCAACTCTCGCCAGTACCTTCTGGTCAGAGTCTTGGCGGCAGGCCGGCCTGGGCATTTTTATGTCCCGCGAAGTCGTCCAGGAAGGCGCTGAAATCAAAACAATATAAGAGTTTTTTCTCCGGTCTCTGGAACCGTTCGACAGATTCAGGGCAGGCCAGAAGCGCGATCCGCTTCGTTTGCCCCGGCATTAGCGTGAATATTGCCAGACAAAGGAACAGCGGGATTTTGGCGTAGTTGCATGTTCTCTCCTCCTAACGATTAACGACTGTGAGACTTCCAGCGTCAATCGCCTTGACACTGCATAGTCGGGCTGAAGTAACCTGCTTGACATAATGAGCTCAGCGATTTCCCTTCCCGGGAGCTCACCGCTGGGATTGCCTCCCGCTAGAGCTTCGCCGAAACACTCACCGGTCGTACCGAATACGCCTACGGAAGGGGTGGAGGCGAGCCCGTCGCGAAATTCCCGACGGGTAATTCGGACGCCTGGTTGAGGGCCGCAGGGACCGCGATTCACGTATGCACGTCGCGGAGCAATCAGCACACATCCAGCTACTTCAAGTCCTGACAACCTAAGCGGAGGGAAATCATGCCGGCGGAACAGCTACAGCTAGCGACGGACTATCTCGATACCAGGCAGCTCCTGGAGGTCTTAGTGGCCGTCAAGAAGGGCGACTTTTCTGTTCGCATGCCGCTGGACAAAACCGGCGTGGCGGGCAAAATCGCCGATACGCTGAACGATATTATCGAGCTCAAACAGCGAGTCGTGCAGGAGTACGAACGGATCAGCGTCACCGTTGGCAAACAGGGAAAGATCACCGAGCGGGCGTCCGTCATGGGCTCCACCGGCGACTGGGCCGCCGGCGTCTCCGCCATTAACGTGCTAATCGGCGATCTGATTCAACCGACGAACGAGATGGCCCGAGTGATCGGCGCGGTCGCCAAGGGCGATCTGACGCAGACGATGGCGGTGGAAATCGAAGGCAGGCCGCTCGAAGGCGAGTTTCTGCAAACCGCCAAAGTCGTCAACGGCATGGTGGAACAGCTTAGCACCTTCGCGTCGGAGGTCACTCGCGTGGCCCGCGAGGTGGGGACCGAAGGCAAGCTCGGCGGCCAAGCTGTGGTGAAGGGCCTGGCCGGGACCTGGAGGGACCTCACCGACAGTGTCAACTCGATGGCCGGAAACCTGACTGCCCAGGTGCGAAACATCGCCGACGTGACTACCGCTGTCGCCAACGGCGATCTGTCGAAGAAGATCACCGTGGACGTCCGAGGCGAGATCCTCCAGCTCAAAGACACCATCAACACGATGGTGGACCAGCTCCGCGCCTTCGCCTCTGAAGTTACCCGCGTGGCCCGCGAGGTGGGGACCGAAGGCAAGCTCGGCGGCCAAGCTGTGGTTCTCGGCGTAGCCGGCACGTGGAAAGATCTGACCGACAGCGTCAATTCGATGGCGTCGAACCTCACCGGTCAGGTGCGAAACATCGCCGACGTCACCACCGCCGTGGCTAATGGCGATCTGGGCAGAAAAATCACGGTAGACGTTCGCGGCGAGATTCTGGAGCTGAAAAACACCATCAACACGATGGTGGACCAGCTCCGGGCCTTCGCCTCTGAAGTTACCCGCGTGGCCCGCGAGGTGGGCACCGAAGGGAAGTTGGGCGGTCAAGCGGTGGTTCCGGGCGTGGCCGGCACGTGGAAAGATCTCACCGACAACGTGAACTCGATGGCCGGTAACCTGACCGACCAGGTGCGAAATATCGCGAACGTGACCACGGCAGTGGCAAACGGGGACCTGAGCAAGAAGATCACCGTTGACGTGAAAGGCGAGATTCTGGAGCTCAAGAACACGATCAACACCATGGTCGATCAGCTCGGCTCGTTCGCTTCGGAAGTGACCCGCGTGGCTCGCGAAGTCGGCACGGAAGGCAAGCTCGGTGGGCAGGCAGCGGTCAAGGGTGTGGCCGGCGTGTGGAAAGATCTGACCGACAGCGTCAACCTGATGGCGAATAACCTGACGGCCCAGGTGCGGAATATCGCCGAAGTCACCACGGCGGTCGCGAATGGCGACCTGGGTAAGAAGATCACCGTCGACGTCCAGGGAGAAATTCTGGAGCTAAAAGACACGATCAACACGATGGTCGATCAGCTCGGCTCGTTCGCTTCGGAAGTGACCCGCGTGGCTCGCGAGGTAGGCACCGAAGGGCAGCTCGGCGGCCAGGCGGTGGTCAAGGGCGTGGCCGGCACGTGGAAGGACCTGACCGACAGTGTGAACTCGATGGCCAGCAACCTGACGGCCCAGGTGCGGAACATCGCCGAGGTCACCACCGCAGTCGCCAATGGCGATCTGTCGAAGAAGATCACCGTCGATGTCCGAGGGGAGATCCTCGAGTTGAAGAGGACCATCAACACCATGGTCGATCAACTCGGCTCGTTCGCTTCGGAAGTGACCCGCGTGGCTCGCGAGGTAGGCACCGAAGGGCAGCTCGGCGGCCAGGCGCTGGTCAAGGGCGTGGCCGGCACGTGGAAGGACCTGACCGACAGTGTGAACTCAATGGCCAGCAACCTGACGGCCCAGGTGCGGAACATCGCCGAGGTCACCACCGCAGTCGCCAATGGCGATCTGTCGAAGAAGATCACCGTTGATGTCCAAGGGGAGATCCTCGAGCTGAAGAGGACCATCAACACCATGGTCGATCAACTGAGCTCGTTTGCCTCGGAAGTAACGCGCGTGGCCCGCGAGGTGGGCACTGAGGGGGAACTCGGCGGGCAAGCGGACGTCAAAGGCGTGGCCGGCACGTGGAAGGACCTGACCGACAGTGTGAACTTGATGGCCAACAATCTCACCGCTCAAGTGCGGAACATCGCCGACGTCACCACCGCTGTCGCCAATGGCGACTTGTCTAAGAAGATCACCGTGGATGTGCAAGGAGAGATTCTGGAACTCAAGGACACCATCAACACGATGGTGGACCAACTCGGTTCGTTTGCTGCAGAAGTGACGCGCGTGGCCCGCGAGGTGGGCACGGAAGGGAAGCTCGGCGGCCAGGCGCTGGTCCGCGGCGTCGGTGGAACCTGGAAAGATCTGACCGACAACGTCAACTCGATGGCGACGAACCTCACCAATCAGGTTCGCAACATCGCCGAGGTCACCACCGCAGTGGCTAACGGTGACTTATCCAAGAAGATCACTGTGGACGTCCGCGGCGAGATCCTCGAGCTGAAGAACACGATCAACACCATGGTGGACCAACTCGGTTCGTTTGCTGCAGAAGTGACGCGCGTGGCCCGCGAGGTGGGCACAGAAGGGAAGCTCGGCGGCCAGGCGGTGGTCCGCGGCGTCGGTGGAACCTGGAAAGACCTGACCGACAATGTGAACCTGATGGCCAGCAACTTGACGGCTCAGGTTCGCAACATCGCCGAGGTCGCGACGGCGATCGCCGGCGGTAATCTCTCCCGCAAGATTACCGTCGATGTCCGAGGGGAGATTCTCGAGCTGAAGAACACGATTAACACTATGGTCGACCAGCTCAACGCGTTTGCGGGCGAAGTCACTCGCGTGGCGCGCGAAGTGGGCACGGAAGGAAAACTGGGTGGTCAGGCCGTGGTGCGGGGAGTGGCCGGCACGTGGAAGGATCTGACGGACAGTGTGAACCTGATGGGGAGCAACCTCACCGCTCAAGTGCGGAACATCGCCGAGGTCACCACCGCTGTCGCCAATGGCGATTTGAGCAAGAAAATCACGGTTTCGGTCAAAGGCGAGATCCTGCAGCTCAAGAACACCATCAACACGATGGTGGACCAGCTCAACACGTTTGCCGGCGAGGTGACCCGCGTGGCTCGCGAAGTCGGTACGGAGGGCAAGCTGGGCGGCCAGGCCGTCGTGCGAGGCGTGGCCGGCACTTGGAAGGACCTCACCGACAATGTCAATTTCATGGCCGGCAACTTAACCGGCCAGGTGCGAAACATCGCCGAGGTCACCACGGCGGTGGCCAATGGGGACCTGTCCAAGAAGATCACGGTCGATGTTCGGGGCGAAGTTCTGGAACTCAAGAACACGATCAATACCATGGTGGACCAACTCAATGCATTTGCCTCCGAGGTGACGCGCGTGGCGCGCGAGGTCGGTACCGAAGGCAGGCTGGGCGGCCAGGCGTTTGTTAAGGGAGTCGGCGGAACGTGGAAAGACCTCACCGACAGCGTCAATCTAATGGCGTCAAATCTTACCGCTCAGGTGCGAAACATCGCCGAGGTCACCACCGCAGTAGCCAATGGTGATTTGTCGAAGAAGATCACTGTAGACGTCAAGAGCGAGATTCTCGAACTGAAGAACACCATCAACACCATGGTGGACCAGCTCAATGCTTTCGCCTCCGAAGTGACCCGCGTGGCCCGCGAAGTCGGCACCGAAGGGAAGCTGGGCGGCCAGGCGTCGGTGAAGGGCGTTGGCGGAACCTGGAAGGATTTGACCGACAACGTCAATTCGATGGCGGCAAACCTTACCACCCAGGTTCGAAGCATTGCCAAGGTCGTGGCCGCGGTCGCGAACGGCGACCTCAAGCGCAAGTTGGTGCTCGAAGCCAAGGGCGAGATTGCAGACCTGGCGGAGACGATCAACGGGATGATCGACACGCTGGCCGTCTTCGGCGATCAGGTAACGACAGTGGCGCGCGAGGTGGGGATCGAGGGCAAGTTGGGTGGCCAGGCCAGCGTACCCGGCGCGGCAGGACTGTGGCGCGATCTAACCAATAACGTCAATCAGCTCGCCGGGAACCTGACCACGCAAGTCCGGGCCATCGCCGAAGTTTCGACCGCTGTGACCAGGGGTGACCTCACGCGCTCGATCACGGTCGATGCGGCCGGTGAAGTGGCCGCCCTCAAGGACAACATCAATGAAATGATTCGCAACTTGAGGGAGACCACGCAAAGAAACACGGAGCAAGACTGGCTGAAGACGAACCTGGCAAAATTCACGCGCATGCTCCAGGGACAAAGAGACCTGCTGACCGTTTCCAAGCAGGTCTTGGCCGAAGTCGCTCCGCTCGTCGGCGCGCAACAGGGCGTCTTCTACCTCGCCGAAGCGGATGGCGGCGATCAGTGCCTGAAGCTGCTTGGAAGCTACGCCTACAAAGAGCGCAAAAGCGGCTCCAACCGAATTGGGTTTGGTGAAGGGCTGGTGGGCCAATGCGCCGTAGAAAGGGAAAGGATCCTCGTCACCAATGCACCGAGCGACTACGTGCAGATCAGCTCCGGACTCGGAGAAGCCAAGCCCTTGAATATCGCCGTTCTCCCGGTGGTTTTTGAAGGACATGTGAAGGCAGTGGTCGAGCTGGCTTCCCTGAACCGCTTCACCGACTCGCAGCTTGCTTTCCTCGAACAGCTCACCGAGAGCATCGGGATCGTGCTGAACACGATTGCCGCCACGATGCGAACCGAGGAGCTCCTGAAGCAGTCGCAAGCCCTGACCGAAGAACTCCAGAACCGGCAGGAAGAACTCACAGAGACGAACAAGAGGCTGGAAGCGCAGGCGCGAACACTGCAGGAGTCCGAGGAGCTCCTCAAGCAGCAGCAACAAGAGTTACAACGGGCCAACGAAGAGCTGGAACAGCGCGCCGCACTGCTTGCTCAGCAGAAAGGAGAAGTCGAGCAGGCCAGGCAGGCGCTCCAGGAGAAGGCAGAGCAGCTCGCTCTGACTTCGAAGTACAAGTCCGAGTTTCTCGCCAATATGTCCCACGAACTGCGGACGCCGCTCAACAGCCTGCTCATCCTTTCTAACATGCTGAGCGAGAATCCGGAAGGCAACCTCACTGAAAAGCAGGTTCGGCACGCGGCCACCATCCACTCGGCGGGCAGCGACCTGCTTGAGCTGATCAACGACATCCTCGACCTGGCCAAGATTGAGTCGGGGACTATGGCCATCGAGATCGGGAATGAACCGCTCCCCGAGTTGCGAGACTTCGCCGAGCGGACCTTCCGTCACGTTGCCGAGGGCAAGGGGATCGCCTTCGCCATCGAGATCGACCCGAAGTTGCCGAGGGCAATACGCACGGATGGGAAACGCCTACAGCAGGTCATCAAGAATCTGCTCTCCAATGCGTTCAGGTTCACTGAGAAGGGCAGCGTGACGCTGCGGATGCAGGCAGCCCGAGCAGCGTGGAACCCGGAGAACCAAATCCTCAATGAGGCAGAAACCGTCGTCGCCTTTGCCGTGAGCGACACAGGTGTCGGGATCCCGAAAGACAAGCACCAGATCATCTTCGAGGCCTTCCAACAGGCAGACGGCACGACCAGCCGGAAGTATGGTGGCACGGGTCTCGGACTGTCGATCAGCCGCGAGATCGCTCGCGCGCTGGGCGGCGAAATCAGCCTCCGGAGCAAGCCGGGCGAGGGCAGCACGTTCACCCTCTATCTCCCGCTCACCTACGTGCCGGTAAAGAAGACCAGACCCGAGACCGGAACTTTGAGCGGCGTGGCAGGATCGGCCCAGAACAAGACAGAACAGGCGCATGTATTTTCGGTGTCCGCAGACTCTCCCGCGCTCACTCAAGCACTGCCCGTACCCGATGCGAGCGAGGTCGAGGTGGACGACGACCGAGGCACCATCCGTCCGGGAGATCGCGTGCTGCTCATCATCGAAGACGACATCGACTTTGCCCGGGTTTTGCTGGACAAGGGGCGGGAGTGCGGATTTAAGGGCGTCATCGCGCCGCGTGCCAGCCACGCCCTGAGTCTTGCACGAGAGTTCGAGCCCGCGGCGATCACCCTGGATCTTCGCTTGCCCGATCAGAATGGTTGGACGGTCTTGGATCGCTTGAAGCACGACCCGGCTACGCGTCACATCCCCGTGCATATTATCTCGGTCGAAGGCCAGCAGCAGAGAGCCATTAAGCTGGGCGCTCTGGCGTATGTGCAAAAGCCCGCCAGCAAGCAGGCGCTCGAGGAGGCGTTCAACAAGATCAGGGATTTCGTCGAGCGCCCGATGAAAAGACTCCTGGTCGTCGAAGACGATGAGACGCAGCGCAGGAGCATCGTCGAGCTGATCGGCGACAACGACGTCGAGACCACTGCAGTGGCTACCGGCCAGGACGCGCTTGCCGCTCTTCAAAAGCATCACTTTGACTGCATGGTGCTCGACCTGGTATTGCCGGATATGACCGGTTTCGAGCTGATTGAGAAGATCAAAAAGGAGTTCGGTCGATGGGAGCTGCCGATCGTCGTCTACACGGGAAAGGAGCTCACGACCACCGAGCAGACTGAACTGAAACGGGTAGCCGAAGCCATTGTCATTAAGGATGCCAAATCTCCGGAACGTCTCCTCGACGAAACGGCGCTGTTCCTGCACCGCGTGCAGGCGAATCTGCCCGCAGGCAACAGAAGGATGCTGGAGCAGGCCCTTCGCACCGACCCGGTGCTGGCGGGCAAGCACGTTCTTATCGTGGATGACGATGTCCGCAACATCTTCGCTCTGACTTCGGCTCTCGAACGCTACCAGGTGAAGGTGTCGTACGCCGAAAACGCCAAGGACGGCATAGCCCTGCTGAAGAAGACGCCTGAGGTCGATGCTGTTCTCATGGACGTCATGATGCCTCAAATGGATGGCTACGAGGCAATGCGCGAGATCAGAAGCATCAGCAAGTTCAAGGAACTTCCGATCATCGCTCTAACCGCAAAAGCGATGAAGGGCGACCGCGAGAAATGCATCGAGGCGGGCGCTTCGGACTACATCACCAAGCCTGTGGACATCGAGCAACTTCTCTCGCTGCTTCGAGTCTGGGTGAATCGCTAGAGGAGAGGAGGACGGCGTGAGCACAGCCCAGAAGAACCTCGAACTCGAAGCCCATGAGGTCAGGCCCTTGGAAGGGATCTATCGTCACTACTATTTTAATTTCAGAGATTACGCCTTTCCCTTCTTTGGTGGCGGATTGCGAACCGCACCTGCGGGGAGCAGGTCAGCATATCCAGCCTTCAGGAAAAAAGTCCTGCATAACCCGGCTTGCATGGAACACCTGCCGCACAGTTTCTGGCGGGCCTGAATCAATCGCAAGGGGGGTGAACCAATGGAGGAGCGGTTGCAAGCACCGGGACCCAAGCAGACTGTCAACGTCTTGCTGGTTGATGATCAGCCCGAAGGGCTGCTCGCGCTGGAGGCGCTCCTAGAAGGGCCCGAACGCAACATCGTCAAGACCCGTTCGGGGCGCGAGGCGCTGCGGCAGCTTCTCAAGGCCGACTTTGCGCTCATTCTGCTCGATGTCCAGATGCCGGACATGGATGGCTTCCAGACCGCCGAGCTGATCCGGCAGCGCGACAGCTCCAAGAATACCCCCATCATCTTCCTCACCGCCGGACACAAAAGCGAGGAAAACATATTCCGGGGTTATGCGGTAGGGGCGGTGGATTACGTTCTCAAGCCGATTGTGCCGGAGATTCTGCGGTCGAAGGTTTCCGTCTTTGTGGACCTGGCCAGGCAGACGGAGCTTGTGAGGAGGCAAGCGGACCAACTTCGCCAGAGCGAACAGGAAGCGCTTCAGTTGGCGCAGGCCCGTGCAAACCTCCTGGCTGAATTGGAGGCCGCCAACAGGGAGCTCGAAGCGTTCGCCTACTCAGTCTCACACGACCTGCGCGCTCCGCTGCGCCGCATTAATGGCTTTGCTGGAATTCTCCTTGAGGATTTTTCCGCCCAGTTGGATCCGGTCGCGAAAGGCTATCTCGAGCGCGTGTCTCAGGCTGGCCGTCACATGTGCCAGCTCTTGGACGACCTGCTGAACCTTTCGCGAGTGACCCGCAAAGAGCTGACCCGTCGAAGGACGGATTTAGATTCGCTGGTTAAGGAAGTTCGGGACAGCCTCCAGCCGGAAATCGAGGGCCGCGAGATCGAATGGCAGATTGGTTGCCTGCCGACTGTGGAGTGCGACCCGGGCTTGATCAAACAGGTGTTCGCCAACCTGCTCTTGAACGCGATTAAGTACACCCGGCCACGCCAACGAGCCACCATCCAAGTGGACCAGATGATCTGTGATGGCCAGCCGGCGGTGTTCGTTCGCGATAACGGAGTAGGCTTTGACATGAAGTACGCGGATAAGTTGTTCGGTGTGTTCCAGCGCCTGCACCGTCAGGAAGATTTCGAGGGCACTGGGGTGGGGTTGGCCACCGTCCAGCGCATCATCCACAAGCACGGGGGGCGCGTGTGGGCAGAAGCTGAACCATACAAGGGTGCCACTTTCTATTTCATCCTAGGTACGCCCGAACGGAATGAATTCGAAAACAACACAACGCTGCGAGGTGAAGTGTGGCAACCGACTAGGTAGAAATTCTCCTCGTTGAGGATAATCCAGTAGATGTCGAGTTAAGGCGCGAAGTGCTGCAGCAGGTCAAGAGCGACCCCCGCACCGGGGATGGGTCTGATGGTCATCATGACCTCGTCGAAGGAAGAACAAGGATCTGGTCCAGAGCTGTCACCTAGGAGTGAACAGCTACATCCAGAAGCCGGTGGATTTCGACCAGCCCTGGGAGACGGTCAAGCAAACGGGACTTACTGGCTGTTGGTCAACCAGCCTCCGCCAGCCAACACCTGAGCATCGCAATAGGGCAGGGCCTGATGAGTGAGGATAGACCAAAAGCGATAGTGGTGTGTAAACGTCCGGTGCGCGTTCTGTTCGTCGAGGACAACCCAGCGGATCTGGAACTCTGCCTGCGAGAGCTAAAGAAGGCGGACCTAGAGGTCTGCGCCGATCTGGTGCAGTCCCCCGAAGAGTTTGAAGAACGGCTTCGCACGACGCATTACGACATTGTCTTGGCCGATTACAACTTATCCGGCTGGACGGGGATGGACGCGCTGGCGTTCCTGCGGGAGATGGGTAAAGACATTCCGTTCATTCTGGTAACAGGGGCGCTCGGGGAAGAGATGGCAGTCGAGTGCGTCAGGAAAGGCGTCTCAGATTACATTCGCAAAGACCGCTTGGCCCGCCTGCCCATAGCCATCTGCCGGGCCCTGGAAGAAAAACATCTGCGCGATGAGCGCAAGCGGGGCGAAGAGCTACTCGCTCAATTGGCTGCCATTGTCGAGTCCTCGGATGACGCCATCATCGGCAAGACATTGGACGGGATCATTCTCACCTGGAACCGGGCGGCGGAGCGGCTGTACGGCTACTCCGCCGAAGAGATGAAGGGGCAGCCTGTATCTGTTCTGCTGCCACCCGAACGGCCCAATGAGCTGATCGCGTTCCTGGAAAGAGTCAGGCGGGGGGAAGGCATCGCCCATTATGAAACCGTGCGTTGCAGGAAGGATGGCAGGAGAATCGATGTTTCTCTTACTGTCTCGCCCATCAAAAATGCCGCTGGAAACATCATAGGAGCCTCGGCCATCGCCCGCGACATTACCCAGCGCAAGCAGGCAGAGAGGCAGCTTAAGAAGGCCCTTAAAGAGAAAGAACTCCTCTTGCAGGAAATTCACCATCGGGTGAAAAACAATCTGCAGATCGTATCCAGCCTGCTTAGTATTCAGTCTAGACGCGTCCAAGATGAACAAGCCCTCCATGCCTTCAAGGAGAGCCAGAGCCGCATCCAATCCATAGCTCTCATCCACGAGACCTTATGTCGCTCCGAGGATTTCTCGAAAATTGATTTTGCTGAATACGTCCGGAAGCTGGCGCATCATCTGCTCGTGTCTTATGGAATCAATTCGCAAGCTATCCAGCTTGAGATGGACCTGAAGGATGTCCGGCTCGGTGTTGACACGGCCGTGCCCTGCGGATTGCTGATAACCGAACTTATTTCAAATTCTCTGACCCATGCCTTTCCATCTAGGAGGAAAGGCAAAGTACAGGTCCGCCTGCACCCCACTGAGAACAACCGATTTGAATTGACGATCAGCGACAACGGCGTTGGGTTTCCCAGGGAAGTGGACTTCCGCAGCGCCCGTTCAATCGGTCTGCAACTGGTGAACAAGCTGGCAGAACAGTTGCAGGCCACCATCGAGATTCACACAAGTGATGGAACCGATTTCAAGATGACTTTTTGCGAACGAATCGGCAAAGGAGCTGAGACCATGGCTACAGCTCAGATGGGCGGTCCTGGCGGCGGCTCTACAGAGGAATCGCGCTACGTTTTCCGCGCGAGTTGATATTTAGTGCCGCGGTGTTCGAGCACGACGCCTAAGCGCTGGTACAGCTTTTCGACAGCCCGGTAGAGTTCGGCAATCCCCTTGGTTCCCAAGTTCACTGCGCCGGAATCCAGGTCAGCGGCCAGTTCCTCACTCAGAAAAGCCGTGTGGCGGATGCGCTCGCCCAAAAGCAACAAGCGCGCCTGGTCGGCGTCCCGTCCTTGTAGCTGAAGCTCCTGCCACTTTTGAACGGCCCCAGCGGTCGTGCGGACGTAATCCACCGCATCGCGGAAATCTCTGAGTACACGAAGGTCTACACCTCCCGACAAGAGGGCTTGCTCGAGTTTGTATAGTTGGGCGTTGGTTTTCTTGAGTTGGAAATTCACACCCCAGAACGCCTCACTGGGAACAACTAGCTCAACTGCAACCCCGAGCACGGCCCCTTCCTTGGACCGGCGCAGAGCTAGCACCCGTGCCTGAGCCGCTTCGGCGGAAAGAAAATTGGTCAATTCGACTCGAGTGCCGACTTCAGGGTAGGCTTTCATCTGAAGAAGCCCACCTTGAGCGTTGACCTGCTTAGCTAAGCCTTCCTCTTTGACGCTTACGCCACCTGGTCCCCGCCACACAACTTCTACAGGAACAACCACGGGGAAACGCTTGCTTTTTCGGCGCTCTGCTTTTGCAAGATCCGGATTATGCGGCGGGATCTCCCTTTTCACGGTCCGCCTCCATTTGATTTCGCTCTGTTTACTAGGGTCTACGCAATCACCGGCGAGGCATAGAATCTAACTACGACCCTACCATTCGGGTGGGGCGAAGTCTACTGCCCGGGAGGCCAGTTTGGGGACAGGGCGGATGACCGTGGAGAGGCCGGTTCCTCTCTTGATCGGCCAGACGGTCTTCCACTACCGCGTCCTGGAGAAGCTGGACGGCGACCTCAGCGTGGCGTCGAAGCGAAAGACGCCAAGCTCGGCCGCCGGATGGCGCTAGAGCTCCTGCCGGAAGAACTAGCTGTAGGCCAGCGGGCGCTCGAACCTTTCCAATGCGGAGCTCGCACTGCAATCGCGCGAGCTGGCTGAAAAGAGGTTTACGTTGATTTGGAGGCGCCACACGCGAGGAGATTATCGCAGTTCGCGTCAGCCTGCGCGTTGCCACGGTCAATCTGGATCTTGCCATTGAAGCAGGCGCCGTCTTCAATGTGGACGCGAGCCGCAGTGAGGTCACCAGTGACCGAGCCGTCTTTCTTGATCTCGATGCGGTCGCGAGCGCGTAGATTGCCCTTAACGCTGCCAAACACGACCACCTCGCGCGCCACAATATCCGCGGTAACCTTGGCGCTGGCACCGACGGTGATCTTGCCGTCTTTAAAGTTGATCAACCCTTCGGCGCTGCCATCAATATGCAAATCTTCGTTCCCGGAGATTTCTCCCTTCACCTGTAGACTTGCACCCAGCCGCGCCCCAGCGCGGTCAGACAAAGTGGTTAGGGGACGCACGGGGTCGATACTTGTGCGTGTTTCCTTCCAGGATGACGGAACGGGCTTTGACGGACTCGTTCCCGGCGGATTAGAGACCGCCGGTTGCGTTGCTAGGACTTCCTTGTCTCCCCACATGATTCCTCCTTGGATTGTGCACACCCACCAGAGCCGGAAATTCTCGCTTTCAACATCATTAACTTCAACTTCCAGGACCGGCGGACCCATAATGATACGACGCAGCAGCCATAAGACTGCCTGGTCGGAGGGCCGGTTTTGGGACAGAGGCGGAACCTGTCTCAGGGGACGTGCCTCAGGTCCCTGACAAATGTTGGCATAGCTACAAGCAGCGCAGCGTGACCGAGCGACGCTCAGCAGGCCGCAGGCGTTGCGCGGTTCAGTGCGAACGGGACACGGCAGCGCGCTATCGGAAGCCACTGGTTGACCCGCCGGTTCAACCTAGCCAGTGCTGCTCAAGATCGCTGGACCTTGACACTTCCGACGCGCAATTGAATCGGGAAGGGGCCTCTGACCGCAGAGTCTTCCGCGTGTGTGACCTCATTTCTGCAAGAGTCTGAAATCGGGCTAAGTCCTTGCGGCGCGGGAGCTGCTCGGATGCTCCTCAGTGAGCTCGGCAATTAACCCGCGCACTTGTTCGGTGTTGCTGCGGATATAGTCATCTAACTCCGCGGCGAAGAGTCGCGGAATCTCCGCGGCTTTCTCGCGCAGGTGATTAGTGCCCTGCTCGAGCGCCGCCTGCAGGCGGCTATGCGCTTCCTTCTGGTAACTTTCAGAGATCGCTTGAAAACCCTCGAGCATCACACTAATTGCTGCAGTGCCCTTGCGCTCGAGTTCTTCTAGAGCCTTTGTCAGCCTGTCGCGGATAGCTTGTTCGAACTGGCGGCTGGTCTCCTGCATCCGGGCCGCAGCTTCTAAAACAGACTGCTGAAGGGTTCTCTCGAAATGGTCGCCATGCGCCTGCAACGTTAGTTCCGCTGGCTCTTTATATGCCTCCAGCTTCGTCAGAACTTGCTGAGTATGCTCCAGCAATGGTGCCAGTTGTTGCTGGAGTCGAGACACAAAGCGGGCCGCGGAGTCTCGCCCCGTGCCTTCCAGGAGGAGCTGCACCTGCTCAACGGTTCTGGCCGCCAGGCTCTCCGCGGAGTGGTTCAACTCCGCGCCGCGCGCCGCCAAGTGCTCGCTGGCCTCCTGCAAGTCCAGGCCAATCTTCCGGCTCCACTGCTCGTGAAGGGCCTTGGCGCTAGCCTGCTGCGCCTCGTGCAGCTTCTCCGCCGCCCGTCGTACCCACTGGTCCGTATGCGCTGCTGTCATGCCTTCGACGATTTTCTTCGCTTCCTCTTGGAGCTGGGTGCGCAACTCACCCGCCAGGCGGCTAGTTTCCGCGGCGACTGCTACTGACGCGGCTTCACGAACCATCTTCTGATTTTGCTTTTGTACTTCACTCTCCAGCCAGTGCTCGCGAAGCGCCTTGGCGCTGGCCTGTTGCGCCTCGTGCAGCTTCTCCGCCGCCCGTCGTACCCACTGGTCCGTATGCGCTGCTGCCATACCTTCAACGATTTTCTTCGCTTCCTCTTGGAGCTGCGTGCGCAGCTCACCCAGTAGGCGGCTAGTGTCGGTGACTGCTGCTGACGCGACTTCACGAACCATCTTGTGATTCTGCTCTTGTACCTCGCTCACGGGCGGAGCTGATGGGGTGCCAACCTCTCCCCCCAGCGAGGGGGAACCCTCCCTAAGCTCTGCCTCCGGTACGGACGCGGGCGACGCCGTCGGCGCCCGGGCCGTCTTTGGTGGTTCTGCCGCGGTCGTGGAGGTCCGCAGCGGGTTGGGTTTGCGGAATGGCAACCAATCGCCCGGCGGCAACGTGACACCCCAGACATTTCCGGGAACTTCCAACTCCACGGCGATGTGGAAAAATCCCTGCCGCGCCTCCGGCGGTTGAACACACACCACGCGCGCTTGCACAGAGTGCAATAACCTGTTCGCCTGGTGATCGGTGACTCCCAGGGTCACCCAAGAGTTCTTTTTGAGCTTCTGCTTGGACGGAAACTGGCAGCCGTGGCTGTTGACCACCAACGTGGCGGTGCGTTCCCAGAAAGGCTGCCCGAGCAAATCAAGGCCAGTGACCCTCATCGGCACAGCTCGAACAATGCGGGTGCTACGCCGCATGTCCGCGCGCGGAAGGACTAAGACACTCTGGGCCACAGCTCCTCTCTCCAGGAGGCTACAAAGCTATCACCCACCCTGGAGCGGGTCTAGCGAACCCCGCGAAAAAGTTACTGCCAAGAGTGACTAGCTTGACACAGCGAACGTGGCCTTCCTCCTCGAAGAATTCTGGAGCCGACGGCTTGCGCTGGGCGGTTCTCAAAAACGGGGCCATTGAAACTCGAGACATCGAGGGCCGCTAGGAGCTGAAGACGCTCGCTGGCCAAGGATCCATCGCAGCTTTGGCCTTCAGCCCCAAGAACGGGCATCGAGGCGCGAGCTACTTCCGAGTGAGGGGATTGGGCGCGCGGTACCAGTTCACGAAACTTGTAAGCCCCTCCTCGAGCGAGGTGGTAGGCTGATAGCCCAGCAGGCGGCGGGCTTTGGAAATATC
>Ga0209055_1000429_pt1 | contig 29569 bp, 27 predicted proteins | sample GraSoiAngelo_110_FD_185875 | JGI IMG/M metagenome (GOLD analysis project Ga0209055, IMG submission 185875) | Grasslands soil microbial communities from the Angelo Coastal Reserve, California, USA - 14_0903_12_30cm (SPAdes) (version 2) | ecosystem: Environmental > Terrestrial > Soil > Grasslands ... | reverse complement strand
TACAGGTGCCGAAGGCGACCGCGACGGGTTTTTCCAGGCCGCCAACACCGGCACCCTGTTCCTCGACGAAGTCGCCGACCTGCCGCTCGCGATGCAGGTCAAGCTGCTTCGCGCGATCCAGGAGAAGACCGTGCGCAAAGTCGGTGCGACCTCCGAGGACGCGGTCGACGTGCGCATCATCTGCGCTACGCACCAGAACCTCGCCGCCTGCGTCGAATCGGGCAAATTTCGGCAGGATCTGTATTACCGCTTGGCGGTCATCGAGCTGAGAATGCCCCCGCTTCGGGAGTGCCGCGACGATATCCCGGTGCTCGCGGATGCGATTCTGCGGCGTCTTTCCGGTCCCGGCGGCAAGGCTCCCATGCGGCTCTCCGATGAAGCGAAGAAAGCTCTCGCGAACTACGATTTTCCCGGCAATACTCGCGAACTCGAGAACATTCTGGAGCGTGCCATCGCGCTTGCCGCGGGCGAGGAAATCCAACCCGAAGACCTGCAGCTCGCTCCGCCGACTTGGATCGCTCGTGAGCCGGGGGCCCCAAACGCCAAATGGCCGCTGCCGGAATACCTCGACCGTCTCGAAAAGGAAGCGATCCTCGAGGCCCTCGAGAAAACCCGCTTCAATCGAACCGCTGCAGCCAAGCTCCTGGGCATCACGTTCAGGGCATTGCGCTATCGCATGGAACGCCTGGGTATCCGGTAGGTGGAGCTCGGCCCCTTCGACAAGGAAGGGTTGCTCGCCGGCGCGGCGCAGGTTCCCTCGCCCAATTGCGACGAGCGCCCGGAGGACGCGGCAGTGCGCTTGCTGGTCGTGCACAACATCAGCCTGCCGCCGGGTCAGTTCGGCGGCGAAGCCATCGTGCAACTGTTTACAAATACGCTCGATTTCTCCGCGCACCCGTATTACGAAACCATTCGCGATCTGAAAGTATCGGCGCATTTTCTCGTGCGGCGCGGGGGCGAGTTGATGCAGCTGGTGCCTTGCACAAAGCGAGCCTGGCACGCGGGCCCGTCGAGCTGGCGGGGGCGCGGGTGCTGCAACGATTTTTCCGTGGGCGTGGAACTCGAAGGCGCCGACGACCAGGCCTACTCCGAGCGGCAATACTCGCGCCTCGCTGAACTCCTCGTGGTTCTGCGCCGGCGATATCCGATCGTCGATGTGGTTGGCCATGCCGACATCGCACCCGGCCGCAAGACCGACCCCGGGCCGAGGTTCGACTGGGGACATTTCCGGGAGTCGCTGGCCCGGATTCAGTAGGTCCGCTTTCCCCGCGGCGTCGGCCGCGGTTTTCCTGCGTAGTCCGTTCGCCTCTGCGGCGTTTCCGGCCGCCGACGCGTTCCGCACGATGTTGCGATGCTCCGAAGGCGCTTGAGCAAACTTCTCTTGCATCTTGACATTACACTAGAATTAGTTGCACACTCTTGCCCGAGTACTATATATTGTGGTCGAAGGGGAAAGTACCCCAAGGCCTCGGTTTCGCCGCCCCTCTCATACCCACCGGGCAGCGCACAAAAAAGATTAGAGGAGACGATATGCAGATCGCGGCTGACGTCACGGCTCCACAGTCGATTCCCGGTGCGACGGCCCTCACCGACGTCAGCCCTGCGGTCCAACCCGTGTTTTCGCAGTACAAGATCATCCGTCGCAACGGTGCGGTGGTGGGTTTCGAACCCGGCAAGATCTCCGTTGCGGTGACCAAGGCATTTCTGGCGGTCGAAGGCGGGCAGAGCGCCGCGTCGGCGCGGATCAGGGAGCTTGTTGCCGGGTTGACCGACGCGGTCGTGAGCGCGCTCGTGCGCCGCCAGCCGGCTGGCGGGACCTTCCACATCGAAGATGTCCAGGACCAGGTCGAGCTCGCGTTGATGCGCTCGGGCGAGCACGAAGTGGCGCGCGCCTATGTACTGTACCGGGAAAAGCGTTCCGAGGCCCGCGCCCACGAAGCGGCCCAAAAGAAACCGACGCCCCAACCGCAACTGCATACGGTCGAGAACGGCGTGCGGCGCCCGCTCGATCTGGCTCGCATCGAGGAGCTGATCGCGTCGGCTTGCGAAGGCCTGGGCGAGGTGGTGGACCCCAAGCTCATCCTCGCCGAAACCCTGAAGAATATCTATGACGGGGTGCCCGCCGACGAGGTGCGAAGGTCCGCGGTGCTCTCGGCGCGCGCACTGATCGAAAAGGATCCGGCCTACAGCTACGTCACCGCGCGGCTGCTGCTTCACACGATCCGGCGCGAGGTCTTGGGTGAAGAGGCTTTGCAGTCGGAAATGAAGAAACGTTATGCCGAATACTTCACCGAATTCGTCGTCCGCGGCATCCGAGCCGAGCTTCTCGATGAACGCTTGGCCCATTTCGACTTGAAGAGGCTCGGCGCTGCTCTGGACGCATCGCGCGACCTCAAGTTCGGTTACCTTGGCCTGCAAACGCTCTATGACCGGTATTTCTTGCATGTCCAGGGCACGCGCATCGAACTGCCGCAAGCGTTTTTCATGCGCGTCGCGATGGGCCTGGCTCTGAACGAGATCGACCGCGAGACGCGCGCGATCGAGTTCTACAACGTATTGTCCTCGTTCGACTTCATGAGCTCGACACCGACACTGTTCAATTCCGGCACGACGCGCTCGCAGCTTTCATCGTGCTATCTCACTACGGTTTCGGACAATCTGGACGGGATCTACGAAGCGATCAAGGAAAACGCGTTGCTTGCCAAGTATGCCGGAGGACTCGGCAACGACTGGACCCCGGTACGCGCCCTGGGTTCCCACATAAAGGGGACCAACGGCAAGTCCCAGGGAGTCGTGCCTTTCCTCAAGGTCGTGAACGACACCGCGGTGGCGGTCAACCAGGGGGGAAAACGCAAGGGGGCGGTGTGTTCCTATCTCGAAACCTGGCACCTGGACATCGAGGAGTTTCTAGAGCTACGCAAGAACACCGGCGACGACCGGCGCCGCACGCACGACATGAATACGGCGAACTGGATTCCGGATTTGTTCATGAAACGCGTGATGGAGAACGGCGAGTGGACCCTGTTCAGCCCCTCCGACGTACCGGACCTGCACGACAAGTACGGGCGCGCATTCGAAAAGGCCTACATCCGGTACGAGGAAAGAGTCGCCAAAGGCGAGCTTAAGCTGTACAAGAGGATTCCCGCGACGCAGCTCTGGCGCAAGATGCTGTCGATGCTCTTCGAGACCGGGCATCCGTGGATCACTTTCAAGGATCCCTGCAATTTGCGTTCGCCGCAGCAGCACGTCGGCGTCGTGCACAGCTCAAACCTGTGCACCGAGATCACGCTCAACACCAACAGCCACGAGATCGCTGTCTGCAACCTCGGTTCGGTCAACATGGTTGCGCACATGCAACGGGTCGACGGAACCCTCAAGCTCGACCACGAGAAACTCAAGAAAACCGTTGGCACGGCGATGAGGATGCTCGACAACGTCATCGACATCAATTATTACGCGGTGAGAAAGGCGCGCGATTCCAACATGAAGCACCGGCCGGTGGGCTTGGGCATCATGGGTTTCCAGGATTGCCTGCACCTGCTGCGAATCCCCTACGCATCGCAGGAAGCCGTGGAATTCGCGGATCGATCCATGGAGGCGATAGCCTATTTCTCCTATTGGGCCTCCACGGAGCTTGCCGAGGAACGCGGCCGCTACGCGTCCTACAAGGGCTCACTGTGGGATCGCGGCGTCATGCCGCAGGACACGCTGAACCTGCTGCGCGAAGAGCGCGGAGGATACGTCGATATCGACATGTCGGAGTCGATGGACTGGAAGGCCCTGCGCGAGCGCATCAAGGGCCACGGGATGCGCAACTCGAACTGCCTTGCCATTGCGCCGACCGCGACGATCGCCAACATCGTCGGGGTTTCCGCCTCGATCGAACCGACCTTTCAGAACCTGTTCGTGAAATCGAACCTGTCCGGCGAGTTCACCGTCGTCAACGAATTTCTCGTCTCGGATCTCAAGAACCTCGGCCTCTGGGACGAGGTCATGGTGGCCGATCTCAAGTACTTCGACGGCAACCTCGCCCGCATCGACCGCGTGCCGGCCGATTTGCGCCGCCTCTACGCCACCGCATTCGAAGTCGAGCCCGTGTGGGTCGTCGAAGCCGGTGCGCGACGGCAGAAATGGATCGACCAGTCCCAGTCGCTCAATATCTACATCGGCCAGGCCTCCGGCAAGAAGCTGGACGAAAGCTACAAGCTCGCCTGGCAGAGGGGTCTGAAAACGACTTACTACCTGCGCGCGATGGGCGCGACGCATGCCGAGAAATCGACCGTCAGAACGGGCCAGCTGAACGCCGTTCCCGCTGGAGACGGAATTCCCATCGCAGGCGCGACCGCCGCGCCGCGACCATCGGGTGAGCCGGAAATCCAGTACTGCAAGATAAACGATCCGGAATGCGAGTCCTGCCAGTGAGCGCGAACGAGCACGAGAACAGGGAGGGAGAAAATGCTTTCTTTTGATGACATCGGGGCCGAGGCGATCCCGGGCCTTAACCTGCAGGCGGTAAGCGGGTTGGCGCAGACGTCCGCCGCCGGTCCTTCGGAGGAGCGCTATTCCTCCGGAAACAGCCACCGCCGCGTGCGCGTCGAGGACAAGCGCATCATCAACGCGCGCGCCGACGTCAATCAGCTCGTGCCGTTCAAATACAAATGGGCGTGGGAAAAATACCTCGCCGCCTGCGCCAATCACTGGATGCCGCAGGAAGTCAATATGAGTCGCGACATCGCCCTGTGGAAAGACGCGAACGGGCTGACCGAGGACGAGCGGCGGGTGGTCAAGCGCAATCTGGGCTTTTTCGTGACCGCCGATTCACTCGCGGCGAACAACATCGTGCTCGGCACCTATCGCCACATCACCGCGCCGGAGTGCCGGCAATACCTCCTGCGGCAGGCGTTCGAGGAAGCCATCCACACCCACGCCTACCAGTATATCGTCGAGAGCTTGCGTCTAGACGAGGGCGAGGTATTCAACGCTTACCACGAGATCCCGAGCATCCGTGACAAGGACGAATATCTGATCCCCTTCATCGACACGCTGACCGACCCGACCTTCCGGACCGGCACTCCCGAAGCCGATCAAAAGCTGCTCCGGAGCCTCATCGTGTTCGCATGCGTGATGGAGGGTATGTTCTTCTACGTCGGTTTCACCCAGATCCTGGCGCTGGGCCGCCAGAACAAGATGACCGGCTCCGCCGAGCAGTATCAGTACATCCTGCGCGACGAGTCGATGCACTGCAATTTCGGCATCGACCTTATCAACCAGATCAAGATGGAGAACCCTTACTTGTGGACTCCCGAGTTTCGCGAGGAGATCCAGGGTCTCATCAGGAAGGCGGTCGAGCTCGAGTATCGCTATGCCGAGGACACCATGCCGCGCGGCGTGCTGGGGCTCAACGCTCCGATGTTCAAGGAGTATCTGCGCTACATCGCCAATCGCCGTTGCCAGCAGATCGGCGTCGATGCCATGTTTCCTGGTGCGAGCAATCCGTTTCCTTGGATGAGCGAGATGACCGATCTCAAGAAGGAGAGGAATTTTTTCGAAACTCGGGTGATCGAGTACCAAACCGGAGGTGCGCTCAGTTGGGACTAAGCGCCTGCAGCTTCGGTCGAATCGGCAGAGCAGGAGAGGAATTCAATTCTCCGAGGCAAGCCCTGGAGGTTGAATAGCCCGCGCCCCAACGGGCGGGTTCGTTGTTTCATAACTCTTGATGGAGGCCAGCCATGGCAAGGAAGAGAAAAGGCAAGAAAGCGGCAAAGAAAAAGAAAAAGAGGAAAGCAGCAAGAAAGAAAGGGAAAAGGAAGTCGTTAAAGAAGCCCGCAAAAAAAGCGGCCAAGAAAAAGTCCGCCCGAAAGAAGGCGAGACCCAGAGGAAGGGCGGCGAGGAAAGCCGCAACGCCGGCAGCAACGATGGCGGGACCGGCGGCCACAGCCCCTTCGGCAGCGGCGACGCTAGGAGGGGCGAAGACCGCCCTGAATCCCGCGGCTGCATGGCCCTTCCCGACGGGTTCCAGGCCATAAGCGGGTTGGGAGTGAACCGCGGTCAGTCCGGGGGCGTTTGTGCCCCGGACTGAGCCGTGGCTGTCCGGCCGCAGAAGAGGGGGATCTGGCCTAGCGGTTGCTTGATCGTTTGAGTCTTAGGGCTCGTCTTAGGTTAAGTGCCTATCCTAAAAGGAAATGCTGCTTCGCAGCATAACCTTTGCTATGATTGAGAAACAGACAAAAGCGTTCAATGGAGGTAGGTGCAATGAACACCACCTGGACAAGGCAAGGCTTGCTGGATCAGTTTGGAAGAGTGGCGACGATACTTCATCACGGTCTGGCCTTCATAGGGCTCGCGGCCGTGGTGCTCATCCTCGTGCGCGGGAAGACCCTGTTCTTCGAGGAGCACGCCAGCCGCTCGGCCGCAGTCGGCTCGATCCGCTACGATGGAGCGGTCTCCCTGCTCGAGGGGGCGGACGACATCGACACGCAGAAGTACCGGGCGCTGGCGAATTACGTCTCCCGTAAATACCGGATCGCGCCGGATGTCACCGAGCAGTTTGTGGGCGCTGCCTACGACGCGGGTCGGCAGGTGGGACTGGATCCCCTGCTGATTCTCGCGGTGATGGCGGTCGAGTCTCGCTTCAATCCAGTGGCCGAGAGCCTGATGGGCGCCAAAGGCCTGATGCAGGTGATTCCCAAGCATCACCTCGACAAGCTGCAGGAGCACGGCGGGGAAGAAGCGGTGCTCGATCCGACGATCAATATCGTCTTGGGAGCGCGCATTCTCAAGGAATACGTTCGCCGCACCGGCAGTCTGGAGGCGGGCCTTCAGTTCTACAACGGCGCATTGGCGGATCCTTCGAGCCAATACGCGCAGAAAGTCTTCGCCGAAAAGGAGCGCTTGCAGCAGGCGGTACGCCAATTCGGTCGCCCGGGGGCGCGCAGCTCAGTATGACCGCGGCGCGTCGCCGCCCCCCAGCATCCGCGCGATCCTCTCCACTCCTTCCTCGAGATCCTCAAGCGAGCGCGTATAGGCGAAGCGCACGTGGCGCTCCGGGTGGTTCGAGCCGAAGTCTAGCCCCGGCGTAATGGCAACACCCGCTTCCTCCAGCACGCGCAATGCGAATCGCCTGCTGTCCTCGCAGAGGCTCTCGCATCCGGCGTAGATGTAGAAGGCCCCCTGGGGCATCACGGGGATGCGAAACCCCAGCGCGCGCAGCGCGGGAACCATGTAATCGCGTCGGCGCCGGAACTCCTGTCTGCGCTCCTCCAGAACCGCGAGCGTTTCCGGCCGAAACGCCGCGAGCGCGGCGTACTGCGCTGGGGCGGAAGGGCAAATGAACGCGTTCTGGGCCAGCTTTTCGATCTCCCGCACGTAGGTCTCGGGAGCGACGATCCAGCCCAGCCTCCAGCCGGTCATGTTGAAGTACTTGGAGAAGCTGTTGACGACGAACACGTCGTCGGCCAGCTCGAGCACCGTTGACGCCTCACTGTCATAGACCAGTCCCTGATAGATCTCGTCCATCACCACGAACCCGCCCGCCCGACGCACCGAGGCGATGATCGCACGCAGCTCCTCGCGCGGGATCATGGTCCCGGTCGGATTGGAAGGTGAAGCGAGCAGCACGCCGCGCGTCGCCTGGCTCCAGTGCGAGCGAATGTCTGCGTCGGCAAGTTGGTAGTGCTGGTTCTCGTCGACCGGAACTGCGCGGGTGCGGCCTTCGAGCAGGCGCACGAAATGCCGGTTGCAGGGATAGCAGGGATCGGGCATGAGCACCTCGTCCCCGGGGTTCACCAACGCACCGAGCGTGAGCAAGAAGGCGCCCGATGCTCCTGCGGTGACTACGATCCGCGAAGAGGGCACTGTCACGCTGAGCCGTTCCCGATAGTGGTCGGAAATGGCCTGGCGCAGCTCCGGAATGCCGATCGAAGCCGTGTAACCCAGGCGGCGCTGGCGGATCGCCTCGATCGCAGCCTCCGCGACCAGAGGCGGCGCCGCAAAGTCCGGCTGGCCGATTTCCATGTGGACGATGCGGCGTCCCGCAGCTTCCAGTTCGTGCGCGCGGTTCTGCACGTCCATCACATGGAAAGCTTCGATATCGGCCATGCGCGCCGCGAGTACGGGATTTGCGTCGCGCGTCATAAGGCCTGCCCAAGGGGCGATCCGGAAACCGGTCGTACGGGAGAGCTCTCGGATCGGAGAAGTTTTCTTGGCATCGGCGCAATTATGCCGCAGCGCGCTCGCGGGATGAAGGCGCCGCGGCGCCGCGAAATTCGGCTATCATGCGGCCAAGCAACACAAGAACTTCAAGTCGCGAATTTTCCCATGGATGAAATCCTGCGCAGGAGCGCCCTGGAGTATCACCTCCGGCAGCCGCCGGGAAAGATCTCGGTCACTCCCACCAAGAGCCTGCTGAACCAGCGCGATCTTGCGCTCGCGTACACGCCCGGGGTGGCTGCGGCCTGCGAGGAGATCGTGCGCGACCCAGCCGAGGCGCGCAAGCTGACTTCACGCGGAAACCTTATCGGTGTCGTGACAAATGGGACCGCCGTGCTGGGGTTGGGGGCAATCGGGCCGCTCGCGTCCAAGCCGGTGATGGAAGGCAAGTCGGTGCTCTTCAAGAAATTCGCCGGAATCGATTGCTTCGATATCGAGGTGAATGAGCGCGATCCGGACAGGCTGGTCGAGATCATCGCGGCCCTGGAGCCTACTTTCGGCGGAATCAATCTCGAGGATATCAAGGCGCCGGAATGTTTCCACATCGAGAAGAGGCTGCGCGAGCGCATGAAAATCCCGGTGTTCCACGACGACCAGCACGGCACCGCCATCATCGTCGGCGCTGCGGTGCTGAACGGATTGCGGGTCGTGGGGAAGGACATGGAAAAGGCGAAGCTCGTCTGCTCGGGCGCGGGCGCCGCTGCGCTCGCTTGTCTCGATCTGCTCGTGAGCATGGGGTTGAAGCCGGACAACATCTGGGTGTCCGATATCAAAGGCGTCGTGTACCAGGGCCGAAAAGAGGAAATGGACCCGAACAAGGCGCGCTACGCGCGCAAAACATCGGCGCGCACGCTCGCGGAGATCATGCCGGGCGCGGACGTTTTTCTCGGGCTTTCTGCCGGGGGGGTTCTCAAGGCGGAGATGGTGGCGCAAATGGCCGACAAGCCTCTGATCCTCGCGCTCGCCAATCCGGAACCGGAGATCCTCCCCGATGTCGCGAAGAAGGTGCGCCCCGACGCAGTCATGGCGACGGGGCGTTCGGATTTCCCGAATCAAGTGAACAACGTCCTGTGCTTTCCGTTCATCTTTCGCGGTGCGCTCGACGTCGGAGCGACCGCGATCAACGAGCCCATGAAGCTCGCCGCGGTCCGCGCCATTGCCGATCTTGCGATGGCCGAGCAGTCGGAGATCGTCGCTGCCGCCTACGGCGAGCAGGCACTGAAGTTCGGACCCGAGTACCTGATTCCCAGGCCGTTCGACCCGCGCCTGATCGTAAAAATCGCGCCCGCGGTCGCGAGGGCCGCCATGGACTCCGGCGTCGCCACGCGTCCGATCGCCGATTTCGACGCGTACAACAACCAGCTCCTTCAGTTCGTCTATCACTCGGGCCTCATCATGAAGCCGATCTTCAACGCGGCGAAGGAAGGTCCGCGGCGTCGGATCGTGTTTGCCGAGGGTGAGGACGAGCGCTCGTTGCGCGCGGCCCAGGTGGTGGTGGACGAGGGCCTCGCCAGGCTGATCCTCGTGGGGCGCCCCTCCGTGGTGGAGCGCCGCATCGAACGCCATGGATTGCGTATCCGGCCGGGGACGGATTTCGAGCTCGTGAACCCCGAATCCGACCCTCGCTACCGCGATTATTGGACGGAGTACCACCGTCTCGCCGAGAGGCGCGGGGTCTCGCTGCAGTTCGCGCAGATGGAAATGCGGCGCCGCCACGCGTTGATCGGCGCGATGATGATTCACCGCGGCGAAGCCGAGGGGATGATCTGCGGCACCTTCGGGACGTATGGATTGCACCTGCGGTACATCGACCAGGTCATCGGCTTGCGGCCTGGCGCGAGGCATTTCTATGCGATGAATGCGCTCATGCTGCCCAGGCGCACGGTTTTCATCTGCGACACCTACGTCAATCTCGACCCTACCGCCGAGCAGCTCGCGGAAATGACCGCGCTTGCCGCAGAAGTGATCCGACGCTTCGGCGTGGTCCCCAGGGCGGCCCTGCTCTCGCATTCGAGTTTCGGCACGAGCGATGCGCCTTCCGCGCGGAAGATGCGCGCGGCGCTGGAGCTGATCCGTGCGCTCGCTCCGGAGCTCGAAATCGAAGGCGAGATGCACGGCGACGCGGCCCTCGACGCCGAGCTGCGCCTTGCGAATTTTCCGCGCTCGCGCCTGAAAGAGGAGGCGAATCTTCTGATCATGCCGACTCTGGACGCCGCCAATATCGCCTTCAACCTGCTGAAGACCGCCGCAGGCGACGGCATCACTATCGGGCCGATACTGCTCGGCGCGGCGCGGCCCGTGCATATCCTCACTTCCTCGGCGACCGTCAGGCGCATCGTCAACATGACCGCGCTGACGGTGGTGGACGCCAACGCCTTGGACGACGAAAAGCAGTCCGCGACACGCCGAGGCTGAAAGACCGCACCCGGTCACCGCCGACTTCCGAAACACTCCCCTCGTGGCGTTGAACCCTGAATCCATCAAGTCCAAGGCAGGACTCGTCCTGACCGGAGGCGGAGCCCGGGCGGCCTATCAGGTCGGCGTGTTGAAGGCGGTGAGGGAGCTGTTGCCGCTGCCCGAGAAGAATCCGTTTCCCATCGTGTGCGGCACTTCGGCGGGCGCGATCAACGCGGCGACGCTCGCCGTGTTCGCCGACAATTTCGACGCCGCGGTCGGGCGGCTCCTGGAGGTCTGGGAGAACTTTCACGTTCATAACGTTTATCGTTCCGATCCGATCGGGATCGCCCGCGTGGGCTTGCGCTGGCTCGCCGCGATCTTGCTGGTGTCGCGCACCAGCCCGGTTTCGCTGCTCGACAACAGTCCTCTCGCCGATATATTGTCCCGCGGCCTCGACTTCGGTCGCATCCAGGAAAACATCGACAACGGCTGTCTGTACGCGGTCTCGATCACCTGCTCCGGATACTCATCCGGACAGAGCGTTTCCTTCTATCAGGGTGGGCCCGACACCGAAGCGTGGGAGCGCACCCAGCGCGTCGGCGCCGCGATGCCGATCCGCGTCGAGCATCTGATGGCTTCGTCGTCCCTGCCCTTCATATTCCCCGCGGTGAAAATCAACCGCGAATATTTCGGCGACGGGTCGATGCGCCAGATCGCGCCGATCAGCCCCGCGCTGCATCTGGGCGCAGACCGCGTGCTGGTCGTGAGCACCGCCCGGCAGACCGTGCATGTCGATCCGCCGCGCGTGCGCGGCACTTTTTATCCTTCGGTGGCGCAGATCGCCGGGCACGCCCTCAACAGCATTTTTCTGGACAGCCTCAACGTCGACATCGAGCTCGTGCAGAGAATCAATCGCACCATCAGCCTCATCGCTCCCGAGAAGCTTCGGGAAGCGGGGCTGCCGTTGCGGCAGATCAAGGTGCTGGTGATCTCGCCCAGCCAGCCCATCGAGCGCATGGTGGTCCGCCACGTGCACGAGCTGCCCCGGACGGTGCGCTTCCTCCTGCGAGGCATCGGCGCGATGAACCGCAACGGTTCGAACCTCGCGAGCTATCTGCTCTTCGAAAGCGGGTACTGCCGGGCGCTGATCGATCTGGGTTACCAAGACACTATGGCGCGCCGCGCCGAAGTACTGGAGTTTTTGAGTCCCCGACAATAAACTGAAGGCCGCTCCCACCTCAGGCCCAAGCCTCATGGACCAGCCTCCCGATCCGTTCGAATTCCTGAAAAACCTCTGGGGTCCGATGGGCCTGCCGCTGGCGGGAGTGATGGCCCCGACGCTCATTCAGGATGAACTCGACCGGCGCATTGCGGAGCTGAGATCGGTGGAGAACTGGCTCAACATGAACCTCAACGTTCTGCGCATGACCATTCAGGGCCTGGAAATGCAGAAAGCCGGTCTAGCCGCGATGCAAAACGCCGCGGGAAGCGCGTCTCCGGGTGCTTCGGAGCCGGCCGGCGGCGAAGATTCGCCGAAAAAATAGTCCCGCGCCCGAAAGGCGCCGGGAGACCCGGGTACACATCACTGACCGAGGAGAAGCAATGCCCAAAGCGATTAGAATCCAACAACAAGGCGGCCCCGAAGTTCTGAAATGGGAGGACGTCCAGGTCGGGGACCCCGGGCCTGGCGAGGCGCGAGTGCGCCACAAGGCCTGCGGACTCAATTTTCTCGACGTCTACCAGCGCTCCGGACTGTACAAGATCGCCCTTCCTTCGGGGATGGGCAACGAAGGGGCCGGCGTGGTGGAGGCCGTGGGGGCGGGGGTCACGCAGGTCAAGCCGGGCGACCGCGTCGCTTATGCCGGCGGCGCTCCCGGCGCCTATTCCGAGGTGCGCACCATGCCGGCCGACCGCCTCGTCGTCCTGCCCGAGGGTATTTCCTTCGAAACGGCAGCCGCGATGATGCTGAAAGGCATGACCGCTCAGTACCTGCTGAGGCGGACCTACAAGGTTCAGTCGGGCGAAACCGTTCTGCTCCATGCGGCTGCGGGCGGGGTCGGACTGATCGCGTGTCAGTGGTTGAAGTCGCTCGGCGCCACGGTAATCGGCACCGCCGGTTCGGAGGAGAAATGCGCGCTCGCCAAGGCGCACGGAGCCGACCACTGCATCAACTACCGCAAGGAGAATTTTGTCGAACGAGTCAAGGCGCTCACCGGCGGCAAGGGCGTGCCGGTGGTGTACGACTCGGTGGGGAAGGATACCTTTGCCGGATCCCTCGACTGCCTGCAGCCGCGCGGATTGATGGTGAGCTTCGGAAACTCCTCGGGAGCGGTTCCCCCGTTCGAGCTGGGGGTGCTCTCGCAGAAGGGCTCGCTCTATCTCACGCGCCCGACCCTGGTCACCCACGTCTCCAAGCGCGAGGATCTCGTGGCGACCGCGAAGGATCTGTTCGACGTCGTGCTCTCAGGCAAGGTGAAGATCGAGGTGAATCACCGTTATCCGCTCAAGGACGCGGCACAGGCGCAGCGCGACCTCGAAGCGCGCAAGACGACCGGATCGACCATCCTGGTCCCTTAGAAGCTCATGGGCGAGTTGGCGAGTTTCGCGGTCCCGGGCCTATTTCCGGAAATCGAGCCGCGTGCGAGCGGCATGCTGCGGCTCGATCCCGTTCACTCGATGTACTGGGAGGAGAGCGGCGATCCGAGCGGGATCCCCGCGGTTTTCCTGCATGGGGGCCCAGGCGCGGGAAGCACGCCGAAGCACCGTCGTTTTTTCGACCCTGGCGCGTATCGCATCATCGTGTACGACCAGCGCGGGGCGGGGCGCTCTACCCCGCTCGGGGAACTGCGCGGCAACACGACGCCGCATCTGGTCGCCGATCTGGAGACTTTGCGCGTGCACCTGCGCGTGGAACGCTGGGTCGTGTTCGGCGGATCCTGGGGCAGCACCCTGGCGCTCGCCTACGCGGAGGCGCACCCGGAGCGTTGCCTCGCGCTGATTCTGCGCGGAATCTTCCTTTGCCGCAGAAGCGAGATCGACTGGTTCCTCTACGGACTGCGCGGGGTGTTTCCTGAGCCCTGGGAGAAATTCGCGGGCTTCCTCCCTCGGGAGGAGCGCGGCGATCTGCTCCGCAATTACCACCGCCGATTGATCGACCCCGATCCGGCGATCCACATGCCTGCTGCGCGCGCGTGGAGCATCTACGAGGGATCCTGCTCGACCCTGCTTCCCAGTCCCGAGACCGTGGCGTATTTTGCCGGGGACGTCGTCGCCCTGGGTCTTGCGCGGATCGAGGCGCACTATTTCATGAACGACATTTTCCTGGAGAGAAACTCCCTGCTCGAGAACGCGCACCGGCTCCGCGACATCCCGGGAGTGATCGTACAGGGACGCTACGACATGGTCTGCCCGCTCGTATCCGCGTACGAGCTGCAGCTAGCCTGGCCCGAGGCCGAGTTCCGGATCGTGCCGGACGCAGGGCATTCGGCTTGGGAGCCGGGGATTCTCGGCGCGCTGGTCGACGCCACCCAGCGCTTCAGGCGCACGCCTTCGTTCGCGGGCTGACTCGTGGAGCACAAACGAAAACGCCGCGGCAGGCCGCGGCGTTTTCTTACGAAACGTGCATCAAATACCCAGGATCTTCATCGCCTTGGCCAGCGTGTCGACGGACTCCTGGTGCTTGCCCGCCTTGTGCAGGGCCTCGCCATCGGCGCGGAATTTCTTGACATCGGTCATCTGCTGCGCCGACAGCTTCGGGTTCTTTTCCAGCGCGGCGTCGATCTTCTTCATGTCCGCGGGGCAATGAAAGGCCAACGCGGAGGCACTAGCGAGCATGAGCGCGCCAAACAATGCTGCAAAACGAATCTTCATCGCTTCTCCTTGAAAGGGTCATGAATCCGAGCCTCCCGCCTCCCGCGGGGCCCGCCTTGCGAACGTAAACGCCCATGCCGGAGAATCTATTCCGGCGCCAGTAGAATAGCTCCCGCTGCGGTCGAATGCAATTCCTGCTCCCGCCGTGATCGCGGCACTGCTGCCGCGTAGAATAAGGGCCGGAATCTGCGTCTCGTCAAATGAATTCACCCGTCTCGGCGCCTGAGGAACTCTGGCTGCGCTCGCGTTTTGCCGAGCCCAGAACGGTCGAGCCCGTGACGTCGGGAGACGGCCACCTTTGGCGCAGTGACCGGGAAATCCGGCCCGCCGCGGTGCTCGTGCCATTGGTGAGGCGCGAGGGCGGGCTCACGGTGCTCTTTACGCGGCGTACCGCACACCTCAACGAGCACGCCGGACAGATCAGTTTTCCCGGCGGCCGCTGCGAACCCGGGGACGCGTACGCCGCCGAGACCGCCTTGAGGGAGGCCGCGGAGGAGATCGGTCTTGCAGCGGAGCGGGTGGAGGTGCTCGGGGAGCTGCACAAGTACGTGACGGTGACCGGCTACCGGGTAACCCCGGTGGTCGGCCTCGTGACCCCACCCCTCGAGCTGCGGCTGGACGATTTCGAGGTGGCCGAGGTGTTCGAGGTGCCCCTAGAGTTCCTGCTCGATCCTGCGAACCACCTGCGCAACCGCATCGTGCACGCGGGCCGCGAGCGCCATTACTACGCAATACCGTATCGACAGTACTACATCTGGGGAGCCACCGCCGGGATGCTCATGAACTTGGATTCATTCCTGAAAGGCTGATTGTCCGGGCCGTCACGACTCCAAAAACATGAGCCTGCTTTCCCTCGTCGCCGCGCTCCTCCTCGAGCAGTGGCGCCCGCTTGCCGATCGGCGCAATTTGTACTTGCTTCTGGCGCGTTACGCGACATTCCTCGAGGGGCTGTTCAACGCCGGCGAAGCCCGGCAAGGCGCCATCGCCTGGGTGGTTGCCGTGGTGCCTGCGGTGCTCGGGGCCTGGCTCGTCTATGCGGCCGCGTACGGTGCGCACCCTGTTCTTGCGCTCGCGCTCAACGTCGCGGCGCTCTATCTCACGATGGGATTTCGTCAGCGCAGCCATTATTTCACCGCCATTCATCTCGCCCTCAAGGAGGACGATCTCGTCAAGGCGCGCGACACCCTTTCGGCCTGGCGCGAGGTGAGCTGCGCCGATCTGGACCGCGAGGCGATCGCGCGCCTGGCCATCGAAGAGGCCTTGGTCTCCTCGCACCGCTACGTCTTCGCCGTGGTTTTCTGGTTCGTGCTGCTGCCGGGGCCGACGGGGGCGATTTTGTATCGCCTTTCGATGTTCCTCAACAATCGCTGGGGCGAAAAGACCTCGCCGGAGCGGGAGCGCTTCAGCCATTTTGCGCGCCGCGCGTTCGCGGCGCTCGACTGGCTGCCCGTGCGTTTCACTGCGGCCGCCTTCGCCGTCGTGGGCGATTTCGAGGATGCGGTGTACTGCTGGCGCACGCAGGCCGCAAATTGGCCGGATCCCGCCCTCGGAATCGTCCTCGCGAGCGGAGCCGGTGCAATCGGGGTGAGGCTCGGGATGCCGATCGTCGCGGGAGGAGCAGTCGTCGAGCGGCCGGAGCTCGGCTTGGGCGACCCGGCCGATACCGGCCACCTGGACAGCACCGTCGGCTTGGTTTGGCGCGCGCTGGTGCTGTGGCTGCTTCTATTGCTGATGGTCGCGCTCGCCGGCGCATCGACCTAGCGACGTGACAGTGCTCAGCGGTTACCGCCGCACTTCCAACAGGCTGTGAACTGCCCTTCGATCATTTCGCCGCAGTCAGGACAGCGCCAAGGCTTGACCGGCCGCAACTGCGGTCGGAGAAATTCGGCAACCAGCTTCTCCGCATCCGGATAATCCTCTTCGCGCTCGGGCACGAGCTGTAAGGCGCACTCGGGAAACGGCACCTCGCCGGCAAGGCGTACCAGGTCTTCGTTTCTGATGCGGCAGCGTATGCCCGCTGACTGAAGCAGGTTCTTGAGATGGTGCACCTCGACCAGATTGAGCGAGGAAAAAATCGCCCTCAATCGCTTCCCGGGCACAGCTCAAATCGGCCCGAGCGCTTCGATTTTTGCCGCGCAGATGAAATCGTTCTCGGAGATCCCGCCTATCGAATGCGTGCTGAATTCCACCCGGCAGCGATTGTAGCCGACGCTCATGTCCGGGTGATGGTCCTCGCGATGCACGAGCCAGGCGACGGCGTTCACGAACGCGAGGGTCTCGTAATAGTTCTTGAACGACCAGCTCTTCGCGATGACCTTCCCGTCGTACGTCCAGCCGGGCACCTCCTTGAGGAGCGCGTCGATCTGCGCCCGAGTAAGGGCCGGCGTTCCGGCGGGGAGGGGTCTAGATTTCTTTCCGGCGAGGGTCGACATGTTTCGCCTCCTAGGTGTGTCGGGTTTGCAGCCGCACGATGCGCAACAACGCCGGCGGGTGCGAGTCGTAGAAAGCCGAATGCAAGGGGTCGGGCGTCAACGTCGTCGCATTGTCCTGGTAGAGCTTGACCAGGGCACGCGCAAGGTCGCGGGGGTCGGCAACTCTTGCCGCGTAGGCGTCGGCCTCGAATTCATGGAGGCGCGAATACCAGCTTGCGAGCGGCTGCAGCAGAAAGGTGAACACCGGGACGACCATGAAGAACAGCACGAGTGCCATCGCCGTACCCTGCGCGTGTACACCCAGAGCCGTGAAGAACCACTGCCGCCCGATCAACAATCCCAGCACCCAGAAGAACGCAAGACTCGCGGCGAACAGCAGGCCCATGCGCTTCCACACGTGACGGAGTGAGAAATGCCCCAGTTCGTGGGCGAGCACCGCCTCGATCTCGGTCGGAGCGAGGCGCGAAATCAGCGTGTCGAAGAGCACGATGCGTTTGGCCGCGCCGAAACCGGTGAAATAAGCGTTGCCGTGACTGGAGCGCTTTGAGCCGTCCATCACGAAGAGCCCTCGCGAGCGAAATCCGCATTTGGCGAGCAGGGATTCGATTCGGCTGCGTAACGCCGCGTCCTCGAGAGGCGAGAACTTGTTGAAGAGCGGGGCGATCAGCGTCGGGTAGATCATGGCAATGAGCAGGTTGAACGCCGCCCAGGTGAGCCACACGTAAAGCCACCAGGTTTCGCCCATTTTCGCCATGAGCCAGAGCACCAGAAAGACGAGAGGGATCCCGACCAACGCTGAAAGCACGGCGAGCTTGGCCAGATCGGTGACGAACAAGCTCAGACTCGTGCGATTGAAACCGAAGCGTGCTTCGATCACGAAGGTGCGATACAAGGCGAAGGGAAGATCGACCAAGCCGGAAATAAGCGCGACCGAAGCAATCAGCGCGATGCCGTGCGCGTAACCGTCGGCTTCGAACATCCTTTCCCAGGCCTCGGAGATAAACTGCAGTCCTCCGCTGAGAGTGAATGCAAGCAGCGCCGCCGCTGCAGCGAGTGTTTCCATCTGACCAAACCGCGCTTTGGCGATGGTGTAGTCCGCCGCTTTCTGGTGCGCCACGAGCGCGATGCGTCCCTCGAACTCTGCTGGAACGGCGTTGCGGTTCGCCAAGACGTGCCGGATGTTGCGCCGCGAAAGCCACAGACGCCCGACCGTGGTGAGCGCGAGCGCAGCGAGAAAGACGGCAGTGAACCAGTGCATTGAGCGAAAGGGGTTGTGCGACAATGTCATTCTACACAGGGGCTCACGGAAAGCGGCATGGCGCAGGACCAGAACAACCTCGTCTGGTTGGACATGGAAATGACCGGCCTCGACCCGGACAGGGACCGCATCATCGAAATCGCCGTCGTCGTGACCGATTCGCAGCTGAACGCACTTTCCGAGGCGCCGGTCCTGGTCGTGCACCAGCCCGACGCAGTCCTCGACGCCATGGACGACTGGAACAAAAGCACTCACGCACGCAGCGGCCTGATCGACAAGGTGAAAGCTTCGGTGCTGACCGAAGCTGCGGCGGAGGAGCAACTGCTCGCGTTCCTGGCGCAACACGTTCCCGGCAAGACTTCGCCCATGTGCGGCAACTCGATTTGCCAGGACCGGCGCTTCCTCGCGCGCTACTTGCCGCGTCTCGAGGCTTATTTTCACTATCGCAACCTGGACGTCAGCACCTTGAAAGAGCTAGCGCGGCGCTGGAAACCCGATATCGCGAAGGGCCTCGTCAAGCACGGCAAGCACGAGGCGCTCGCGGACATCCACGAGTCGATCGAGGAACTCAAGTACTACCGCGAGAACTTTTTGAAGCTCTAGGCCGGAGGGGTCACGACCTTACCGGGATTCATGAGGTTTTCCGGGTCGATGGCGTGTTTCAGCGTCGCCATGAGATCGACACCCTCTCCCAACTCCTTTCTCAGGGATGTCATCTTGCCGAAACCGATGCCGTGCTCGCCGGTGCAGGTGCCCTCCATGGCGAGCGCGCGGTTCACGACCCGCTCGTTGAAGGCTTTCGCCTCTTCAAGTTCGGATTCGTTATCGGGCCGGATCAGGATTTCGCAATGGAAGTTTCCGTCGCCCACATGACCGAAAAGCGGTATCGGCATCGAAGCCCGCGAGATGTCCTTCGAAGTTTCGACGATGCACTCCGTGAGCCGCGAAATCGGAACGCATACGTCTGTGGAAACGGCGCGCGAGCCGGGCCGCAGCTGCAGGCAGGCGAAATAGGCCTGGTGGCGCGCCGTCCACAGCCGCGTGCGGTCCTCTGCTTTCGTAGTCCACTCGAAGTCCATGCCGCCGTTTTCGCGGGCGATGTCCTGCACCAGCTTCGCCTGCTCTTCGACGCCCGCTTGAGTGCCGTGAAATTCGAGAAACAGCGTCGGCTGCTCGCGGTAGCTCGTCTTCGAGTAGGCGTTGATGGCCTTCATGGTCGTCGCGCACAGCGCCTCGCTGCGTGCGATCGGAATCCCGGCCTGCAGGGTCTGTATCACCGTGTTCACCGCGCCGGCAATCTCCTGAAACGAGCAAACGGCCGCAGACATCGCTTCCGGAACTGCGTAAAGGCGCACCGTGAGCTCGGTGATGATTCCGAGCGTCCCTTCCGATCCCACGAACAGCCGCGTTAGCTCGTAGCCCGCGGCGGATTTGCGCGAGCGGCGCGAGGTGGTAATGACGCGGCCGTCGGCGAGCACGACGGTCAGGGCGAGCACGTTCTCGCGCATGGTGCCGTAACGAACGGCGTTGGTGCCCGAAGCACGCGTCGCGGCCATGCCGCCCAGCGTCGCGTCTGCCCCGGGGTCGACGGGGAAAAAAAGGCCGGTATGCCGGATGTGTTCGTTCAACTGCTTCCGCGTCACGCCCGCTTGGACCACCGAGTCCAAGTCGGCCTCGTGCACGGCGAGCACCCTGTTCATGCGTGAAAGATCGATGCACACTCCGCCGTGGATGGCGAGCACGTGGCCCTCGAGCGAGGTGCCGACGCCGTAGGGGATCATCGGCGTCCTGTGGCGCCGGCAGAGATCGACGATGCCGCGAACTTCCTCGGTGGATTCGGGAAACACCACGGCATCGGGCGGTGCGTACGGAAAGTACGACTCATCCTTGCCGTGATGTTCGCGCACGCCCCGCGAGGTCGTGACGCGATCGCCGAGCAGCGCCCGCATCTCCTCGAGCAGCGCAACGTCGAATTCGCTGGGCTTGTTCAAGACGATTCCTCGCGACTACTCGAGTTCGATCTTGCCGTCGAACCGTACCGAGAGCTTGAGGCCGGGGACTTCGAGCGTGACCGAGGCGGGGAACTTCTCGTTGCCCTTGATTGCGCCCCCGGCGCGCGCCTTCGCCACGGCCTGCTCGATCTCTCTTTGGGAACTCACTCCGACCATCTTCAGGAATTTGCGGATGCTGAGGTTGAAGGCGTCTTCGTTCATGATGATCTCCGTTTGCATCAGCGTAAGTCCCGCCGCGGCCGGAGTCAATCGCGTCTTCGCAGCCGCGCGAGCAGGCTCCGCGTGGAGACGTCGAGTCCGGTTGTGTCTCCGCCCTCGAGCAGTCTCGGCAGCAGCGTGCGGGCGAGGTTCTTGCCGTGCTCCACCCCCCATTGGTCGAAGCTGTCCAGGTTCCAGATGGCGCCTTCGGCGAACACTTTGTGCTCATGCAGCGCGATGAGCGCGCCGAGCGAGCGTGGAGTGAGGCGCTCGAGAAGCAGGGTGCTCGAAGGGCGGTTGCCGGGGAGGGCCTTGTGCGGAGCGTCCGGCGCGGGGTTGCCGAAGGCAAGGGCTGCGCTCTGGGCGAGCGCATTCGCTACGAGCGCCTCTTGCCCGGCGGACGGTTCCCCGTTTCGTCCGATCACGATGAAATCCACCGGGATGAGATGGGTCCCTTGGTGCAGCAGCTGGTGAAAGGAGTGCTGGCTGGGCGTCCCTGATGCACCCCAGACGACGGGAGCCGTGGCGTAGTCGACCTCGTTGCCGTCCCGGTCCACGCGCTTGCCGTTCGATTCCATCTCGAGCTGCTGAAGGTAGGCCGGTAAATCGCGCAGATCCTCGCTGTAAGGAATCACGGCGCGCGTCTGGGCGCCGAAGAAGTTCACGTACCAGATCTCGAGCAGCGCGAGCACCACCGGCATGTTGCGCTCCATGGGCTCGTTGCGGAAATGGGCGTCCATCGCGCGCGCGCCCTCGAGGAGCTCTTCGAAAGCGTTCATGCCGGCCGCCAGCGCGACCGGCAGACCCACGGCGGACCAGACCGAATAGCGCCCGCCGACCCAGTCCCACATCGGGAACACGCGCTCGCGCGGAACCCCCAATGCTTCGGCGCCGGCGGCGTTTGCGGTGACCGCGGCGAAGTGGCGCGACGGCCCGTTCGAGTTTCCGAGCGCCGCCTCGAGCCAGGCGCGAGCGCGGGCCGCATTGGCGAGGGTCTCGGCGGTGGTAAAGGTCTTCGATGCGACGATGAAGAAGGTCGTATCCGGCGCCAGACCCGCGAGTGCGGCCTCGAGGTCGGCCGGGTCGATGTTGGAGACGAAATGCACCCTCGGGCCCCCCGTGCGGAACTTGCGCATCGCCCGCGCGAGCATGCGGGGCCCGAGGTCCGACCCGCCGATCCCGATGTTGACGACGTCGGTTATGGCTCGGCCGTTGCTGCCTTTAAGTACGCCACCGTGCATTTCACCCACGAAGCGGCGCATGCTTTCGAGCGCGCCGCGCACGGCGGGCATCACGTCACGGCGCTCGGGGAATGTCGTGTCCTCGGAGCGCAGCGCCACATGGAGCGCGGCGCGCGCTTCGGTGCTGTTGATGGGGTCGCCAGCGAACATGCGCGCGATCCACCTGGGCAGCTGCGCCTGGGCGGCGAGGCCGGTGAGCAGCCGCATCGCCTCCGCATCGACCCAGTGCTTGGAATAGTCGAGCACGAGCTCTCCGGCTTCGATCGAGAATCGCTCCGCGCGCGAGGGGTCCGCGGCGAACAGCTCGGCGAGGCTTTTAGCCGCGGTCCTCTTTCGGTGCGCGGCCAGCGCTGTCCATGCGGGCGACAGGGTCAGCTTGCTCACGGTCGGTGCTGATAGAGGCGGAAGCGTTCGCGGTCGCGCGGCCGCCTGCCTTCCCACAAAAGCTTCCACACGGGGCCGATGTCGTCGGATTCTCCCTCGCGGGCCTGTACCAGGAGCACCGAGCAGCGGGCCTCGGCGCCGCGCTCGAGGCGTCGTGTGACGACCTCGGCGTGATAGTCGAATACGGCACGCTGGGCTTCGCCGAGGCCACGGCTCTCGATGCAGCGGGTGTCCGCGGGAATGCTCTTTTTCAGCGCCTGCGCGACCGTCCGGTAGCTCTTTCCGTAGTCGACCCAGGAGAGTATCAAGGTCGTGGCGAGACCCCAGAGCAGCGTAATGCCGGCCGCCCAGAAGCTCACGCCGCGAAATACGGAGCGCTCGCCCCTGACGATCAACCAGAGCCAGCCCAGCGTAAACGCCAGCGCGACCGCGAGCACCGTCCAGGAAAACTGCGGCACATGTCCGGGCTCGAGCTTGGCGAAATTGCGCGCGATAGTCGGCGGATATCCCGTCATCATCGCAAACCAGCCCAACCACATGAGCGCGCCGAGCAGCCCGGCGCTCAGGGCGCCGAACCACGCGAGCGCGTTGTCGGCGCCGCGGCGCAAGGTCGGCACCCCGGCACCGGCAAGAAGCGCAAGAGGCACCAGCAGCGGCAAGGCGTAGACCTCGCGCGGATCGTCCAGAAACACGAGCACGGCAAAGCTGACGACGACGGCCGCAATCAGCATGCGCGTGCCCGGCTCGACTGCGCGGCGACGTCCTTCCCACAGGGTCCATAGCGCGAGCGGCCACGCAGGCCACAGGGCCCAGGCGAGGGTCTGTCCCCAGTAACCGAGAACGGCTGCGGGAGGCACGGCGAATTGCGCTGCGTTGGCCTGCCACCACGCGAGCGCGAGTCCGCCGGAGCGGCTTTCAGCGAGCACGAGCCAGCCGCCGCATAGCGCGACAGTCATCAGCAGGGCCGGAATCAAGCTCATCAGGTACTCGCGCCGGCGCCACGCCGAAGACACGAGGGGCGCGGCGAGCGCGACGGTGATCGGAGCCACTACCGCGGGGACTCCTTTGCTCAGCGCTGCGACGACGAGCCCCGCACCGAGGAGCCAACCGGCACGGAGCGCTTTGCGCGGCGCGAGCGCGATGCCGTACCAGGCGAGTGCCTGTCCCGCGAGCATGCTGATGTCGCCGAGCGTTTCATGGGCGTGAACGAGCAGGCCGAGACAGCCGAGCAGCGCAAGCACGGCACCCAAGCCCTCGGTTCTGCCGTAGAGCTCTCGGCCCGCGAGGTGAACGAAGGCGAGCGCCGCCGCCATCATCACACCGCTTGCCAGGCGTGCCCCGTCGTGGGGGGTGAGGACCAGTCCGAACAACTTCGCGGTCAGCGCCGCGACCCAGTAATGAAACGGTCCATTTTCCAGATACCCCTCGTCCGCCAGATACGGCACGATCCATCGCCCGTGCTCGAGCATCTGGTGCACGATGCCGATGCCGATGGCGTCTTCGGTTTTCCAGGGATCGTGCCCGACGAGGCCGGGCAGCAGGTACGCGAGCACGAGCGTCGCGAACAGGACCGGCACCCGAGGAAGCGTAGTCATTGCGTTCACCTTAGCCCGCTCGACCGCCCGCCACCCGAAAGAAAAAAGGCAGCCGAAGCTGCCTTTCGCGGAGCGCGCGACGCAACACGCCTACGCGGAGGCTTGCTTGGCGGGCTTCGCCGCCGTCTTCTTCCTCGTGTATTTCTGGCGGAATTTCTCCACCCGGCCGGCCGTATCGACGATCTTTTGCTTGCCCGTGTAGAACGGGTGACAGGACGAGCACACTTCCACGTGCAGGGCCTTGCCCAGCGTGGAGCGGGTCGTGAAGGTGTTTCCGCAGCTGCAGGTTACGGTGATTTCCTTGTATTCGGGATGGATTTTGGGTTTCATGGCGTTGTCCTTGGCTGCACGGGGCGTTAAGTGGGGCGAAATTATCCAGTAAATCAGGCGCCCGGACAAGTTTTTCAACCCCTGCGCATCGAGTCGAAGAAGTCTCCGTTGTTCTTGGTCGCGCGGATCTTGTCGACCAGAAACTCCGCAGCCTCGAGGTCGTCCATGGGGTAGAGGAGCTTCCTCAGCACCCACACCTTCTGCAGGATCTCCTTCTCGATCAGGAGTTCTTCGCGGCGGGTGCCTGAGCGGTTGACGTTGATCGCCGGAAAGATGCGCTTCTCGTACATACGCCGGTCGAGGTGAATTTCCATGTTGCCGGTACCCTTGAACTCTTCGTAGATCACGTCGTCCATGCGCGAGCCCGTGTCGATCAGGGCGGTGGCGAGGATGGTGAGCGAGCCGCCTTCCTCGATGTTTCTCGCCGCCCCGAAAAAGCGCTTCGGGCGCTGCAGCGCATTCGCATCGACGCCGCCCGTGAGCACTTTGCCGGAGGCGGGCACCACGGTGTTGTAAGCGCGCGCAAGCCGCGTGATCGAGTCGAGCAGGATCACGACATCCTTCTTGTGCTCGACCAGGCGCTTCGCTTTTTCGATCACCATTTCGGCGACCTGCACATGGCGCGAGGCGGGCTCATCGAACGTCGAGGCGACGACCTCGCCCTTGACCGTGCGCGTCATCTCGGTCACTTCCTCGGGCCGCTCGTCGATCAAGAGGACGATCAGCACCACGTCCGGGTGGTTCGACGTGATCGCGTGGGCGAGCTGCTGCATCAGCACTGTCTTGCCTGCTTTGGGCGGGGAGACGATCAGGCCGCGCTGCCCCTTGCCGATCGGGGCGATGATGTCGATGATGCGGCTGGTGATGTTTTCCTCGCCCTTCATGTCGCGCTCGAGCTTGAGGATCTTGTCCGGGTGCAGCGGCGTGAGGTTCTCGAAGAGGATCTTGTGCTTCGAAGCCTCCGGCGCGTCGGCGTTGACCTTGTCGACTTTCACCAGCGCGAAGTAGCGCTCGCCGTCTTTGGGCGTGCGGATCTCGCCCTCGATCGAATCGCCCGTGTGCAGGTTGAATCGCCGGATCTGCGAGGGGCTGACGTAGATGTCGTCGGTGGAAGCCAGGTAGGACGTATCGGGCGAGCGCAGGAAGCCGAAGCCGTCGGGCAGCACCTCCAGCGTGCCTTCACCGAATATGGATTCGCCTTTCTTGGCGCGGTTTTTCAGGAGGGCAAAGATCAGCTCCTGCTTGCGCATGCGGTTGGCGCCGTCGATTTCGTTCGACGTCGCCATTTCGAGCAGCTGGCTTACGTGCTGTGTCTTGAGTTCGGATAAGTGCATAAAGAGCCCAAGCGGGATGAACGACCTCAGACCGTTCGAACGGAAAAACAGGGAACCGAAACGGGGAGGATTGGCGCCTGGATACAGCCCTTTGCAGGCGTCGGTGGGAGGGCGGCTAAGCGTGCCGCCCGCCTTTTGCGTGAAGAATAGAGACTTTAGATGTTGCTGTCAAGAAATGCGGTGAGCTGGGACTTGGACAGCGACCCTACCTTCTGCGCCTCGACGTTGCCGTTCTTGAAAAGCATGAGTGTCGGTATGCCGCGGATCCCGTACTTTTTCGGGATTTCCAGATTCTCGTCGACGTTGACCTTGGCGACCTTGAGCTTGCCCGAGTACTCCTTGGCGACCTCGTCGAGCACCGGGGCGATCGCCTTGCAGGGACCGCACCATTCCGCCCAGTAGTCCACCAGCACAGGGACATCGGATTTCAGGACTTCGGGTTCGAAAGTGGCGTCGCTTACGTGGTGGATGAATTCGTTCATTGCTTCCTCTGCGGGACGGGAATTTGCAGCGGACGCTGCACGTTCGTTATGTTTGGGCGCGAGCCCGTAGTTCAAGGCTATGCTAGCCGAATTTCGCGGCCAGGAAAAGCGCGGGCCCTTCTGGCGTAAGGGGCTCTTTTTTCAGGACAAAACGCCAGAGTCCGGGACCGCGCGTGGTAAGATACCCCGCTGTCTTCGCGAAATGCGCGGGAATCGTTCGGACCGAGCGGTTCGTCCTCACCCATGGCATACGTCGTCACCGAGAGCTGCATCAAGTGCAAGTACACCGACTGCGTCGACGTGTGCCCGGTCGACTGCTTTCGCGAGGGCCCCAACATGCTGGTGATCGATCCCGAGGAGTGCATCGACTGCACGCTGTGCGTTCCGGAGTGCCCCGTCGAAGCGATTTTTGCAGAGGATGACGTCCCGCCCGTCCAGCGCGACTGGATTCCCATCAATGCCGAGCTCTCCAAGGCCTGGAAACCCATCGTCGAGCGCAAGCCCGCGCCGGCGGACGCCGATGAGTGGGCAAAGGTGAAGGAGAAGAAGCACCTTCTCGAGCGCTGAGCAAAGCGCGCTAAAGTAGGCGCCCATGAACGCGGGCGCGGGACTTCCGATCCTCAAGAAGAGCGAGCTGTTCGAGCGGCTGGCGCAGGGCCGCGCCGCCGGCGTCACCATCGTCACCCCCAACAAGCGCCTGTCGCAGGCGCTGATGCTGGAGTTCGATGCTTTCCAGAGCGGGAAAGCACTTTCGGTCTGGGAAGCGCCGGATATCCTGCCGTTCGGTGCTTTCGTGCAGCGGCTCTACGAGGACGGCCTCTATGCGGACCTCTCGGGCGAACTGCCGATGCTTCTCACGCCGGCGCAGGAGGAGGAAGTCTGGAAGCAGGTAGTCGGCGGGAGCGGCCTCCTTGCCGTCGAAGGCACGGCCGCCAAGTGCCGCGACGCCTGGAACCTCGCCAACCTGTGGCGCATCCGCCCCGGCGCCGGGAACCAGGACACCGAGGTTTTCGCGCAGTGGCTCACTCACTATAGGAAGAAAACCGAGAACGACCTCGATATCCCGCGGCTGCCGGATGCGCTGCAGCGGTTCCTGCCAGAGCCGAAGCGGCCGAAGCTCGTTGTCGCCTATGCGTTCGACATCCTACCGCCGCAGACGAAGGAGTTCCTCGACGGGCTCGGGACGGAGATCGCTTTTTGCAGGCCGGATCCCCGGTTCGCCACCGTTTCGCGAGCGGCTTTCGATTCCGCGAAGCACGAGATCGAGGCCGCCGCGCGGTGGGCGAGGGCGCGCCTGGAAGCGGGCGGCAAAAGGATCGGGGTTGTCATTCCCTCCTTGCGGGAAAAGAGAAAAGAGGTGGTTCGCGTTTTCTCGCGAGTCATGCGGCCTGGCGGCGAGAAGACAGCTATGCCTTTCAACGTTTCGCTCGGTACTCCGCTTCAAGAATTTCCCATAGTGAATGCCGCGCTAACGGTGTTGCGCTTTTCACAAGAAGAAATCTCGTTCGAAGAGGCGAGTCGGATCGTCCGCTCGCCGTTCATCGGCGGGGCTGAGAGCGAGCTCGGTGCGCGCATGAAGCTCGAGGCGCGGCTGCGCGACAAGCTCGGCGCCACGGTCGCACTGCCGAAGCTGATCGCTTTTCTCGAGAAGAAGACCGTGCTTCGCGAGAGTCTCGAGCGGGTGTTCGGGATGCGCGAGACCGGGCTGTTCTCGCAGAAGACGCCGGGCGAGTGGGCGCGGCATTTCTCGGCGGTGCTCGAGGCGGCCGGCTTCCCCGGCGAGCGCTCGCTTGACTCGGACGAATTCCAGGCGCAGGCCAAGTGGCACGAGGTGCTCGGCGAGCTTTCAAAATTGGACAGGGTTTCAAAGGAAATATCTTTTTCGGGAGCGTTCCAGATCCTGAAGAAGATCTGTGCCGACACGTCATTTCAGCCTGACAGCCCCGAAGCGCCGATCCAGGTGCTCGAAATACGGGATTCAACCTACGTCGAGTTCGACCACCTCTGGGTGACCGGCCTCACCGACGAGGCCTGGCCGCTGAAGAGCTCGCCCAATCCCTTCCTGCCGCTCGCGCAGCAGCGGAAGGCCGGCATCCCGGAGGCGAGCGCCGAGACCTCGCTCGCGCTCGACCGGCGCATCACCGACGGCTGGAAGCAGGCCGCGGGCGAGGTGGTGTTCTCCTGCTTCACGAAAGAGCAGGACCGCGACGTTCTGTCGAGTCCGCTGATCGCCGACGTTCCTCTGAAACCGATCGAAGTCCCCGCCTTCCCGAGATTCCGGGACGAGATATTCAAATTGAAGAAGCTGGAAACTCTTCAAGATCGCGTAGCGCCCGCCGTCAGGGAGAAACAGGTCCGCGGCGGCACGCGCGTTCTCTCCGACCAGGCAGCGTGCCCGTTCCGCGCCTTCGCGCGCCACCGCCTGCACGCCGAGGAGCTCGAGCAGCCCGTCGAAGGCCTCGACGCCTCGGCGCGCGGCAAGCTGGTGCACGAGCTGATGAAGCACCTGTGGGGTTTCCTGAAGGATTCCTCTTCCCTCCAGGGAAATCTCGATTCCGCGATCGAGCAGGCCGCCGCCGCCGCGGTGAAGGAGCTGAAGCTCGAGGGTCGACTCGCCGAGCTCGAGCGCTCGCGTATGGCGCGCATCGCGCGCGAGTGGCTCGAGGTCGAGAAAAGCCGGCCAGAATTTTCCGTGGTGGGCGTCGAAGACAAGAGAAAGATCAGCTTCGCCGGGCTCGAGTTCGACGCGCGCATCGACCGCATGGACAAGCTCTCCAGCGGCGGCCACGCGATCATCGACTACAAGACCGGTGGCAATATCACGCCGCGGCGTTGGGATCCGCCGCGCCCGGACGAGCCGCAGCTCGCGATCTACGCGGTGGCGGTGAAGGAGGAGGTGACGGCAGTCGCCTTTGCCAAGGTACGTCCCGGAGAAATGCGCTTCATGGGCTACTCGCGCGACGACAAGGCGATCCCCAAGGTACAGAAGGCGAACGCGTGGCAGCCGCTGCTGCGCGACTGGAAGGTGGAGGCCGAGCGGCTCGGCCAGTCGTTCGCGGGCGGCGAGGCGGGCGTCGACCCGAAGAAGGACCTGATGACCTGCCGCTACTGCGGCCTGGAGACGCTCTGCCGCGTCTACGAGAAGATCAACGTGCTGGCCGAAGAGGAATTCGAGGAGTGAGCGAGATGAAGGATGCCGCCCAGCGCGAACGCGCGCTCGACGTGCGCCACTCGTTCATCGTCCAGGCGCCCGCCGGCTCCGGGAAGACCGAGCTGCTGGTGCGCCGCTTCCTGAAACTGCTGGAGGTCGTCAAAAAGCCCGAGGAAGTTCTCGCCATCACCTTCACCAAGAAAGCGGCGGCCGAGATGCGCAAGCGCGTTCTGGAGCGCCTGCCGAATTCGGCGGAGATCGCCCACCGCCTGCGCATCCAGACCATCGACGCGTTCTGCACCGCGCTCACGCGCCAGGTGCCGGTGCTCGCCCGCTTCGGCGCCCAGCCCGAGATCATCGAGGACGCGAAGCCGCTCTACAAGGAGGCCGCGGCGCGCGTCTTCGAGGAATTCAGTCCCGCGACCGAGCGGCTGCTCGCGCACCTCGACAACAACATCCCCCTCGCCACCGAGCAGCTCGCCAAGATGCTCGGGAGCCGCGACCGCTGGCTGCGCAAGACCGGCGCCGTGCCGACCCGCGCCGAACTCGAAGCCACGCTGGTTTCCGAACGAAACCGCCTGCTGAAGCGCGCCCAGGCGCTCTATCCCAAGGCTTCGGAGGCGCTCGCACGCGGCTACCTGACGCAGAAGGGCGAGTGGACCAAACGCTCACCGCCG
>Ga0209055_1000426_pt1 | contig 29667 bp, 20 predicted proteins | sample GraSoiAngelo_110_FD_185875 | JGI IMG/M metagenome (GOLD analysis project Ga0209055, IMG submission 185875) | Grasslands soil microbial communities from the Angelo Coastal Reserve, California, USA - 14_0903_12_30cm (SPAdes) (version 2) | ecosystem: Environmental > Terrestrial > Soil > Grasslands ... | reverse complement strand
ATCCTGCTGCAACACCTGAATCTGCACCTCCCCAACTCCCTGGAAATGGCCCGAGTGTAGTGAAGACTAGACCATGCCCCCATTGAAAACACAGGTGTTTATTCTTCAAACTGCGGAAGTTGGGCTAATACCGACCTGATCAGCGGCAGCTACAATCCTTCGAGGCGGCACTTGAGAAAGCGGCAGTTAAAACGGGAGGACTGCCAACTGGCAAACTTTCTTGTGGAACAGGGGCGGTATTAAGCTACTTCTTGCTGGGCGGAAGCTCAAGCTTCGCCGCCATTCGGACCAATTCCGCCAGTGATTCAGCCTGCATCTTCCGCATCACGTGCCCGCGATGGATCTTCACGGTGATTTCGCTGGTCCCGAGCTCAGAAGCTATTTGCTTATTGAGCATGCCCGAAACCACCAGGCCCATGACCTCGCGCTCGCGTGCGGTCAGCGACTCGTAGCGCTTTCGCAACTCGGCAAGCTTACTCTGCTGTTGGCGCGTCACCCGGTCGCGATCCAAAGCCTGGTGGATCGCATCCAGCAGGTCCTGGTCCCGGAAGGGCTTGGTCAGGAACTCCACCGCACCGGATTTCATGGCCTTCACCGTCATCGGAATATCTCCATGCCCGGTGATGAAGATGATAGGAATCTGGACGCCCGCGTCAGCCAACTCGCGCTGAAAGTCCAGACCGTTGATTCCAGGAAGTCTTACGTCCAGAACAAGGCAACTTGGCCCGTCCGGCCGCTTGCTGCGTAAGAACTCTTGCGCCGTCCCGAAGGACTCGGACGGCAAGCCCACCGACTTCAGAAGGCCTTGGATGGACGCACGCACAGCCGCATCGTCATCAATGACGAACACCGTGGGAGCGCCTGCGGGCGTCATTCGTGTGCCTCGACTTTGGTGGGTAGAGTGAGGTAAAAGCTTGCGCCGCGCGGAGAGTTGTTGGCAGCCCACAAGCGGCCGCCATGCGATTCAACGATGGAGCGGCTGATGGACAGTCCCATACCGGTCCCATGAAGCTTCGTGGTAAAGAACGCATTGAAGATCTGGTCCGTCTGCTGTGCGGGCAGCCCCACGCCGGTGTCGCTGACGGACACCATAAGTTGCTCGTTTTCCGCTCGCTGCGACTTGATGGCGAGCTCGCGCGTCCCATCCACATCCTTCATCGCATCGATGCTGTTCATGAAGAGGTTCATCATGCCCTGCTGCAATTGCACGCGATCTCCCATAACCTGGGGAAGATCTGCCGCCAGCTCCGTCCGGACTGATATGGAGCCTCGCGTTGCCTCGTTGCGCAGGAGGACGATCATCTCTCGAATGACTTCGTTTACATCCACCAACTCTCGTTCCGGAGTACCCTTTTTGAAGAGCAGGCGGATCCGGCTGATGATTTCCGCCGCACGCGTTCCGTCTTTCACGATTCTCATGGCAGCCGCGCGCGCCTCTTCGATGTTTGGGGCGTCGCCCGCCAGCCAGCGCAAGCAGGTATTGGCGTTGGTAACGGCGGCGGCAATCGGTTGATTCACTTCGTGCGCCAGGGAGCCAGTCAGCTCTCCCATGGTGGTCACCCGGGTGACGTGCGCGAGATCCGCCTGCGCCTGACGCAGCGCTTCTTCGGCGCGCTTCTGCTCGGTAATATCCTCGCAGGCGATCAAGACAATCGGGCCGTTCACTCGCAGCACTGCTTTGGCCGTTTCGCGCACCCAAATCACCGATCCTCCCTTGCGCACTTTGCGGAGCTCCCAACTCATCGACTGGCCGATTTGTTTCAGGCACTGGGCGACATTTCTTTGGATCGCTTCGCGATCAGACTCATACAAAACGCCGAGCACTGGCTGACCGACTAACTCATCGACGTTGTAGCCAAGCTGCTCAGCGCCAAAGGGGTTAACTGCCATAACCTTGCCGGCGGCATCCACCACGAAGTACATGGTCGGGTTGTTCTCAAAGACGTCCCTCCATCGCTCCTCGCTCTCGCGCAGTTGTGCCTCTGCCCGCTTGCGCTCGGCAATCTCAAGTCTTAGGTTCTCATTAGCCCGAGTCAGTTCTGTAGTCCGCTCGGCGACTCGTTGTTCGAGCGCCTCTCCGATCCGCTTCTGCTCGCCGGAGCGTCGAGCCTCTTGCAATCCAATTCCGGCCTGGTTGGCCGCGACACGCAGGAGGAGCCGTTCGATGTCGGTCGGGAAATCAGCTCGCCGAGAGCCAGCCACCAACACGCCGACTTCGTCCTGAAGGCCCAGGGAGAACGACGCGATCGAGACCTCACCTTCTCCGGCCGGATCTGGAACCACGAAATGCGAAGCGGCTTGGTCGCCCGTCAACCAGCGGCCGAGTGCTTGACCGACTTGCTGCGGCTGGACAGAGGGATGCTGGCGGTGACCCAACCGGACCACCTCGATTGGCGGACCGTCACTCGAGTCGGTCAGCCGGGCATACGCGAAATCGAGGCGCAGCATGGCGAGCAACGCGTCGAGCAGAGTGCCGACGATTTGGGATGGCTCGCTGCCACTCCAAATAGCGGGAAGGGCCAGAACACTGATCAGATCATTGATGCAGCTCTGAAGGCGCTTGATCTCATCGCCTGTATTTTCCATTTCCACTTCCAGATCAGACCGCTGATGAGCGCGGCGCGTTGCGCGTGGTGTGTCGTTCACGCAGCTCCCGCAAGAATTCGTCCGGGGGAACGAAGAAAGGGTTCTCCTGGAGAATGCCGCCGATGACGATCATCGGGTGGGTCCGCATGATGTCGACGACGATCTGCCCGCCAAACTTGGCGAGATCGTAGATTCATATGACCGGGTCCTTATATCGAGGCAAAACATAATTCAGTCTCGTCTCGTACTCCACCAAATCGTCGACGCCAGGTCGATCTTCGAGCGCCCATTCCATGTGCGCGACCAGCCGAGTGAGCGCGAACCCTTGCTGTCTGCCGCCGTCGAGGACCTCCTGGATCAGAGCGAGCATTCTGTCCTGATCGAAGTGACCATCGCGTAGGTACGCGTCAGCCCAGTTGCGTAGCACGAACTGACCACTCTTTTCCGCCGTCTCCACATCGATACCGGCTGACGCGAGCCGCAGGCGGTGCTCCGCGCGCAGCTTAGGATCGACGATGTGGAACGCCTTCTCGCCCCGCTCGAAACCCTCTTTGATGAACGGAAGCAGCACCCCATATTCTTCGTCGGGGCTGTGAAAGAACGCGCAGACGTGACGTTGCGCGTCAAGCACCGAGCCTGCGAACCGAATCGGTTGGCTGGTCTCACTCGACACTCTTCCGCTGGACTTCACACGGTCATGGGTGGGATCCATAGGGGTCCTCCTTCGACAGGCGGTCGCAACGTCCAGCCGCTCGCGGCACAGAAAGAATCGCCGGAAACTGTTGCTTGCACCGCAGCGCCAAACACACCGCGAACGGCACATCATGCGACTCGGCTGTTGTGGTTGTCAAAGGCGATTGTACGCTCATCGCGCCGTGCCGCGCCGCAAGGTTTCCGATTCCGTCCTGAACCTTATGCGCGCCCTTTTTCAGGCAGCGCCGTATCTCGGTTTGATGCTCGCTCAGATCGTCGATGAATTGCTCGCGCGAATATTCCCGAATCCTCTCGGCTGGGTACATCAGACTCAAGGCCGAAGGCGATATTACCGCCTGCTTGACCGGCACGTGCGCGTAGCGCATGGCGACATTCAGGTAACAGTCTGCGTACCGCCTGTAACGGAAGGGGCCGCGTGTGAGCCGCGGCATGCGGCGCGTATGACCGTCTGAGAACGCGATTTTCAAACCATCCGGGGCCGTGTTCGGAAGCCCATGCGCGCAGTACGTCGAGAAATTGTGATACTTCCTCTGTTCGCCGTCCGTAACGACCGGAGAGCTTGTGGCTTCAAACCGCTCAATGGTGTCTCAAATCGCATCTTCACAGAGAGGAGCGAGGTTAGGATCCTCACTGTCGCCTTTTGCGACTCTCTCGATGAGATCAACGGGTCTCGGGATACTGCAAATTGGCTCGGTGGGTATGGTGATTGGTGTAGGCTTAGCCATACTTACCGCCTTTCCCAAGCATAATTTACCTCACCGTTGTGAACAATGACAGATCCAGTAATTCCCCCTTTCATCCCGTGAGGGCGCTCCAGAGACGCTGGCGTAGAATTCCGAGCCGTTCTTGCAAATGAGCTGCGTCTCTAAGCTGAGGAACGCCTTCTCCCGTTGCAAATCCTCAATGCATGCTTGCCATTCCGCCCGGCGGCCTTCCAGTATGGCAACGGCTCGACCGACAATTTCATCAGCTCTCCATCCAAGAATCTGCTCCTGCTCGAATGCCGGGTTGCAGCGCTGAACGGTCTGGTCCCTGCCCAACAGCGCAATGCCGACCGGCGAGGCATCCAGAATTGTTTACAGTTCGGTAGTGGTCCGCCGCAATTCGGCGGTCAGTTCCGCCACCTTCATTTCCAGTTCATTGCGGGCTTGGCGTAGCCATTTCAAGCGTACCTGCACGTCCCCCAGGAGCACGGAGCGGAGCTCGATGTTCGCCGGTTAACAGCTCTGTCCAAATGCCGACGCGGGTCGTCATCTCGCCATCAGCGAGCGAGTCTTGGCTCGTCTGTCACGCGAGTCTCCTAACCAACCGGTTCCAAAGCGGTTGCGGGTGGAGAACAGACATCCGCCCCGGACTGGAACGGCACGTGCTTCCTCCAGATCAGGCGCGAGCCGTATCACAGCGAGGTGCAACGTGCGCCTGATTTTCAATGATGCAGACACATGGTCGCACTGCGTAGCAGGTCACGTAACAGAGGCTTTCTCTCGCGGGCAGCCTTGTCTCGGAATCTCAAAACAGGAGGAACTATGAAAGTGCAAAGAGTCGTGTTCGCTTTGATGGGAATGATGCTTTTGTTCGCAGGCAAGTCGTCGGCACAACAGGTGAAGACCGATTACGATCGCAACGCAAATTTCGGGCAATACAAGACCTACTCTTGGGAAAAGGTCCAAACGAAAGACCCTTTCATGGTCGAGCGGATCAAGGAGGCGGTAAACAGCACTCTGGCCGCTAAAGGCTGGACGCTGGTTCCATCAGGGGGTGACGTCGAGGTCTTTGCCATTGAGACGACTCAGAATCAACAAACTTTGGACACCTTCTATAACGGGTTCGGAGGAGGCCGCCGCTGGGGATTTGGCGGTGGATTTGGCGACGCAACCACGACCGTCGAAACCTACCAAGTGGGAACCTTGGTGATCGATCTCTTCGATGCAAAAACTGAGAAATTGATCTGGCGAGGCTCATCGAGCGATACGCTCTCTGATAACGCGGACAAGAACACAAAGAACCTCGACAAAGGCGTGAACAAGATGTTCCAGCATTTTCCTCCCGCCCCGTCGAAGAAACACTAAGGGGAGAGAGATGAATCGCTATCTGACCTTTCCACTCGCTATCGCAATGACCCTGAGTACCTTGGCCATTCTTCTGCGCGCGGCTACCAAGCCGCGCGCAGGGAAGACGGAAGGGGCAACTGTAGTATGGATGGACGATGACCTCGAGAGACTCCTGGCCAAGGGTCTCATCTCCGTGGTAGGTCAAGTCCCGGGAGAGGCCTCAGAGGCTGCCGCGGCGCCTTCACTGTACGTAAGGACACAAGATCCTGAGTGGTACGCTGAGCAAGCATCAAAGCTGCGGGCTGAGCTCGCAAGCAGGGAGGCTGAACTTCAGCACTACCGTCAAGCGATCGAAGATGCAAGGAATCTCAAGACGATGACGGGCGGCATAAATTTTGATCGGGGCGACATCGGCATCACGCCCGAGGCAGGCATTGAGATCCTGCAGCGGCGTGTACACGAGGGACAAACTGAACTCGATGCACTCGAAGACCTCGCACGGCACAATGGCATCCCGCCAGGCACGCTGCGCGGCCAGTGACGCTCGTTGGTCTGCTTCCGAAACAATGCACAGTTGGTGCCTCACGAAGTTTCAGGGGAACTGGCGGTAACACTGCGAAGGTTCTAGCTCATGCCATGGAGAATCCGAAAATCTTTTAAGATCTTTGCGGCCGGAAGCTCATTGCGAAAACGAGTTGCCTATAGCCTGGCAATCGTGAGGTTGATTCTCGTCCCCGTTATTTTCTTAGCTGTTTATTATTTGTTTGTGATGGGCCGGATCGTGGACCGTATCGTGAATGTCGATGCGCCAGCGGCAAAGCTGGCAGAGCAAGCCTCCATCGAGATGTTAGAGGCTCGGCGAGCCGCGCGAAACTACGCTCTGTTCCGGGACCCGGAATATCTTCAGACGAACCAGAAATCGCTCACGAGCGTGAGGCAAATCCTGGTTCGTATTAGGGATCTTGAGCCTGACGACGAAACCATCGTTCAGCAGGGTCTCGAGGCAGTCACCCTATATCAGCAGCGATTCGCTGTGGCAGTTTCGACGATGGCGGAGTCGGGGCAAGAACCCGTCGAACGCATTCGGGAAGCCGTGCTGGCTTATCAAAAAGACTTGGATGATCTTGTCAAAGCGGCGAGGCACGAAAGGCGAGCCCAGCTGATTCGAGAGCTTCGGACTCGAGTCGGATCGTTTGATACTCGGATTACAGAAGCTATTCACGTAGGAAGCTCCGCCTTACGCCAAGTCACCCCGGACCTTCGGGCATCAAGTGAACAGACCCTGCAACTGGCGTCCGAGCTTGAAAAGCGAAATTGGGCGCGCGTCCAATTGGATCACCAGCAAGCTCGCCAACTGATCCATCGCGCTGAGTGGGGCTTGAGCATTGTTTCGGCTATTGCTCTCGTATTTAGTGTGTGGGTCAGCCTAATTCTGCCTCGCCAAGTGATACAGCCGCTCGTCAGCCTCAAAGAGGCCGTTGATCACGCTGCGACAGGGAATTATGAAGTTGAATTCGAACTCCATGGAGGTGGTGAAGTCGTGGAACTTGCAAAGAGCGTCCAAAACCTCACCTCATTGTTACGAAGAAAGCCATAATGAAAGTTGTGGAAAAATCCGGCTGTAATGATTTCAGGAAACGGTAGTTCTATCACCATGTAGCGGTCCCCCAATAAGAGACGCACCGTCGATCACCAACATATGCGCGTCGGAGGCAGAGACACTTTCCTAACACACTGACACCGTGGCCGCACCCCGACACACGGATTCGGCTATGCTTTCGGATCTTCCTTCTTAATCAACCACTTGCAGTGACTCAAAGCGCAAGCCTTTCGGCATGGTCTGGCCGCGCAGACGCGCGTTGACTTGCCCGCAGGCGCATCCTAATATGGCCGGCCAACGGCAGGTTCCGCGTCCATGATCGGCCAGATGATTTCGCACTACCGCATCCTGGAAAAGCTCGGGGGCGACCTGCAGCGGCTGAAACGCGATACAGATTCCGCACAAGCGGTCACGGTGAGCGGGGCGGCCCCGCGCCTGCTTTCTTGGAGCTGGGTGCTGGCAGCCGTGGCCCTGCCCCTGCTAGGTGGCACGGTCGCTGGCATTCGCCCACAGGTTACAACACCTCAAAATCAGAGACCAAGTCCGCCTAAATTCGCCGATGTAACTTCGGTACTTGGCCTGAGTTTTCAGTACATCGCCTCTCACACCTCAAGAAAATATCTCCTCGAAACCATGGGATCGGGTGTGGCCTTGTTCGACTATGACAACGATGGGCGACTGGATATTTTTTTAGTGAACGGCGCGCCCCTCGGGGATCCAACGCCCAAAGGGACGATCCCGCAGAAAGCAGGCCCCAAGTATTGGAATCGCCTCTATCACCAGAGGCAAGACGGCACCTTTGAGGACGTAACGGAAAAAGCCGGTCTGCAGGGTGTGGGCTATGGAATGGGTGTAGCGGTCGGCGACTATGATAACGATGGCTATGAAGATTTGTATGTGACCGCGTACGGAGGCAACAAGCTTTACCACAACAATGGTGATGGCACGTTTACAGACGTTACCGAGAAAGCGGGCGTTGGAGGGGGCGGTTGGTCAACCAGCGCTGCATGGGTCGACCTTGATGGTGACGGTTTGCTAGATCTGGTGGTGCTGCGATATCTGCAGTGGGACTTCAACGATACCTGGTGTGGTGAACGAAAGGAAGGCTACCGAGCTTACTGCCATCCGGACGCATTTCACCCGATCACACAATTAGTTTATCACAACGATGGCAATGGCCATTTCACGGAAATCTCAAGAACGATTGGGCTCGCAGAACCAGGCAAGGGATTGGGAATAGCCCTGGCTGACTACGACGGAGATGGACATATTGATATTTTTATCGCCAACGACTCGATGGCCGAATTCCTTTACCACAACAAAGGGGATGGGACCTTTGAGGAAGTTGCTTTGGTCTCTGGCGTTGCCGTCGATGGTGAAGGTCACACATACGCGGGCATGGGAGTGGATTTTGCAGATTACAATAATGACGGCAAGCCGGATTTAGTAGTTACCGATCTCGCGAACCAGATGTATGCGCTCTACCGGAACAACGGCGATGGCACCTTTACGTATGACAGCTATCCGTCCGGGATCGGACGCATGACTATGACGCACTCGGGCTGGGGCATCCGCTTCCTCGATTATGACAATGACGGATGGAAGGATCTTCTAATCACGCAGGGCCACGATCTCGATACCATCGAGCTCACATTTCCCAACCTTCGTTACCGGGAACCTATGTTGCTGGCCAGAAACACAGGCAAAGGTTTTGTCGATGTCTCAGCAAATGCGGGAGCTGTTTTTCATCAAGCCTGGGTGGGGCGCGGTCTGGCGATCGGAGACATTGACAACGACGGACGTCTAGACGCCGTAGTAACGACCAATGACGGTCCTGCTTATATCTTGCGCAATGAGACCTCGACGCAGAACCACTGGCTAACGTTGAAGCTGGTCGGGCACAAGAGTAACCGGGATGCGATAGGAGCGGAAGTCAAGGTTGTGACCAAGATAGGCGCGCAATTCGCGACTGTGACGACGGCAAGCAGCTACCTATCTTCCAGCGACAAGCGGATCCATTTCGGCCTCGGGGCAGAAACAGTTGCCGAGACCATCGAAATTCACTGGCCCAGCGGCACAGTCCAAACGCTCAAGGCTGTACCCGGAGACCAAATAGTTCAGATTGACGAACCTTCTGCCGACGGAACAGGAAAGGGACCGCGGAAGTAATAAGGGATCAGCCTTCGAATGTGCTCTGATCTTGTGGTGACGGTGGTGCTGAACTCGAGAATTCGCGTCGTTACGGTTTCTTCCCGGCTGGGCTCACTGCGATGCCGGACCCTTCTTTCAGAGTGTTGAACGCATCGACGGATAAATTCTCGAAGCGTTCAACGAGTCCGCTGGGCCAGCGCACTTGTACCGAGTCAATTTTTGTTACAGCGCCCAATCCAAAGTGCACTCGCATGTCGCTTTGGGAAATGTAGCTGGACCCGCTGCGCACTTCATCCACCAGCGTTCGCTTGCCAGCCCGTATGGTGATCTTCGCCCCGATTCCATCGCGGTTTGAGCGAATGCCTATTGTCTTGAAGGCAATCCAGTGATTGCCGGAACGTACGGTGTTCACCAGCAAGCTGGGTCTTGCATTCATGTTGCTGATCACTATAGAAAGCTGCCCATCATTCCACAAATCTCCGATCGCTAAACCACGCGCCGAAGAAGCCGCATTGATGCCAGGCCCGGCATTCGCCGATACATCGGTAAAGGTGCCGTTTCCGTTGTTGTGATAAAGCACGCTTGGTTCAAGATAACCGCTTCCCAAGTGGAACTTGTCCACTTCCGGGTAAACGTGCCCGTTGGCGAGAATAAGATCGGGCCAGCCGTCGTTGTCGAAGTCAAAGAACATCGTTCCCCAGCCGAGATATTGCGTGTGCAGTCCGAGCCCGGCGGCAAAGGTCACGTCGGAGAAAATTCCATCGCCGTTATTACGGTACAGGGTGGGCGTGTCATCGGAAAAATTAGTCTTGAAAATATCCAGCCGTCCGTCGCCGTTGAAGTCCCCGACCGTGGCACCCATGCCAGCCTGCTCGCGACCGTCTTCATTGAACGCAACACCCGCCATCACCGCGACGTCGGTAAAAGTTCCGTCCCAATTATTGTGATAAAGAATGTTTGGCGCACTATCACAGGCTACGTAAATATCCGGCCATCCGTCGTCATCATAATCAAGCGTGGCAACGCTGAACGCATAGTGTCCTTCAGTCCGATCAATATGAGCCTTGGTTGTGACGTCCATGAAAGTACCGTCACCACGGTTCAGATACAGAATATTTTTTGCGCCGCGTAGCCCGCGCGGTCCGCACATCACCGGCACTCCTTTCCATGCGCAGGCAGTGCTCTCACCTGGCGCCGGAGTAGTGGATAGATCAAGGTCAACGTAATTCGCGACCATCAGATCCAGGTGCCCGTCACGATTGTAGTCAATAAAAGCACAGCCGGTTCCCCAGGCCTTTCCCGAGCCCGCGACCCCAGCCTTCTCGGCGACTTCTTTGAAGACGCCGTGGTCATTATGATAAAGACGGTTCTTGCCGTAGTAGGTGACATAGAGATCTTCCCACCCATCGTTGTCGTAATCCCCGACACAAACACCTTGGCCCCATCCGGTTGCCACGAGCCCTGCCTTCACCGTTACATCTGTGAATGTACCATCGTGATTGTTGTGATACAGGTGGCTAGTAGGACCATTCCCGGCAGGGAACCCTTGCAGCGTGGTGCCGTTCACGATAAAGATGTCCGGCCACCCGTCGTTGTCATAATCGAAAACAGCGACGCCTGTACCAGTCGTTTCAATGATGTATTTCTTGATGCCCGATCCACCGAAAACATTCATCATCGTCAGCCCAGCCTTTTCGGCGTTGTCCGTGAAATAGGCTATGGGAGCGAGATCCTTTGCTTTCTGCGGCTCTGTCGGTGCCTGTGCGGTCACCAGATTGCTCAACAGTAGGGCCAACAATGCGGTCCCAAACAGCATTTTCTTCATGGCGATTATTTTCGTTGCGCGACGAGCGCGGCTCACCGGGCAGCTCCAATCCCACGGAGTTGCGCCAGATGTTGCACACGCTGATGATCATTGCTGTTGGAACGCATTATCTCGTGACTCGGAGCGTACTTCATCGCAGAGCGTGGTTCACTCTGGGTCAAGGCAAGTGCCATTGGCTCTTTCTCGATGCGCCAGGAAACCAATCCTCACACTCTCGCGTGTTGACAGGCGACTACGGTGTGGCCTGTTGGGGTGGCTCTTGCCATCGCGGCAGCAAGAAATCGCCGACGAGATCGCCTTCAGCGGCAGGCGGCGCTTCCGTACGTTCCTCGGCATACTTCGCGGCATTTTTCATGTCACCCGCGCGACGGTAGGCTTGACTGAGCAGGCGTCGCGCCTGGACATTGCCCGGACTGAGACGAAGGGCTTTCTCAAGCTCCGCGGTTGCTTCGCCCACTCTACCTAGCGCTAGCTGAGTTTTTCCTAAACCGAAGTGAGCTTCGGTGCTATTTGCATTGAGCCGCACGGCTTCCTGGAAGGCAGGAAGCGCATCTGCATGCTTGCCAGCACGATTCAGGGCAAGACCTTGAAAATATGCGATGAGAAAGTTTGCACCGAGCTTCTGCCCGGCGGCAGCAAGCTCAACAGCGGCTTCTTCTGCCCGGCCCGTGCGCATCAGTACCTGCGCCAGTCCGACGTAGCCGGTTGGCAGAGGGTCGCCCGCCGCCACCAGATCGCGAAAGGCGCTCTCCGCCTCGGCATAGCGGCCTGCGGAAAGATTGGCCGCTCCGAGACGCAAATGCAGAGCGTACGACTTAGGGTTAGCGGCAAGTGCTTCGCGGACGGTCGAGATCGCATCACTGTAGTTCTGCAACTCCATTAACTCGCGTGTCAGATTCAGCCAGTGCTCTTCCTGGGCTGGATCCAGCACTGCTGCCTGGCGGAAGGCCCTGACCGCTCGGTCGCCTTGGCCTAGATGGGCATAAGCTATGCCCATCAGCGACCACGCCGAGGCGGCTTCGGCCGTATCAGATACTGCAGGAGGAGGCTTTTCGACGAAGGAATTAGCTTGTGCGGCCGCTTCCTCATATCTCCCCGCAAAAAAGTAAGTCATCGCCAGGTCAAACTGAACCCAAGGCGCTGGGGCAGGGGATTGACGCTTGCTTAACTTCCGGAACAGATCGATGGCACGATCATTCTCGTGGACCGCGAGGAGCAGCAAATCCGCTTGCAAAGACTGTGCGTCGCTGAGCGCCAGAGGTGCGAGATCATCAAGCGCCTTGCGAGCATTCTCTTGCCGCCCGAGCGCGATGTAACCTGTCGCAGCTTGAATCAGAAACGCCGCGTCTGGAGGCCACTCCCCACGAGACCGGTCGAGCTCCTGGAAAGCTCGCGCATAGAGCTGCTGATCGAGTAGCACTCGACCGAGATAGTAATGAGCGAAAGAATCTTCAGGCGCTACTTCCACTGCGCGTTCGAGCGAGTCACGCGCACTGGTGAGGTGGTGCTGCATCCATTCGAGGAATCCGAGATTCCGGTAAGCATCTTCCATTCCAGGATCGATACGGATGGCCTCGCGGTATTCAGTGACAGCGTCGGCGTTTCGGCCCAGACGTGCGAGCACAATCCCGCGGAAGTTACGCACCCGCGCATCGCCGGGATGTTCGCGCTCGGCGGTGGTCAATTCCTCGAGCGCAGCCTCGAGACGATTTTGTTTCAACGCGATGAGGCCACGTTGAAACGCATCATCCTGCGGAGCCTGGCAGCGAGCCGCTGGGGGAGTGAAAAATACTGCAACGACCAGAGGGCAAAAAAGGAAAAACCTATTCTGAATTGCGGGCCTCCGATTCGGCTGGCCCTGGCGCGGGAGGCAGCAGCAAGAATCCCCATGTGCATCTCCATCCACGCCTATCCCCCGCAGGTATTCCTAACTTTTGCGTCACACTTTGCGGCCAGCTGCCTTGTGTGTCGGCGGAACTTCTAATGATACTGAGGCATTTTCTCAATCTCGACCAAGCGCTCTGTTTTCTTTTCGAGTTTACTGTGTGATTCGCGGTTCAGCGCCGTGGACAGAGCAAACTCACGCGCTGCGTTATCCTTCTCTCCCAGCGCCTGGTACACCCTCGCTAGCTTGTAGTGGACCGAGCCGTCGTGATCATCCGCGAGCGCAATCTTGAATTCCGCTTCCGCCTTCTTATAATCACGCAGTGCGGAATAAGCAGTGCCCAGGTCCCGATGAATATCAGAATTTCCTGGGTCCGCCTTCAGCGCGCGGTTCAGATAGGGCAGAGCTTTGTCCGCTTGGTGCTCGAGAAGATAGGTGTCCCCCAGGTCGTCGAGTGCTCCAGCGTGGAGGGGGTTAAGCTCCAGCTCGGCCTCGAGCTCCACCCGCGCTTCAGCAACCTTCAAATCCTTCCAGAGAAGATGGCCTAAACTGTAATGCAGGTTCGGCAATGAAGGTTTCATCGCAATCGCGGCGCGATACTCTTCGATTGCGTTGCCGTCCTCCCCTTTGGCGGCAGCAAGGTCACCCATCAACTCATGCATACGATAAGAATTTGAATCGGTCTGGTACAGCCGAAGATAAGCCGCAGTGGCTAGCTTTTCGTAGCAGCGTGCACGCCAAAAAGATGCTTCTGGCGAACGCCGGTCAGGTAACGGCAACTTGGCCAGCGCTTCCAGAGTCGCCTCGCTATCCCCGGCATCGAACAGCGCGCGTGCCAACTGCATGCGAAACTCAGTTGTCGACCATGCAGTCAAAGCGCGCAGCGCACAAGGCGCCACGGCAGAGAACCGACCCTGTGCAATTGCCTGCCGCACCTCGTGTTCTGAGCAATTCTCTGATGTGGCGCGCGTCGCGGCGGCGGGCGATGCTTTTGCAGCTTCAGCGGCCTCTCGCGAAGAGTCCCCGGTCTGCGCTGCCAGAAACGCCAGAGCAAAACGTGCGGCCGGGACGTCTCGAGTTCGGAGATCCGGCGCGAGCGACTCGATGTTTTCGCGAGCGGCATCGGAAAGCTGCTCGAAAGCGGAATCACCGAATCCCGTTTCTCTTATCCCCAGGATTTCCTCGGCTCGCGACTTGTCCATGGCTATCGCTCGCGCCCAATCCTGCAGTGCTCCATCCACGTCGGCCTGAATCAGCTTTGCTTCGCCACGACGGACGATGGCCCGTAAGCTAGAAGGATCGAGCAGCAATTCGGCTTCAAATTCCTGAGTTGCCTGCGTAACTCTACCTGCTCGCAAAAAAACCTCACCAAGCTCCACATGCAGCCCGGGGCGATTTTGCGAAGCAGCCAGGGCATTCTGAAAATGAATCACCGCAGACGGCCATTCGTTGCTTGCTGCATAGCTCTCGGCCAGCAACTGCTCGGCACGGGACGAGCCGGGGGCCGCTTTTTCCAGTGCCTTAACCTCCTTTTTTCCCAGTCGCTCGTAAGCGTGTCCCAGGAGGTAGAGCAGGTCCACATTCTGAGGTTCCAACTCCAATGCACGCTTAAGCGTTACAACTTCCGCTTGTATCTCACCGGACAGTTCTTGTGCCGTCGCCAGCCAGGACCAGATGTCCGTTCGATTCGGCTCCGCACGAGCCGCAGCTTTCAAATAGGGTATGGCCCTGGCCCCTTCGCCCATCTTGCAGTAGTCAACGCCGAGGAAAAAATTCGCGCCCGCGAGTGTGGGCTTGATCCTGAGCGCCCGGCGGAGCTCAGCCATGGCTTCCGGTACTCGATTCTGCAGCTGGTAAATCAAACCAAGGTTCATGTGAACCTCGGCGAAAGCCGGAGCCGCTGCAATCACGGCTTGATACTCACGCTCGGCCGTCGCGTAATCCTGGCGGCTCTGCGCCTGCTGGGCGGCAGCGAAGTGGGCGTTAACCGCTGAGGACGTAGCCGTACCCGATGGGGCAGTCTGTCCGCGCGTCTCGGGCGAGATTGCAGCCGACAAGGCGAGGATCAAGAGCAGAGCTCGGGATGATGATCCGAGGCTAGACAGCTCGCTCGACAAACTGTTCATGCACTGGCCCGCGCCTGAAAGTTGTGCCGCGTTTTCACGTTACTCGTTGGGACCGCGCCCCGCAGTCTTTTCTTTTTCCAATTTCGAAAGCCTTTCAAATTGTGCCAGTTCATCAGCGCTGGCTTTGGGGTCATGCATCTCCCGGTAAACCTGGGCCAACAAATAGTGGGGCTGTGCCGCGGCCGGGTCAGCGTCAATTGCCGCGAGAAACTCAGCCCTGGCTTTTTCAGATTCGTGCCGGCCTCGATAGCATTTGCCCAACAGCAAATGCACCTGAGACATGCCAGGCTGGCCTTTCAGCGCAACCTGCAGGTAACCGAGCGCCTCGTCAAAGCGTTGCTTATGAACAGCGATGTCGCCGAGGTACAGGTTGGTCAAGGCGTCGTTCGGATCTTCCTTCAGCGCATCCTGGAATTCTTTCTCGGCGGCGTCCATCTGGTGTTGCACCCAATACGCAATGCCAATGGCATAGTGAATGCCTTGCGCATTCGGCCGCTTGGCGAGAGAAGCTTTGTATTCCTTGATGGCTTCCTGGTAGCGTTCCTCTTCGGCGTACACTTCTCCCATCAACGCATGCAATTGAAACGAGTCCGGATCAAGCGCCTTCAGTCTCTCGATCGACTGGAGGGAAGCGTTCTTGTAAATGCGCGCAAGCTGGTAGAGCCCGTCGGCGTCTTTAGGATTTTCAGAGACCGTCCGGTTCAATTGTGATATGGCTTCATCGGTGCGGCCAGAGAATTGCAGCGCCAATCCCAGGTAATAACTGCAACGCGGGTGAGGATTTGCAGTGGCGAGTTCTTGTTCAAAGCTATGGATAGCCTGTGAGAAGCCTTTCGCTCCGAGGTAGGAAACACCCAGGAAAAAATTGGTTTCCGGATACTGAGGGTCGCGAGCGAGCACTCTCCTAAAGACCTCTATGGAATCGGCAAATTTAAGCTCGGTCTGTTGCAGGACGCCGAGCCGTTTGAGGGTCTCCAGGTTCTCCGGAGCAATCGCCAACGCCTGCTGGTAGATTCGTTCTGCGCCTGCGTAATTTCCCGTTTTCTCATCTGCGCGTGCTTGCTCGAGCAAGGCCTTCAGGTCGCTCTGCGCCCTGGCCGCCAAAGTTCCGGGCAAGTTGAGAAAAATCAGCAAAACAGAACAAAGAAGACTGGGCACGGCAAGAGGTGAGGGGAAGCGCAACCGCGGAGCGTGGCTACGCAGCAATATTTGCGGCACTGATTTTACGCATTGACCTGCTGAGCAGTGGAGTTTCACTCGGCGTGAACCTCCGAAATATTGGGAGAATTCAGCCGGGATTATACCAATCAGGCGAGCGGCGCCGCTACAAAAAGATACAAGAATGCGGTTCGGTGCGTGCAGGCGAATCCGCGTGACTTGCGCAGCGCGACGTCTTTGCTTTTTGCTGGATTTGTGCTTTGCGGAATTCCCAGCGGCCTTGCGCCCGTACATGCGATCTGATTGCTAGCGAATTCGGCGGACGGCGACCAGACTTGTTGAATCGGGCGCCCCGGAAACTGTGCGGGAGCGAATGAGTGCTTCAAACCACATATTCCCAGTGGCGCCATTCCAGCCAGATAATCCGAGCGCGCTCTGCAGTTGCCGTCGATTTTCCTCATCGGCTAGGAACCGGCCGGCAGCTTCGGTACCCTCCTGCTGAAGTCCTTGCAGTACGAGTACGCTCCCGTCGTGGGTCGCATTCGGAAGAAGAGCAATGGTCGCGTAATCCTCTCCCACAGTTCCCGTCCCTCGCAACCCTTCATAGCGTGCCTGCTCGCCGGGCAGAGGATGAGTGTTCACAAATTCTTTTACGCTCTTACCGACCACCCCCTCGCTCTCGTGGAAGTTGAGTTTGTCCTGAAATAGCGACACCCAGGGATTGGATCCAGGGCTTCCGATAAAGATGTAATTCCCATGATCCAGCTCTCGCATTCGTAAATCCCTTGCGGAACGCACGGACACCTGCGTTTGCAGTGGCCCTGCCATCTTCAGAAGGGACACCACGTCCACGACATCGGCAAAGGAGGTTAACGCCGAGTTCGAAATGTACTCCTTAAAACGGCGGTCAGCTTCGCCGAACTTGAGCACCTCCGTATTCTGAAGGAAGTCTCGACGGAGATACTGATCGAGGGAACCTGGCTGGCTTGAAAGGATGCGGAACATCCCATAGTTACTATCCGCCACCACGATAGTGGTTTGGTGCCAAGTATCGAAAACCTGGGAAAATGGCCACACCGGGTTGACGGAGCGAACTACCGCGCCGTTCGCGCCATGCCGGGAAGATTGATATAGCAGGACTGCGCAAACTATCGCCAAAATTCCGCAAAGGATCCACGGCAAAATCGCTTGGCGGCGCCACGAAGTGGCCGGGATTACTGTTGGTGCTCTTTCTGCCGGGGGCACAGCGGCTTTCGGAGCCGGCCTGAATGTCGGTGCGTAGGAGCCCTTCGGGATGTCCAGGATTAGGGGTTCATTACTGCCTTCTCCATCGAAATACTCGTGCAGCTTTAACCGGAGTTGGCGAGCGTGTACGCGGACAGAGCTGTCCTCAAGGGGACTGTAATCCGACGGCTTGTGATACAAACTCTTGCCGATGTGCTGCTCGGTTAAGTCATGCGCGTGACCATGGATAGTCCGCTCACTGATGTACAGCAAGAGATCTCGGAGTCGGGCGCTCTTCTGGAAGGGCTGACTGGATACAATCCTTTCAACGAGCCGCCATCGCTCATCGGCTAGAAGATCGTCAGCTACGGTTTGTTGTGAAACCGACATTCGCGTCAGGGACGGTTTTGTCTGTGCCCAAAGGCCCCAACCATACCACATGGTTTGCGCATGTCAAGCCGTCCAACTCTATGGGCCGAAAGGGTTTGGCAACCAACCGATTAGGAAATGGGCGTCGTTACACATGTGAGTCACTATGAATTCACAAGCTAAATCCTTTACTCGCACTCATGCTGGGACATAATCTTGCATCCGCTCCGCGGTTTCATCGCATTGACGATACAAATCCATGGCTGAGGATTTCATGGAAGTGAGTCAATGTGAGCATGTTGGTCTCCTACCTTAACAGGCTGGCATTCCGATGTGTGCGGCAGGGGAGGGTCCAGTGAAAGCATTGGTAGGTTTTCTAGTTTGCATGCTTTTGACAGTGTCCGTTTACGGGCAGACCACGAACGGGAGCATTCAGGGAACCGTAACGGATTCCAGTGGTGCCACCTTGAGCCGAGCCACCGTGACCGCTCGAAACTTGGATACCGGCCTCACTAATTCTACTGTGACGACTGACGCCGGTCTGTATTCTCTGCCTAACCTGCCTCCTGGGCGTTATTCCGTGAAGGTCGAGGCAACGGGCCTGAAGAAATACGAGCGGGAAGGTGTCACTGTCCAAACGGGCAGCACCGTATCGCTAGATATAGAAATGCAAATTGGCTCGGTAACCGAAACCATAACAGTCAATGCCGACGCCAGCCAGCTTGAAACCGCCACCTCTGATATCGGAGTGACGGTAGAAAGAAGCTTAATTGCGAATCTGCCGCTCGAGGTTTCCGGTACAATCCGCAACCCTTTGCAGTTCATTACACTTGTACCAGGGTTTGTCGGAATTGTGGGCAACAACCCCGCTGACAATGCGAACGACGATTTCAAGGTGAATGGAGGCCAAGAAGGCGGAACGGATGTGCTCGTGGACGGCGTCTCGATCTCCCTGGTATCGCCCAACATACAGTGGAATAAAGGGGTTTCACCGGAAGCAGTGGAAGAATTCAAGGTGCTGCAGAGCAATTTCTCACCCGAGTATGGTGAATCCGGCGACGGCATAATAAGTCTTACACTGAAGTCTGGGACCAACGACTTCCACGGTTCTGTTTATGATTTTCTCCGCAACCGCGTGCTGGACGCCAACAGTTGGCGAAACAACATGGCGAATCCGGGTAAGCCCAAACCTATCGATACGCAGAACGACTTCGGCTTCACCGTCGGCGCTCCCGTGCGTCTCCCTCACATTTATAATGGACACGACAAAACGTTCTTTTTCTTTGCTTATGAAGGCTTTCGGTTGCAGACCGGAGGCTTAACAGTACTTAGTCTGCCACCGGAAAGCTTTCGCAAGGGCGACTTTTCCGCTTTGTTGCCAGGCACTCAGCTTTTCGATCCCACAACCGGCAACGCAATTCCTGGCAATATCCTGACAAATGACCCGAACTTCACCCCGAGTGCGGTGATGACGAAGGTCTTTGCACTGCTTCCGCCGACCAATGGCGGACTCTCAAACAATGTGACTGGTACCAGGACCGCAAAAACGACTGCAAATCTCTGGGACCTCAAGATTGATCACGTCATCTCGGACAAGCAGCGGATTTCTGGCGGCTTTGACTACGACAATACCCTCAAGGGCGAAATCTCGAGCCTGGGACCGATCTTCGGACAAAGCACGCCGCAGAGTACTCGGTATGCGCGCTTTAGCCACAACTACGTTTTCAGTCCAACGGTGGTCAACCAATTCCTGGTCGGATTTAGCCGGCGTTTCCGGGGCGAAGTCGCGAACAGCCTCGGCGAGGGATTCCCGGCAAAGATCGGACTTACTGGGGTAAATAACACCACTTTCCCATGCATTAAATTTTTCGGTGGCCCTTACCGTGAGGCGCTTAACGCCTGCGGCGACTCGCAATTCGCCGACAACGTATATCAACTGAATGATTCCGTGAGCTGGATCAAAGGCAAACACAACTTCAAGTTCGGCGGAGAAGTCCGCATGCTGCAATTCAACGTCCGGCGGCTAACCCAGGGCTCCGGAGAATTCCATTTTGATCCCGCGCAGACCAGTCAGAGGGGAACTGGCGGCGATGCCGTGGCCAGCGCACTCTTCGGCCTCGTGAATGAGGCGTCGCTGAATTTCGGCGGATTCAGCGGAGTGCGATACAAGAATTTCTCCTTCTACGCGCAGGACGCGTACAAGTTGAGGCCCCGCCTAACTCTGAATTACGGCCTGCGCTACGATCTCGACCTGCCGGCCTCCGAAGCGTTTGATCGGTTTTCGGCGGTTGACCCAACGCTTGCTAACCCGGGGGCCGGAAATATCCTCGGAGCTTACACGTATTTCGGAACGGGCACAGGCCGCAACGGACGGAAGCGCCCGCAGGACACCTACAAGAAGGCGTTCGGTCCTAGAGTAGGTTTCGCCTACAAGATTAATGACAAGACCGTATTACGCGGCGGTTATGGAATCTTCTACGAGCCGCTAAGGGAAGGGTCTTTCGCCGACCAGGATGGCCTGGGATTTTTCAATAAGGAGACTCTAAACGCAGGCACCACGACTGTCGTTCCGTTCCAAATTGATAAAGGCGTGCCACACATACTTCCGCCGTTCGGTCCCTTTACACCCGAGGGTCAGAATGGCAACGGCGGGGTAATCCTCGTGCCGCGCGGCAGCGGCCGACCCGCAGACATCCAGTCCTGGAATCTCAACGTACAACGCCAGATCACGGCCAACATGGTCGTTAGCGTAGCGTACGTCGGGTCCAAGGGCACGCACTTGCCAGCTTTGAACATTATTCCAAATCAAACGAATTCTTCGTTGCTATCATTCCTCAGCACGTTTAGCGACGACTTGAAGAAGAATGCTAGCTGCCTTACGAACGGGGGCTGTCCTAATGCCGTTGCTGCCGGCGTCAAGTTGCCTTACCCGGGCTTCGCTGGGAACATCGGCCAGATCTTTCGACCGTTCCCTCAGTACGGTGACTTCAACCAGGAAGATAACTCGTTCACTCCCGATCGGAGTGGCAACTCCACATACCATGCTTTGCAGGTGCAAGCGAACAAGCGTTTCGCTCAGGGGTTGAGCTTCCTCGTTTCGTATACCGTGTCGAAGAACATTACGGACGCCGACTCCGCAGGACCGGGCGTTTCCGGATTCATCAGCACCAACAGCTTCATCGGCCAGAATTCGTACGATCGCAGAGCCGAAAAAGCGGTAAGCCAACTCGATACGCCGCAAAGTCTTGTGGCGAGCTTCTTCTATGAGTTGCCCGTCGGGCGTGGAAAGCGCTACTTGAGCAAAGGTGGATTGGTGGACCGTGTAGCGGGCGGGTGGTACGTCTCAGCCGTCGGATCCTACAAGTCCGGAACTCCTACCACGGCATACGGCCGTTGCGATGGCACCGCGGGCGATGTTTTGTTTGCCGGATGTCACTTCACTGGGATTGCCCGAGTAAATGTTGTCCCGGGAGTGAGTGAGACCAACAAGAGCTCGAATTTTAATCCTGCCACTACGTCGTTCTACAACTCGGCGGCGTTCTCGCCGGTAGCTTCTTTGTCTTTCGGTAACGAACCACGATCCCTCGCTCATGCCCGCACATTTGGGGAACGGAATGAGAACTTCACGCTAGGCAAGAAAACCAGGATTTTTGGAGAGCGGGCAACGATCGACTTCAAAGCAGAGTTTTTCAATGTCTTCAACCGGCACATCTTCAAGGCACCTGGCGGATTCGATTCTGGCCTGAACAGCCCATTTATTCCCGTTAGCGGTCCCGGTTCAAACTGCCCGGGCCCCTTTGCCTGCGGATTCGGTACTGTCTCCAACACGTTCGACCCGCGAGCCATTCAATTTGGCTTGAAGATCGCGTATTAAGGCCGCAGAGCTCTGCCCGAGATTGAGCCGGGTAGAGGTCTGCGCATTTATCTCATACTGAGGTCGCAGCCACATGAGTCATCTCAATCGGCGTGGCTTCATGAAAACGCTCCTGGCGACTGCCGCGAGCGCCACGCCGGCATGCGTCGATTTCTCTGAAAGAATTGCGTGGCTGCCCTCACAGACGGGAACCGCTTCGGCCTCCACAAATCTTGAAAACGGAGATCAGCAACTCCGGCTATCGCCCGTAGGCGCGCCGCTTGCCTTCCAGAACTTCGTGCGCGTCGGGAACGAATGGAAACCGGCCACACTGCCTGGCATCCCACTGGTAACCGGGGCTTCGTTTCCGCTGGTGACCTCGTATCTGCGGCGTGAGGGTCTAACCGTTGCCTGCGAAGGGAAAGCTACAGCAGAAGGCCTGGACGGGAAACGCCTGGGATACGATTGGAACGCGGAAATCAGGGCTGTGGACGGTGGCCGTGGCGAGCCCTGGTTCCGGTTCCAGACCACGCTCCATCTGCCGGCACCGGTCAGGTTGCGCCAAGAAGGTCAGGTCGAGCCACAGATCATCACCTGGTTGAGTTCAACTTCCACCCTGATGGAAGGTCAGTCAGGAAGCTGGAGACGGGTGCTGCTCGAGCAGCCAACCCGGAATTCGCTCGGCGCCTGCGGTAACGACTTACCTGCGGTCTATCTGCTGGACCAGAATGTCGGCATCGAGACCATGATGTACTTTGATGTGGGCGACATGGGTTGGATGTCGACCGAAAACCTGCCACGCTTCCTGGTTTATCGCTGCTCAAGCATCTCACACATTGAGCGAGGCGGAACCCAGCGTCTTGGCGTGGGGCTGATTGCTGACCAGACCACCGGCAACGTGCTTCCTGCGGGCGAGGTGCGGTTCACCTATTGGCTGCTCCAGCGACCCTTCACTCGCTTACTGACCCAGCAGGAGGCCGTAGCGCGATGGCTGCAGGCGCTGCTTCCAATGTTTGAGGAAAAGCTCACCTGGCCTCCTTGCGCCAGCACCTGGAAGGATTTCGCGGCGGGTACGGTGGAAGACTTGCAAGAGAAGGGCACGGCGCTGATCGAGGTCAATGGACACACCGGACTGCGCGCATACGTTAAGGCGAGCTCTCAAATCTGGAAGGAAGCAGCCGATAACTTCGAGCTGATGACCGTCGCGGATGTCCTCTGGCCGTCGCTTCTTTATCTCCGGCTGCATTCCTTGCCGAGTTTCGAGCTCGAGTGCCACCAGCTTCTGGCCAGTCTCCCCAGCTTCTATCATGCAGACACTCGCAGCCTGAGCAATGATTTTGTGCGATCGCCGAATGAAAGGGCGGACTCCTGGTATCCCTTCGAAAATGGCCTCGTCAAGTATCCGATGATCGGAACTTTGGCGGGATTGAAGGGAGTCACGGACAATTTCCTGGAGGCTTTCCAGACTGCCCAGAAGATGGCCCGCCAGTACGGCTATCTCTTCCCGATCTATTACCAGGTATCAAGCCTTCGCGCCGAGGGAGCCGGAACGAATTATGCCATCGGCGGTCTTTACGCCTGGGCCGGCGTTCTCGCTCACCGTCTGACCGGGGAAGAGCGCTACCGTGATGAAGCTCGTCGGGCCATTGAAGTGATGTATACCGTTCCTGCTGAGCGGCTGTTCCATGAGCCTCAGGAACTTGCTTACGGCGCACTTGCCGCAGCCGAGCTGGGAATGAGGGATCAGACAGCCTACCTGCTCTACGAACAGCTCCGCATGTTTTATTGGTATTCCGACCCCAGCCAGAAATCCCACGACATCCGCGGAATGGTTCAGGCCGCGGCTTCCATTCTGTATCCCGCTTTCAAGGAGAACGTGGAAGCAATCCTGCCCTGGACGGGAATCATGAAGCGCGGAATCGTTTTTGAGGGTCTCCTGCGGTTTATGGATCAGCAGCGGCGCAACAATTTCTATTTCTTTGAAGACTGCTCGGGGAACCGCAAGCGCCGTGCGTCAGCTTTTGTGCCATTCGAAAACCTCGGAACCTTGGAACTCGGCGGCATGACCGGAAACGTCGGTAAGGAAATCTACGGTGCCGGCGAATCGCTGTGGATGTATCTTATGTTCGAGGCTCTCGGGCATGTCAACGACCGTGAGCTGATGCTGGTCAATCTCGATCTGCTCGACACCTCCGGTGCCAACCAATTCCCCTCGCGCCAGCTCAATTTCATCTTGTTCAACCCGACGGCTTCCTCGCGGTCCGCGGAGATCACCATTCCGCCAGCGCAGAAAACCAAGGTGCGTCTGAGTGAAAAAGGAAAACCCGTCGGCGACACGCTCCAGGTTCCAGGCCAAGCATTCGTGCGGTTGCTGGCGGAATATTGACGCGGGAGTTGCTTGGCGGTCAGCGACAGGAGACTCGTCGTGCAAGCTCTCGGCACGATCCAAACAGGATGTGAAGAGGAGAATTCTTAAGATGACAAACGCAACGAATTTCTCGAGTCGCTTGGCATGGGCTTGTATCGTTCTCCTCGTTGCCATTGCGGCCATAGCGGCCGCCCCGTACGCTTTTCCGCTCGGAAAGTGGGCGCGGCTCTCCCAGGATCCCATCGTCTCTCCAAGGGGCGACGGATTTGAATCAGCGGGAACTTTTAATCCCGCGGTCGTGAAAAAAGACGGTAAGTTCGTCATGCTGTACCGCGCGCAAGATCAGAAGGGAACTTCGTCGCTCGGTTATGCCACCAGCGACGACGGGGTTCATTTCGTTCGCCGGTCGGAGCCCGTCCTGGTTGGCGAGACCCCCTATGAGAAAGGCGGCGGCGTCGAGGACCCCAGACTCGTAAAAGTGGGCGACACCTATTACTTGACCTATACGGGATACAACAACATTGACGGCATGGGTTCGGACCACAAAGATGCCCAACTCTGTCTCGCGACATCCAGCGATCTGATCCATTGGAAGCGCCAAGGCGTCATCATAGCGAGCTACAAAGGCAAGTGGAATGTGAGATGGACAAAATCGGGTGCGATCGTCCCGGAAAAAGTTAACGGCAAGTATTGGATGTACTATCTGGCTGACGCTCGCGATCAGTTGACACAAATGGGAGTAGCGTTCTCCGATGACCTGTTGCATTGGACGGAAGCGCTCGACCATCCTGTTCTTTCGAGCCGCGCGGGCGGTTTTGACGCCCAGGTCGTGGAGCCGGGGCCGCCGCCGATCATGACTCTGGAGGGAATCTTGTTGATCTACAACGGCGCAGACGACAAATCGCTGTACTCAACCGGATGGGTTTTGTTCGACAAGAAGGATCCAACAAGAGTTCTCGCTCGCGCGGAGCAACCCGTTTTCGCTCCAGAAAAGGAATGGGAAAAGGTCGGACAGGTGCCCAACGTTGTATTCGTCGAGGGATTGGTTCGTGACGGCAAACGCTGGCTATTTTATTACGGCGGTGCAGACAAGCACGTGGGGGTAGTGACCGCGGAAGAACGCTAAGAACCAAGTTCGCAGAGCGCAGCCGCTCCTGCAATTCCAGCGTCCTCGCCATACCGTGCGAGCACCAGCGGGATATCCTGCGGCGAGGGATTAAGGCACGCGCCCACCCAGCGCTGTCGAATCTCTTCTAGGAACGGAGCCATCATCGAAGACACACCTCCGCCGATGACTATGACGTCAGGCTCTAGGAGATCAATCACATTCCCAAGCCAATACGCCAGCATGTCCACTGTTTCCCGCATCACTTCTCTGGCAACGGGATCGTTCGCCGCGTGGGCTTTTGCGACCATTTCACTCGTTACGCGCTGGGGATCCCCGTCGGCCATCTCCAATAGAATTGATTTCGGATCCTCCGAAACTTTTTGGCGAGCCCGCCGCCCTATGGCCGTTCCAGACGCCAGCGCTTCAATGCAGCCTCGCTTCCCGCAATTACAAAGAGGTCCGTTCCTGTCGATCCCGATGTGGCCGCCCTCTGCTGCGGCGCCGGTGCGGCCGTGGTAGATGCGGCCGTCAAAAATAATGCCTGTTCCTATGCCGGTTCCAATCGTGGCATAGAAAACGTTTCGGTAGCCGCGGCCGGCGCCCCATTTTGCTTCAGCAAGCGCGGCGGCATTCGCGTCGTTGTCGATCTTCACGGAAACGCCATACGCACGGCGCATCTCTTCGGCTAGTGGGTAGTTGTGCCAGAAAGGGAGATTGGGCGGATTAATGATCACACCGGTGAGGGGATTTAGCGGGCCCGGCGCACAAATACCAATTGCTGACATGTCCTGCTGGTTCGCCGAAGCAGGGAACAGCGCACCGATCGCCGTGGACACTGCCTTCAGGCCATTGGAAGCATGCCCGGTTGTGACCATGGGAGTCCTGCTTCGCACCAGTATTTCTCCGCGAGCGTCAACCAGACCAGCGGCGACCTTGGTCCCCCCGATATCGACCCCAACGACGACCCTATTTTCATTTTTCATTTGTTTCGTAACCACTGTAAAGTTTAATGTATTTTTTCAGTGGAAGAGCCATGACTATGCAATTGCCAGAAAATACCAGAAAACGACGACTGCAAACGATGAGGAATGCTTGAGAAGGAAAACTTGCATATATAAGGTATGGACGTTCAACTCGCCATTGTCAACTCCCTTTGGTCTTCGAAGATTGAGAATCTTCAGCGATTGATTCGGCCGAGGCTGGCCCATGCAAGGGCAGATGCCCGCCGGCAGTTTCTCGAGAAGTAGATCAGGGGGTCATTTCGCGGGGCTCTTTGAAAGGCAAAATGAAACTCAATACTTATCTCCTAAAGAGCACCGTAGTGGCGGCCCTTGGCGGCCTTCTTTTCGGATTCGATACCGCGGTGATTGCCGGCACCACCCATGCGCTGACGGAGACTTTTCATCTCTCGCCTGGGTCGCTGGGAATGACCGTTGCAGCAGCGCTTTGGGGCACGATCCTCGGCGCCATGCTTGCCGGAATCCCCGGAGACATGTACGGCCGCCGCGATAGTTTGCGCGCCATGGCCGTGCTTTACCTAGTTTCGGCGCTGGGTTGCGCCTTTGCCTGGGGCTGGACCGCGCTGGTGCTTTTCCGCTTTATCGGCGGACTCGGTATCGGCGGCTCCTCCGTGCTTGGCCCCATGTATATCGCGGAAATTGCGCCGGCCAAATGGCGCGGTCGGCTGGTGGGGCTGTTTCAGTTCAACATTGTATTTGGCATTTTGCTCGCTTACTTTTCGAACTATGTCTTCGGAACGATGCAATTAGGCGCCACTGAATGGCGATGGAAACTCGGAATTCCCGCCGTCCCCGCGCTGTTCTTTCTGCTGATGTTGTTCGGTATTCCGCGCAGCCCTCGCTGGCTGGTCAAGAAACAGAGGACCGCCGAAGCCAGAGACGTCCTTCGCATGGTGGGTGAGGAAGACTACGAGCAGGAGCTGCAGGACATTATCGTATCCATCGACGCGGAGCATGCCGCCAATGATTCGCTATTCTCCTGGAAGTACCGCCTGCCGATTTTTCTGGCCGTTTCGATCGGCATGTTCAACCAGCTGTCCGGAATCAACGCGATCCTCTATTATCTGAACGATATTTTCGCTTATGCTGGCTTCAGCAAAGTGTCTTCCGACCTGCAGGCCGTGGCCATTGGGGCTACGAACTTGTTATTCACGATGCTGGCTATGTACGTCATCGATCGCATTGGCCGCAAGGCACTGTTGCTGATCGGCTCGGTGGGCACGGCGGCGTGTCTCGGAGGCGTTGCCGCCATCTTTTTCACTCGTAGCCACCAGAATCTTCTCGTATGGCTGCTGGTCGGCTATATCGCTTTCTTCGCGTTTTCCCAGGGGGCGGTCATCTGGGTTTTCATCAGTGAAGTCTTTCCGAATCGCGTAAGGGCCAAGGGCCAAAGTCTGGGCAGCTTTTCTCACTGGTTCATGAATGCGCTCATCTCCGGAATCTTTCCACTCCTGGCCGCGTCCTCCGGCGGATACCCTTTCGTATTTTTCTCTCTCATGATGGGACTTCAGTTTTTCGTGGTCCTATTTATATACCCTGAAACCAAAGGGGTGTCCCTCGAGGAGATGCAGAAGAAGCTGGGGATCGCTTAAGCTGATCCGCACCACACAACTTTTTCCGTGATCCTGGCACCCCGGACAGAGTCGGTCTTGTTCACACATCGAAACAGCCTTCCCGTCTGGATGTTTCCCAACAGTAGGAGCGGCGCAAGATGAATCGTGTCCCTAACCTAATGAAAATATGGTGGGCCCGGGGAGACTCGAACCCCCGATACGCGGACTAGGAAAACAGGAACTCCTCTTGCATGGTTTTGAAAATTTCCGATTATATTTGCACTGTCAAGCGGATACGGATTCGCTGTTTTGATTTGTCTTGTTCCGTTAGCCTTGTTCTGAACCGAAAACCATTACACTTTGATTGACACTCGTTTCAATATAGGCGGGCTACTGTTTGGCCGGTTGCTTGGCGGCCTTGGCCGGAGCTTTCGCCGGCTTCGGCGTGGCCTTCGCCGCTTCCTCCATGGAAGTTTCGTTGCTCTTGTCGTCCACGTAGTGGATGTCGAACGCGCCGTCAGCGATGAGGAACATCACGCAGCCTTGCTCAGTGCTGAACGTGTGCACGTGCTTTGCAGGCATCCACGCGTAGTCGCCCGCGCGTAGCGAAGCCGGCTTATCGCCTTTGGCCTGGAACCGGCCCGCGCCGCTGACCATCAGAATCGTCTCGTTCGGCGTGTGGAAGTGCCACGGCACCGCACAGTCCGGCTTGAACTTCGCCAGGATGACCGAGGGGCCGCTGGCGGGATCGCCGCGCTCCACGGCGCCGGTCACACAGTCGGGGGTGTTCGGGAAGGGGTTGTACTTCGCGCTGGCAGCGTGCTGCACCATGGGCTGGTCGGCCGCTTGCTGTGCCGAAGCCGCCGAGCGCACCAGCCCGCCGGTAGTAGCGAGAGCGAGGGCGAGCACGAGAACCGTCAAGCCAATCCATCTTGAATAGCGCATCGGATGTCCTCCTCGGGTTCAGAGAAAAAATTCGCCAGGATTTTGCACGCACACCGTCGCTAAGTCAACCGCTTCTATGCGCCGGATGCGCTGGTAGGCAACAAAGCGAAGCGTGGAGGATGTCTCCGAGCCCCACAAGGTGCAGAACCGAAGGCGTGTGTCGCCCTACTATATTGCCGGAATGTATCTAATACTCGAAAAGAAGGCTCATGCCTTTGCGTGGTTGGAAACGAGCTACGCGGAAGGAGAATGGTGGATGGTGTTCCTCCACGTGGATCTTCCGCCCTAAGTGACGTTGAAGGAACCCACGACAAGAGGTACACTGGTCTTATCATCCATGACTTGAGGAGGTCTGCGACTCGCAACCTGATTGCTGCGGGGGTTTCGGAGAAAGTGGCGATGACAATTTTGGGCCACGAGACGCGGGAGATTTTTGACCGCTCCCACATCGTAGACTCCGCTGACGTACGGAACGCGATGCGCCGCGTGGAGAATAATCAGGGGCAGAAAAGTCTTGTGCCCGTAAGTGTAAAGATTAGTGAAAATGCTCCCTGCGGCGCATACCCGACGCCGCGCAAGTGCTTGATTTTTCAACCTGCTGGGAGGTCGTTCAATCGGTAGGACATCAGACTCTGGATCTGATTATCCTGGTTCGAGTCCAGGCCTCCCAGCCAATGCTTTCAGTCAATTTCAGTTCAGCGGTCCGCAGTCAATCGGGTAGCGGTTCGGCTCCAAGGCGGCCAGCCCGCACTCGGGGAAGCGAGTCTTCCCAGGCTCACCTGTTTTGTCTCCGGCGTGGGTGATGCTGAGCTGGCCCCGGTCGAACCCTATCTCGCACGTCCAGCGGGAGAGAGACTGCAAGGGGCGATTGCGCTTATGGCTGGAGCGCCCGACACGACTTGTTCAGTTCTCTGTTTTGAAGCGCTTGGCGGCCTCTGCAAGAAGCTTCAGCACCTCGGCCTTTTCCGCAGCAGTGTTCCAGTCCTGGTGGGCCTCCGTGGCTTTCTTCAGGCGGTCAATCCATGCGAGGAAGTAGGCGGCATCCACAGGCGAGCGGACCGGAGCACCTCCCACAGTGACATAAATGGGGCTTGAGGTGGCGTACGGGTAGGAATCCAGGACAGGATGTTGG
>Ga0209055_1000425_pt1 | contig 29715 bp, 26 predicted proteins | sample GraSoiAngelo_110_FD_185875 | JGI IMG/M metagenome (GOLD analysis project Ga0209055, IMG submission 185875) | Grasslands soil microbial communities from the Angelo Coastal Reserve, California, USA - 14_0903_12_30cm (SPAdes) (version 2) | ecosystem: Environmental > Terrestrial > Soil > Grasslands ... | reverse complement strand
GTTCGTGTCACGCGTGCAGACGGACCAGACGCTCCAGCGGATCGCGAAGAAGACGAGGATGGTCTTCCCGCTCTACAACGAGGAAGTTCATCTGCTCGGCAAGAAGGGCATCACCGACTTCGACGATCTCGCCGGGCGCAGGGTCGCGGTCGGCCGCGACGGCAGCGGCACGTATCTCACGGCGCGCCTTCTCTTCAAGCTCTCCGAAGTCGCGCCCAGCGAGATGGTGCCGATCGACACGGGCGAGGCGCTGGCCGAGCTCAAGGCGGGCCGCATCGACGCGATGTTCTACGTGGCCGGCTATCCGGTGAAGCTCCTCAAGGAGGACGTCACCGACAAGGACAACCTCGCCCTGATCCCGATCACCAACAAGAGCGTCCTCGAGTTCTACCCGCAGGCCGAGATTCCGGCGGGCGTCTACCCGTGGCAGGCGACCGCGGTCAACACCGCGGCGGTCAAGGCGGTGCTCGTCTCGTTCGACTTCCGCCGCCGGGATTGCGACAACGTCGGCAAGTTCGCGCAGATCCTGTCGAAGAACCTCGACACGCTGCAGAAGACCGGCCACGCGAAGTGGAAGGTGGTCGACCTGAACTATCCGCTTCGCGGCTGGGAGCAGTACGACTGCGTCCGGAAGTATCTCGGCAAAGCGCCGGCGGCGGCCGCCGCGCCCACACAGCGCAGCAGCCAGAATCCCGTCTTCGACGCGATCAAGGGAGCGCTCGACCAGTAGCCTCGTCGAGCGCGGCTCGTCGGCGCGCCTGATCCCTCGAGGATCAGGCGCCGACGAGGCGCAACAGCATCCAGGTCACGGCCGCGACGATCGCCGAGGCGGGGATCGTCAGGATCCACGCCCACAGGATTTTCCCCGCCACGCCCCAGCGCACGGCCGAGAAGCGCTGAATCGCGCCCACGCCCATGATCGAGCCGCTGATGGTCTGCGTGGTGCTCACCGGAATGCCGGCGATCGCGGTACCGAGCAAGGTGATCGCGCCCGCCGTCTCGGCGCAGAAGCCGCCCACGGGCCGCAGCTTGGTGATTCGCATCCCCATCGTCTTCACGATGCGCCAGCCGCCCGCCATCGTGCCAAGACCAAGCGCGGCGTGGGCCGCCAGGACGACCCAGAAGGGCACGTAGAACTCGGGGCCGAGATGTCCGGTGGTGAAGAGGAGCACCGCGATGATCCCCATCGTCTTCTGAGCGTCGTTGGTGCCGTGCCCCAGGCTGTAGGCAGCCGCCGACAGGAGCTGGCCGCGACGGAAGATCTTGTCGACGCGTCCTGGAGTCTGGTTCTTGAAGACGTTGATCACCAGCACCATCATCGTGAAGCCGACGACCAGGCCGATCAGCGGCGCCAGGATCATGAACGCCCCGATCTTCAGGAGGCCGCCGGCGACCAGCGAGCCGAAGCCCGCTTTGACCACGGCCGCGCCCGCGAAGCCACCGATCAGCGCGTGGGAGGAGCTGGTCGGCAATCCCCAGACCCACGTGATCAGGTCCCACACGATCGCGCCGATGAGTCCCGCCACGATCACCCACTGGTCGACCACGGCGGTGTCGACGACGCCCTTGCCGACCGTGCGCGCCACGCTCACGCCGAAGCCGAACGCGGCGACGAAGTTGAAGAACGCCGCCCAGACGACCGCCTGCAGCGGCGTCAGCACACGGGTCGACACGACGGTGGCGATCGAGTTGGCGGCGTCGTGGAAACCGTTGAAGAAGTCGAAGACGAGCGCGATGAAGATGATGACGACGATGGCCGTGAGCACGGCTCAGCTCGCCGTCAGGCCATCTTCAGGATGATCCCCTCGATCACGTTGGCGACGTCCTCGCATCGATCGGTCACGATCTCCATCGTCTCGTAGATCTCTTTCCACTTGATGACCTCGATGGGGTCGCTCGCCTCGTCGAACATCGCGGCGAGACTGTCGCGCAAGAGCACGTCGGCGGTGTTCTCGAGCCGGTTCACCTCGACGGTGTGCTCGTGAAAGCCCGGGTCCATCGTGCGCAGGCACTTGATGGTGCGATCCATCGCGTGCGTGATGTTCACGATGACCTCGGCCATCGCCCGGCAGGCCGAGGTCGGCTCCTTGATGCGGTAGACGACTAGCCGCTCGGCGGCCGCCTCGATGTAGTCCAGCACGTCGTCCAGGCGCGAGGCCAGGTCGTGGATGTCCTCGCGGTCGATCGGCGTGATGAAGGTCGTGTTGAGCTTCTTGATGATCTCGTGCGTCGTGTGGTCGCCCTGGTGCTCGACTTCCTTGATCGCGTGGGCCTTGGCCCGCGCGTCGCTGAAGTTGTGGACCATCTCGTGCAGCAAGGCGGCGGCGCGGATGATGTGCTGGGACTGCTGCTCGAAGTAGTCGAAGAACCGAACTTCCTTCGGGATCAGGTTGAACATTGACCCGAGCCGAGTGTAACGGAAACGTCACAACTCCGCCAGTCCGTCTCACATGGGGGTCCCGAAATGGCCCCCAATCCCCCTAGCCCTTGCGCAGGGCGAGCGGAGGGAGTCCGAGCAGCGCGTGGCGCGCGAGTCGCCAGCATCCTTGGAGCGCGTCGACGAACGCGGGCGCGGTCGGCGCGAGGCAGCGGACCAGCACCCCGCGGCGCGGGAGCGTGGCGACGCCGAGGCGCGAGGTGTCACCGTCCGCGACGAGCTGCGCGACGTCGGCCGCGAAGCGGTCGCGGTCGAACTCGCCGACGATCGCGATCGATGCGAAGTACGGGCGCGACTCTGCGAAACCGAGCCCATCGAAGGCGGGTTCGTCGTGAGCTCGAGGTCGCGCCTCGGCCGGCGGGGACCCCTCCCCGCGACGGCCTGCCGCGCGCCCAACGCCGGCGCGGCCGCGCAGGACGAACCGATCGTGGAGGAGCCAGCCATAGCGATCGCGGATCGATACCGCGCTGTCGAGCACGGTGAAGCGCCACGCTTCGCCGAGCGCGATCCGGCCGGCGGAAAAGGCGTCGAGGAGGATGAGACCGGCCGTCTCGGCCAGATCGACGTCGATCGTCTGCCGCAGGGCCGAGCCCGCGAACGGAATCGTGTGGTCGGGCACCCACTCGACGACCGCGCGCGGCCCGAGCGAGATCCGCACGCGCTGGAGAGTTTCCTCGCCTTGGGTACGGTACACGCGGGTAGCCGAGGGCGTCGTCAGGACGGCGTGCGCTCGCTCCGCCACCTCGACGTCGATCGAGAGCCGATCGCCGCCGACCAGACCTCCTGTCGGGTTCAGCATCGAGACGACCGCCGCGGGATCGTCGAGCGCGACGGGCGCCAGAACCTGGAGCGGCAGCGTGTACCGGCAGCCCGCGACGACGGTGGCGGGGCCGCGCCGATCAAAGCGAAGCCGCAGGGCGCCGTCGCGGCCGACGCGGGCGGCGCCGAGCGACATTCCAACCGTCACGCAGGCGCCGCGTCGAGCGACAGCTCGCGCCGGATCCAGGCGACGATCGTGTCGAGGCCCTCGCCGGCCCGCAGATTCGTGAACACGAAGGGCCGCTCGCCGCGCATCCGGCGCGAGTCGCGCTCCATCACCGAGAGGCTCGCGCCCACGTAGGGGGCCAGGTCGATCTTGTTGATGACCAGGAGGTCCGATCGCGTGATACCCGGGCCGCCCTTGCGCGGGATCTTCTCGCCCTCGGCGACGTCGATCACGTAGATCGCTGCGTCGACCAGCTCGGGACTGAAGGTCGCCGCGAGGTTGTCGCCGCCGCTCTCGATCAGTAAGAGCTCGAGCCCGGGAAACCGCGTCTGGAGCTCGTGCACGGCCTCGAGATTGGCCGAGGCGTCTTCGCGGATCGCGGTGTGCGGGCAGCCGCCGGTCTCGACGCCCACGACCCGCTCGGGCGGCAACGCGCCGCGGCGCACGAGGAACTCGGCGTCCTCCTTGGTGTAGATGTCGTTCGTGATCACCGCCATCTCGAGCTCGCCGGACAGGCGCCGGCAGAGCGCCTCGGCCAGCGCGGTCTTCCCCGAGCCGACGGGCCCGCCGATCCCGAGCTTCAACGGCCGCGGAATCGCCTTCATGACCGAAACAACCTCATGTCGAGCGTTGCGTGGCGGATGCCGGCGATCTCGAGCGCGGGATTGAAGCTCCAGAGCTCATCCGCGCGCGCGGTCGCGGCCGCGGCGGCCAGCCGGCCGATCCGGCCTCGCATCGCGGCCAGGACACGCTGTCCGTCGAGCTGTCCGAGCGCGATCAGCCGCAGCCCCGCGCCGACCAGCAGCGAGGCGCTCGCGTAGAGATACGCCGTCGCGGCGCGCTCGGGATCGGCGCCCTCGCGCCCGACCGCGGCGCCGAACACCGTCGCGTGGTGAGCGGCGGCGCGCCCGTCTTGGACGACGGCCGCCAGCCGCGCCAGAAATGGATCGTCGCGGATGCCCACCGCGATCCGGAGCGCTTGTCGCCCCATCTGGCGGCTGGCCAGCCTGAATTCCGGGACGCTCTTCATCGCGTCCAGCCGCGCGTCGAGCTCGATCCATTCCTGCGGGTCGTCGCGACGCGCGATCCCGACCGCGATCGCGGCCGCCGCCGCGTCGGCGGGGCCGGCGGAGCCCTCGAGGTGCGCCGCGACGAACGCCTCGAGATCCTGGCGATCACGAACCCGTCCGTCCTGCACGTAGGTCTCGAGCCCGAACGAGTGGGCGAAGCCGCCGGCTGGGAAGAGTCCGTCGGCGAACTGGAGCAAGGTCAGGAGCGACGGATCAGCGGTCATGCCGGTGACCCCTGCCGATCGGTACGAACGCGGCCCGGACGCGTTCGAACCGAACGCCGAGGCGCGTGAGCATGATGTCCAGCCCCGGATCATCCGGGACGAGAAGCCGCTCGCCGTCGAACGCCAGCGTGAAGTGACGATTGCCGACCTCGAACGCGACCCGCAGCGCTTCCTCGTGCGATGCCGGCGTCACCGCCAAACACGACTCCGCGGCGCACTCCACGACCACGAACCAATCCGGCCCGACGTGCACAATCGCTCCCGGCACCAGCAGGGTCCCGGTCGGCAACGCCAGCGCGAGCGTGCGCCCTCCGGTCGTCGTCACCCGGCGCCGTCCCCACCGCCGCTCTTCAGCCGTGAGCACGAGCGTGTCGCGCACGCGCCCAGCCAGCTCCGCCTCCCGAACCCCGTCCGGCAGCTCCGTGACCACGACGACAGTCTCTGTGGTCGTAAAGGGATGATTGCTTGAACGATCGAGCCCCCGGCTCGATCGCGACGCGGACGGGGGGGTATGGGGGGCCATGTCGGGGCCCCCCATCCCATTAAAACCCGCCATCAGAACAAAAAATACCGCTGGGCCATCGGCAACACCCGCGCCGGCTCGCACGTCAGCACCGTGCCGTCCGCGCGCACCTGATACGTCTCGGGATCGACCTCGATCCGCGGCAGCGCGTCGTTGTGAATCATGTCGCGCTTGCTGAGCCCACGGCAGCGACTCACCGCGACCGCGCGCCGGCTGAGACCGAGCCGCTGCGGAACCCCATCGGCGAGCGCCGCCGCCGAGACGAACGTCAGCGCGGTGGAGCCGACGGCCCGGCCGAGCGCGCCGAACATCGGACGATAAAGGACGGGCTGAGGCGTCGGGATCGACGCGTTCGGATCGCCCATCGCCGCCCAGGCGATGAGGCCCCCCTTGACCACCATCTCAGGCTTGACGCCGAAGAATGCGGGCTTCCAGAGCACGAGATCGGCCAGCTTGCCCGCCTCGACCGAGCCGACATGGCCGGCCAGGCCGTGGGCGATCGCCGGGTTGATCGTGTACTTCGCAACGTAGCGCTTCACCCGCCGGTTGTCGTCGCCCGCCGTCTCCCCCGGCAGCGGCCCGCGCTGGCGCTTCATCTTGTCCGCGGTCTGCCAGGTTCGGATGATCACCTCGCCGATGCGGCCCATCGCCTGCGAGTCCGAGGACATCATGCTGATCGCGCCCAGATCGTGCAGCACGTCCTCGGCGGCGATCGTCTCGGCGCGGATGCGCGACTCGGCGAAGGCGAGGTCCTCCGGGATGCGCGCGCTGAGGTGGTGACACACCATCAGCATGTCGAGGTGCTCGTCCATCGTGTTCACCGTGAACGGCATCGTCGGATTCGTGGAGGACGGCAGGCAGTTCGGCTCGCCGCACACGCGGATGATGTCCGGGGCGTGACCGCCGCCGGCACCCTCGGTGTGGTACGTGTGGATCGTCCGGCCCTTGAAGGCGCGGATCGAGTCCTCGACGAACCCGCTCTCGTTGAGCGTGTCGGTGTGGATCGCCACCTGCACGTCGAGCTCGTCGGCGACACCGAGCGCGCAGTCGATCGCCGCCGGCGTCGTGCCCCAGTCTTCGTGCAGCTTGAGCCCGATCGCGCCGGCCGCGATCTGCTCGCGCAGCGGATCGGGCGCGGAGGCGTTGCCCTTGCCGAGGAAGCCGAGGTTGAGCGGAAACGCCTCGGCCGCCTCGAGCATGCGGGAGATGTTCCAGGCGCCCGCGGTGCACGTCGTCGCGTTGGTCCCCGTCGCGGGGCCGGTGCCGCCGCCGACCAGGGTCGTGAGCCCGGCGCTGATCGCCTCGTCGACGAGCTGGGGGCAGATGAAGTGGATGTGCGAGTCGAGCCCGCCGGCGGTGACGATCTTCCCCTCGCCCGCGATCACCTCCGTCGACGCGCCGACCACCATGCCCTCGGTGACGCCGGTCATCAGGTCGGGATTGCCGGCCTTGCCGACCGCGACGACCCGCCCGTCCCGGATCCCGATGTCGGCCTTCACGATGCCCCAGTGATCGACGATGACCGCGTTGGTGATCACGAGATCGAGCGCGCCCGACGCCCGCGTGGCGCGGACCGACTGGCCCATGCCGTCCCGGATCACCTTGCCGCCGCCGAACTTCGCCTCTTCGCCCGCCGTCGTGAGATCGCGCTCGACCCGGATGAACAGCTCCGTGTCGGCCAGACGCACTCGGTCGCCCGTCGTCGGCCCGTAGAGATCGGCGTACTGCCGGCGGGTCAGGCGGAGCGTCATGAGCGGCGCTCCCACGCCGCCAGCTTCGCCAGGGCTTGCTCGCGGCTGCCGCCGTCGGTGAGCGCGTTCAGGCCGAAGACCCGGCGCGTGCCGCCGAGCTCGACGAGCGTGACCCGCTTCTCGTCGCCGGGCTCGAAGCGGACGGCCGTGCCGGCCGGCACGTTGAGCCGCATTCCGAACGCCTGCGCACGATCGAAGCGAAGCGCGCGATTGACCTCGAAGAAGTGGAAGTGCGAGCCGATCTGGATCGGGCGGTCCCCCGTGTTGGTCACGGTCAGGTCGAGCGTTCGACGGCCCTGGTTCGCGATGATGTCGCCTTCACCCAGCAGGTACTCGCCCGGAATCACGGTCGGCCTCCTAGCGGATCGGATGATGAATGGTGACGAGCTTGGTGCCGTCGGGAAAGGTGCCCTCGACCTGCACCTCCTCGAGCATCTCCGGCACTCCCTCCATCACGTCGTCGCGGCCGAGGATGTCGAGGCCGGCCGCCATCAGGTCGGAGACGCTCCGGCCGTCGCGAATCCCCTCGAGAATTTCGGCGGTGATCAGCGCCAGCGCTTCGGGGTAGTTCAGCTTGAGACCGCGGCCACGTCGCCGGCGCGCGACTTCGGCGGCGGTGAACACGAGGAGCTTCTCCTGCTCACGCGGGGTGAGGTGCATCGTCGCGCCTCCTGAATAAGCGTCAGACTGCTAGATGCTGCCTGACCATCTCGGGCCGGAGGTCGCGCGTCGCGCCCGCCGCGACGACGGCGCCCTTGGCCATGATCACGTACTTGTCGGCGAGTCGCTCCGCGAAGTCAAGGTATTGCTCGACCAGCAGGACCGCCAGCTTGAGCTCGGCCTTGATCCGTCGCAGCGCGTCCTCGATCTCGAGGATGATCGAGGGCTGGATGCCCTCGGTCGGCTCGTCGAGCATGAGCAGCTTGGGCCTGGTGAGCAAGGCGCGGCCGATCGCGAGCATCTGCTGCTCGCCGCCGGAGAGGACGCCCCCCTTGCGGGCGAGCAGCGGCTTGAGCGCCGGAAAGAGCGCGAGCGGCTCGTCGAGCGAGGCGGCGCGCCCGCAGCCCAGAAGCGCCATCCGCAGATTCTCCTCGACCGAGAGATGCGGAAAGATCTCCCGTCCCTGGGGCACGTAGCCGATTCCCGCTCGCGCCCTCCGATCGGGCGACCAGGTGGTGACGTCGGCGCCGTCGAACGTCACGCGCCCGCCGCGCGCCGGCAAGAGCCCGATCGTGGTCTTGAGCAACGTGGTCTTGCCCACGCCGTTGCGTCCCATGAGGCAGACGAGCTCACCGGCACGCACCTCGAGGTCGACGCCCCAGAGCACCTGCGACTGGCCGTAGGCGACGTCGAGGCCCCTAATGGACAGCATCGGCCCCCTCGCGGCGACGGCCGAGATAGACCTCGAGAACGCGTGGATCGCTCTGGACCTGCTCGACGGGCCCCTCGCACAGCACCGTCCCCTGATGGAGCACGGTGACCTGGCGGGCGATCTGCCGCACGAACTCCATATCGTGCTCGATGACGAGCACAGACCGGTCCGCGGCGATCGATTCGAGCAGCTGGCCCGTGCGCTCGGTCTCTTCGTCGGTCATCCCGGCGACCGGCTCATCGACCAGCAGGAGCTCCGGATCCTGCGCGATCATCATGCCGATCTCGAGCCACTGCTTTTCGCCGTGCGACAAGGCGCCGGCCTTCCCCTCCGCCTTATCACTGAGCTGCACGGTCTCGAGCGTATGGAGGATGCGGTCGCGGTCCTCGCGCGCGTCGCGCTGGCGGAGCGCGGCGAACACGCCCTTCGAGGCGCGGCGAAGGGACAGCTCGACGTTGTCCCATACGGTGAGGTTCACGAACACCGACGGCGTCTGGAACTTCCGGCCGATGCCGAGCTGGGCGATCTGGTTCTCGCGAAGCGGGAGAAGGTCCGTGTTGTGGCCGAAGATCACGCGGCCGCTCTCGGGCTTCACGCGTCCGGAGACGACGTCGAGCAAGGTCGTCTTGCCCGCGCCGTTCGGGCCGATGACGACCCGGAGCTCGCGCCGCTCCATGAAGAAGTTCAGCCGGCTCAGCGCCTTGAAGCCGTCGTAGTTCACCGTGACGTCTTCGAGATAGATGATGCTGGTGGCGTGGGTGGGCGCTTCGAGCGCCGGCGGTGGGCTCATGGCGTCGGCCGGCCGAGCGAGACGCTGGGCGTCGAGACCGCCCGGTCGGGGCGTCGCGACACGAGTCGACGAACACGCGCGCCCAAACGGCCGAGAGCGCCGACGATACCGTCGGGAAAGAACAGGACCGCCCCCATGAAGAGGCCGCCCAGGAAGAGGAGCCAAAAATCGGGGTAGCTGGTGGTCAGCCAGCTCTGGATCCAGTTCACGCCGAACGCCCCGAGCACCGCGCCGTAGAGCGTGCCGCGCCCGCCCGCGGCGACCCATACGACCATCTCGATCGAGGGCAGCACCCCGATCTTCGCGGGCGTGATGATCCCCACCTGCGGCGCGTAAAGGGCCCCGGCGATCCCGGCGAGCGCCGCCGAGACGACGAACACGAACAGCTTGTAGGCCGCCGGCGAGTACCCGGAGAAGAGCACACGGGTCTCGCTGTCGCGGATGGCCACGAGCACCTTGCCGGCGCGAGTCAAGGTGATCCAGCGGCACAGCAGGTAGGCGCCGATCAGGGCGAGCGCGGTGACGACGTAGAGGCCGCGCTGGGTCGCCGGCTGGTTGAGCGGGAATCCAAAGACCGTCTTGAAGTCGGCGAGGCCGTTGGTGCCGCCGAGATTCATCTCGTTGCGGTTGAACACGAGCCACGCGCTGAGCGCCAGCGCCTGCGTGATGATCGAGAAGTAGACGCCGCGGATCCGGCTCCGAAACGCCAGGTACCCGAAGGCGAAGCCGAAGAGCGCCGGAACCAGGACGATCGCCGCGAGCGTGAACAGGCTACTGTGAAAGGGGCGCCAGAAGAGCGGCAGCACGGTGACCTGGTTCCACACCATGAAGTCGGGCAGCGAGCTCTGATAGACGCTCTTCGACCCGATCTCGAGCATCAGGTGCATCCCCATCGCGTAGGCGCCAAGGCCGAAGAACACCCCGTGGCCGAGCGAGAGGACGCCCGCGTAGCCCCACAGGAGATCGAGCCCGAGCGCCAGGATCGCGTAGGTGAGGAACTTGCCGAACAGGTTCAAGGTGAAGTTCGAGATCGCGAGCGGCGAGCCCGCCGGCAGCATGTTGCAGACCGGCAGCACCACCGCGACGACGACGGCCGCGATGCCGAGCGCCACGGCCTCACGCCTCGGCATTGCGCCCCCGCGTCGCGAAGAGCCCGGCCGGCCGCCGCTGCAAGAAGAGGATGACGCCCACGAGGATCGCCACCTTGCCGAACACCGCGCCGAGCGCGGGCTCGATGCCCTTGGTCAGGCTGCCGAGGCCGGCCGAGGCCAGGATCGTCCCGGCGAGCTTGCCGACGCCGCCGGTGACGACCACCATGAACGAGTCCACGATGTAGTTCTGGCCGAGCGACGGGCCGACGTTGCCGATCTGGGTGAGCGCGCAGCCCGCCAGCCCCGCGAGCCCGGCGCCGAAGGCGAACGTGGTCGCGTCGACCACGCCCGCGCGCACGCCCAGGCACGAGCTCATCGCGCGGTTCTGGGTTACCGCGCGGATGCGGAGACCCGCGCTGGTCCGGAAGAGCAGCCAGTACATCGCGGCGACCGACACCGCGGCGAGCCCGATGATGAAGACGCGGTTGTACGGCAAGGTGAGCCCGACCATCACGGGAACGCCGCCCGAGAGCCACGAAGGCGAGCTCACGTCCACGTTCGCCGCGCCGAACCAGAGCCGCAGGCCCTGCTGGATGATGAGCGAGGCGCCCCACGTCAAGAGCAGCGTCTCCAGCGGCCGCCCGTAGAGCAACCGGATCACGCCCCGCTCGAGGACCAGGCCGACGGCCGCCGCCACCAGGAAGGAGACCGGCAGCGCCACCAGGAAGTAGGTGTCGAAGTACGCCGGCCACGTCGCGCGAAACCAGTTCTGGACGACGAACGTCGCGTAGGCGCCGAGCGCCATCAGCTCGCCGTGCGCCATGTTGATCACGCCCATCAGCCCGAACACGACGGCGAGGCCGAGCGCCATCAGGAGGAGGATCGACCCGAGCGAGGCGCCCTGAAACAGGGTCTCGACCGTACGCGTCAAGAGACCCCAGCGCTCGATGCGCCGTATCGCCGACACGGCCGCGTCGCGCTCGGCCGGGGTGGCCCCGGTATCGACGGCCAGCCGCTGGAGCGCCGACACCGCGCTCTCCGAGTGGAGCTCGCCGAGGGTCCGGGCGGCCACGGCTCGCTGAGACGGCGAGCCGTTGGCCAGCTGGATCAGCGCCAGCGCCTCGGCCAGGGCGTGGTGCACCCAGCGGTCGGATTCTTTCTTGAGCGCCGCTTCGACGACGGGTGCCGCGCCGGCCGCGGCCTGATTGCCGAGCTTCACGGCGGCTCCGCGTCGGACGCCGGGATCGGGATCGGCAAGCTGCGCCTGGGTCTCGTCGGCGTCGAGAAACGGCTTGATCACGAGACGGAGGCGGCGGTCGGCCGGGACTTCCTTCAGGTCCGTCAGCGGCACGGTGCCGAGCGGCTCGCGGTCGTAGGCGCCGGCGATGTCGATGACGTCTTGATCGCCCTTCGTGGCTTTGGTGCCGCCGATCACGAGCTCGGTCTTCCCGGCGCGCGTGCGCGCGTACACGCTGCCGTCGCGGAGCGCGCTCAGGAACTGAACCCACTTCGGATCGCGCGTCTGGCCTAGCGTCGTGACGGCCGCTTCGCGTTTGTCGGCGTCGTCGCCGGTGAGATCCGCCAGCGCCCGCGCGATCTCCGCGGGCGGCTCGGCGGCGGCCGCGTGGCCCGCCGTTCCTGCGGCGAGCCACGCGACCAGCGAAAGGAGTACGGTGAGACGAGAGATCACGCCTTCTTCTGATACGTGCCCTGGTGCTTGACCCAGTCGCAACCCTTGTCCGGGCTCGTGTACTTGCTCCACGGCTCGGGCTCGACCAGACCCTTGGTGCGCGAGATGATCTTGAACTGACCGTCCTTCAGGATCTCGCCGATGAGCACCGGCCGATAGGTGTGCTGGTTGTATTCGTGCATCTTGATCGTGCCGCTCGGCGCCGCGAACGTCTGGCCGTAGACGGCCTTGCGGACCGGATCGACGTCGAAGCTCTTGGCTTTCTCGACCGCCTGCTTCCACACGTAGACGCCGAAGTAGGCCGCCTCCATCGGATCGTCGGTGACGCGCTTGTCACCACCGGGCAGGTTCGCCTTCTTCGCGTATGCCTTGAAGGCCTGTACGAACTTCTTGTTGTTCGCGGCTTCGACCGACTGGAAGTAGTTCCACGCCGCGAGATGGCCGACGAGGGCCGAGGTGTCCATGCCGCGCAGCTCGTCCTCGGCGACGCTGTACGCCATGATCGGCGCGTTCTCCGAGCGCAGACCCTGGTTGGCGAATTCCTTGTAGAACGGCACGTTCGAGTCGCCGTTGATCGTCGACAGCACGCAGGCGCTGCCGCCGGACGAGAAGCGTTTGATCTTGCCGACGATCGTCTGGTAGTCCTGATGGTTGAACGGCGTGTATTCCTCGGCGATGTTGTCGGCCGGCACACCCTTGGCGACCAGGAACGCGCGCAGGATCTTGTTCGCGGTACGCGGGAACACGTAGTCCGTCCCCAGCAGGTAGAACTTCTTGAATCCGCCGCCTTCTTTCGACATCAGGTACTCCGCGCCGGGGATCAGCTGCTGGTTCGGCGTCGCGCCCGTGTAGAACACGTTCTTGGAGCACTCTTCGCCTTCGTACTGCACGGGGTAGAAGAGCAAGCCGTTGTTGTTCTCGAACACCGGGAGGACCGACTTGCGGCTGACCGAGGTCCAGCACCCGAAGACCACCGCCACCTTGTCCTGGAGCAGGAGCTGCTTGGCCTTCTCGGCGAACAGGTCCCAGTTCGACGCCGGGTCGACGACGACCGGCGTGATCTTCTTGCCCATGACGCCGCCCTTGGCGTTGATCTCCTCGGCCGCCATGAGCACGACGTCTCGGAGCGAGACCTCGCTGATGGCCATCGTGCCCGAGAGCGAATGCAGGACGCCGATCTTGACGGTCTCCTGCGCTCTCAGCACGTTGGGGAAGCTGAGGCCCGCGCCGACCGCCGTGGACGCCAGCAGTCCCCCTTTGATGAAGTCGCGACGTGAGTACTGCGCCATTTCCGTCTCCTTTCGTGTGGGTGGTCTCGGTCGCGACGTCATTGGCGCGCCTCCCGCGGACGTCTCTGGCCGCAGGCTGGCCTCGGTAGCAGCAAAGGCCGTACCGGAACCGCTATGTGTTTCTTTTTGGGATGTTGGGGCGCAGTGAGGTCGGGAGGTTGCTCAATGCGTAGGCACGTCCGAGGCGACTGACTCCGACACGAGCAGAGCCTTGGCGATCTCGACCATGGGACGGCGGCTGTCCATCGCCGCCCGGCGGAGACGGTGAAACGCTTCCTCTTCGCTGAGATGGTAGCGCGCCATCAGTCGTCCCTTCGCGCGCTCGATGATCTTCCGCTCTTCGAGCGAGCGACGCAGGTCCCGCGTCTCGCTGAATCGGGCGACCGCCAGGTCGAGCACAGGGGCCAGCTCCGCCGAGCGAAGCGGCTTGAGAAGGTAGGACATCACGCCGGCCGAGCGTGCCCGATCGACGAGCTCCTGGCGTGTGTGGCTGGTGAAGAGCACGACGGGACACCCGCCCTCGATCAGCTGCCGCGCCACCTCGACGCCGTCGCCGTCCGGGAGCCCGACGGCGCAGACGGCAACGTCCGGGCTCGTGCGACGCATCAGAGCGGCCGCGTCCGCGCACCGCACGGCCTCGCCGACCACCTCGCCGCCCGCCGCCCAGATCGCGGCGCGAAGCGCCGCGCGCGAGCGCTCGTGATCGTCGAGAATCGCGACCCGCCAGCGCGGGTCGGGCTTCGGCCCCTCGCTCGCCATGCGCGAAGGCATCGCAAGCGCAGTGCCAGGCACCGCGCTCGAGTCGAGTTCAGAAAATCAATTGCTTAGGCGGCGTGACGTCGCGCCTCAATGCCCAGCGACCCGGCACCTTCGAAAACCCTGCCGCTTTCCCGGGCATCCGAGCCTTGCCCGGGACTCAGCTTCGCCCGGTGCCGGCGCGATTGCGCTGCTCACCTCGCCGTGCTATCAGGCGCTCAGCAGACCGGACCTGGTCGAGCACGGAGGCAGGCATGACCCTCTCCCGTCGCGATCTCCTCGCGCTGAGCGGTATGGCGCTCGCCGGCACGACCCTGAACGCTTCGGCGGCTCGCGCGCAGGGCCCCAAGCGAGGCGGAACGCTGACCCTCCGTGGATGGGATCCCCCGCTCTTCGACCAGATGCTACAGACCGCCTATCGGGTGCAGATCCCGATCACGTTCACGCACAGCCGCCTGGTGAAGCACAAAGCCGGGCCCGGTGTCGCGCCGGCGACCCTGGCGATCGAGGGCGACCTCGCGGAGTCGTGGAGCCAGCCCAACGAGACCACGTACCTCTTCAAGCTGCGCCGTGGGGTGCGCTGGCATCCCAAGCCGCCCGTCAACGGGCGCGAGCTCACCGCCGAGGACGTGCGCTACACGGTCGAGCGGTTCCTCACCGTCAAGGGCAACCCGATGGCGTATATGCTGAGCTCCGTCGATCGCGTTGAGGCGGTCGATCGATACACGGTCAAGTTTGTCATGAAGGAGCCGTTCTCGTGGCTCCTCGATGTTCTCGCCAATCCGATGGCGGTCGCGATCGTCGCACGCGAATGCGTCGAGAAGTTCGGCGACCTCAAGAAGGCCGAAGCGGTGATCGGGACCGGTCCCTGGATGCTCAACAGCTACCGGCCCAACGTCGGGCTCACGTTCGTCCGCCATCCGAATTACTTCGTGGCCGGCCTTCCGTACATCGATCGGATCGAGTATCTCGTCGACGAGGACAACGCCTCACGGATGGCCGCGTTCCTGGCCGGCAAGTACGACCTCGGCTGGGAATTCCCGGGAAGCATCAATCGGACGGACTGGATCCAGATCAAGGACACGCTCAAGCAGAAGCGGCCGAATCTCCGCACGGCGGAGTTCCCGAGCAACGTGGAGACGCACATCTCCATGCGGACCGATCAGCCTCCCTTCAAAGACGTCCGTGTGCGGCAGGCCGTGTCGCTCGGGATCGACCGGCAAGGTATCATCGACGCCTCCTTCGAGGGCGTCGGTATTTTCAACGCGGCCGTGCCGGCGGGCCTCGTCGAGTGGGCCCTGCCCATGAACCAGATGGGCAACGGCGCGAAGTATTTCCGATACGATCCCGCCGAGGCCAAGCGTCTGCTCGCCGCAGCCGGATATCCCAACGGCTTTGCCGCGAGCTTGTGCTTCACGACGTACGGCTCGACGCTCCTCAGCGACAACGCCCAGCTCGTCCTCAAGGACCTCAAGAATATCGGCATCAACACGAAGCTCGACCAGCGCGAGTACGGCGCCTTCATCGCGAGCTGCTACTTCGGGAAGTTCGACTCGATGACGTTCGGCCCGCAGACGCCGTTCCTCGATCCCGACAACTTCCTGTACGGCATGCACTATCCCGGCGAAGCCAAGAACCAGAGCCACGTCGACGACCCGGTCGTCACCGACATGCTGATCCGCCAGCGGCACATCTTCGACGTGGCGAAGCGACGCGAGGTCATCCACGACCTGCAGCGCTATCTGGCCAGGCAGCAGTACTACGTCCAGCTCCCCTCGGGCACCTACGTCGCGGTCTGGGACGGCGCACTGAAGAACTACGGGCCGAATCTCGGCTATGACTACGGCGGGCGCCTCATGGCCGCCTGGCTCGACCGGTGAGCTGACAGATTGACTTAGCCGGGGGGGGCGATCGGGGAGCGGCCTCGCTCCCCCCGATCTTCAATCAAACTCACGCGCCGCCGGCGGCCCGAATCGCCGCCCAGGCTCACCGCGGAGCGGCGGCGCTCCCCCGATCCGAATGAATCTCAAATATCGAAGTAGAGCGCGAACTCCCACGGATGCGGACGCAGCCGCACCGCGTCGACCTCGTTCTTCCGCTTGTACTCGATCCACGTCTCGATGACGTCAGGCGTGAACACGTCGCCCTTGAGGAGCCAATCGTGGGACTTCTCGAGATTGTCGAGCACGATCGAGAGCTCACCCGGCAGCTGCTTGATCTTCTTCTGCTCGGCCGGCGGCAGCTCGTACAGGTCCTTGTCGACCGGCTTGCCCGGATCGATCTTGTTGGCGATGCCGTCGAGCCCCGCCATCAGGCACGCCGCGAACGACAGATACGGGTTGCAGGTCGGGTCGGGCGTGCGGAACTCGATGCGCTTGGCGCCCTCCGACTTCGAGTACACCGGGATGCGGATCGCCGCCGAGCGATTGCGCTGGCTGTAGACCAGGTTGATCGGGGCCTCGTAGCCGGGCACCAGACGCTTGTAGGAGTTGGTCGACGGCGCGATCAGCGCGAGCAGCGCCGGCGCGTGCTTGAGGATGCCGCCGATGTAGTAGAGGCAGTTCTTCGAGATGTCGGCGTAACCGCCCCGCTCGTAGAAGAGATTCTTGCCGTTCTTCCAGAGCGACTGGTGGGTGTGCATGCCCGAGCCGTTGTCCTGGAAGAGGGGCTTGGGCATGAACGTCGCGGTCTTGCCCCACTTCCGCGCGGTGTTCTTCGCGCAGTACTTGTACCAGAGGACCTTGTCGGCCATCTTGGTCAGCGTGTCGAAGCGCATGTCGATCTCGGTCTGGCCGCCGGTCGCCACCTCGTGGTGGTGCACCTCGACGCGGACGCCGACCGACTCGAGCGCCAGCACCATGTCCGACCGGATGTCCTGGAACTTGTCCATCGGGGGCACCGGGAAGTAGCCCTGCTTGTAGCGCGGCTTGTAGCCGAGATTCGGCTGCTCGAGCGTGCCCTCTTTGCCGGTGTTCCAGGCGCCGGCTTCGGAGTCGATGAAGTAGTACCCGGAGTTGTAGTTCTGATCGAAGCGGATCGAGTCGAAGAAGAAGAACTCCAGCTCGGGCCCGATGTAGACGGTGTCGGCCAGGCCAGTCTTCTTCAGGTGAGCCTCGGCCTTCTGGGCGATGTAGCGCGGGTCGCGCGTGTACGCCTTACCGGTGACCGGGTCCTTGACGTTGCAGATCAGCACGAGCGTCGGGACCGCGGTGAACGGATCCATGACGGCCGTGTTCGGATCCGGGATCAGCAACATGTCGGATTCATCGATCGTCTGGAAGCCGCGGATCGACGACCCATCGAAGCCCAGACCGTCCTCGAAGATCTCTTCGTTCAGCTCGGACATCGGGATCGAGAAGTGCTGCCAGAGACCCGGCAGGTCGATGAACCGAAGGTCGACGATCTTGGCGCCCTTCTCCTTGGCCAGCTTCAGTACGTCCTTCGCCGTCATGCGCGACTCCTTCTGTGCTGAGTGATGTGAAGCCCGCTTACCTTACGGTCAACCGAGAGGTGAATCAAGCCCCGCCGGGCGCGCGGGCTCAATGCGCCACCCGGGGCTTGCCTTCGGCGGCGCGCACGGGCTCGCCCATACCGCCGGACGCCGTCCCGAACTCGCCGAACCCGCCTCCGGCGGAATAGGCGGTCTCGGAATGCTGGGAAAGATCCAGCCCGGCCATCTCGTCCTCGACGCTGACGCGCAGGCCGACGAGCGCGTCGACGATCTTGAGGATGACGACCGTGCCCACGATCGCCAGGATGTAGGTCGACGCCACCGCGACGATCTGCACCCAGAGCTGGCCCGGATTTCCGTAAAACAGGCCGTTCCCGCCCGCGTCGTTGACGGCCTTGGTCGCGAAGAGGCCGGTCGCCAGGGCACCCCAGGTCCCGCCGACGCCGTGCACGCCGACCACGTCGAGCGAGTCGTCGTAGCCGAGCTTCGTCTTGATGTTGCAGGCCGTGTAGCAGAGCCAGCCGGCCACGCCACCGATGATCACCGAGGCCATCGGCGTGACGTAGCCGGAGGCCGGAGTGATCGCGACGAGACCCGCGACGGCGCCGGACGCGGCGCCCAGAACGGTCGGCTTGCCGCGGCTCATCCACTCCGTGAACATCCAGCCGAGCGCGGCGGCCGCCGCGCCGGTGTTGGTCGCCGTGAAGGCGCTCACGGCGAGGCCGTTGGCCTCGAGCGCACTGCCCGCGTTGAATCCGAACCAGCCGACCCACAGCAGCGAGGCGCCCATGACCGTCATCGGCAGATTGTGCGGCTGCATCGGCTGGTGCCCGAAGCCCCGCCGCTTGCCGATCATGATCGCGCAGACCAGCGCCGACACTCCGGACGAGATGTGCACGACGGTGCCGCCCGCGAAGTCGAGGGCGCCCTTCGCCTTGAGCCAGCCGCCGTCACCCCACACCCAGTGCGCCAGCGGATCGTAGACGAACGTCGCCCACAAGAGCGTGAAGAGCAGGAAGGCCGAGAACTTCTTGCGCTCGGCGAAGGTGCCGGTGATGAGCGCCGGCGTGATGATCGCGAACATCATCTGGAAGAGCATGAACGCCTGGTGCGGGATGGTCTTGGAGTACGCGTCGAATGGCTCGAGCCCGACGCCCCGCAGCCCGACCCAGTCCAGGCCGCCGATGATCCCGCCTTTGTCGGGCCCGAAGGCGAGACTGTAGCCCCAGAGCACCCACTGCACCGAGATGAGCGCGGCGATGATGAAGCTGTGCATCAGCGTTCCCAGCGCGTTCTTCTGCCGCACCATGCCGCCGTAGAAGAGCGCGAGCCCCGGCGCCGTCATCATGAGGACGAGGAGCGACGAGGTGAGCATCCACGCCGTATCGCCCTTGTCGATCTTCGACGCGGGGGCGGCTGCCGCGGCGGGCGCCGCTGCCGGTGCCGGCGCCGCCTGAGCGTCGGCGGCAGGGGCCGGAGGCGCGGTGGTCTCGGCTGCCGGAGGGGTCGGCTGCTGAGCAATCGCCACAAACGCTGTGGCACTCAGCACCAGCAGCATTGCCACTGCGAGGGTCATTCGCTTCACGGTAAGTTCCTCCCTTTGTCGACGACGCGATCAGTCTCCAGCGACGCGATCAGTCTCGGTGACATTCCCGGTTACAGGGCGCTCTCGTCGCGCTCGCCTGTGCGGATGCGTACCGCCGATTCGACCGGGTGAATGAAGATCTTGCCGTCGCCGATGTTTCCGGTTTTCGCAGCGGCCGACATGATCTCGGAAACTTTGTCCGCGATGCGGTCGGGGACCACGACCTCGATCTTGATCTTGGGGAGGAAGTCCACCGTGTACTCACCACCGCGATAGAGCTCGGTATGGCCCTTCTGCCGACCGAACCCGCGCACCTCCGAGACGGTCATGCCGATAACCCCGATGGAGGTGAGCGCCTCCTTGACGTCGTCGAGCTTGAAAGGCTTGATGATGGCCTCGATTTTTTTCATCTGGGATCCTCCCGGCGGGTTCGGTCAAGCAACCCCCATGCCCGGGGATGCCACGAGCGGAGCCTCAGGAAATCAGCCGCTTCGAGGGGACCCGCGCCGAGCGGGCAGCCGAGCTTGCCCAACGAATAGGCAGGCCCGGCTCGACTGCTCGCGATTCAGGCGCAAAGCGAGGTGTGGGGGCTACGCGCGCCGCTGAGGGATGCCGTGCTTACGCATCTTCGAGTAGAGCGTCGGACGGCGCAGCCCCAGCAGGGCGGCCGCGGCCTGCTTGTTCCAGCGCGTGGTCTCGAGCGCCTTGAGGATCGACGCCCGCTCGATCTCCTCGAGCGAGCCTGCGGGCACCTGCGAGGGTGCGACGGCCGAGGTACCGAGCCCGCCTTCGCGGGCCGTGTGCTGGAGCTGCTCGGGCAGGTCTTCCAGGATGATCATCGGGCCTCGCGTCACGAGCACCGCCCGCTCGATCGCGTGCTGGAGCTCGCGGACGTTGCCCGGCCAAGACCAGGAGAGGAGGCGCCGATAGGCTTCCGGATCGATGCCCTCCACGCCGCGCGCGTGCTTCGTGCGGTAGCGATCCAGGAAGGCGCGAACGAGGATCGGAATGTCGTCACGTCGCTCGCGCAGGGGCGGCACCTCGATCGACACGGTGTTGATCCGAAAATAGAGATCCTGGCGCAGATGGCCCTCGCGCAGGGCGACGTCCGGGCTCTGGTTGGTCGAGCTGATCAGGCGGAAGTCGACAGGCACGGCCTTCGCGGCGCCCAGGCGGCGCACCATCCGCTCCTCGAGCACGCGCAGGAGCTTCGCCTGAAGATCCATCGGCATCTCGGTGATCTCGTCGAGCAGCAGCGAGCCGCCGTCGGCTTCCTCGAGCAATCCGACCTTTTCGGTGGTCGCGCCCGTGAACGCGCCGCGCGTGTGCCCGAAGAGCTCGGACTCGATCAGATCCTTGGGAAGCGCCGCGCAGTTGATCTTGATCCACGGGCCGCCTCGCCGGTGGCTCTGCTCGTGGAGCGCGTTGGCCAGGAGCTCCTTGCCGGTGCCGCTCTCGCCGACGATGAGCACGTTGGCGTCGGCATCCGCCACCGCGGCCACCGTTTCGAGCACACGCTGGATGCCCGGCGCGCTTCCGAGGATCTCCGTGTCGGTGACCTGGTCGACCAGCCGGCGCTTGAGGTCCGCGTTCTCGCCGACCAGCTTTCGGTGCTCGAGCGCGTTCTCGAGCAGGCCGAGGAGCTCGTCCGGCTCGAACGGCTTCTCGAGGACGTGAAATGCGCCGGCGCCCTTCGTGGCTTCCATCGCCTTGCGCACGGAGCCGTAGGCGGTGATGACGAGCACCTCGAGGGCCGGATCGCGCCGCTTGAGCTCGCGCGTGAGCTGCAGACCGTCCCCGTCGGGCAGCATCAGGTCGACGATGGCCGCGTGCGGATCACCCTGGACGACTGCGCCCAGCGCCTCGCGCACGCTCCCGGCCGTGCGCACGCCGTAGCCCTCGCTCTCGAGCGTCAGGCGGAGACCGTCGGCGATCGTCTTCTCGTCGTCGACGACGAGGATCGTGTGATTACGCTTCACGGGAGCCCTGGTCAATCATCCGCTTCATGGTAACGAAGCATGCAAGGGGCGCCCGTGCGGGGGTCGTAGAGCAAGCCGGTCCGGCCGGGCCATGTCAGGCGGATCAACGCGCGTTGGTTCCCGTGCCGTCACGCGCCGGCGCTCGGCCCGCGCGCCGGATCGGGTGCGGGCTCGAGTGGAAGACGGGCCTGGACGCGGGTGCCTTCGCCCACGCGGCTCGAGACGGCGAGCTCGCCGGCGTGCAGGTTGACGACCGAGCGGGCGATCGACATGCCGAGGCCGGTACCGTCCGGCTTGGTCGTGAAAAACAGGTCGAAGGCCCGCGAGAGCGTTTCCTCTGTCATGCCCGGTCCCGTGTCCTCGATGGTCACCGTCACCGTCCCGGTCGCCGCCGAGTATGCCGTGGCGACCGTCAGCCGGCCCGCGCCTTCGAGCGCCTCCAGCGCGTTCAGGATCAGGTTCAGGAAGGCCTTCTTCAGCTCGCGTGCGTCGAGACGGCCCTCGGGGCAGGACGGGTCATAGGCCGTGACGATGTCGACGCCCTCGGTCGGCCGGCGGGCGCGCGCCAGCTCCAGGCACTCGTCGAGCAGCGGGTGCAGCGCCGTCGGCACGCGATGGAGCTCGGGCGGACGTCCGAACGCGGTGATCTCGGCGACGACGCTCGCCAGATGGTCCACCGTGACCGCGATCTTGCCGGCCAGATCCTTCCCCGCGGCATCCTCGACCTTGGAGAGGTGCTGCTCGAGGTGGCGCACGTAGAGCCGTAAGCCGGCCAGCGGGTTCTTCACCTCGTGGGCGACCTGCGTCGCCATGCGTCCGAGCGCCGCGACGGCGCCGCTCTTGAGGCTCTCGAGGTCGTGCGTGTTGCGGATCGCGATCGCCGCTTGCGAAGAGAACAGCGCGAGGAGCTCGAGGTCGTCCTCCCCCGGCTCGAGGCGCGCCGCAGTCTCGATCACCAGGGCACCGGCCGGGCCGCGCTGGACGACGAGCGGCGCGGCGACGATCGTGCCGCTGTCAGCGCCGTCGGCCACGCCCGACGTGGTGATCGGCATCCCTTTGTCCATCGCCGCCGAGGCCGCCGCCTCGAGTCGCGCCCACGCCGGAGGCGGCGACCCGGCGCTCGCCATCGGCACGAGACGGCCCTGCTCGAGCTGGAACACCACGCAACGATCCGCGTCGGTCGCCTCGACGGTGGCTTGAGCCACGGAGTCCAGCACGCGGGCCATGATGCCGGATGACGCGAGGGCCTGCCCCACCGTCAGGAGCCGCTCGCGGTCGCGCGCCCAGCGGCGCGTCGCCAGGGTGCGCGCGATCTTCGAGCGAAGCTCGTCGCGCACGAACGGCTTGGTGAGGTAGTCGAAGGCGCCGCGACGGACCGCCTCGACGGCGGTCTGGATCGTGCCGTGCGCCGTCATGATCAGCACGGGGAGGCGCGGCTGGCGCTCGTGGAGCCCTTCCATGAGGCGCATGCCGTCCGTCGGCTCCATGCGCAGATCGAGCAAGGCGAGGTCGAAGCGGGACGCCTCGGTCGCTTCGAGAGCCTTGCGCGGGTCGCTGGTGGCGATGACCTCGAACCCCATCGCGGTGAGGCGCATCTCCAGCACCTCGAGGATCGCCGCGTCGTCGTCGACCACGAGGACCTTCTGCTTCACGGCTGAATCACTTCCGCTTTTCCAGCTGCAAGTCGATCTGCTTGAGCCGCTCGAGATCGGCGCGCAGCTTGTCGGCCTCCTGGCGCACCTTCGCCAGGTCGCCCTCGCGCTTGGCGAGCTCCTCGCGCACGCGCGCGAGCTCCTGGTTGAGCCGCGTGATCTCGTCGCGGGTCGTCACGATCGAGGCGACCGCGTCGCGGCGCGCCCGCACCCCCTGCGAATCGTCGGAGTTCTGCGCGAGGAACGCGTCGTACGCGGCGACGGCGGACCGGTAGTCACCCTCGGCGGTCAGCCGATCGGCCTTCGCGAGCATCGTCGCGGGGCCGCCGAATGGATTCGAGAAGCTCCAGGAGCTGCAGCCTCCCAGAATCACCGAGAGCGCGACGGCCGCGCAGGCTCGCTTCATGAGCGCGGGAGCAGGACGGTGAACCGGCTCCCCTTCCCTTCCTGCGACTCGACGGTGACGCGCCCGCCGTGAGCCTGCGCGACGCCGCGAACGATGGCGAGACCGAGGCCCGTTCCGCCGCGATCGCCGTGCGCCTGCCGATACGGCTCGAACACGTGCGGCAGCTCGGCCGGTGGGATCCCGATCCCCGTGTCCTCGACCTGGATCTCGAGCTCCGATCCGGTCGACACCAGCCGCGCGACGACGCGGCCGCCACGCTTGGTGAAGCGAATCGCGTTGCCGACGAGATTGATGACCACCTGCAGGAGTCGGGTCTCGTCGCCCATGAGCACGAAGTCCTCGCCCACGCGCTCCCGCTCGAGCGCGACGCCGGCCTGATCGGCGCTCGGCTTGAGCTCCTCCACGGCGCGGGTGACGACCTTCTCGAGGTCGAGGCGCACCCGCTGGATCGGGAGCACGCCCGCCCGCAGACGCGAGACCTCGAGGATCTGGTTGACGAGCCCCAGGAGCCGGTCGGAGCCCGCCGCGATGATCTCGACGAGCCTCCGCTGCTTGTCGTTGAGCGGCCCCGAGACCCGGTCGCGCAGGAGGTGCGCGCCTTCCCGGATCGACGTGAGCGGCGAGCGCAGCTCGTGGGACACCGAGGCGAAGAATTCCTCCTTGGTGTCCTCCATCCGCCGGAGCTCCCGGGCCATCGCGCTGAACGAGCGCGCGAGCTGGCCGACCTCGTCCCGTCCCTCGACCGCGATGGGCTCCTCGAACGAGCCTGCGGCGACGGCCGCGGTGGCGGCCGACAGCTTCTGGAGCGACTGGGTGAGGCGGTGCGCGATGAGCCCGCTCCCGAGCAGCGCCAATCCGACCGCGGCGCCGAGCGCGACGAGGACGCCCGACCAGGTGCGCGCTTCCAGACGCGCAACCTCGGCCTGGGCGTGCAGGACGTCCGCGTGCATCGACTCCGTCAGCGCCTCCAGGTTCACCTCGACGTGGTCGGCGAGCGAGCGCGACGCGCCTTCCGACAGGGCCGCCGCGCGGGCGCGCTGGTTGCGACTGATGAGGGCCTGGATCTGTCCGACCGTGCCGTAGTAGCGCTCGAACGATTCGGTGGCCGCATCCAGCAGGCGCGTCTCCTGCGCGCTCGTCGCGTATTCCCGCAAGCGGATGAGACTCACCCGCAGGCGCTCCGCCCGCTCGTTCCAGGCCCCTATGAAGCGCGTGTCGTTGAGAACCAGGAACCGGGCCTCGAGGCGAACCAAGGCGGGTACCGCATCGCGAGTCGACGCCGCCAGGCGCAACGCGGGGACGGTCCGGGTGGTGATCTCACGGTTGACGGAGGCGAGACGGCCGATGGCGCGGAGGCTCAGCACGCCGACCATGCCGAGCACCACGACGACCACCGCCGACGTCAGAAATATCTTCGAGGCGAGCCGCATTCCGCTTCTCACCCTGCGTGAGATCGAGTCTCTGCCGGCGGAGCCGCCGGAGCCAGTTGAGTCGCCGCGAGCTTGGCAATGAGCCGCCGCTGAGCGTCAAAGACTTCGACGTCGACGACGAGCGTCGTACGACCACGATGGACGATCTTGGCCTCGGCTGTCAAGGTCCCGTGGTCCGCATTTCGAATAAGGTTTACTGATAGTTGGAGGGTCAAGGGGAACAGCTCGGGCCGAAGCTCGCCCGATGGATTCGTCTCCCACAGCGATGCGCACGTGGCGGTCTCGTCCGCGAGGGCGATGATGGCGCCGGCGTGGAAGCGGCCGGTGAGCTGCGCGAGCGCAGGCTTGAAGTCGAGCTCGGCCGCCGCGCGGCCTGGGCCCACCGATACGAAGCGCGTCCCGTGGCTCTCGATCATCGTGCCTCGCGACCATCCGGCGAGCTTCTTCAGGAACTCCTCGGGCGTCACGGCTGGCGATGGGATTCGGCTCACGGCAAGTTGTCGTCGCGCCTCGGCCTGTGGGGCTCTAGTTCCGCGACGGCCGCCGCCTCCGCCGGTCGTGCTCGATGACACCACACCGTGAGGATCGAGACGGCCGCCGGAGTCACACCGGGAATGCGCGAAGCCTGGCCCAGCGAGCGCGGGCGGACCTCGGCGAGCCGCTCGCGGATCTCCGTCGAGAGGCCGGGCACGGCGCCGTAGTCGAGACCGTCGGGGATCAGCCGCTGCTCGAGACGCCTGAAGCGGGCCACGTCGTCCAGCATGCGGCGGATGTAGCCTTCGTACTTCGCCGACACTTCGACCTGGCGCGCCACCGCGACGTCGGTGAGGGCCTCCGGATCCAGTCGCTGGACGTCGGCGTAGGTCACTTCGGGGCGTCGGAGCATCTGCAGCAACGGGGTGCCGGCCACGCGCGTGCCCTCGAGACGCAGGATCTCCGCCGCCGTCCGGGCGCGCCGACCCTCGACGGCCTCGTGCCGCTCGGCCGAGACCAGGCCCAGGCGAAAGCCCGCCGCCGTGAGGCGGAGATCCGCGTTGTCCTCCCGGAGCAGGAGGCGGTACTCCGCTCGCGAGGTGAACATCCGGTAAGGCTCGAGCGTTCCCTTCGTCACCAGATCGTCGACCAGCACGGCCATGTAGCACTCGGAGCGATCCGGGAGAAACGGCTCGCGCTCGAGCACGGCCGAGGCCGCGTTCACGCCCGACCAGAGCCCGAGCGCGGCGGCCTCCTCGTAGCCGGTGGTCCCGTTGATCTGGCCGGCAAGGTAGAGGCCGGGCGCCGCGCGGCACTCGAGCGTCGGCGCCAGCTGCGTGGGATGCACGAAGTCGTATTCGATCGCATAGCCCGGGCGCATGAGCTCGGCGTGCTCGAGACCCGGGATCGAGTGCACCAGCGCCTCCTGGGCGTCGGCGGGCAGACTCGTCGAGATCCCATTCGCGTACACCTCCTCGGTGTCGAGACCATCGGGCTCGAGGATCACCTGGTGGCGATCGCGATCGGCGAACCGCTTGACCTTGTCCTCGATCGACGGACAGTAACGGACCCCGGTCGCGTCGATGATCCCCGAGTAGAGCGGCGAGCGATCGAGGTTCGCGCGCACGATCTCGTGGGTGCGCGGCGTCGTGTACGTGAGGTGGCACGCGACCTGTGGCAATTCGAGCCGCTCGGTCGCCCAGTGGAAGGGCCACGGCTCGGCGTCGCCGTGCTGCGCCTCGAGCTGCGCGTAGTCGATCGTCGAGGCGCGAAGGCGCGGCGACGTGCCGGTCTTCAGCCGGCCGAGGGTGAGCCCGAGCTCGCGCAACGCGTTCGAGAGGTCGACCGACGCGAACTCGCCGGCGCGGCCCGCGCTGTGCCGGGCGAGCCCGACGTGGATCAGTCCGCGAAGGAACGTTCCGGTCGTGACGATCACGGCGCGGGCGCCGTAGCGCACGCCGATCTGGTCCTCGACACCCGCGACTCGCCTGCCGTCGAGGACGAAGCGCACCGCCTGTCCCTGCCGGACCTCGAGATTGGGCTCGCGCTCGACGGTTTGCTTCATCGCGCCGCGGTAGCGGGCGCGATCGCACTGGGCGCGCGAGGCCCGCACCGCGGGCCCGCGCGAGGCATTGAGCGTCTTGAGCTGGATCGCGGCGCGGTCGGTGTTGCGCCCCATCTCGCCGCCGAGCGCGTCGATCTCGCGAACCAGGTGTCCCTTCGCGGTGCCGCCGACGGCCGGGTTGCACGACATCTGGCCGATCGCGTCGAGGTTCATGGTGAGGAGCAACGTCCGGCAACCCATGCGCGCGGAGGCCAGCGCGGCCTCGCAACCCGCATGGCCAGCGCCGATCACGACGACGTCAAAGAATTGCATTCCGCTTAGTGATACCATAACGGCCGTCGCGTTCGAGGAAACCCCTTTTTCGGAGGAAGGTCGTGGAGTTCGGGTTCTCGCTTCCGGGTCGCGGGCCGCTGGCCGGTCTCGACGTCGTCCTCAGGCTCGCCGAGAAAGCCGACGCGCTGCGGTTCGACTCGCTGTTCGTGACCGATCACGTCGTGATGCCGGTCTCGTCGGCGAAGTCCGTGTACCCCTACACCACGAGCGGGCAGTTTCCCGGCGGGCTCGCGCAGGACTATCTCGAGCCGCTGGCGATGCTGAGCCACCTCGCGCACGCGACGAGCCGGCCGCGGCTGGGCATCAGCGTCCTCGTCGTCCCGTACCGCAACCCGCTCCTCGCCGCGAAGATGCTGGCGACGACCGACGTGCTCTCGAAGGGCCGCGTGATCCTCGGCGCGGGCGTGGGCTGGCTGCGCGAGGAGTTCGAGGCGCTCGGGGCTCCGCCGTTCGAGGAGCGCGGGCCTGTGACCGACGACTACATCCGGCTGATGCGCGCCGCGTGGACGACCGATCCGGTGAGCTTCGAGGGCAAGTACTACTCGGTCCGCGACGTCCACGTACTCCCCAAGCCGGTGCAGCGCGGCGGCATCCCCGTGTGGATCGGCGGCCACACCGGCGCGGCGCTCCGGCGCGCCGGCACCATCGGTGACGGCTGGCATCCGATCGCGATGCGGCCGCCGGCGCAACTCGGCCCCGACGAGTACGCGGCCAAGGTCGACGAGATCCACGGCTGGGCGCGGCGGGTCGGACGCGATCCGAAGTCGATCAAGCTCACCATTCGCGTTCCGATGGAAGTGCGGGGCAAGAACGCCAAGGCCGCCGCCGGCGACCGGCCGCCGTTCCAGGGCACCGCGGACGAGGTCGCCGCCGACATCCGCCGCTACCAGGCGCTCGGCGTCTCGCATTTCGTCTTCGATCACACCGTGCAGGAGCTGCGCGCGGTCATCGCGAACATGGAGCGCTTCGCCGGCGACGTGCGGCCGAAGGTGACGGGCGGGCGCAAGGCCGCCGCGTCATCCGCCGGCGGCCGCTCGACGGCGTCGAAGCCGAAGGCCGCACGGCGACGCGCATGATCTCGCACCAGGAAGCGTGCGCGCTCATCGAGACTGGAGCGGCCGGGCTGGACGACCTGCTCGTCCGCGCCGGCGAGATGCGCGATCGCGGCCGGGGCCGCACCGTGACTTTCTCGGCGAAGGTCTTCGTGCCGCTGACGACGCTCTGTCGCGACTACTGCGGCTATTGCACCTTTCGCCGCGACCCGGGCGAGCCGGGTGCTCACACGATGGAACCCGACGAGGTCGTCGCGCTCGCGCAGGCCGGCGGGCGCCTGGGCGCGAAGGAAGCGCTGTTCTCGCTGGGCGACAGGCCGGAGGCGCTCTTCGCGAGCCATCGCGAGTTCCTCCGGCGGCACGGGCATCGCACGACCCTGTCGTATCTGCGCGCCGTGTGCTCGGCCGTCCTGGCGGACTCGCCCCTCCTGCCCCACGCCAACCCGGGCGTGATGGGCGAGCGCGATCTGGCGGCGCTGCGCGAGGTGAACGTGAGCATGGGGATCATGCTCGAGACGGTGTCGGAGCGACTCCTCGGGCGCGGCCTCGCGCACGATCGGGCGCCCGACAAAGTGCCGGCGCGGCGCCTGCGCACGATCGCGCTCGCCGGCAAGCTCGGGATCCCGTTCACGACCGGTCTGCTCATCGGCATCGGCGAGACGCGACGCGAGCGGGTCGACACGCTCGTCGCGATCCGCGACCTCCACGAAACGCACGGCCACATCCAGGAGGTCATCGTCCAGAACTTCCGCGCCAAGCCGCGGATCCCGATGCGGGAGGCGCCCGAGCCCTCGCTCGAGGATCTCTTGTGGACGCTCGCGGTGGCGCGGCTCGTCCTCGGCCCAGACGTGAACATCCAGGCGCCGCCGAACCTCTCGCCGCTGGTCTATCCCCGCCTCCTCGCGGCGGGTCTCAACGATTGGGGCGGAATCTCGCCGCTCACGCTCGACCACATCAACCCCGAGAAACCGTGGCCGCTGATCCCCGAGCTCCGGCGCGCGACCGAAAGCCAGGGCTTCGTCCTTCGCGAGCGTCTCGCGATCTACCCGGAGTTCGCGACGCGCGCCGAGTACCTGGACGAGGGCCTACGCGCGCGCGTCCAGGCGCTGGTCGACGAGCGCGGTCTCGTCAAGGAATCCCATGAACGCTGGCGTCGCTGGTAGCCTGCTCGGTTCGCTCGACTGGGTCTCGCGCGATCTCCGTCCGATCCTCGTCCGGGCCCTCGACGGCCACGAGGTCTCGGTCGAGGACGGCATCGCCCTCGCACGAGCCGAGGGCCGCGATCTCCACGCGCTGACCCTGGTCGCCGACGAGCTGCGGCAGCGTCAGGCGGGCGACGTCGTCACGTACGTCGTCAATCGCAACGTCAATTTCACGAACGTCTGCATCAAGCACTGCACGTTCTGCGCCTTCAGCCGCGACCACCGGGAAGAAGAGGGCTACTTCCTTCCCCTTCCAGAGGTCGTGCGGCGCGCCCAGGAAGCGCGGGATCTCGGCGCCACCGAGGTCTGCATCCAGGCGGGCCTGCCGCCCAAGCTCGATGGTCGGTACTACATCGATCTCACGCGCGCGATCACGACGACGCTGCCCGAGCTGCACATCCACGCGTTCTCACCCGAGGAGGTGCTGTACGGCTCGGTGCGCTCGGGGCTGCCGATCCGGGAGTACCTGAGCGAGCTGAAGGCGGCCGGCCTCGGAACGTTGCCGGGCACCTCGGCGGAGATCCTCGACCAGTCGATCCGCGATACCATCGCGCGCGGCCGGATCACGGTCGAGCAGTGGGTCGACGTGATCACGACCGCGCACGCGCT